>JAEIGA010000221.1_pt1 | contig 80822 bp, 82 predicted proteins | sample 9270691 | NCBI WGS metagenome assembly JAEIGA01 (sample SAMN17057246, study PRJNA624740) | gut metagenome | biome: biome; isolation source: fecal sample | host: Bos grunniens | place: China: Xizang | collected 2019 | reverse complement strand
TTCTGCTCACGAACACGCTTTGCTGTGTCAATGCGGTCTTGTTCGTTTTCGAGATAAACATCCCAAGCGTTGTCTGCAATGTAAACGTTAAGCTTTCGCACACGTTCAATGCAAGACCTGATTTCGCCCAAGGTTGTTTCGTCAACGCCATGATTTTCGCGTTCCTGAGAAATGGAGCGAGCAATTCCCAGCCAGGTTCGTGCATCGTGCGGGAACTGATTCGAAAGGTCTTCGAAAACCGCACGTGCTTTATTCCAGTCTTTTAATTTCAAAAAAGTGTTTGCCTTTTTCAAACCCTCCTCAAGAATAGACCCCTGTCCACTCTGAGTAAAGGCGTGAATTGCCTTTGCAACAACAAGCGGAGTTGCGCATGCGGGACACACGATTGCTTCCTGCGTGCTATCCACATCCAAAACCACACCACACGTTGTGCATTGTGCTTTACAAATTGCCATAAATGAATACCTCTCTTTCTGAGTTGTTTTTATTCAAAAAAATTATGACATACTCCAGTGATTTTATACACAACAAGCCCCCATATAATTTGCGTCTCAAACTATCTCGCCAAATATGCAAACATTCTATTATATTTAAGTTTTTTCATTGTTTTCTATTGACAAATTGGCAAAATTATGATATAATTTATATATACAATTTAGGGTCACCTCGTGTGCCCAAAAATAAAATTATTCAAAAGAGGGTGTAAATATGCAAAAAATTCTTTTAGTTGGTGGCACTTTTGATTATGCAGGTGGAAAGCCATCCAGCATTGTACATCAAATGACGCAAGCGCTGCCTACATATTTTGAGTATGTGGATACATATAACGGAGGCTTTGCCGACGAGCTACATCACACAATTCTATCTTCTGCTATCAATTATGATGTGGTCATTTGGATGCCGAATGTCCCCAATGATTTACCTAAGATGCGAGATGTTAAGGAAGTTAATCCTCACGCTATCTTGATTTCTTCCAAGCGCAACGATAATGAGAAATATTCTTTTGCAGAACTCATTAACCGCGCCCTCTCTTTAAAGAGCAATCTTACCATTGAATTCGCAAAACAGCCTAACGGCATCTTCCGAATGCGAGTTTTTGACCCGCTGGGAACCATCTACTATGAGGGTGATGATATTGAAGCAATGGTTGCAGCACTGTCCAATCGCGCAATCCAGTTGACCAAGTTCACCAGAGTCCCCTCAATTCCGGCACATGGCGACGCACCTGCCGTGCCGAAAGAGGAAAGGTTCTTCCAGTTTGCCAGAGAATGCTCTGACATTTTTCACAATCTTATCCAGCCCGATGCAGGCGTTACCCGCTTCTTGGGTAATATGAGTTTCCGTTGCCAAAACGGATTCCCGTCCTTCAGAGGCGATAATGGCATTATTTATGTTAGCCGCCGCAATGTAGACAAGCGTTTTATTAACGATGAGTCGTTTGTGCCTACTTTTATGGGCGAGAATGGCGCTGTACACTATTTCGGTGCGTATAAGCCATCTGTTGATACTCCAATTCAGCAGAGATTGTATCAGGCATTCCCGCAAATGAATTATATGATTCATGCACACTGCTACATTGATATGCCTGAGGCACTGACTACGTTTCATCCCGTTCCTTGTGGTGCTTTGGAAGAGGTTGACGAAATTCTTAATTTGGTGCGTTTCAGACGCACAGCGGAACGCGAGTTTCTCGCCATCAATCTCTTGGGACATGGCTGCATTTTGATGGCATCAGATGTCAAATACTTTGAAGCACTTAAAGGATACAAAGATAAATGCTTCGTATCTCGCAAGATGCCTGAAAATATTGTCAATACGTTCCTGAGCACCATTCCCGGTGCGTTGGAATGGAAACATGCACATCTTGATGTTAACGTTCTGAATGATTTAAGCGCCAACGATTATCAGTTTTCTATGATAAAGTACGGATATCTCTCCAATGGTTCCACGAAATGGTCTTTGAGAGAAAACATCAAGGCGGGTTGCGACCACTGGACCGAAGCGCGTGTGAACAAGCAAATCTTTGACCTTGTGTATGAATTACGCACATTACATTGCGCAGACAGAATTTTCACTGCAGAACAGAACGGCGTCATTTACTTCTTGCTGTTGCTACGCGATAATAAGAGATATCACTTTGACGCAGTAATCGCTTGCGAAAAGGTGCATCAGATGGAAATGATTATGTGAGGAGAAACTATGAAGCAAGTAATTATCGTCCGCAAGGACTTAAACATGAGCGCCGGCAAGATGTGCGGACAAACCGCACATGCCAGCATGGCGTTTCTGAGCCGCATGATTCAAGCCGCCACCGTTGCGCAACCTCTTCATCGATATCCCGCTGTAGATGAAGACCATATGGGACTTCCTGTTGCAAAACTATATAAACGCAATGATTTGTCACAAATGGCAGAGCAAGCATTCAAACGCGGTGAAAGTTATTTTTACGCTAAACCCGTTGACGAAAATAATCCTTATGGCGAATTGATGCCTTGTGACCCATCCATGCAATATCGTTGTGAAATGATTATTGATAACGATTTGTATGAAAAATGGCTGGGTGGCATCTTTACCAAGGTGGTTTGCGAGGCGAAGAACCGCAATGCTCTGGATAAGGCAATCCGTATTGCCAATGAGCTTGGGTTAGAAGAGGACAAAGACTACTTTTTGATTAAGGACTGTTGTCTCACTGAACTAACACCCGAAGAGTATGATGAAAATGGTGTTGGAAGAACCTTAACCTGTATTGGTTTTCGTCCACTTCCGGTTGAGATTGCAAACAAAATCAGCAAGAAATTCCAACTCTACAAGTAAGAAGGAGGAAATATGGCAAAAACTAAAGTAAACGAATCGGACACTCCGATTCAGGAGAATATTATTCAGGCAGACTTTTGTGATGAGATGTCTGCTGCGTTTGTAGATTATTCTGTAAGCGTTATCACAGACCGAGCTCTCCCGGATGTCCGAGACGGCTTAAAGCCCGTACATAGACGCATTTTGTATGCAATGCATACGATGGGCATTCATAATAGCGGACCTCACAAAAAGGTCGCTCGTATCGTCGGCGATACCATGGGTAAATTTCACCCCCATGGTGATGCATCCATCGAGGGTGCGTTGGTACATATGGCACAGCCTTGGTGCTACATGCATCCACTCGTAGACGGACACGGCAACTACGGCTCTATCGAGGGTGACCCTGCTGCAGCCTCCCGTTACATTGAGGCTCGTCTCGGCAAATACGCCGATGAGGTTATGTTGGGCAACCTAAATCAAAATACGGTTGATTTTATGCCGAATTACGATGATACCACAGTCGAACCCACCATTCTTCCCGCTGCAATTCCCCATATCCTAATTGGTGGTACGGATGGTATTGCTGTTGGTATGGCAAGTAAAATGCCCACACACAATCTTGGTGATGTTGTAGATGCAACCATTGCAATGCTGGACAATTCAAAGATTACGGATGAAGAAGTTGTGAACTATCTCCATGGTCCCGATTTCGCAACCGGTGGTATCGTGGTAAACAAATCCGAACTGGCTGAGGTATATAAAAACGGACAAGGCAGAATTCGAATCCGCGGAAAAACACACATCGAAGATGCCGAGCGCGGCAAAAAGAATATCGTGATTACCGAAATTCCTTACACCATGATTGGCGCTATCGATGCTTTCATGGATACCATCGCCGAGCTGTCCCGCAATAAGACGATGCCCGACGTTACCGACATTAAAAATCTTTCCGACAAAGATGGTGTTCGCATTATTGTCGAACTCAAGAAGGATGCCGACGTGGAGTACAACCTGAATGTTCTCTACAAAAAGGCAAAGTTGGAAGACACCTTCGGTTATAACGCAACGTTGATTTCCAATCGCGTCCCCGCAGTCATGTCTCTGTCTCGCATCATTAGAGAATTCTTGGAATTCTATCGTGAAACACTGACACGCAAGTACAAGGGTTTGCTGGACAAAGAAAAGAAAGCAGCCGAAGTCAAGGAAGGCTTAATCAGGGCTGTGGATGTTATTGACACCATCATTGAAGTACTTCGAGGTTCTACCAAAGTAGAGATGGCTAAAAAGTGTTTAATGAAAGGTGAAATTACCGGCATTAAATTCAAAACCAAGACTGCAGAACGTGAAGCGAAAAAACTGTGCTTCACAGAAGTGCAAGCCGATGCTATCCTGGAAATGAAATTGCAGAAGCTGATTGGGTTGGAACTTGACGCCCTCACCAAGGAATATAACACACATCTTAAAAACATCACCGAGTATTCTGCTCTTCTGAGCAGCAAAACCAAGATGAGTAACAAGATGCGTGCTGAGATGTTGGAAATTAAAAAGAAGTATGCCACTCCACGCAAGACTGATATCATTGACGCCGCTCCGATTGTTATCAAGGCTCCTGAGGTAAAGCCCGAAAAGTTGTACGCACTCGTCAACAGATTTGGCTACATCAAAGTTGTCAACGAAGATACATACAATCGTAATGCCGCAAACATTGCAAAGGATTACAAATATTGTACCGAAGTAATGAACAATGGTACGCTTTACATCTTTACCCAGGAGGGTAAATGCCACATTGCGAAGGCATCTGTGGTGCCCGGTGGTAAAATTACGGAGAAGGGTGTGCCGATGGAAACCATCAGCGCTCTAAGCAATGACGAAATCGTGATTGCTGTTCTCTCCGATATTAATCCCAAAGGCAAGTTCCTCTTTGGTACATCCAGTGGTATGGTTAAACTCACTCCCGTTTCTGAATTCAATGCATCCCGTCGCACAATCGATGCAACCAAACTCACCGGCGACAAGTTGCTGACAGTTACACCCGTCAAGGATGATACTGTTGTAATGGTGACTCAGAAAGCCCTCGCTGTGTCGTTTGCTGCTGATGGCGTTTCTACGATGAAGCGCAATGCAGTAGGTATTACCGGTATGAAACTGGAACCCAAAGACGTGGTCGTTGCAATTTATGCAACTACCGGAGACACTATCACTCACGATAACCGCACATATAACATTACCTCCATTACCGGCAAACGCGGTAGTAAAGGTAAATCGTTGGCGTAAGAAAGGAATAAAGAATGATTCCGGATTATATTCCCCTCAAAAATGTCAAGTATGACATGGAAGCTGGCAAACAAGAAATTGAGCGTCAGCAACGTGAAATGCCGATAATCAACAAGAAAAATCGTGCATTCAACATTCGATTAGCTATCATTCTTCTGCTCGCCATCGTAGTGCCTATTAACTTAGGTGCTTGGTGGCTTGTAGGACCTGGTGGCTTCATCAGCGATGCAATAGAACATCCCGTTAATATCTGCTATCTTACGGTAGCATTGCTGGCATCCTGCACATTCGCTTTTGCTACTCACGCCGACAGGAGTGAATTAGTGCTCACCGAAGATGAATGGTATAGTGTCAATGCAAAATTTTACCGATTGACACATATGCGCAATATCCTGAAAATCGAGCCCAAGCGTGATTGCGATGATGAACTTTATCTTGTACTTACACTGGAAGATGAACACGTTGTATACACCAAGTACATTTTTACGCCCACAGTGACTCTGCAAACACGCACTGATATCAAAGAGCCAACCTTGGATTTGATAAATGGTAAACTATATCTACCCTATACCGCATAAGCATAACCCAATCTTCGGATTGGGTTATCATGCCTTAAGGGCTCGATAACGAGTCCACTCAGCGCAACTACAAAATAATATATTTCTGTGCAGCGGAAATGTTTCTGGTTTCTATTGACTTTCCCTTTGGTTTGTGATATAATATTCTTAGAAAATATTGGATACAAAGATAGTACAATCGTTGGTATCCAAACAAAAGACATTGTAATGTAGAAAGGATAAAACGAATGAGCAGAAAATTCAAACTCGAAACCGATTATTACGGCGAAGAGATAAAAATGTATAAGAAAGGCACAATCACTCTTGAAGAAGGTGTTACTGTCCTTGTCGGATGTAACGGAATTGGAAAAACCACACTTCTTTCTCAAATCAAACAACAACTCAACAAGGAAAACATTCCCTGTTTTTCCTTTGATAATCTACACGAAGGCGGCAGCCATGCAAGAGCTGCGGCTGCTTCTGAAAACGATTTCACTTTTATGGCGACATCCATGGCATCCTCAGAAGGTGAAAACATAGTCATGAATATGGGTAAAATCGCCCACGCATTGGGTCACTTTGTCACTACCGGCGAATCTGTTAAACGTGGCGACCGATTGACACAAGCATTTGCCAAGGCTGTCTTTGGTGAGCAGAAAACCAAGGTCACTTCCAAAGAAAGATGGATTCTGCTTGATGCAATTGACTCCGGTCTGAGTGTCGATAATATCGTAGACATTAAAGAATTGCTATTTCAAACCATTTTAAAGCATAAGGGTGACACTTCTGTGTATATTATCGTCAGCGCCAATGAGTACGAAATGGCTCGCGGAGAACAATGCTTCGATGTGTATCACGGCAAGTATCGTCAACTCAAAACATATGAAGCATATCGCAAGTTAATTCTGAAAACTCGCGAGATTAAAGACCAACGCTATTCCTAATAATATTATCGGCACCGCATGGTGCCGATATTTCGCGCTTCTACTTAAATGTCATACTTTCTATACCAAATCACACAAAATGGAGGATTTCCCCATGAAAAAACTACTACTGATAAGCGTTTGTGCGCTTCTGTTATATAGCCTATGCTCTTGCTCGCTGATTGGCGCACTATTTCCCGAGCACAGTGATGTTGTCAATGACGCCGGCAATAAATTGCAAGATATTTTCGGAGAAGGGTTAAATACGCTGCAAAGCTTGCTCAACAAAACTGTACTCGAGGCAGAAGGACAGACTGTAGATGAAAAACCTGGACAAATCACCGTATACGATGACAAGATTGTGCTTACCGTATCCCCTAAGAGATTAATCGAGAGCATGTCCAAAGATGGCATTAACGCCACATCCCTTGCAAAAGAACGCAAAAATGCACAAATCGCAGACATGGAATATGTTTTAGAATATCAATGCGCCATCGAACTCAAAATCAACGGCAAAACAGTGTATGCAGCCTGTGCAGCAACAGTGCACGAAAATGCCCTCAATCAAACCATTTCTATTTCCATTCCTATTAATGAAGCAGACATGAGTACTACCTTGTATGATTTGTTGCAGGGAGGCAAAATTTCCATTGAAAGCTGTTTGAAGCATGGCACAGAATGCACAAAAGCAATTAATGAGCGGTACACTATCAGCACCGAAGAATCCAATGATGAGTACGTTTTAATGTTTAACGATAAACGTACTGATGCGTAACGTTACACATTGGTGTGTGCATCGATACACATTCAGGTGTAACGATTAACATGATGCGCACAGCCCCAAAACGCCCCCAGAGCTCGATTCTTAGCGCATGTAACCAAACTACCATCAAAACCAAAACAACGCACACAGTGCAAATAACAGCCGCAGAGACGCCATTGATTGTGGCGTCTTTTGTGTATGCTGTAAATGTCTTTCTTAAATCAAAGAAATGAGAAGGAGGTAATATCTATGGAGATGAAAATATGGAGTATCGCTGATAGTTACCAAGACCAAATCCAAGCCATTGCTTCGTGGTGTACGAATCCATGTCTATTAGACAGTCTACTGATGGCTGGACACTCTGATGTTCATTTTGTCGGCGAAGATAAATATATCAAGAACATTGACGCGTGTGTTGATGCAATGTACCAAGCAGAGGATATTGCCGACATTCTCCCTGCACATGACATTACTGCGGCGGAAGCAAGTCGCGTTGCAACAGAGCTCGTACCATCGTCGCACTTCACAAGCAAAGAAGTCATGCTTGGCGCCTTAAGTGCTACACTCTTAGGCGCAGCTCACAGTATCAACAAATGGCTCACTGGAGATATTATGTGTCGCACGACATTTCAACTTACCCTTCATGTCGATATGGATACTTTTATTGGAAGCGGCATTGAGATGGACGGAAACGAACGCGCCACCACAGTTGCGACCTTAGTTCTAACGCGCATCCCAAGCTATGTTGACCGATTCAAAATTCCTTTTTCTATAAAAACCATGTATCCGAACATCACAGATAGAACAGACGTGGGCACTGTTGTTCAAACCGGTAGAAATTTCGGCATCGAGGTGATGCGCGCTATCAATACAGGCGACATTGCATCTCAAATGTACTGGCAACTCAAAGAACGCGGGGAAGATGTGACCATGAGCAAAGGCTCCCCAAGGGCAGCCGTCTTGCACGGATGTTGCAATGGCGTCGAGTACAGTGTTCTCTATAACGAACGCTCTTACGGTCACGGCTATCTGCTGATACACGAACCAGGTTCTGACCGCCCCGTTCCCGCAGCCAAAAGTACATTATCGCCAGAAATGATACAAGAATTACGCCGAGACGAATATAGCCGCATAGGTAATAGTTTGAACAAAGCGTGGTCATCAAGTCGATTATCTATCACATCCACCGAACAATTATTCCCCGAAAAGGAAGCGGGAATCTTGCGAGAAAATCGCTCGCAATGTATTGAAGAAGTATTCGACGATAATAGATAATTTTCCCAAACCTCTTGACAATTTCTCATTGTTGTGGTATAATATATATACCAACAAAATTCAGACGCAAGGTAAGGATAACCATATGACATATTATATTATTGAAGAAACATACAGAATCAATGCAAACGGCACACAGGAATTGCGTGAAAAGAACACGTTCCCCTTGAACGATATTGAAGGAAACGCTCTCGCATTGGCAGAAAAAAGATTTTATGCCAGACTCGCAAGCGACCTCGAAATGGAAGAACTAATGAACGGAGTCATTGATTCCACCCAGGACATGCTATATCAGCAAGTTTGGTATGCAGACAAGGCGTGCACCATTCCTCTTTTGCGTCTTTCTATTACCGAGTCGCAATTGATGCGTAACCTTGAAATTGGCACTCCCAGAGGTAATACTGAGTGTGAATACACTCTCGCGGGCGCCGTCAAGCTGGGCGAAGCTATTGTACCCAACAAATTTACTGACGTGCACATCACCCGAGAACGTTTGTATCGCAACCGCGACGGTATTTATTTTATCGAAACCAGCTTGCAGACCAACAATGTCACACTGAAATGGGAATCCAATGTGCAAGCCATTTCTCCTGTTGAAGCTCGTAATTGGGGTAAAGCTCACATGAACCGCATGGAATTTGAACAGTGTTTCGGCAACATTCAGCCCGATGATGACCGAGAACCCCTGGTCATTATGATGCGCAAAGACTTTACTACCAAGATGAATCAAGTCACCCGAACAACCGGGAAACAGCCCTCTGTCATTATTGAAGAGGCATTAAATGACTATTTAGCAAATTATTGATATTTGCGTCAGTCTTATTGGCTGACGCATTTTTCTTCAGAAAGGAACTCTCATGAAATCAGATAAAAATATACTCTTTGCTTTTATTTTAAATTTAGCGTTTTCGGTGTTTGAATGCATTGGAGGTATTCTGACCGGTAGTGTAGCAATACTCTCAGACTCTATACACGACGTCGGTGACGCTCTTAGTATCGGAGTTTCTTACTTGCTCGAACGAAAAAGTAAGAAGCCTGCCACCGAAACTTTCACATACGGCTACTCCCGATATTCCATTGTTGGTAGCTTGTTCACAGCCGGCGTATTACTAATCGGCTCCATAGTGGTGATTATTAATGCAGTGCATCGCATTTTGAACCCTATTGAAATTAATTACGATGGTATGTTGATATTTGCAATTATCGGCGTAGTGATTAATTTTGTCGCAGCACGTCTCACACATGGCGGACACTCTCTGAATCAAAAAGCTGTGTCACTACACATGCTCGAAGATGTTATGGGATGGATTGTCGTATTGATAGGTGCGATTGTCATGCGCTTCACCAATTTTGTGTATTTAGACTCCATCCTATCGATTGGTGTCGCAGTATATGTTATCATAAATGCACTTAAGTTAATGAAAGACGCCATGACAGTACTGTTAGAAATGGCGCCGTCGGATATTAATGTAAGTTGTGTACAAGAGCATGTTTTAGCACTCGATGGGGTATTAGATATCCACCACATGCATGTATGGAGTATTGATGGATTACACCATTGTGCGACCATGCACGTTGTGACGAATTCTGATACCGCTGGCTTAAAGCAAAGTATTAAAGAAGAACTACAAGAACACGGTATTGTGCACACTACAATTGAATTTGAACAAGAACATGAAGTATGCGCTGAAAAAACCTGTGCGATTGAGACCACTATTCCCAGACATAATCATCACCATCATCATCAACATTAAAATAGTTAACGATTTGATAAGCGCTCTGTCATTATTATTTCGAGAGACATTCCTTAAAGGGAAGGGAAAGTAAATATTATTTTTGAAATCTTTAGGAGGTTCAACGTCATGAACAATGCCCTGTTATATGCGCAGGGAATTTTGCTCACGAAGTTCCCTGACGTGTCGTAACCATGCATACAACCCGCCTTTCCGGCGGGTTTTTACCTATCAGAAATGGCGCCGATTACTCGGCGCCATCTGTTTTTATTTCGATAAATTCACACATGTCTGCATCTACAAACTCACGCGTCTTTGCGTCCCACACCTGCGGCGCACAAATGCCGCCCTTTGCAGCAACACCACCTGCAGGATAAATTGCTATTCCATTCGTACAATGCACCAATGTGGTTTTAATATCAGCATATGTAGCATCAGACACATAAACCAGTATCTTATCAGAACTATCTACATAGTTGGTAGCTCTCCGGATGCGAACTGAAATTGTGCTTTCTGGATATTCGATGCGTAATGTATTTTTGATTGCTTTGGTTATGATATTCATATTACACCTCCTGTGCATATATTATAACACAAACCCACCAATTTGTCAAGATATTTGGAAGATTTTTCAACTTATGTGTCAAAATACTTGACAAATATACGCAAATATGATATAATATAAGAAAGTTAAAATCAGGAGGATAGCATGAAACGCTTTTTTACATTCATTCTGGCATTTTACATGCTTATAACTTGCACAGCTTGTGCGTGTTTCTCATCCACCAATCCACCAAGTGCAACACCGGTTGTTCCCGATGTGGTGTTGCCAGAACCAATTACTCCCTCCACGTCTAACACGTTACAACCCTCCACGCCCAACACGCCCCCAGATACAACACCCGACATTGAAATCAAGCCAGCGCCAGGTCCTGATAAGTTAGTTGTGGATTTAACAGAATTTAGTGGCGTTGCCCTCTCCGGATGGAGTGAGAGCGGAAAAGAGGTGACCATCCAAGTAGATGAAGCATATCGTTCTGTTTTAGGTGAAACCATTATTATGGTCACTACCGAATTATTTGATACTGCAATGAGTAAAGATATGGTCGTCAATGCCAAAATTGATGCAGTATATGACACCACACCACGCACAGTATACACATCTGCATTCTCGGCATATGTTATTCCGGAACCAGACCCCATCTTTAATCTGACTGTCACATTTACCGGCGATAGTATGCTTGCATCCTATAAAGGACAATCCAATTCAGGCAGCTTTAATGACTATGCCAACAAATATGACCCAACATATTTCTACGAAAAGGTAAGACACATTTTTGAAGCTGATGATTTTACTATTGTGAATCTTGAAAACGTCTTTACGGACAAAAACCTGAAAGAGGTTGAAAAAGACCACGACCCTGCTTATTGGTTCCGCTCAAAGACCGCCAATGTACAAATTCTGACCTCTTCCAGTGTTGAAGGCGTTTCCATTGCCAACAATCACTTAAATGATTACGGAAAAGAGGGACGCAATGATACTATTAAAACCCTGACCGATGCCGGATTGCCGTATGGTCTTGAAAGTCAGATTATGTATTTTGAAAAGAACGGCTTTGTTGTGGCTGTTATCTGTAACGGTTTATGGGGCGAATGGCAAGCAAACAATATTATTAAATTAATTGATAAAGCTGAAGAGCAATCAGATTACCAAATTGTATTTTATCACGGCGGCAAGGAAAAGATTCACGCCCCAGAGGCATGGAAACAACGCGCCTCGCGTAAATTAGTAGATGCCGGCGCAGATTTGGTCATCGGAAACCATCCGCATGTATTACAACCGCGTGAAATTTATAATGGAGTGGAAATTCTTTATTCTTTGGGTAACTTCTGCTACGGAGGTCATTCAGCACCTAAAAATCGCACTATTATCTATCAAATGACACTTAGCATCAACGAAAACACCAAAGAAATCATCGCCAGTGAATCGAATATCATTCCTTGCTATGTGTATACTGCAAAGAAAAACAATTACCAACCAGCGCCCATCTCAGACGAGGCAGAAAAACAACGTGTGTTGGATTTCATGGATGGGAAACTCAAAGAGCCATATTAAGGAGATGCCATGAAAACAGCCGAAAATATGTATTATGCTTCGCAATTCATTTCGCTTTATGACTTTGAAACACAAGTTGCCAATAAAGCAGAAGCGCCTTTTGCCGTTAACATGAACGAATTGCGCAACCTCGCGCTGTTTCTGCGTGCAAACGAAATTGCACATGGTATAGTGTTCGAGGAAGCGCATCAGCGCATCGTGTTATCTCGAAAGAGCTTGTCGTGTATGTACACAATGACGTTGCGCGCTCCCCATGATAGACGTTTTCTTGTTATCATATATGATAACATCGGACAGGACCATGATGCGCACATTACAGAAACGATTGCAGCAATTCGCGGGGATTTCAATCATGTGCAATCAGAGACATTGTATCCAATTTTCCCACATCCCATGGGACTATTGCAGCCCTACGACGCAATAGCCTACGTCATCCCCGAAGCTATATGTTATGCCTATCTATGTGAATCGGGCAAACAGTTTTTCTCTTCGCTGGAAAACTTAAACCATCCAGAAATCAGTAAAATTATTCAACAATATTATGACCCCATCAAAATCGCACTTGACATTCAAAATGTCAGAAAGGAAACTTAATGAAACGCATATTATCTATTATACTTATCATTGCAACAATGTGTGTGATAAGCGCGTGTAATCAACAGTCGCCGCTGACTCCTGAGAGTAGCACGCCTGTTATGCAGCCTCCCGAAACAGAAGCTCGTCGTGAAGCACAATACACTGGCAGGTTTGTTATTTCACAGAACAAAGTAGAATTTGCTCCCAATGCAACAATCAAAGAACTGTTTGATTTAGACAATAACCCCACAACATTCCCCGAGGAAGTTACATCCGGCACAATCGAAATTTCTATATGGAATTATGCACGCCATTCGTCTATCACAACAACTGTCACCAGTCTGAACGATGCCGTCCCCGCTGTTGTGTGGTTTAACAATAAACAAGGTGATTTTGATGCAATGGTATTCCAGCTATTGCGCTCCACTACCGCAGTAACCATGGAAGTGACGCTGAGGTGGGGCAATACTGTGGATAGAATCCGCCTCTCCTTTGACAGTCCTAATAATGATAATTGTAAATATAATGGTGACTGGCAAATTATAGATACAAGAGTCACCACAATCATATAAGCCGGGCATCCCCGGCTTTTGATATTTATGTTAATGTCATTCTTTTGATGTAATATTTATTGTTACAATAAGAAAAAGGAGAAAAAGAAAACAATGATTAAACAAAGAATCGATATCATGTGTGATATCGAAACTCTCGGACGCAAAGATACCGCTCCGATTGTACAAATTGCCGCTGTCAAGTTTGACATCACCACTGGTCACATCTATGACACATTTGATGTAATGATTGATGTGACAAAATGCAACACCATCGAAGGCGCCACATTGCTGTGGTGGCTGCAAACCAATCCCCAACTTTTACAAAACCTGATGGAAAAGGGCGAACAAGCGCACCTCTCCGAAGAATCCGCCATCCAAAACTTTACGCAATGGATTCAAGAAAAACCCGAAGCCGCCACGTATGAACCCAAGAAACAAGAAATTTTCTTCTGGGGTAACGGCATCTTGTTCGACAATCGTCTTATTCAAGCCAAGTGCAACCAGTACAACATTGCGTATCCCATTTTCTATCGTAATGATAGGGATATGAGAACGCTTGTTGAGCTTGCCGCAATCAAGGCTGGAAACGGCAGTGAGTTTGAATACCGTTCACATTTTGAACAGGTAGGAGACAGACACGACGCCCTTTCTGATTGCCTCTTCCAAATCAATGTGCTGTGCAAAGCATATCGCGATGTTATGGGAGGTTGACATGGAAGAAATGACAAGACAAGACAAATGTCGCTACGCATACATCAATCTCAAAAGCATTTCCGATGATGACGCTTATCTGTGTCTCAAACAAGACCAAAAAGCAGTCACGTGTGAAGAATGCAACCTCTGTCAGATGTTTAATTCTCGTTTTATTGAATACCCCATTCAGGTAAATGAGATTAAGCAGAGCCCCATTGAATACGGCAATGGATTGCACGCAAGCTATGTAGGCAAGCCAGTGGCTGTACGCGTAAAAGACAAAACCTATTTAGGCATCTTCATTGGAGATTTACCCTCTCGCACTCACATTTCCTACATGGCACAAACCGGACGACTGTCAGTAAATGTTGTGGACAATCCTGCAATGTTTGTGCCTGAATTAAACCGTATCGTATTTGGTTACGAAAGTTGGTGGAAGGTTCTTGAATCCGAAGAGGATTTTAAGGATATCACCGACAGCGACATCAACAATACCTGGTATGTACAAATGCTCAAATTAATAAACAAAAAGGAGAATTAACTATGGGACTTGACATGTTTATGTACAAGGCTGAGAAACCTCAGCTTAACCCCCAAAAACGCTATACCCACGCATCCCTCGAAAAGGAAGGGTTTGTGATTTTCGAGGCTAAGGAAGAACTGCCTGACAAGCTTCTTGACCTCAAGAGGTTTTTGGTGAAGGTAACCGTTCCCGCACAATACTACAATGTAGAGAAAATCCAAAAAGATTTTAATCTACACGAAGTGCCCCATTGGAGTGGTTTTGGACCCGACGGATATTATTTTTCATCTTCTCATCCCGAAGATAAATCCGTCACTATTCCCGACCAAGACATGCCCCAATATCTCGTCACGCGCGATGGTACGTTTTGGATTACCAAACTGACCGAGGTTGGATATTGGCGCAAGGAGTATGATTTGCAGGATAAGATTCACACCCTTTACAAGCGTCAACTTATACGCAATTGTGGGTATTATCGTCTTACAAAAGCACAGCTGACCAGCATTGACGCGTTCTGCCGAAAACACGACCTTGAGATTTTCGAGTGGGAACCCGAAGATGTCGGCAGCCTCTTTTATCACGAATGGTATTAAATACCCCCAGGGACCTCATACGAGGTCCCTTTTTTGTTGCCATGCTTAATATCAATTATTGCTCGCTTACATGTGTCTTAATTATTATGAATTGAAATTTAAGATTGGAGGTATATCATTATGTCCAAAATCGCACAAAAGGAATATTTTGACACTCTAAAGGTTCCCGGTGTGTCCGGCACTTGCGATAGAATTGCAAAAGCTCTGAAGGACGAAGCCAAGAATATTGATTTGCCTGGTGTGCCACGCACTGATATTCAAGTATCGAATGAAATTGAACACTCCTATTATAATCCATCCACCAACACAATCATTCTCGCATATGATGCATCGAAGTCTGGCATTGATTACGTTCGCGAATTACATCATCACGCAGCTATTGCGCAATCGCTTGGCAGCCTTGGTGTAAACCCGGATGAAAGAAAGATGAGTTACATTGCCGAACTCAATCAAGGTAACCCGGATTCTATTGCACACAAAATGACCGGATTGGTTAGCGGAAACTATCTCACCACAGGCGGAACCATCGCAGAAGCACGCTTTATGATGGATGAGGTAAGGGAACGTTTGAGTGGTGAGGTTCCATTTACATCGCCTGAAGAAATCAACCAATATCAATCAGCAATGAAGGAACTATCGGGACGCTTGCAAACACAGGGAAATCCCGCAGTAACCATTGCGGCGTTCACGCAAACCATGAGTAATTTAACTTTCGGTGATGCTCCACACAAACGCGTTGGCTTATATCATCACGCTGCACTGAAAGATAAAGTAGAAAAGCCTGGCACATTCATGCGAACCACAGGACGAAAACTGATGACAGAACGTGCCGCTGAATCCAGAGAAGTTGCCGCTGAAATCAAAGCCATGCAAAAGGAACTCAATAAAGCCGTTCCACAAAATGCTATTGCTGCGCCGGTAAATGATAACCCTGCTCAATCGATGCCCACGTCCAACACCTCAACGTTAACTGCAGAGGAGTTAATAGCGAAACTCAAAGCAAGTAATATCACTGTCCAAGAACTTGGTGATGAAGTTCCCATTGCCGGAACAAGAATTGCAGGAATCGACAACCTTGACGCATTCTTAGAGTCAACACCCCCCACTGATAGAATTGCATATATCGCGTTTCACGGTGAGCAGCCCGTGTTCTACATTGCCGACAAAAACGAACCCACCATGTCCATCGCGGAACAGGAAACACAAACACCAGAACAGGCTACGGATACCCCAAGCCAGGATGTGCGTGAGCCTGACAGTAGTGAGAATGACCACTCAGAAGCTGACCTCTCAGACGGTGCATTCGACACGTTTGATGATTTGGATGACAGATAATAAACCAAATAGCCAGTCATACGGCTGGCTATTTTGTATTCTCGCGTCCAGATATATGTCTTAATTAATACAAATATTATACACAAGGAGAATGGTATGTTTCAGATTCTTAAACCATGTATATGTCCCAATTGTGGTACAAAACTACATTTACGCGCACATGGACGCGGGTATAAGCGTTTTTTGGATGGTGTTCGATATGTTCGCGCTAAAAAGCTTGCCGATGACGCTATGATATGCCCACAATGCGGTAGTCTTTGTATTATGAATTATTCCGGATTCTATGCTCGCTACGGAGAGCCTGCTACATCGCTTCTTCCCGCCAGCGCAATCCAGCATTATTCCACTCCAACTGAAACAAAATTGCAAGCACTATTAAAATCACATGATGATGACGTGCTATATCACAAATATTTAGCTCACTACTATGAAGAGTGTGGAAACGAAAGTGCTCGCCAAAAAGAAATCAATTGGCTTCTGCAAACATATAACGACGCCAAACAACAGCAAAATCACCTCTGGCTTGGCGACCATCTCGGGGAAGAATCTTTTGCTGCCATTAAACGCTTGGAATATCACGGTCACCTCATTTACGACGTAGGCAGAAACGTCTTATTATTTCCCTCTATCTTCTACCACATCGACTTAATGCGTCAGTCTGGCAATTTTGAGAAAGCCGCAGAAATGATTACCGAATGCCGAGCGATGAAATGGAAAGAACCCCAAATTGCGTATGAACAATACCTTGCCGTAGAAGAAAAATTGATAAGACAAAGAGATAATCATTCTCATTAACACAATCCTTCCCCCTTCTATAATCGCACCACATCATCATATGTCTTTATTTCCACAAGAACACCTAACCTAAGGAGGAAATTATGGCAAAGCAAAAGAATATCACACAAGAAATCGTGTGCCTTGTTTGTGGAGAAAAGCATACAGCCACATTCGTGCCATATGACAAAGTTTATTTGGATGTATTTCCAAGGTTACCCATAAAGGATTTTTTAGCACAATATATCATTTGTACCCGTTGTGGTTGTTTGTACACAACGGACCGAGCAAACATCTCTACTCTGGAACAAATTTCACAACCTGGATACCAGGACATTTTATATTCAGGTCAAGATGATGCTTTTATCAAACTTACACTCATGGAATACGCTCCATTTTGGTTTGGATATCGTAATAACTGGTGGGCTCATTACTATCATGAGCAAGGTAATCGCGAACAAGAATTGCATTACACTCAACTGGCACTCAACAATTCCAACAAGTTATTATTTACTCCAGTTGCTGCGGAACAAGTGTCCTGTTTGCAGGGTCCCGGCGCGTTCTATTTATCCGGCGCCCTATACACAATTGATTTATTGCGCCGTCTTGGCAAATACGAAGACGCTCTGCAGTTAATTGAGTCGGTATCCAAGCCCGAGACATTATATACACACCACCGAGAACAATATTTAGCATATCAAAAAGACCTCATCTTGCAAAGGAACTCAAATTTGCTATAAGGAGGGAAGTGTATGTCCAAATTATCGCAAAAAGAATATTTTGACACTTTAATTGTACCCGGCAATCCAGATGAATCTGTAGTGCGTTTAATGGATGCATTACAAGACGAGGAAAATGAAGTTGCAGCGCAATGTGGACGACCTCCATGTGTTGTGCTCGTTGACCCCAATATTCCATTTTCTTTTCACAATGCGGGAGAAAACGTTATCGCTATCAAGTACTATGGAGACGAAACACCGGGTATTTTCTACAAAGCGGTCTTAGCGCATGAACAAGAGCATGCTTTGCAAGCATCTGGATTAGAGCCAAGTGCCGACCAACGCAATATGAATGCGATTGGATATGTTACATACCCGCCGCAAGAAAGTGTCCAACAACTAAAACCCGATTATACTTACAATTTCTTAGAAATCCCCGCTGTTATTGCAGAAGGCAAAACACTCCTGAATGACATAAATCAAAGACTTGCAGGGCAGCCTCCATTCTCATCGCAAGCAGAAATCGCACAATATTTAAATACCTGCGACAGCATCTTTAAGGATATAGAATGTCGCAGTAGTGTGACAAAAGCGATAACACCCTTTACTCAAGCGGTATCCGCTGTAAGCAAATCTCCATATGGACTCAAAGAGTCCATGACTACACACCCTATGGGTTTTATGCTAACCAAGGGAATCGTTTTACAGTTGTCCAAAATTCATCAATTAAATACTCTATACGATAATCTATGTACATCTTACAATAAATTAATTTCCTTATACAAAGACGAGAGGAATCTTGTCACCAATGAGTATCGCAAAGCGTGCTCTGCATATCACGAATCCGAGATGGAGAAGTCCATAGAAATGCTAAAAGAACATAATGTTGACATCGTTGAGTTGGGTGACAAAGTTCCTGCATCAGGCATTCGCATTGAAGGTTGCGAAAATTTACGCGAATTTTTAGCAACTCATCAACCCCAAAATGCACAAGTGATTATTGTGCGCAACGAAGATGCCTTAGCCAAATCAACCTTTTACATTACAGGAAAAAACACACCCCTCATAGATTTACACGCTTCCGAGGAACCGACAATAGAAGAACAGCGTCCTGAGGAGGACCGCGACAATGTCACTCTTGACGCAACAGCCCTTGACAATGACACCGCAATCCCCGACTTCGATGATTTTGATGATAGATAATGATGCGTCACGCTGTACCTCATCAAGGCGGACACTTCCACGCTCATTTGCAATAAATACTAACCAAGACCGACGATGCATCGTCGGTCTTTTTGTTTAAACACACACAATCATCCCCTATAAGTGTCATTATTATTATGAACTCTTACAAAGGAGGATTAGTCCCGTGAATGAGAAATACACACCAAAAGAACAAAAAGCAATTGCAGCACTTCATCAACGGTACGAGAGCGAAGTAGAAACCCCATTGCAAAAAGCGCAAAGAATCGACCAAGCTTCGCGTCATCGCATTTTGATTGCCACATTGTTCTTTGCCATGACTGCTATTATCATGGCTACACTTGGTATCTCCAGTTGTTTGTTATGGCACGTTCGCTTATTGCCGCTTGGGTGCGCAATAGGGGCTTGTGGATTAACACTATGCTGTATGATTCCTTACATTTACAAGCGAATGAAAAAAGCAGAACGAGACAGGGTCGCACCCCAAATCATCGAACTGCTTAATCAAATTTAAGTTATTTAAGGAGGATACACTATGCCTAAAAAGTACGCTAATTCTTCATTACAAATCGAAATTCCATCTCAAGCTGAAAACCTGCAACTCCCCGACCCCACATTACTAAATTACTACAAGGACACAGAGCGTCGCATCTTTTGGCTTGTTGGTGCAGTTGACGCCTCATTGTACGAGCTGGTACAACACATTATCAACTGTAATTATGAAGACCGTGACCTGCCCGTCAAACAACGTCAGCCAATTCGGTTAGTCATTGCCAGCCCCGGCGGCAGTCTCGAAGTCGAAGAAACCCTCGTTTCTATTATGGAAGCCAGTAAAACACCCATTTGGTGTATTGCGATTGGTATGTGCGCATCCGCAGCTTCCATGATTTATCTTGCAGGACACAAACGATTTGCTACACGAAATGCTTATTGGTTGTTCCATCAAGGCGGCTGTGACAATCTCGAAGGCTCTTATCAACAAATCATGTCCTTTATGGCAAAATACCAGATGGACATCGAAGCTATGGCGGAGTTCTATAAAACACACACCACTTTCCCCGCAGATTACATCGAAAAGAATCTTGCAGAAGGAGATTGGTACATTGGTATCGACGAAGCTCTTGCCAATGGTATCGTCCACAAAGTTATCCACACACTGGATGTATTCATGTAATATCGCTGAGGGCTCTTTTTGAGCCCTCTCTGCGCCTTTTAATATTACCCATACCCAAACTTACTACCGTTATATAAATGCCCACAGAAGCCAAAATACAGCCTCTACGGGCGCAATAAGGAGGAACTTTATGGTTATTGAAAGATTTAAGCAATTATATCATATCGTGTTTGATGATGCCGGATACGTCAAATTGTGTGGTAGGGAAAATTGCAAAGAATTGATAACCCTTGCCAATCAAATCGCACCCGGCGTTGACCATGGCAATCCAGTAACAGGCATCATGCACGAACAATCCATTCGCGATTTATACACAAAATTAGCTTAAAAAGATTATTATCCTATGAAAGGAGGTACCATTATGAGAATATTATGTTTACTCTTGGCGTTATTAATGACGCAGACAGTGGCAATTCCCACCGCCACTCAATCTAACCCCACATCATCCGTCGATTATGTTACAAACCACTTCGAAGATTTTATTGAGGAATACAATAAACTCGATATCGAAGATTGTAATGCGACACACATCGAATACCAAACCGAGATTTTTGTCAATGACACACAAGAAACAGGTTATTATGTTGACTTTAACGGCGATAATGGCTTTTGCATCGTAACAGAAGATGCTGTTATCGATATGTACGTTAAAGGTGATTATCCTCAGATGCGAGAGACTCATGAGTATATGTATGACGTCATGGACGGCTTTTTTGTGAAAGATGGAAATCAATATGTACCATTTTTATCACCCGCGCTGCCTGAATTAGACGAAACCGCCTTAGCTCAACGCGCAGACAAAACCACATCCATCACTAATACTGCCGATTATGTCAAAAAGGTATATGGCTCCTCATATAAATTTTATAGCAACAAGTACCTCCACTCCTTTAAATGCTGGAACCAGGCAGACTTGTCAGTATATTTACAAAAGAAAAGCGGCAAATGGTATTCCGAAGGTAACTGTGTTCTAACATCCATCTACGAAACTCTGGCTTATTTGCAAAAAATAGGCGTATATCCCAAATTGCCAACCGGTAATACAACCATTAATACCAGTAGGGATAGTGTTGCAGCCGCAGCAAAGAAAAATGGATACACCCCTCGCGCAAGCAAAGTAACCCTTCCCTCGTTATATGTAAAGATTCGTGATATTGCCATTTCTAAATATGGATACACAACAAGCGGAGTGGCTATTGGGGATACGGATAATCTTGTCAAGGACGTATTAAAGGCGTATGGATATAATGTGAGCCCGAAAAGCTCAGTGTGGTTGGCTACCGGTAATCAACAAATGATTACCACTCCATTTGAGTCCACAATGAAAACCAATATCGCTAAGGGATACCCCGTCATTCTTAACACATATCGCGTCTATGGCGAAGAACATTGCATTGTTGTTATTGGATACGCATACTATCGCAGAACATGGAATCTTGGATTCACTAAATTGTATCAATACGCTAAGCTTTTGAGAGTAGCAGACAACCACAATGCTAAGGCAACCTTCTTCGATTATTCATTGTACATGTTAAACACAAACTACGTATATTTCAAATAATACAACAAAACAGTCAGCTGTCACAGCTGACTGTTTTTATATTGCAATACCTGTGCGTCATTTAATGCCGGCACCTTTTGAGGTATCCATGTGTCTTTCGGAACCATCCAAATTACCTTGCCCAGAATTTGCTCCGACGACACAATCCCATCATCATAACTATTCGCATCACCTTTTATAAGATACCCGCCCAATTCAATGCCGATAATTCGATGCGTAATCGATAGTCCATCTTCGCGAATATACGTGACAACATCACCAATTTCATATTTATCACAATGTTTTACTACGATAATATCGCCCTCGCTAATGTTTGGCTCCATAGACCCAGAAATAATCACATGTGTCGTAATACCAAAAATAGAGGCGTGCGGGTCACCAGTGCTACGCATATACAAGGTGATGCCAATATATAACACCATCAATATCAAGATGACATCCAAAACGATACCAATGATACGTTTTGTCAGAGATTTCTTTTTCTTTTCCATAATACACCTCTCAACAAATCTATACTGAAAGAATGACATTCCATCAATAATAAATTGAGCCCCTCGAATTATCGAGAGGCTCTTATTTTAACATTCCGAATGTTAAATATTAAAAAATGATGTTATGAACGACCAAACAACTTGTGTAATACTTCCGAAATAGTGTCGCATTCAATGACTTGCAAGTTCTTTGGTGCCTTAGACGGAGCGCATCCCCTGGCTACATACAGTTTCTTATATCCAAGGCGGTCAGCCTCCTTAATGAATGCTTCATACGCTGTACACTTCTTCACCTCACCGGTTAGTGACACATCTCCATAAAAGAGTGTGTCGCCATGAATCGGTTTGTTGTAGTATGATGAAGCAATAGACGCCAGAATAGCAAGATTACTACTATTGTCCCGAATTGAGAGATTGCCAGAAGTTTTGATAATGACGTTCTTGGTAGCCAACGGCATCTCTGCACGCTGTTCCAAAATTGCCACAAGGATATTGAGATTGTCGCGCTTCAAATGACTACTAATGCGAGTAGGGAAGGATGTGCTGGACTGAGGTGTGAGGGATTCAATTTCACACATCGCATAACGATTACCTTCACGGACACCGGTGATAGCCACACCCACGACATCCGTATCGCGTTGCGTGATAAAGTAATTAGAAATGTCACCCACCTCACGAAGTCCGCCTTCTTCCATATAGAAGAACCCTGCCTCTTCTGTATCGCCAAAACGGTTCTTGGTGGCGCGTAGCACACGCAAGGGCTCCGAATCTTCCTGCTCCAAAAAGAGACATGAATCTACAATGTGTTCTACAAAGCGGTTACCTGCCATCTGCCCATCTTTTGTCATCTGGTCAATTACCAGTGCGCAGCGAGGGCGGTCCTGCTGCTTACACAAATCCTTCATTGCGTTCACGACACCGTTAGTCTGTACAGGGTTACCTTGCTTTGCCGGCAAAAACTCATTGATGTAAAAAGTATTAATCGAGTCGACGATAACAAAATCGATATCATACTTCTGCACTTCTGCCATTACAAAGTCAAACGAAGAGTTGTCAACAATGTACATTTCATCCACGTTTGTCAACCCAAGACGGTCTGCACGGTTTTTAATTTGCGATGCCGACTCCTCTCCACTGGCATAAAGTACGTTATATCCGAGCTGCAACATCTTATCTGCAACCATAATGGAAAGCGTAGATTTGCCGCAACCGGGAGGGGCGCAAAGCAGGTTCAACGAATCCGGTACCATGCCACCACCCATCACACGGTCGAATTCCTCGATACCTGTAATAATACGCTTGACGTCCGATTTGCGAACGTTTTTAAGCTTGTAACCGCTCTCAAAAGATGTGGATGCAACCAACACAGATTTGGTAGGCTGCTCTACCTTTTCCTCCATGGTGTTCCATGATTGACAACTGGGGCATTTACCAGCCCACTTTGTCGCTTTGTGTCCACAATTAGAGCAAATGTATACTGATTTTTCCTTAGCCATTATTTACCTCCTGAATATACTGTTGAAATGCTTCATATGTCATTGGTCCATTAGTAGCGGGGTCCATTAAAACTGTCATGCCGCTACTCCAGTATGAATAGCCGCCTGGGTTGTGTTCTCTCGCCGTAGTGCGCCACACATACATCACGTCAGTGAGTTTCTCGCGCAGATAATATACCCATACACCAGATTCTTCATCGATGTTGTATTCATTTACACCAACAGTAGAATTTTCAGCTATCCTATACACGGTCTCAAAACCCAAGATGGTGTTATCTTTCACCGTCACCTTGTTTGTAGCGGTGGATGAGTCCAATGCGGTTTCATTCACCGAGCCACAAGAAGTCAGAATCAGCAGCATCATGGTTATACACAATACCAGAGAGAAACTGTTACGCTTACGTGTCATCACATACCTCCATGAATTGAGCGCCGCAATATTTACAAAAAACTGAATCCGCATCCGCAGTGTTATGACAAGCAGAACACGTCAGACCAGTTGCACTGAGATGACTTACGACTTTCACAGCAACTGTGCGTTCAGAATATGTAGGCATGCTATCAAGAACACGAATGAAATTATTCTTAATTGCTACCGCTCTCGAAAAGTCTGTCCGAATACCAGGAACATCCTTACCCCAGGTATCCATAGTGCTATATTGCAACTTTGCAATGAAGTCTTCTTTATTAATTAAAGCCATGTTTATTCCTCCACGTCATGTACAAACCACACACATCCGCATTCCGGACAGCGTGTAATTTTCTTACGAGCTTGATGTGCAGAACTCAATTCCACAGACACCTTAGCGTCACTCCATCGAATGGTCTTGTGACAATTACCACACCATGTCCATTCTGCACTATAGGCATGATGCAGGATTTTTAAATACTGGTCATACTTTGTCAGTAACGCTAAGTACTCATCTGGTTTGTTAATGTCAAACTGCTTGCTGAATTCCTCAAAGCTCATCATACTCTTCATCCTCCAAGCCAGCGTCTAATACTTCGCGAATGCCGAGCAAATACTCCCCGACAATCGGCTCCAATACATTGTGATTGCGCTCATGAATCAGAGCGCACACAAAGTCAGTGTCACGCATAGCGTAAACGCGACGGGTAAGAGTATCAATGTCATCGTCTGTAATCTCGACACCTTCCAAATCATAATCACCCAGATTGGCGGCTTCGAGTGCACCAATAACACGCTGCCGGCAATACAGTTCATAATGCTTGCTATTGTACAAGAAGTGCTCGATTGAATCTATCACATCACAAGCCTCCTGCAAATCATTCAAATAGGCACGCATGTCTCCTGTAGTCTTGCTTGTGTGATTTGCGCTCACAAGGAATCGATTGGGATACCATCCTCCGATGCGGTCAGATGTTACAGACACCCCCAAATACTGTTCGCCCTGCTTAGCCACAGAAACACTATAAATGTGCCCATTATTGTATTGAGTAAACCACAGCCTCCAATTATTAAAGTTATATGCGTAGAAAGTAGTATCGCCATTATCGTCCATTTCTTCGATATCCAAAACAGGTTTAATATATTCCATATTGTCCTCCAAATAATATCATTGATATTATTATACTACAAATTCTTCCAAATGTCAATAGAAAAACCTGATTTTTTGTTTTGTGTATAAGAAAAGTTTCTTATGTCATTCTTAAAATGTACAACAGATAGGAGGTACAATATGGAAGAGTATATCAATAATATGGATGTAGAAAACATCAACCCCGAACAAGTTGAGCAAATTGGAGATGTAATCAGTTCAACCGCTCCCACAATTATGCTTGTAATTGCTATCGCCATTGTTGCTATTATTTTCCTTGTAAGATACAAGAAGAATCACAAACAAGTAACAGTCGCAAGAAGCGGCGCTTATCGTGCAATGTCTCGTACTGCATTCGGCGTAGCAAATTTCGCTATTATGTACAACAATGAAGACCTCAACGCCGACTACGCACAGTACCTTAAGGTGTTTGACAGCAAGGGTGTTGAAGTAGCCGAATATCGAGAAATGCCAGGACAGAAAATTTTGGGCATCTATGAAGATAATGGTAAATTATGCATGAGAACATCCGAAAATTATGCCGCACACCAAACTGATTGGGTCTGGGATGCCACACAAGAAGAGTTTGTTGAGTACCACCCCTAACACAATGTCTTAATTGAAGTAACATGATGTGTATACATCTGTACAACTTAAAAGGAGATAAGAAAATGAAAATCACAGATTATCCCAGTTACAAAATTCTCGCTGATTCTATTGCTCAAAATGGTAATACAAAATGCTTGTACTTTTTGACAGCCAAATCTGGCACAGGCAAAGATACCATGGCGGATATGCTTAATGAGTTGTTAGGACTGAGAAAGGTAAAGTCTGTCACCACACGTGCACGAAGATATCCCACCGAAGATGTTTATTATTACATCTCCGATGAAGAGTATGATAATGCGGATTTGGTACAGCATGCATCTTTTTCCGGCTGCCGCTATGGAGCAACGCTGGCTGAAGTCAATGCCTCGCAGCTATTTGTCATTTGTCCCGAAGGAATGCCTGAGTTGGTTGAGAAGTATCATGAGCGCCCCATCGTCGTTTTGTATCTCGATTCAACTGACAGCACTCGTCGCGCACGTATGAAAGCACGTGGTGATTCCGATGAGTCCATTCAGAAACGCATTGAGCATGATGCCACATCCTTTGGCACAATCCCTGATGCGCTTCCGGTTACCGTTATCGATGCTAACAAAGAAAAAGACGCTGTGTTGCGTGCTATCTTGGATGCAATGGTATTCTATGAAACCAGTAACTAATAAAATTTACCACCCTTTTAGGGTGGTATTTTTTATGCCTCAAACACCATAAATGTCATTCTTTAGATAGAAATTATCCCAAGGAGAGTACTTATGAGATTAACAAAAGCCGAATTTGTACACGCAGTACAAGCATATCAAAACCACATGCAGCAACTTAGTCAAGTTGAACAAGCAACAAAATGGACTCTTTGCGAGTCACCATTGTTTAACATTGCAAACGAATATTACAATCTTCTTCTTGAACTATGCGATATTCCTTGCGACGGACAATGGAATGATTTGGACTATTTTGTGTACGAATTAGATTTCGGCGCTAAATGGCATCCAGGATGCTGCACCGATAATCAAGGAAATGATATTCCACTCAGTACACCTGAAGAAGTCTATGATGCTTTATGTGCTTCTTGGGGAGGGATGAAGCAATGAAACCGCTCCTCGCACTATCATGTACGCTCATCGGTCTATGTCTGTTGGCGTCTTGCGCAAACATTACCACCACAGACTCCACACAAGAACCCGTCAATATCATTATTACAGAGCCATTAAAAACACCGGATACTGCTCCTATCATTCCTGATTCCTCAAACCATAATACCGAACGGCATGAGTCATCGCAGTCTCCTGTTATGACAATCCCGCCCTCAACAGATGAATTGAATACTCCGTCCGACGAAGTTTTAGACTCGTCGGGCGATTCTACATCCCAAGAGACGGCTGAGAATAGTACCGCTGACCCTTCAATTACTGCTCCCGCTCCCACGCCTACCATTCCAACATCGCCTACACCTCCACCGACTCCGGAAATTATCATCCAACATCCAATCGAAGTAATGAGTCCCATTCAATCCTTAGATACTTGGTTAACGCCACCTTCGCCAGAAGTTTATGGTGCACGCTTCGATGATGCTCAAAGGTTTTACGAATCTTTATTGAGAGGAACTGATGAAAGTATCGAGTTTGTGTTTTCTGGAGAAACCAAGTCAGCGGATGCGCATCAATGGATTGATATGCTCGAACAATACATGCTGCATAACCGCCTTCCACTACAAGCAACATGGTTAACCAGCAAAGATGTCACCCTTATTCTCAATACACAAAGCTTGCATGCAGAATTACAAAGCACCAATGATTGCTTAGCACTGTTGCATAAAATCGGCGTTCGCAACGGGATAGAAATGACAGATGCGGTCATCAAAATTAACGACTGGATGCGAAAACATCTGACATATGAATTGTCCGCACGGCTTCGTTATGAACAGGCATATCTACAGGGCAAAGCGAATTGCGAAGGCTACGCCAGATTATTTGATAGGCTATGTGCGTTGACCAATATCACATGCGATTATGAAACCGGATTAGTCAAAAGTGACAACACGTTTGCTGCTCACGCATGGAACTGTGTAACCATTAACTCCACAAAATATTATATTGATGTTTGTTGGAACGACTCTTCTAAACCAAACCGCTATTTGTTATCTACGACACTATGGGATAATCACACCACTTCTCTGGATTTAAATTTTCCGACTTTAACCATACCATCCAATGTAGTATCAAGACCAGATAAACACTCGCACTGGCATGAGCTGATTCAACAACCACTACCGGACAATTTTGGTGAATTTTATGATGCAGCAGTATTATTATACCAAGCCCTGTTAAACGAAAACAGGGAAGTGCGCATCGTGTTACCCGGTAAATATGAAGAAGCTAATATGAAGTTTGTATCACTTGTCCATCAATATATGTTGCCGGATGTTGTGCCAATTACATACTCGTCTTTATCATACAAACCATCCACAGGAACCGTTACAGCTGTGTATCGCGTTGATTACGCCACAAAAGCCCTTCAAGATTACATTGCTCTGGATAATGCCATTGACACTATTCTTACAGAGGCTGGAATCACAAACGGAATGTCTGAGGTAGAGGCGTTTACACGTATTGCGCAATGGATTATAGATAATACCACATACATTCCATGTTACAATAACTGGCAAGAGGTTATCGCGACACATAACATTGATACAGATGGTTATGCACCTCTATTGCAAGTTTTGTGCGAAAAAGCCGGCATATCTGCAAAAATCGTGCATGGATTTATGCAATCACGAGATGGCAATACTCAATATTCGCACGAGTGGCTTCAAGTGAAATTCGGTGATGAGTGGTATTATACCGATATTTCATACTATTTCAACAATACATATAAAAATTATTCACAATATAAATACTTTCTGTCTCAGACACTTTGGGACACACATTTTTGGGAGAAAACATGAACACCAAAATCAATTTTATCACCAGATATCTTTATATTACACTCGGGTGCTTTCTGTATGCATTCGGAATATATGCTTTTCTTAGCCCTGCCAATTTAACCACTGGTGGCGTAACAGGATTTGTCAATGTCATCAATATGATTCATCCCGTACCCATGGGATTACTCGTAATGTGCATTAATATTCCACTCCTTATCATCAGCCTAATTGTACTCAAATGGAAGTTCACGATAAGCACTTTATTCGGTACAGCCTTAGAATCCCTTTTCTTGACCCTTCTTCAAACTTACATGGACCCATATTTGCCCTTCACAGATAACATTCTATTGGCGGGCGCTGTTGGTGGCGTGTTGATTGGTGCAGGGTTAGGCATGATTATGAAAAATGGCTCTTCCACCGGTGGTACGGATATTGTTATGAAATTACTACACAAAAAATGGCGTTATTTATCCGGTGGCACATTACACATTGGTATTGATATCGCCGTACTTTCATTCTTTTTTATTGTAAAGCGCGATTTTGATGCTACTGTCCTTGCTCTCATTACAATTATTATATCGAACACAGTATATGATTTGGTGTTGTATGGCAAAAATACATCAAAAACTGTACACATCATTACCGATAAACCGCATGAAATGACACAAGCGCTACTCTCAAAATGCGATTGTGGCGTGACCGTTCTGGAAGCAAAGGGTGCTTACACAAATCAACCCAAGCAAATCTTGCTTTGTGTTGTGCGCCAGAATGTTTTCCCCATTCTAAAAGATATCATTCAAGAGTGCGACCCCAATGCTTTTGTCATTGTGTCACAATCATCTGAAATATATGGTAACGGATACAAAGATTACAAAGATGTACTATAATATAATTAGACCGCAAAACGCGGTCTTTTTATGTGCCTTTATTTTTTTTCGACAATTTAAATTCGTTCTGTCATAATATATACTGCGACGATAAAGAGCCCAAAACTTGCTCTATCTATCGCATGACAAACCGTGCAAAAAGTTTTTTAGCTTTTTCGCATCGCGTCTGTCATAATATAAATCGCCACCCCGAAAGCACCAGCAATGGTACCTGAAATTGGTAGCGTCGTGTCGCAAACACGGTGGGAAACCACAAAAATTGCGTGTGACAGAAAAATGTGACTAAAATCCGTTTCGTCTGTCATAATAAGTATTGCAACACCGCAAGCGTCGGAAGGGACGATTGAGCACGGCTGTTGTCACGTGCGCGGAACACGCCGATAACCAAGGAATTCCGCTGGCAAAACAACTCGTGAGTATTGTTTATACAAATCGAAAGTGTTCTGTCATAATATAAAAGCTGTCGCCCGTGAGCATTCAGCAATGGATTCCACACGACAGAAGCCACCTACTTAGCACATGTGCTTTCGCCATATGCTAACACCGCAGTGTCGCACACTTGTGTGCAACCTACTACGATGAGGTGACGGGTGCCACAAACACCTCGGTGATAACCGAAACCCATTGTCCGACGAAAATCGAGCAATCGATACGGTCCGCCTCCGCGTCCCGTCACATCGTCGAGGGCTGCCTCTCTCAATCCAGACGCTCCTCTCGTCTTCATTCCTCGCGAATGATTCTCCGCGCCCATCGCAAGATGCCGGTACGCCAGATGGATTGTTCAGAGTAAAGTTCAGCGTCCCATCTCCTCCGTTTGGGTTCTCTCGCAAGAGTAGTCCCAAGGCTATGATGTATGCGCAACCCGCCAAGACTTTTAGCAATAATCGAACTTGGCACGCCTCCGCTTCGTAGTCGTTGATGGTTGAACAACGATTTTGACTAAAATCAACATCGTCTGTCATAATTATTACGCTGACACGCCAGAGCAACCAGAAATGCTTTGCTCGCGTCGCAGTCAGGTGTCGTGCACACCGCAGTTTCACTGCACAAAGCACGGTGACACCAACGCATGTTGGAATACCACGCCCCTTACAACATCGCGCCCAGCGCTACTCACCGCAAACATTCACAAGTAGTGACGAACGAACGTGAAACGAAACCCCGGGACCACCCGGCAAGAACCCTTGCGATGAAGGTGTTGTAATACAAGAAGGTTCTTAAAGGTTTCTGTTCGGCTATATACCGCAACCCTGGAAAGGACGAGCGGTCAGGCGTCCCACAGGCTTCAAAACCTGAATCGCCACTACCAGCGGATAACATTGGTAGAGGAGAGAGCCTAAGTGCACATCCGCAATTGACTTCGGTCAACGGTAGACCTGCACACGCAGCAATGCGCCAGTGCTCATCAATATAGCAAGCATGGTAAAGTCACACTGAATAACCTAACGGTTGTTCATAGTCCGGTTGAGATAACATACCACGTCTGCGAGTGGCGGACGGATTCCAAGGTGCCAGTTTCTCCCTTCCTTTCGACTGGCGGACAAAAACGAAAGACCTGTTAGATGTCGTTGTAACATCGATGTGTAGCTCGGCAGTAGGCGCAAGACGTAGCAGGACCGACGGGATTCGGTAAAAACGAATTGTCGAAGATAAATACCTTGGTAGAATCAGATGGGAAACATTAGCCCCCTTGCATCCCGTAGAGATACGAAAGACTGAAAACACCGCGTTTTTGGAAGCAATTCCACGGCGGGTGAATATGACACAGCGTAAAGGCGTGTGGTGAGGTCGGATGTGAAGTCACTCTTACAACATTAGACGGAGTCGAGAAATCGGCTCCGTCTTTTTTTGTGCTTCAGCCGTATCATTCCTACACCCGTGTCATTATTTTAATGCTTGAAATGATAATATGAGCCAAATATAAAAGAAAGGAAAAATATCCCGTCAACACCTTGACAGGACACAAAACATATGGTATAATATTATAACATCAAGGAAGATTTTACAAACAAAAAGGAGAAACATTATGGGAAGTATTATCCATATCAAATCACATCCCCAGACCTGGACCGTTTTTGACTCAGGCAAACGCTTAAAAGATGAATTGGGCGGCGAGAAACTGCTTACTGTACGCTATGGAACCTTCGATGATGACCCCGATGGAGTGTGCGACATGGAAATGTATATGCGCGCATCTGTCTACCAGAAACTCATTGATGGAGAATATGTAGTAAGTGCGGAAAGTAAGTTCAAGCATCGTCTGATTATTCTCGACTGCAAAACCGGCAAAATCGTACCCAGCCTTGGAGGCACTATCTATTAAAAACACACCTGAAAGGAAAAAGAAACAAATGATTAAAACCTATTTTGACAAAAAGTACAACTTTAAAGAAATTTTCGACACACGAACCGGCATGTATGTTCGCAGCGGTGTGCTCGATGAAAACGGTAAGGATACCAATGTCGACCCCTTCATGCGCAGTTTCCCTGGGCTGATTGACGTCGGCGTGATGGGGAGCTGCGTCTTTGGCAGAAACGGACTCTGTGTCAAAGCTGGCATTCAGTGCTACCAGAATGGTCTGCAGACGTGCGCACCTAACATGACACTGGAGAATTACAAGCGCATCATCGATGAGGGTGAGAAACTTGGTCTCTTTCAGGTAGCCCTCGGCGGTCGTGGCGACCCTGATATGCATGAAAACTTCGAGGATATCATCAGATATTCCGCAGAACATCATATCACTCCCAACTTCACTACCAGCGGCATTGGCATGACCCCTGAAAAGGCGGCTCTGTGCAAAAAGTACTGTGGCGCGGTTGCTGTGTCTCAGTATTCCAGACTGGACGACGTGGTTCCCGACATCGCACTCAGACGTGTTACTGACCCCGCAAAGCGCAAGGTTTATCGCTCCGCTGAGGATATCCCTGTTTTGTGGACTTTCGGTGATACGAACCCTGATTGCTATTTCGAGGGTCCTAACTACGTCATCAACGGTGAGTATTACGGCTGGGATGAGCTGCATCACATGTATTACAGTGACAAGCCTCAGGAATATGAATTCTTCCGCGTTTTCAACGAAAAGCGTCATGATGAGGTTCAGAACTACACCATGAATGCTATTCAGATGTTGCTCAACGCCGGCGTAAAGACTAATATCCATTTCGTTCTTGGCAACAACACCATTGACGAAGCAATTTGCCGCTTGAAGTATAACGGTTTTCCCAAAGGAATTAACGCTGTCATCTTCTTGCTGCACAAACCCGTTGGTCTCGGCAAAGAGAGCAATGTACTGCAGGCGGGCGACCCCAAGGTTGCTGAATTCTTCAAACTGATTGACAAAGGCAACTTTGCCTTCAAAATTGGATTTGACAGTTGTACTGTACCTGCCATTTTGAATTACACCAAGAATATCGCTCCCGAAAGCATCGACAGCTGCGAAGGCGGTCGCTATTCTATGTACATCACGGCTGACATGAAAGCTATTCCTTGTTCCTTTGACAATCAGGAGATGAAGTGGGCGTATGATATCGCTAACGACTCTATCCTAAATGCATGGAATAGCGAGCAGTTTAATGACTTCCGTTCTCACTTCACCAACTCCTGTCCCACCTGTCCCAACAGAACATCTTGCTATGGCGGATGTCCCATCCGTCGCAGCACCGTTGTTTGTGCACGAGACACCAAGGATTTGAAGTAAGGAGGATATTATGGAATACGTAATTGCAATTAAAAACACGACAGAGTTACATCCCATGATTCTCGCTCTCGCCGAAACGGAAGGTAATGGCACTAAACAAGCCAATTTATTTTTCAGCGAAAAGAGCGTGGAAGAGTATATTATGAAGCGTTGGCAAAGCAACGATGAGGCGTTTATGCGTGTTATCGAGGCTAATCCTCCCGCAAAATCCCTGTATCTCTGCACTGGTATGATTCGCCAAAACTACGCCATCATGGTTAAGGATTTGAATGAGAATGACACCTTGTATCATTTCTTACAATCGTTTCATTCTTCCAGTCTCACCTTCACCATGTTCCCGTTATATAGGGGGTTAGTATGAAAATCAGATTCGACTTCGTGACCAATAGTTCTTCCTCCAGCTTTATTATCGCCATGAACCCTGACACCGTTGGTGTTTCCGCAATTGAAGCATTCGTCGCTTGTAAGGGTGATTACGACGAAACTACACCTGGCTCTCTTTTCACAACCAAAGAGGAGTGGACGTCACATTTTGTAGAGGACTACAAACACAAAGATGAGTCCGAGGAAGCCATGTGGGAGCGTCTCAAAAATTATCCCGATGCTCTTAAATTATACAATCAGGGAATCGAAGCATTCGACAATGGAATGGTAATTGTACAGAAGTACATTGCATATTCCGCCGAATCGCTCTCTGATTTCCTTTACGCACTCGCAAAGAATCCCGACAATTGCCTTATCATATATGATGATTAAGAAAGGAGCTATCGATGAAAATTCGCACAGACTTTGTCACCAACAGCTCCTCGTCCAGCTTCGTCATTGCGATTACTGACGATAACGCAAACCAGTCTTTAATTGTGTCTATCATCAATATGAGAGACACACACATTTATCCTTTGGATTCTTTCCTACTTGAATGCAAAGAAGATGTAGATGAGTTACTGGTCGAGCGTTATGCGGGCACTGATGAGACCATTGAAGACGTTTTTGCGGATTACCCCGACGTCAAGGAATGGTACGACAGCGCACTTCAATCAATTGAAGCTGGTAACGTACTCATCCTAAAGGAAGTACCCTATGGCTCATCCATGATTGAAGAGCTGGAAGAGATGGTAGAAGCACATCCCGGCATCATGTCTTTCCTCAACCTGGAAGACTAAAACACTACATTACTGAAAGGAAACATTTACATGAAAATACGCACTGACTTTGTAACCAATAGTTCTTCATCCAGTTTCATTCTGGCATATAACAGCCAGGAAGAAGCGATTCAGCAACTCACTTCCACGTTGTCCTGGCATGCCGAAGCAATGGGTATTGTCATTCGCGACATTCAGGATACACCCTGCCTTACACCCGAACAGCTTGACGCTCGCCTTCGTGAGGAAGCAGACAGCTATGCATGGTGGGAGCTCCACTTTGGTCACGGTAGTTGGTGGTCCAGCGATAAGGACACCTTTGAGCGTCGTTGGCTGGACGCCCATCCCGGCAAATCTACCAATGACATGCGCGAATCTCCTGAATATCAGGCAGAGTATGAGCGCGTTGCGAATGAGTATATCGCAGAAATTCGCGAAAAAATTGGCAATAAGCCCTATGTTGTCGAATTGGAATATTCCGATAATGACGGCAGCATTTTTTCCGAACTCGAGCATGATGTTATGCCTCATGCCGGCGGACTCGTAAAGCGCTTTAGTCACCACTAAATACAACAATGGTGGTGCCGTTAAACGGCACCACCTACATACAAAAGAAAGGATATTAATCAAAATGAGAATGAAAAAAGAAGAGTTTGTCGAGACTTTGCACCAACTCGACCGTTGTTCCGCTATGCTGGCAACAATCGAAAAGGCAATGGGTATCAATATTGCAGAAAGCACTATTTTCGAGCCCGTCCTTGCATATAACGAACTGTTTATGAAGATGATTGATGCAGATAAGCGCATCACCGATATCGTTGATATTTTTTGTTGGAATTTCGATTTCGGCAGAGCGATTGACCCCCAGAGCGAACTCTACGATAGATTCCCCAAAAATGTCACCAACGCAGAAGAGTTGTATGATGCACTTTTGCTAATCGTGTAATATACCAATGACCGACAGACACCTTTATGGTACATAACTGTCGGTCATTATTTTTGTGACTGAAATGATAATATGAGCTCATATCAATCAATAAAAATCCCATATTGCCTCCTCCAGGCAATGTGTTAATATACATTTCCCCCTAATTATCGGCATGATGAAAAGTCAAGTCGTTTAAAATAAATTAAAATTAAAAAAAGAAAGTCCATAACAATGTGCACGTTGTAATATGGCAGAAAGGAATTATTAAAAATGGCTATTAAAGCATCTGAACTCTCCGGTGACAAGCGCTGCACCACGAGAAGAAAACACGAAATCACTTTGTGGGGCGAGAAAACCCCCGTCGCAAACAAGCCCATGGCTTGTAGAGAAGTACTTCAGAAGTACCTTTATGGTAAGATTAATGCAGTGGATATCCCCGCTGAACTCGCAACCGCCTTCAAAAAGGTCGGTTACGTCAACAGTCAGCAGGAAGCAGCTAATCTTGCCGAAAAAACCAAAGAAATCATGCGCTACGTAAACGCCGAAGAAGCTGAACGTTCGCATCGTCATTTCATTGACCCTCGTGAAATCACCATTAACATTTTCGGCACAGACGTCAAGGTTAAGCCCGACGCAGTGTGTGTGGATGGTAATCGCATTGAGGTTATCAAGTACAAATTCAAGAAGCCCGATATGGCACAGACAGGCTCCACCAAGGATAAGTCCGTAACAACCTCTCTGGAATGTTACGCTCTCTTCAAGTATGGTTGCAGTCTCGCTCTCAGCCCCGATGACATCGTTGCTGCCGGATATATCTTCACCGGTAAGGATGGTAAGCATGAGCATGACATCGACTTCGGTCTCCTGGAACCCGTGAACACAACCGCTTATCGTATGCTCTCATTCCCGGTTTCTTCCGAAAGCACGGTAGATAACATTTATCTCCCTGTTTGGACAGAATTCCAGATTGGAACAACATGCGATGAGGCTGATTGCATGTTCTGTCAGTTCTATAACGCTTGCCACTTCAACTCTGCGCCTCTCGTTGTAAAACAACAGAGCAAGAAGAAGATGGGCGACGTTACACTTTCTCCCGCTCAGGAACAGGCAGTATCATTTACGCAGGGTATTGGTCGTATTAAGGCAGGTGCCGGCGCAGGCAAAACCCTCGTGGTTTCTCTGCGCGTCATGACACTCCTCTCCGCTGGCTATGACCCCGAGAGAATGTTGCTCATTACCTTCACCATCAATGGTGCCGAGGAAATGAGACAGCGTATCAAGTTCTTCTGTGATGAATATGGCTTTGAGCCTGACACCGCAGACAAAATTCGCATTTGTACCTTCAATTCTTTCGGACAGCTCGCTATCGAAAATGAATGGGCAAACCTCGGCTATACCGAATGCCCTCAGGTTGTAGATAGCATTGTGCGCAAGACCTTGATTCTGCGCGCCATCGAAGGTGAAGTACTCGACGGAGTAAACTACAAAGCTTTCGAGGCTATGTATGGCAACGGCGGTTTCGACACCATTTGCGCCGCTTTTGATTATATCAAGAGCACAGGCTTGACTTCCTTTACATGGGAAGCCGAAGATGACGCAACTAAATTGCTCGTCGCTAATGCACCCGTCCCCATCAATGATGCATGGATGCAGGCATACGACCGATATGAAGCAATGTTGAAAGAGGCGAATCTCATTGAGTACGCAGACCAGCAACGCCTCCTGGAAGAAATCCTTGCGGATGACCCTTACTACATTGAAAACAAATACGGTTTTCAACACGTAGTAGTCGACGAGTTCCAAGATACTTCCGACCAGGAAATTCGTCTCCTCAAGATGCTCGTTGACTCCAAAGAATTCGTTAGCCTTTTGGTTGTCGGCGACGACTCCCAGAATATCTTCGAGTCTATGAGACACACCAACAACGAGAATATCATCAACTTCGACCAGAAGATTGGTGAGGAAATCGTTGACTTCCAGTTGATGGAAAATTATCGCAGCACTCCGCAGGTTATTGACATCGCAAACAAAATCAATGCCCGCAGAACTGTGAAGTTGGATGGTGACCTCATTGCATGTCGTGAAGACGGTAGCCCCGTTGAGGTATTTGCATTCGCTTCCCAGCGCGGCGAATACAAATGGGTTGCAGACAACATTGCCGACCGCGTTTACAATGACGGAGTTGCTCCCGAAGCAATTGCGTTTATTGCAAAGGATGGTAATGAACTGAAGGCTATGGGTCAGGAACTGGCTAAGCGAGGAATACCCTCTCAGCTGCTCACTCCCGAAAAGGTGAATATGAATAGCCGCGTTATTGCTGCTATTGCATTGGCTGAATTCATTGCCAATACTGATGCCACTCAATGTGCATTTGACTTTCTGAATACCGTTCAGGATGGTCAGTTGTTTGAAAAGACTGATGCCGAGATTACCGAGGCAGTGGAATCTTTCAAGCAGGAAATTGAGGCTCAGAAGGGCGAAAAGAACGATATTGACCAGTACTTCGAATTACTGGACCAGTTGGATATCAGTGACGAAACTTACGCTCAGTTCGCTGATAAACTCTCCAAGTTCACCAAGTTCGAAGACCTGCTTGATTACGCACGCGCTATGAAGCGCTTCGGTCAGAAGGAGTCTTACAGAAGAAAGGTATACTCCGGCAAGGGTGTTATCTTGACCACTGTACACTCTTCGAAGGGTTTGGAATGGCCCGTCGTATTCGTCAGTGTCACAAAATTCAACAACGCTACCAAGTTGGAAGAGTCTCGCCGCGTTCTGTTTACTGCTGTAACCAGAGCACGTGATGAACTCATCTGCACAGGCGTTGCTAACAAGAAGGGTAGAGCATACATCGAAGAAATCTTCGGTTATGCCGGTAAGCCTTGGGAAATTATTCCCGATGAAGAGGATTCTGAAAAGCAGGCTCGCAAAGAGCGTGCTGCCGAGGTCCGTGAAATCGTGAACAAAGCCCGCAAAGAAACCGAAACCTTCAAGTATTGATAGACGACCCCGTCACTCTTAAGAGTGATGGGGTCTCTTTATGTATTGAATCAGAATGTCTTTATTAAGATGTATATGATGGGTTGCCATACCTGTCGTTGCAACGATAATAGGAGTATACAATAACAACTCCAATACTTACTAAAAAATACTTACTGAAAAAGGAGAAAAACAAAATGGCAAACAAAGAAATCAAAATCACTGGTAGAATTAAGGTTCTGCCCACCACCGCAGCAGGTAACGACGTCCTCAACTGGTTCAATGAGAACTCCGGCGATTTCGCAGGAAAGATTACCATCTCATCCAAGCCTATGGGTAAGATGGCTGTCCTCGATGATAAGCCCATCGGTATCATTCAGGGTAACGATGGCAAGCCCTATCCTTGTTCCGAACTCAACTTCGATGACAAGGGCAACTGTGTTGACGATTACTCCGTTACCATTACCGGCGTCGTTCCCGGCGTCGCAAAAACCATGTCGATGGTACTCGTAAAGAATGTCATCGAAGCAGAAAACTCCGTTGTAGATTCCGACCTCACCATCTTCGCGGCTGAAATCGAAAGAATCATCTCTTCCGGTATTCGTACTCAGGCAGAAATCGATTTGATGATGCAGTCCATGAAGCAGAATGAACTGTCGGACGCTGAAATCTTCGCTGTTTTGGCGTACAACAACCAGAAACGCGTTGGTGTGAAGTATCCCAAGGCGTTCTACTTCAAAACGAAGAAGAATGAAAAGCACATGCGCAGAATGGTGCAGTTCGCCATCGAAGGTCGCGCCTTCTTGCTTGAAGGTGGTCAGTCTGTTGGTAAGAACGTTGCTGCTGAAACTTTGTGTTTCTGGCTCAACATCCCGTGGTTCCTCGTAACCATGAGCGCCGACATGTCTCCCGATGACATTTATGGCGGCAAGTCCACCGACAACAGCGCAGGCAAGATGCTCACCCTCGACCTCGCAACCAAGGCAATGAGTGGCGACAAAGACGCGCAGATTCTGTATGACCTTTACAAGGCACAGGCTGCATCCGTTCGAATCGTCCTCGATGAGTCCGAGTTCTGCCACTGGTTGGAAGTAAAGGACGAAAGCGACAAACCCCTTCCTGCCGCATTCATCTTGAATGAGCTCAATATGGCTGACCCCAACCTGCTCGCAGGTGTGTTCAACCAGGTGCTTGATGGCACGAGCTTCATTTCTGTCCCTGGACGCGGTCGTATGTACGTTAACCCCGCAAGCTTTATCATCGGTACACAAAACCCCGGTTTTGAAGGCACACAGACACAGAACCAGGCAACCATTTCTCGTTTTGGCGTATTCCAGTTTGGCTACCCCGAAAACATCATCGGTCCTCTTCGCGCAGGTCTTGGCGACTTTGCGGATAAGGTTCCCGGCGTTGTCTATAACCAGGTAAACAAGCTGTACATGGAAACTCTCGCCGCAGTTAACAGCGGAGAGATTTCTGATGCATGCCTGAACATCAGAGGTTATGTTGCAGCCGTTCGTACTGCTGTCAAGTGGAACGATGAGCTTGCCGACCACATCATGCTCAACGTCGTAAACGGATGCCCGGTCGCAGACCAGGCTGTCCTTGCTCAGAAAGTTGCATTGCACTTCGAGTAATTTATTAAATCGGGGTGGCGACAAACCACCCCGATTATTTCAAAGAAAGGAAACAAACACATGCCTAAAAAAACAACTCTTGAAAACGAAATGTCTCCTGAGCGTAAAGAAATGCTCGAAGCATTCAATCGCAAACACAATCGCTTCTTTCAAAAAACCCTCGTCGGAATGCTTGCCGGATTAGTGCCGCGCAGAAACATTCCTGACCTGATTTTCAATTACGAAAGAGATTGTTATACTGACCACTCCAAAATCGTGCTTGGTCTTGACCAGCCCGATTGCGAAACAGATGTTGAGCTTTATGCTTTCATCTATTACGTACTTGGTCACGAAGTACAACATATTCTCTCTACCACTCAAAAGCCCTGGATGTACGGCATTAACACCGGAATTCGCCACGTCATTACTCATTTCCAAAAGTTGTACGGATACCCCGTAACCACTTTGGTGGGTGAAGACAACCTGCGCGCGGCAATTGCCAAGATGCGCAAGGATGGCAAATTAGTCCCATCCTATGACCAAATCGCTCAGTTCTGTCACTACATTTGCAATGCAGTTGAAGATGGTAGAATTGAGAGACATAGAACCGGACGTTATCCTGGATACGGACGTTACGTGCGTCTCTTCCGCGGTAAAATGTGGTATCGTAATATCGAGGAATCACCCCAGGGTGTAGTTGCTACCCCCGTAGAGCGCTTTAGCTTGTACTGCAACGAAGTGCTTTCTCTTGCCACTTGCCATGTATATGGTCGTGACTTTTGGAAGCATTACGCAGGAACGCCTGAAGCTAAGACAGTAGATGCTATCCGCCGTCATGTAACTCACGCCATTTACTCTCGTAAATGCAAGCAGTGCATGAAGGAATGCATTGACATCATCGACATCATCACTCCTTCTTTTGCCGAAGCATACATCTCTGACCCGATGAACGAATTCATGCAAATGTTGCAGGACCTTCTCGAGCAGATTATGAACGCACACGGCTCCGAAGGCTTCTCTGAAGTCAAAGAAGGAAAAGAGCAAGAAGCTGATGGCAATGGAAAGAATCCTATGGGCTCTTCTATCCTTGGTACACCTCAATCCGATGAAAACGGTAATCTGACCGGTGAAATCAGCGACGAAGGCGATGGTCAAGAAAACCCTGCAGATGCTATGGCAAATGCTCCCGGGTCTAATTCCTCGTCTCCTTCCGAAAACGGTCGAAAGAAAACTGGCGACAACAAAGGTTCTAATCAGGCAGGTACCGCCGGTTCCGCCGCCTTTAGCACTTCCGATTTGGAACGCGAAATGCAGGAAGCCGCAGCGCGTATTGCTTCTGATTACTCCGCAAGTGCCGGCAATATCAAGGACCCCAACGCTCAATCTCAACGAGCAAATGTGTCCGATACGTCCAGCGATGCATCGCTGATTGCCAAAGCCAAGGACATCGATTTTGTCGAAGTCCAGCGTGCATACACAGTCGACATCCCGCTGCCCTTCGTTATTGAAGAGCGTGCGAGAGCGTTGAGAGAGAAAATCAAACATGTATTCAAGCCGAAGAAAACCGGTGCGTACAAAAACAAGACGCAGGGTCGTATCACACCCGAGAAGCTCTTTACACTCGCTATTAACGAAGGTAACTGCTTCCAGGTACAGAAAAAGCCTAAAAAGTTTTCTGGCTGCTGCTATGTGTTGCAGGACAACTCCGGTTCCATGGGTTCCGGCAGAAATTCCAAGCGCATGTTTGCGTCTGAGGCAACCGCGTGCATTGAATACGCGTTCAAAGACTTTCTTCCCCTCAAAATTGTCGCTTTCGATGAAGGTGGCAAGGTTGTGCACGAAGTAATCAAGAACTGGAATGATAATTTCGCAGAAAGCTGTTCCTATAACTTCTTCCACAAAGGTAGAAGCGGCTGTTGCAATGCCGATTATCATGACATCACTATCGCAACCGAAGAACTCCTGAAACGAAACGAAAAGGAAAAAATCCTGATTGTTATTTCGGACGGTCTTCCTTGCGGAACCAAAGGCTGTGATGGCTCCCCTCAGGGCGCAGTAACAGCTGCCGTTGAATATGCCAGGTCTCGCGGAATCAAGGTTGTTGGTATTTATATCGACGACGTTGTAAGAGAAGCAGACCGCCAAGCTTATGGAGCCATGTATGGCACCAGTTGTGTCTTCACTGACACCGACCACGTCGCTGACGAACTTGCCAGAGTCATGACTACATGGGCGCACGTATAAACAAATGTGCCCTACTGAATTTTCAGTAGGGCACTCTTATTGCGAAGACATCAGTGTATCCAAAATTCCATCCCAATGCCAATAGGGCTCGCTTTTATACCAATAAGGTAAAATATAGCAACATTCAACAAAATATTGTTCTTTGTCATGAATGACACGCATGATGACATCATCCCCCGGTTTCAGCAAATAGAATTTATCCTCTATTGCTTTGTAAAACGGCGTGGTCATGTGCTCCGCAATCACTTCTTGACGTACAGAGCGAATATTACCGAAATGAACCCTATGTGCAATTTTACCAAACTTATTGGTAAATCTTTCAACACATTGATACTGAGCAAATAAAATTATACGTGACATTTTTCTGTTTCCCCCAAAAAAAGTAATTCTCATTTACAATATAATGACAATTCACAAAAAAGTGCATCAACAAATGTTCACAATTTTGTCATTATTTAAACACTAAATTCACACAAATGAAAGGATTTGTAAAAATGAAACTTCGTTCAATTATCTCTCTTATTTTGGTGGTCGCATGCATCGTAAGTATTGCTGCATGCCATGTCCCCGGAACTGTTTGCACCCCCACCACGTCTGATGTTGTAACCGAAAGCACAACTGGCATCCCCGAAGTGTCCCCTGATTCTTCCGACGCAACCATTACACCCGAAGACACTCCCGCTCCTGATACTACAATGATGCCCGAAACGTCCGCCCCCGAAACTCCTCCTCATATGTGTGAATTTGCACATTATCAGGAGATTCAGGAAGCCACCTGCACAAGCCCCGGATTAGGTCGCAATACTTGTGAATGTGGAGCAACTGAAGACGTTGTGATTCCTGCACTTGGACATGTGTTTGGCAATTGGACCACAGATGTGGCTTCCACTTGCACCGAGAATGGCTTACAGTATCGTGTATGCGAAAATTGTATCTATACAGAAACTAATGTTTTGCATGCTACCGGACACAAGATGTCTACCCCTTATGAATCTCAACCTTTGACTTGTACTCAGAATGGCATTGTCACGACCAAATGTGAGCAGTGTGATTATTATGAAGAGACAGTCACCGAGGCACAGGGACATAAGTATGGAGAATATAAGACGACTAAATCCGCCACCTGCACCAAGGATGGCACCAAAGAAAGAAAATGCCTGAACTGTTCTGACGCACAAACCGCCTCTATTGGCAAACTGGGACATAAGTATTCTAATGGCGTTTGCACCAGATGTAATGCCGAAGATGCCTCTTATTTCCCTAAGCATTACGAAGATGATGGCGTTTCGATTACCATTAATAAAATCACTTACGGAAAGACTGTGTGTTATGTTGCCGAAGTTCAGTTAACGGATTACGCCAGATTCTTTACCGCATGTGGCAAGAATAAATACGGCGGACAGTCCAGCACCTCTGCCGCGGCAAAACTGCAGAACGCCGTTTTCGCTGTGAATGGTTGCTACTCCGCTCCCTACTTAAATTATCAGGTTGCTCGTCGCGGCGTCATTTACAATGGCGGTGAACGTAATTGTGGCACCCCCGGCGTTTATAGTAGCGTAACCGGCTTGTTTGGAACGCCCAAGATGCTTGGTGTCAACAAAATGTCGCTCAATGATGCAGTCGCTCAGGGATTGGTAACCGATACATTCTGCTTCGGTCCCGAAAGCCTTGTCGACGGAGTCAATCACGCAAAGAAAGATTCTAATCGTGCCCAGAGAACCTTCATTGGCACGAACGGTACTCCCGGACATCTGGTTATTGGCGTTTCCAATGGACGCTATTCCGATGGCATTTCGCCCGGATTAACCGGATGGGAAATCAATGAAGTCCTCTTGCAATATGGCTGTACTTACGGTATTGCTCTTGATGGTGGTGGTTCTTCTACCATGGTATTCAAGGGTCAGATTCTGAATCAGCTTGCAAATAATACAGAAAGAAATTGGATTGTCGATTTCTGCTGTATTTCTAACCCCTAATATTTAGCCCCGAGATATCTCGGGGCTTTTTTGTTAGACCATCCCAACTAATGTCATAATTTTTGCAGAACATAATAAGGAGGTTAGTATTATGGCAAACAAGAAACCTAAACCCATTGTTGAAGCAGAGAAAAAGGGAACAGTCTCCTCATTTTTTGATAATATCAAAAACTTTTTTAAAGGGTTAAGAGATAAATTTAAAGAATTTTGGGAATATGCACGACGCCGTACTACACCCTATGAGAAATCAGTGGAGGGACAGGCGGCACGTACCTATAACACCTCTTTTAAGCCCTCCGACCAATTATATGAAGAAGCTGAAAAATTCCCCGGATTTGATGAGATGACACTCCGCCAGGGTAGTTATATTAAGCTGCCCGCCGGCACAGAAACCGTTTGGCATCTCAATAATGCCGATGATGTACACAAATACCTTAATGCGATTGAAGCGAAATTCCCGGATATGCAAGACCCTGCCACCACACATCAAGGCGAATTTATTACAGAAATTGCACGCACCTTAGAAATAGCACACTCAAAGGGGCAAGATATGACTCAACTGTATGTTGTTGGACACGCAATTATTGCAGCCGAAGTGCATGATGGAAACATGACCGTTACCATCAGTGACCGTGACCATCATATGAAATTCGACGGCACTAATACATCCACTCTTCGCTCCGACATCGCAAATCTTTATGCCGCATTTTCCGGTTACGACAGCCCCGCGAACTTTTACATTGACACTCAAACAGGGACACGTTATATGCAAATCCAAACAGACGAACATGGATACGACACATATATTGCCGAACCCATGAAACGCCACATCAATGACTATGACTCAAAACAAGGAGTGAGCCATAAATTTGTTATGCCGGGCGTTGTCGAGGTTCAAGGACCAGATGTGTTGCCCCGCTCATTTTTAGATAAAGCTATTGCCATTGATACTCCAATGGAATGGAAAGACTTCGCCAACATTATGACCGCGATGCACGAATCGCTGTTTACTGCCGAAGGTCAAAAAGGACAAGAGCCACGCACCGAAATGAATCGCCACAGCGTATATGTTACCAGTGATAAAATGTTCTGGATGACACGCTCCGAAAATGGCGATTTCATTGCTCATGTCGCCCCTGCACATTGTAAATATCCGAATGTTGCTACCATTGATGTGCCAGTGCCCGAAGAGGCTATGACATGGAGCAAAGATGGTCAAAAAGCTCTCGCGAAAGCCGTCAATCAAGCCGTTGGCAAACTTAATCACATCATCGCAGATTTAGACGACAAGGATAAAGCCGCCTTTGACCTTGCACAGGGTCTTGAAGCAGAGATGGAACGAAGACGTACTCGCCCCATTGGCGGAATCGACTGGTCAAATCAACACATTGGCGAAAGTTACGATGATAAAATCGCTCAACAGATACTTGCAAATATGCGACCAAAGGGAATCGAATCTGATACCATCGGTAACACAGACAAACATGAACTTGCAGATGATGATGTTACTATTGATGACGATAGTGACCGATGAGCCCTTACACGACAATATGCATTAAACAATAACACCCCGACAAGTTTGTCGGGGTGTTCGTTTTTATTCGGTTCTAAGTGCCTCAACAGGGTCTTTGCGCGCCGCCATTCCGGCAGGAAGCAATCCTGCAATCAACGTAAGCACAACGCTCAATACAATCAAGAAGTATCCATACCATGGGAGTTCCGCGGTAAGAGACATAATACCTGTCACTTCGCGAGCAATCAAGCTGATAGGTACGCACAAGATAAGCGTAGTTGCAATGCCAACGATACCTGCAAGGAAACCTACAATCACTGTCTCTGCGTTGAATACGCGCGAAATATCACGCTTAGATGCACCTACTGCACGCAAAATACCAATTTCTTTGGTTCTTTCAAGCACGGAGATGTAAGTAATAATACCAATCATGATAGACGACACAATCAAAGAAATAGAAACGAAACCAATCAAGACAACTGAAATCGCTGTAATAATACTGGACACAGAGGACATCAGCATTGCAGCAATATCTGTATACTCAATCTTATCTTCCTTGTCAACACCAGCATTATAATCTTCAATCATTTCTGCCAATGTATCCTTGCACTCAAAATCTACGGGATAAATATAGATAAAGTCAGGATTTTCAGCCGTCTTCACACCCAAAGACTTCAACACATCATTGAAAGATGCCTCCGAAACCTTATCGGGCATGTGGTTGTCATAGCAATATACCAAATCTTCATCTGTTAATGTTTGGAGGTATTGTTCCAAAGCAGCAGCAACCTTTGCGTCTCTATCAGCAGAAGAAGATGTACCGCCGAATTGGGTGTAATATTTTGCGGCTGTATCATTAAGCGCACGGTCAAATAATTTTTGGAACGACTCTTGGTCCATCATTCCCAACATGTTCATGGCTTCCAGCGTATCAATACCAGTATTCTCGGACCAGTATTGCGCCACAAAACCAACATGCATATGATGTTTCATTGCATCTATTTGTTCGGGAGGGAGGGACTCCAAGTTTTTATACATTTCCATGAGAATCATAGCACGCAAGGATTCCAACTCAGCCTCAGACGGAGCATTGCAAATGGTCTCAATAGTAACGCGAGCCTGTTCCTGATATTGCTGGATAATCATGTCACGAACAGTCTGCTCCAAAATCGCCATCAGGTCATCCTTGTTATAACCGCCCAACATATCCTGAATCAAATCAGGACTGTAGCCAAGCTGAGATGCATACTTATCCGTAATATCCTTCACAATATCTTCAACAGAAGCCTCTGCATACATTTCCAATAACGAGTTAACTGTTGTCTGCACAAAGTCATCACTGGGTTTTGCCAAAATTGACTCATACAACTTTGCCTTCTCGTTGTCCGTCAGTCCATCAACGTATTCTTTGAATGCCTGAATCTTCTCAGCATCCGTCAAATCCGTTACATCTTCCAAGACAAAGGGCAATCCATTGATAATGTTATAACTAACGTTTGCACGCTGCTCTTTAATCATCTCAGAATTATTCAGGGCATCAATGTAATATTCTGTCAATGCACTGGTGTAACACAGAGAACCGTTCAAAAATGCAGCCGTTGCATCTTCACTCGGCTTCACAATACCAGTGATATTTAAGGTGAGACCATCGTCAATCACCGAATTAAGCAACGCTTGATTTGAGGAAATATTTACCCACAAGTTAGAGGTGGGTTCTTTGCGATAATAATCTGTAGGAAGAATCATTTGAAGAGGAATGTTACAAATTTCTTCATAAGTCCAAGACGTACCTTCGAACTCATCCCAACCATGGTCTTCCTTGCCCATCATTGCCGCCAATGTAGCATTCATCATCGTTTGACGGTCTACCAGACCAAGAGAATACAATGTAACATCAGAAATCTCATTATTCTCATTCAAAACCAGAAGAATCTCATTCTTTTCGGTGGGCCACTTACCATACACCAAATCGTACTGGTCAGAAATCAGAGAACTAATTTCCTTGGTGTTTGGGTCAGTTAAAAGTTCCTGCCACACATTCATGCTACCAGCGCCTTGCATCATCGAGGAGATGCCGGACATCATCGAGCCGCCCTCCATGACACCATTAACCAAATCCATGAAATCAGCCTTAGCATATTCACCATTCGGGTCTTTGGCGTAGACGTTTAGGTTAATCTTGTATCCGTACTGAATCGCAGTGGAATATTTGGCAAATTCTTCCTGATGTGCATCAATGTATTCTTTGAGTGCCTGCAGGTTATTTGTATTAACCTCAGCATTTAACATTGCTTTCATCATTTTGTACATGACGGGGTTCCCATAAACCCCATCACGATTACCTTTATCTTCGCCACCAGATTCTTCAACGCCCATCAACGCACTCATCAATGAGCCCATATCTGTGGTTTCTTTTTCAATTTGAATAGGGAAGGATGCAAGTGTATCCTGTTGCACAGCGTCAATATAATTTTGCACGCCTGTCGACACCGCGAGAATCAAAGCAATGCCGATGATGCCAATAGAACCAGCCACTGAAGTCAGGGCTGTACGTCCCTTCTTACTCATCAAGTTTTTCAAACTTAATGAAATAGCAGTCCACAATCCCATATGTGTACGTTTTTGACGTTTTCGCTGAGCCTTTGCTTCACGGTCTGCCATCATCTTCTTGTCCCGCTCAACCTCATCGTCGGTATACGGGCACGTGTCATCGGTGACGACACCATCCTTTAAGCGAATAATACGCGATGAGTACTCTTCCGCCAATTCAGGATTGTGCGTTACCATGATAATCAGCTTATCCTTCGAAATATCCTTAATGGTCTCCATGACGGATTCAGCCGTGCTGGAATCAAGTGCGCCTGTTGGCTCATCTGCCAAAATGATATCAGGGTCATTAATAAGCGCACGTGCAATTGCTACACGTTGCATTTGTCCACCCGACAACTGATTCGGTTTCTTATGAATGTGCTCTTCCAAGCCAACCTGCTTCAATGCTGCAATTGCTCTTTCTTTACGTTCTCGTTTTGATACGCCCGAAAGAGTTAACGCCAATTCAACATTTGCCAGAATGGTTTGATGCGGAATCAAATTGTAACTCTGAAAGATAAATCCGATTTTGTGATTACGATATGCATCCCAATCACGGTCTTTGTAATTCTTCGTTTCAACTCCGTTGATAATCAAATTACCATCAGTGTACTGGTCTAAGCCACCAACAATATTCAATAGAGTTGTTTTGCCGGAACCACTCTGTCCCAAGATAGAGACGAATTCGTGGTCGCGGAAATTCATGCTTACGCCACACAAAGCTTCTTGTCGGAAACCGTTGGTGTCATACACCTTCGTGACGTTCTTAATCTCTAACATAGATATTTCTCCTTCTTATTTTTTATCGAATTAAGTATGACATATTATCTTACGCAGGCAAGGCTGGACACAATGGCACAACACTGCGAAAAATCACACCGCTATCGCCATCAAATTCACCCGCATGATAATACGCATTCAATATGAAACTACGCGCTGATTCCAACGAATCCGCAATAATGTGTAAAATATCCGTGTATTGACGAATCCAATTCCAGTCGTTCCATGCAAAAGAGCAATGGAATGTAAAGGCAGTCATGTTGTGAGTACTACAGAAATCTACGATTTCCTGTTCTCCCATCTGTTCAATTGTTTGTTCTTGGTTACGTAAAATATAAACTTTCATTGATATCCCTCACTTAAATATTACATCATAATAATGATGACAGCAACCGTAATTTTATGCACAATCAGAAATGTTCCACGTGAAACATTCTATTCTGTCTTTAATTAGATATACTTTTTACGGTTTTACTATTGACAAATTGGAAAATTGATGATATAATATTAATGATAAAATAATTCACGCCATCAGTTTGGAGGTTTCAATATGAATTACTGGGCAAAGAAAAACGAAATGTCATCAAAAGCGAAACAGCACGCCGCTGAAATGGAGCGCCTATATGGCACTGAAATTCAAGAATGTGCCGACATGTCTCAGATATATACCGGCATGGTCAACGTCGACCTCAATGCAAGTGATACATGGAATACGACCATCGTGTTAGAGGAGTCTTATTCCGTCGATTCTGTGCGCAAACATTCTTCTCGAAAAGCTTGCGTATTGAATTTCGCATCTTACAAAGAACCGGGCGGCATGTTTCTGCAAGGCAGTACCGCACAAGAAGAATCGCTGTGCCACGCATCCATCCTTTATAATGTGCTGCACCGTCTACAGTAGTACTATGACACCAATAAAGAGAAGCTTAATCGCTCCCTGTACACCAACCGCGCTATTTACACTCCCGAAGTTACATTTGTCAAAGAAGGTGGAAGTTACAAAGCAGATGTCTTGACATGCGCAGCCCCCAACAAAACATCCGCGCAAAAATATTGCCGCGTAAGTGACTTTGAAAATAATAAAGTATTGCGCGAGCGTATCGACTTTATGTTGAGTGTCGCCGCACTTAACAGACCCGAGGTATTAATCCTCGGCGCATACGGATGTGGCGTTTTTGGTCAAGACCCCACAGAGGTTGCCACCATCTTTAAGGACCTTATCAAAAACAAATACGCCAACATCTTTAAGATGGTAGTATTTGCCATCCCCGACATGAACAGCGAAAATTACAAAGCCTTCCGAAATATACTCACTTAATAGACAGAATGTCATAATTTAATTAAATCTATTAAGGAGGATTTCATATGACCAACGTGATTTTAACCGCTGTTTCTGAACTCGATTCTACTGTCGGTGATTTGTCTACTATCATGGGCGCATTTATGGGAGCGTTTTCCATGTTAGCAGTGATGTTGCTTTTAACCTACATCGCAGCATGGAAAATTTTCACCAAAGCAGGATATGCTGGTTGGAAGTGTCTGATTCCATTCTACAACCAGTACATTTTGTGCAAAATTTCCTTTGGCGTTGACAAGGGCTGGTACTTCGTTTTCGGGTTCATCCCAGTTGTATCGTACGTATTCCCGTTTGTATTAGAATATAAACTGTGTCAAGCGTTCGGTAAAGGCTTGGGATTCACTATTCTCGCTATGCTGTTCACCCCAATTACACGCCTCATTCTTGGATTCGGCAGCAGCGAACTCGTCAACAAACCAAGATATTATTAATAACTACGGGGCTGTATATTACAGCCCCAATTTCTTTTTAGGAAGTGATATTTTTGAATTTCAGTATACATCAATTTATGTGTCCATTGTGCGGTAAAGCTACAATACCCTTAGCCCGTAAAAGTGGACAACAACGCGGCAAGGGGCATCGCAAGTGGCTTTATTGCCCGTGGTGCGCACAAACTGTTAATACATATGAAGTTCGCAATGAAGACGAACTCAACGACTTTAACGACAGGTATGCTACGGGTGAAATTACCGAATCTTATAAAACCGAATGCGCTAACTTAGACCCAAAACACATACATAGATAACCCCAGAATGTCATAATTTGAATGACGAAAGGAATTGATATACATGTCTTTACCCACTTATCTTTCGCATCTTAATCCAGAACAGTTGCGCGCAGCAACCTCTCTACAAGGCTTCAACTTTGTGCTCGCAGGCGCAGGTTCTGGTAAAACGAGCGTCCTCATCGCTCGCATTGCATATATGTTAGACAACGGTATTCAGCCCGAAAACATCTTGTTGATTACATTTACCAACAAGGCTGCTAAGGAAATGAAAGACCGCGTCATAAAATTGCTCGGTAACAAAGGAGAGAGTGTTACTGCATGCACCTTCCATTCGTTTTGTGCCAATATCTTGCGTAAGTACGCCTCGGCATTGAACCTCGCCAACGATTTCATTGTTCTTGATGAGTCTGACCAAGAGTCCGCACTGGATATCGTGAAGGATGAGTATTTTGAGTTTTGTGAAAAGAGAAATCGCATCATTGAACTTGAAACGTTCCCGTCCAATAAGGAAATCCTTAGATTATATTCCATGGTGTCCAGCAACTGTTGCCCGATTGAGCGAGCATTCAATGAATACAAAACCGACAGTGCATACTACGAAGATATTACCGAAATAATTCGACGCTTTACCAAGTATAAGGCAGAACACAAAGCAATGGACTACGATGACCTTTTAACTTATACCGATAAGCTATTCCGTCAGCACGTTGCTATTCGTGAACACTTTGATAAACAATATCAATATATCATGTGCGACGAATACCAAGATACCAACCCTGTCCAAAACAACATCATTAATCAAATTTCGATTAATTATCCAAACCTCATGGTGGTTGGTGATGATAACCAATCTATTTATGCTTTCCGTCATGCTGATATCCAAAATATTCTCGGATTTAAAGACAGTCATCCCGGATGCCAAGAATTCATGCTGACTGAAAACTATCGCAGCACGCAAGAGATTTTGGACCTGGCAAATGCTATGATGACGCACGCTACCGAAGGCATCGAAAAGCGACTGCACGGACAGCGTCGCGGTAAACGTCCCCAAATGATTCAGTGTAATAATGAGTGGGATGAAGCAGAGTGGATTATTCGTGACATTCTACGTAGCAATGTGCCGCGTCACGATATCGCTATTATGATTCGTAGCGGTACGCAATCGTATAAATTAGAGAATGAACTTAACAAGCGTGGCATTGCATACAACAAGTACGGCGGCATGAAATTCATGGAAAAAGCCGTCATTAAAGATTTGTTAGCATTTTTGCGCATTTTACACAGCACCAAAGATGAAATTGCAATGACTCGTGTTTTGCAAATGTATCAAGGTATTGGTGCAAAAACTGCAAAAAAAATCGCCAGCGGTGTAGCCACGGATGGTTTTAAGTCCATGACAGATGTGAAATGGCAAACCAAAGCCTTTTATCCACTCTTGTACACGTTAAGCATGACGCTGGAACATCTTGCTACATTAACGTTGCAAGAGCAGCTGGATTATCTTGTGAATGATTATTACTATGCAATAATGAGTGACAAGATTAAGTCCGGCAAAAAGAAGCCCGCCGCGCAAAATGAATTACTGCAAAAACTTCGCGCTTCCAAGGAAGACGCCGAAGCTTTAATGGATATGACCACCGGATATCGCAGCATTGCCTCCTTTCTCGCTGATGTTGTGTTGGAAGCAACACACAAGGAAGAAGAGACAATGGACAAACTGAATATCACGACCATTCATTCCGCAAAAGGCTTACAATATCATACAGTTTACTTGATGGACTGTGTCGAGGGGATGACCCCTCGCTGTCAACCAGGCAGCAAAGAAGACCCCGAAGAACTTCGTTGCATGTATGTTGCCATCACCAGAGCAAAAGAGAGACTTGTTTTGATGAAACCTGTCTACCGTGAGGTATATATAAACCAGGACAGACAACAAATCGCAACCAAACTTTCACATTTCTTGTCGCCTTTTAATGTAAAACAAACATTTGACGTATTCGCAGTCCGTCCCAATTATATTTGAAAGGAGACATACTGTGTCTAAAAACAATATCCAAATCCGGTTTGTTGGCAACAACAGCCATGATGTTACCGGGTCTTGCATTTGGATTAAGACCCCTCATCGTCAAATTCTTCTGGAATGTGGCTTATATCAAGCTGCGGGCAACACCCTTGACGTTTACAATGTCAATAATGCGCCCTTTGAATTTAAGGCGCGCGATATTGATTATGTGTTTGTGAACCATACACATATCGACCACTGTGGCAAACTCCCCGTGCTTTACAAGAGAGGATGTCACGGACGCATCATTGTCCCCGAAGACAATATTCCTATTACCGAAATCTTGCTGAGAGATAGCGCCAAAGTCTCTCAGGCAGATGCCGCTGAACTCTCCAATAAGTATCATCGTCAATATGCACCTCTATACGACAATGATGATGTGAACACTACCATGGATTACATTGAAGAACATCCCTTCAACGAAATTGTTGAATTGGACGAATACGTCAAGTTCCGCTTCGTTCCCTCAGGACACATACTTGGGGCTGCTCAGCTCGAACTATGGATAACTGAAGGTTATCAAACCGAAAAAATTCTTTATACGTCCGACCTCGGTAATGACCACATCAAAAAGCCCTTTACACAAGCTTTCCAGCCCGTTGAAAAGGCAGATATCGTTATCGGCGAAAGTACATACGGAGATGACGGTGCTGTCGCTAAGCAAAAAATGCGCGATAAAGACATCGAACGCATTAAGCATGCTGTCGAAGAAGTATGCAAAGAGGGCAGGGGAAAGTTGCTCATTCCTGTCTTTGCAAATTCCCGTGCACAAGAGATGCTCCTCTTGATGTATCAAATTTTCGGCAACGACCCCACGTTCCGCATCCCCATCCTCTTTGATACGCCTATGGGTATTACCGTGTGCAATGCATACGCGAAACTTTTAGATAACGAAGAGCGTGAGTTGTGGCACAAAGTAATGAATTGGCGCATGGTCAAATTCATTCAGGAAGCTGGCGAAAGTAAAGCTTGGCAAACTGGTTCCGGACCAGCCATTATTCTGTCCACCAGTGGCATGATGACTCATGGACGTTCTCGCGCATGGTGCCGTGCACTACTGCCTCACAACAATAATATGATTTTGTTCTGTGGCTTTGCAATTGAAAATTCTCTCGCATCCATTATTAAAAATGGTAAAGCGAAGAAAATCAAACTTTCCGGTGAGTGGGTGCCTAATCGATGCAAAATCGTGAACTTGCGCAGTTTTTCGAGTCACATGCAGCAAGATAGCCTCGTTAAATACTACTCATCCATCGAATGCGAAAAGATTTACCTTGTACACGGCGACAAAACCGCAAAGGAAAATCTTCGCACCTTGGTAAGTGAAGCATTATCCCGTAATTGCAGCTCAGCACGCTGTATTGCGGTAAACAAGAATTACGAAGTTAACCTATAAGATTATGCCCGGCGTTCCGTCGGGCATTTCTTTTAACAAATTTTCCAAACCCCCTTGACAAATTGGAAAATATATGATATAATAATGATACCAACTCAGTGATGCGATGCAACATCACATTATTTAACCACTCTCTCCTTGAAAGGATTCAATATTATGAGTAAAATTATCGATTTTGAAAAGAAAGGAAATGTTGTACGTTTCTATCTTGGCGAAGACAATTGTCAGGAATATTATGGCGATGATTGGAATGATAGACCCTATGAGCACAACGCCGGTACCGTTTACGATGAATTTGTAAGCGGCATAATGGACGTTGCATTTCCCTTTGATTGCAATGTGTTCGAACCTGGTGATGACTACAGTTATCATGGCAACAGTCCCTTCTGCAAGGAAGATTTCCAGAAAGGCAAAGCTCCTTGCGTTATCGTAATCCCAAAGGAAATCATCGATGAAGACTATCTGATGTCTGACCGCTATTCACATTTTATGGGTAGCAAGCGCGTCATCAGATTTTATTTCAACGATTCGGTCGAGAAAATTCAGCAGTGTCCCCTTGCGACCGTGCTTAAAATCCACAGAAAGGAGGACCTGGTATGAGTTTTACCTTCACTAATCAGATGGAAGAAAATGCGGGCTTGATGCTCTCTTATCCCTTCCACTTATATCGCGATAAAATGCAGGAATGTATGCATCCCTCTATGCCTTCTACACAAACCGCTCGCTCTTTTGAGCAGGTATTAAAAAAGGCGTATCGTGAACCCTTTGCTTTCTATCTCACTCCCGAAGACAAGAAAGCTTATTCTGAACAAGAAATCCAGTTGCTCACCAAGACTATTGAATTGGAACAGAAGCGCATCAATGATGGGATGTGTATCATCGACCTCAATCTTGATGAAGAGACTATCGCATACATCATGCTTTATAAGACTCGATATAATCTTACTTTTGAGGAAGCAGTAGTCGATATTCTTTCCAAACTGCTTGCTAATACGGAAGTTCCCACCAAATAAAAAAAAGAAAGGATTTAGTAACAATATGGCTACTAAGAAACCCACCCCCGCAGCAGTACCTGTCCCCAACGACAGAGCTGCAAAACGCGCCGCACTTGAAACGGCAATGAAAGAAATCCGAAAGTCTTATGGCGAAGGCGCCGTAATGATGATGGATGACGAGAGTGTTCAGAACATTGAAGCTCTATCGACCGGTGCATTAACTCTGGATATTGCACTTGGTATCGGCGGTCTCCCTCGTGGAAGAATTGCCGAAATCTACGGTCCCGAAGGCTCCGGTAAATCCACTCTGGCTCTGCACTGCGTAGCAGAAGCACAGAAACTTGGAGGTTTTGCCGCTTACATCGACGTCGAACACGCCATGGATGCAAACTATGCGCGCAACATCGGCGTCAACATTGAAGAAACGATTATCGCACAGCCCGAGTGCGGTGAAGAGGCTCTTGATATCGCAGAGCGCATTATCCGCTCCAACGCTGTTGATATCATTGTTATCGACTCCGTTGCTGCTCTTGTGCCCAAGCAGGAAATTGAAGGCACAATGGAAGACCAGCAGGTAGGTGTTCAGGCACGACTTATGTCCAAGGCAATGCGCAAGCTGACCGCCGCAATCAAAGCGTCCAACACTGTATGTATTTTCATCAATCAGATTCGTGAAAAGGTTGGTGTAATGTACGGTAATCCCGAAGTCACTTCCGGCGGACGAGCTTTGAAATTCTTCTCTTCGGTACGTCTTGAAATCCGTCGCAAGGATTCTATCAAGGGTGGCGACGGAATCTCTGGCAACCGCGTCAAAGTCAAGGTCGTAAAGAACAAGGTCGCTCCTCCCTTCAAGGAAGCGGAATTTGATATTATCTTCGGCAAGGGCGTTGACTACGTCGGTGAAGTACTCGATATCGGCGCCGCAAATGATATCATCACCAAGGCTGGCGCTTTCTACTCTTATAAGGGCACCCGTCTTGGACAGGGTAGAGAAAACTCCAAAGCTTTCCTCCTCGAAAATCCCGCTATCTTCGATGAAATTAACGGAGAAGTGCGAGAATTTATGTTTCAGAATAAAGTCGCGCCCGTCGACGACGGTGACGACCTCCTGGAAATGAGTATCGAAGACCTCGAATAATATTGATTATGCCCCGCTTATGCGGGGCATTTCGTATACATATATCGATATGTCAGTTATCCCTCAATCCCTCTTTTCCCAATTGTGCACAATCACGATTTTGAGTAAAAATGCATGAAATTCGTCTAATTGCACATATTTTTTGTGCTTTTTCTGTCATCATTGCTTTGGGATATTCCAAAAATACACAAAGGAGTGAATAATTATGTATTTTTCTATACGACATCGCATCATCTCATGTATTTTAATAATTATGATGTTGATGACCACAGCCACAGCATTCGCACAAGAAAACCATCCCTTGGCACTGGAAACAGCACCCATCCCACACAATCCCATTCCATTGCCCGATATAATCAATGAAACCGCAGATGACCAAAATGACGAAGATAACGTCAATACATCCGATACACCTGAGCTGGAGTCAGCCACCAAAAACGAAGATGCTGTTCATGCAATGGTCAAAATTTTTAATGGGTTCCTCAATTTTGGCAATAGAGTGAAAAAGCACATCTCCAAAGAACCCTCCCCATCTATTTATATTAATCAAAACGTAACAATTACCGAGCGCATTCCTTCGCCACCGCTAATTAATCAATTTGATTATCCCAAAGACCCATATGGCAAGCACGGTTCTATTGCCTCGCACGGCTGTGGAATTTCTTCTGTAACCATGCTGTATAGTTATCTATTAGATACTGAGCTTGATATCGTCGAAATGGCTAAAACGTTTGGCAAATTTAATACGCCGGTAGGGTCGTCTTGGTCTCTCTTCAAAAACACCGCCGCACACTTTAACATTCCCGAACCTATTTGCACATATAATCGTAAAGAAGTTATCCAAGCACTGAAAAATGGACAAATGGTTATTTCGCTACAAAGTGGAGGCTTATTTACCGATGGCGGACATTTCATTTTATTGACAGGTATCACCGAAGAAGGTAAAATTACCGTCAACGATTCAAATGGCTGGAATTACACCAAAAACTCGACCCTCTCCAAAGGATTCGCGCATGGTTTCGCACCGAATCTTATCTTCGCCAATGGCGGACCATATTGGATTTATGAAGCCAAAGATATTGATATTACCACGCTCAATGATGAACGCGTGACAGTTACATATGAAATTCATGTCATCGAACCAAAAGAAACACCAAATATCAAGCCTGAGACGAATAACGAAAATCCCGCTTAGCGGGATTTTTTCTTTCGGTCATAATTAATACGAAAGAAGGTGAATTATGTATACTGTTGTTAGTTTGTTTTGTGGAGCAGGCGGACTGGACATGGGCTTTGAAATAGAAGGGTGCCAAACGATTTGGGCTAACGATGTCAATCAAGACGCTTGCGAAACGCATCGCATGTGGAGTAATGCCACTGTTGTTTGCGGAGATATTGCCAAAATTGATACGAACGATGTGCCTCACGCAGATATTTTGCTGGGTGGATTCCCATGTCAAGGCTTTAGTTTGAGCGGTCCGCGTAAATTAGATGACTCCCGCAACACTTTATATAAACATTACGTTCGCTTTGTTAAAGCATTACAGCCGTTAGCATTTGTCGGAGAAAATGTTCAAGGATTGTTATCGATGGGCGGCGGTTCTATCATGGAAGCCATCATCGAGGATTTTTCGCAATGCGGGTATAATGTTTTTTATCAATTGGTAAACGCAAATGAATATGGCGTACCACAAGACAGAAAACGAGTCATTATTGTTGGGTTCCGAAAAGATTTACAAATAGAACACTTTGAATTATGGAAATTTAACGGACATTTATCCAATATACAAGATATGATTGGGTGGATGCCACCGCCCAATCCCGAGGATGTGTGTCAAGATGCATATTCTCCTCGCTACATGTCCAGAAATCGCAAAAGAAACTGGGATGAGTTTTCATTTACTATCCCTGCAATGGCGAAACAAGTACCCTTACATCCATCTTCACCAGATATGATTAAACTCGGTCCAGATAAATGGATATTCGGAGAAGGGAAGACAAGGAGATTTAGCTGGCAAGAAGCAGCAATGATTCAAACTTTTCCTGACGATATGCAATTTTGTGGAGATTTACACAACAAGTACAAGCAAATTGGCAATGCTGTTCCTCCAAAATTGGCGGCACATGTTGCGCAAAGCGTGTTAAGTGTGCTTCCCGAGACAGAAACATAATATTTTAATGCCCTCTCGTATCGAGAGGGCTATTTTTGCAAATTATCGTATTACAAACCGTGTCATAATTATATTGATTCAAAGAATCACAAGAAAATAGGAGGTTTAAAATATGGCAAAGCCAAAGCAAGCCTATAAAGTGTATATGGTAAATCGCATGGTACACACCGATACTGGTGTTGTCAATGTTACCGAAAACTTTATTGGTAGCACTTATGCAGTCTCTGAAAAGCAGGCTGTTGCACAAATTCGGTATCGCGAGGGAATTACTGATAATCAGCTATATTGCCCGTATACCGCTGGTGGCTATCGCAAGTCCGAACTTGTCGCTCGCCCCGTCTAATAAGCACACCTCACTTACTTGAGGGTACCTAACGAGCAACGCTCGTAAATATAAATAAAGTAATTAAAATAAAAAAAGTCCCAAATGAAGGACGAAATCAGAAAGGAATTTACAAATGAAAGTAAAAAAGAACCCCGCTGCAATGCAGCCCTCCGCTATTGCGGAAACCAATTACGATTTTATGAAGGGTCTCTATGACCTTGGCGTAAAAATCAAAAACAAAGAAGCTACATGGGAAGATGCCGAAAACTATGCCAGAGCATACGGCAAGGATATGTCCGCTGACTACATTCGTCAGGGATTCCGCATCATCTTCATGATGATTGATGCCGGCTTTACCTTCTCTAAGGTTGAAGAAGCAGCCATCGATGAACTCACTGCCCCCGTCTCTCGTACTGTTAACGAAGATGGTTCTCAGAAGCTCGAAAAGCTCGTAGCACTCTTCGAAGGTGAGCCCATGACGCCCGAAGTCATGCTCAAGGCGTTTAACCTCAGCCCCGAAGACTGGAAAATCAAGTCTTCCTCCTCTCAGCAGTGGCACAGCGCTGTCAAGGGTGGAAAGAAAATCATCCTCTACAGCATCAAGATTTTTGTTGAGCCCCGTTCGTCCAGCGAAATTACTTTCGCTGACATTGATGCGTATTTCGCACGAGCCAACAAGAAGCCCCTTCCCGCTGTGAAGAAGTTTGAGGTTGCCAGAAACGAACAGGGTAAAACCTACCTTGAAATTGACCTTGCAGACGTACACGTTGGTCTGCTTGCGTGGAAGCCTGAAACCGGCGAACACTACGACCTCGACATCGCGAAGAACCTTGTTTTGCACCTTATGCAGGACATTGTGGACAGAAACAAGAACAACCATATCGACGAAATCGTCCTTGTCACTCTTGGTGACATTATTCACGTTGATAACGGCAAAATGGAAACTACCCACGGCACCCGTCAGGATGTTGAAGGTAGAATTCCCAAGATGATTGACACGGCGTCTGATACGCTCGTCAACGCAATTCGCATTTTGGAGCAGCTGAAGGCTCCCATTCGTTACGTTTACGTTCCCGGTAACCACGACACCAATACGGGCTATATGCTCGCAAAGCTTGTCGAGGCTCTGTTGATGAATGACGACAACGTAACGTTCGACACTCGCCCTGCACTTTTCAAGTGCCTCGATTACGGCGCAACTGTCGTAGGTATTGCTCATGGCGAAGCAAATGACAAGAGAGCTCCTCTTGACATGCTTACCACGCATCGCCGCCAGTATGGCAAAGCTGATGCTGCTGAAATTCACCTTGGTCACCTCCACTGCGAGCGTGTAAAGGAAATCGATGGTATCATGGTGCACAGAGTTCCCGCTGTCTGTGAATCTTCCTATTGGGAGAAGTCCATGGGTTACGCCGCTATCGGTCGCGGCATCCAGACCTTTACATACGAAGAGACCACTCCCGGCTACATCGGAATTGGTCGTCACTACATCGCTTCTTACAAGAATCTTAATTCCTGCAAGAAGTAATCATTCACTGCTGCTCCCCGCCACTTTAGTGGTTGGGGAGCACTTTTTTTTCTTCAGAAAGTGCCGTCGTTGTCATTATTAAGATATAACACTTTACGAAAGGATTAATTATTATGGAACCTACCTACCATTCATATGACTTTACAGGAGATGGCACACTTTATTCGAACGGTTTGATGGGTCTTATTAGCCGCACCCCATTCCTTCCGGAAGAACTCCCGGAGCCATCTTATATATACATTCTTCATCGCCCCAAGCGCCGCAGACATACATGGATTTTGGAATCCATGGAAAACGAAATTGACGTTATAGAGCGTGAAGATATCCCATACGCATTTGATGATACACCCTCTGTGGCGTACGTCTGCTTTGTCGTGGAGCCAGATTTTGATTACCTCACATTTGATGAGGAAGATTATGATACATATATTGAATGGAATAGCGAGCACACGATGGAGAATATTATCGAATTTAGTCAAGAGGAGGATTAATGTATGCAATCAATTACGGTTGTTGGTTTAACAACTACTCAACTGTTGATAGATAATCAATCATATACGCAATATATTATTACAACACTATCCCGCGGTCGACACCAAGAATATATTTTTACGCCCAACCCCAACGGTACCTTTGAGTTTCGAGCAAATTATACTCCATACCCCGCCTTTGATGTGAAATGCACACACCCAACCGAAATACGATGGGAGCAAAATGTATTATTGATGGCGAATCAACAGACAACCATCAAGCTCTACGATACCAACACCAAAGAGTTCACCTCTCCGGAAGGGTTTTTCGCGCACGAAAATGTATACTTACCCCCTCGAACTGTATTAGTCATTTCTGGATATAGCGATTTCTTATTGCCGTTGCTTCACTCTGGGCTAACTATAGCATTCACTGACACATGGGACCACATTCCCAGCATCATTCCAGAAGATGTCATCGTCATCCAAAACAAGCAGGTCCCTCTCGGTGACCTTGCGCTACGAATGCCTCCCAACACCCGCCTGCTGTTAATTAACCCCTCTATGACGCAAGTGTAACTTGTGCATAAAATTCTTTCAATAGTCATAATTGAGTTGAAGATATAATCTATCAACTTGAAAGGATTTATAATATGGAAAAAGAATACTACGAACAGTTAATTAGTGATATCACAGCCGATTTGAGAGCCGGACGCATGTCGCGAGAAGAGGCAATTAAAGCCACTCGCAACCTTGCACGAGCATATTACAAATTGGGTGATATCGAATCATCCAAAAATACCATTCGCGAACACTGGAATTTCAATCGCAAAGACCTACTCAGCGCCATTGCCAACATCTGTCAAGCTGAACGTTCCGGTGCATTTGCCGAGGAATTGATTGGAGAAGTACGTTGTTATGCATACACATGGCTTGATTTCAGTGTAGAAATGCAGCAACTGTATACGGATATCGGTGAAAACGACAAGGCTGAGGTTCTCGCTTCAAGCATTATGGAAACAGCTTTCATGAGCCTTCGCCCTGCTACCAAAGCCATTTATAAAAGTCTTGAAATTCAAGGCAAAATTTCCGACAGTTACATTATCAAGAATTTGTATAGTGAAGTAAAGCGTATTCATAAAGAAAGCAATCTCGCATAAGGAGGAAAGCATATGAAACAGCACCTCAAAGACAATCATGGCAATATGCCCATTTGGCCCGCCTTGATTATTGGCGCACTTGTCGTGATTATTTTATTTCTCGGCTTCGTCTGTATGTTCAAAGGCATTAATCCCATGACTGCCATTTCTGATTTCTTTAACAGTTTGTGGTACGGTATCAAAAATCTTTTTAATCCTCAACCTGTTATCTAAGTATACCCGCCATCTGGCGGGTATTTTTCTATTTGTGTAAGTGTCATTATTGAAATATACAGAAAATGCCTTGACATTTTCCAGTATTTATGATATAATATAAGAAAGAAGGAGAGAACATCATGATTCTAATTTTTACCCTTGATGACCAAAATGGTACCAACTTAGCAGGGAAGAGACAGTCCAGCGACCGCATTGTTGCAGACAGAATCCTTGCCTTAGCCGGTGACCGCTTGCGAATCAAATCAAACACAATGTCATTTTGGAAAAACAATGACACCAAACCCAAGCACACTGCAGTTGTGCAAACCATCGGACAGCTTGCCGAAAATTCCATGTTTTTTGCAGAAACTCCCGTTCCTGCTGAGCTAATGCAAGCCGCCGAACAAATCTATGTATTTCGGTGGAACCGCCGCTACCCCAGCCTGGCCAAAGACAGAGTCTCCCTGGAAGGTTATCAATGCACTATTCTTGAAGAATTCCCCGGCTACTCACACGAAAAAATCACTCTGGAGGTTTATAACAAATGAAATTCACCAAAATTTTAAGTATCATTCTTGCTATCACTATGCTGCTCGGTGTGTTGTGCGCATGTCAACCCACTGACAAAACGCCCTCTGTCATCGACCCGCCTTTCTCGGACACAGTCACGCCTGAAGCCGACACTCCCAATTCCACACCCAGCACAAACCCCGATGATGACACGTCTGATGATACTACTGATTCGGACCCCCTTGACCCGGACAATATTCAGATTAAAGATTTGCATCATTCGCTCTTTAACGGTGTAGATGCTTACATTGTCGTTAATCAAGGTAAGCCATTCTTCACAGCAAACGAAATCACAACCAAATCGTTTGAAACTTACGCCGAACTTGACTCCCTTGGAAGATGTGGTGTCACGTTCGCCTGCGTTGGCAAGGATTTAATGCCCACCGAAGATAGAGAATCGATTAGCTCGGTTTATCCTTCCGGATGGAAGTATAACGGGAAGTCCAATAACAAGCAATACGACTTTGTAGATGGCAAGTACATTTATAATCGTTGTCATTTAATTGGATTCCAGCTCACCGGCGAAAATGCCAACAAACAAAATCTTATCACCGGCACCCGTTACTTAAATATCGACGGCATGCTCACATTTGAAAATATGGTAGCAGACGCTGTTAGAGAAAACAATTTACATGTTATGTATCGCGTCACTCCTATTTACGAAGGAAACAACCTCGTCCCCGAGGGCGTATTACTTGAAGGATATTCTGTGGAAGACGAAGGGGAAACGATTGAATTCTGTTTCTTCAGCTTTAATGTTCAGCCTGGTGTCGAGATTAATTACGCAACCGGTGAAAACTGGTTAGCAAACTCGCAGCCGCAGCCCAATCCCGATAACACAGACAAGCCTGACGACACAAGCCCCGACATCCAAGATTATATCCTTAATACGAATTCCAAGAAATTTCATACGTACGATTGTTCTTCTGCTGGAAAAATCAGTGACAAAAACAAGGAAGAGCGTTCTTGTACACGTGACGAACTCATTGCAGATGGATACGAACCTTGCGGTTACTGTAAACCGTAACAATTGTCTTACTCCCAAGCCAACGCTTGGGAGTTTCTTTTTTTTGCGCATTTTTTATACATTTTCTTATTATCTTCATGCACAAGACTTCGCCGTTGAACTGTCATAATTAAGTTGACCCGAGAAATACAAACTCTTCCCATCTCGGGAAAATAAAATAAAAATCTTATAAGGAGGAAAAGAAAATGACACACACAAAGTCAAGGCAGAAATGGTATTCATTACTTATCACTCTTCTCGCTGTTGTGCTTCTGAGCGCCCTGTGTATGAGCATACCCATCTCACATGCATCCAGTAGTAATCCAGAGATTGGAGAAATGACACTTGTTGCTGGTAACCACTTCGGAACAGTCTTGCATATCGATTATCCTTACAATTCCAATGTCAAAATGGAATTTAGTATTAATGGTCGAACAATGGTTGTCAATGCTGCACCGACAGATGTTGGTTGCGCAATCGCCATGCCAAGTGTATACCCGCACGAATTGGCAGACACCGTACAAGCAAGACTATACGACGGCTCTTCTTTGATTAAAACCTTTGAGTTTTCGATGAAAGAAACTTTCCTGACATGGTTATCACAACTTGACACAATCTCGCAAAATGTTGTCTCCAATATACTGCAATACGGACATGCAACACAAGCGTATCGAAACGCCATCCTGAATAATTCCAGCACTGATAATTTGATTTTGGGACCTGATTTCGACGCTGATGGTACAGTTGGGTTCACGCCGTCCGACATTGAAAACACATGGACCGGCACTCCACTTGATATCGGCACCAGTACTGGCAGTATTCGTATCTCCACCATTGGTGTTGGATATGACGCAGGAAATCATTATGTTATGCGTATTGAAATGCCCACAGGTACCCCATTCCAAACTATACGAGTCATTATCGATGGTGTTGAATATTGGCTGCACGATAGAGGAACATTGTACAGTGAAGAAAATGGCATTACCACATATGAACTCAAAACGTACAACATTCCGTCAAATGCTATTACCAAAACCATCCAAGTTCGACTCGTGAACCAAGGCGAAGTCTTGCAAGCTTTCGACTACAACGTATACTCATATGCCCTGCAAATGCAGGAACTGTTTGCGCAGTCCACAGATGCCGCAAATAGCATGGATATATACTTAGCAATGCAGTATGCGAAAGCGTTGTATCAATATGGTGTCTCTTGCGAACCTTGGAGCGATATTATCCCCATTGGTGCATCAGTAAAGTCGCCACCCTCTGCCACACTTACGTCCAGTGGCAAAGTTTCGCCAACAGGAGGCGTCATTACCGTATACTACAGTGATGGCACATCCGCCGACAGAACCCCGAGTCTTTGGGCACCGGTAGACACTATCACCGATGACAGCTATTCTGCCACACGCACCACATACGCAGTCTATACTGAGAATGGTGAGACTGTTTACACCAACACTTACTCATTCCAGCTTCTGAATCCCATTACATCAATCGAAGTTATTACAGACGGTTCCGATTATAGCCCCACTACACACACGACTGCATACAGACCTCGTGGAGTTGTTGTCAGATACACCCGCGCAAATGGACGCACCGATACCACGTCAGATAACATTGTGTATTCAGACGTCAATATGAGTTCCTATGCGACAAAAGAATACGCAAAAATACCTTTCACGTTCACATTCACCAAGGACGGTGCGAACTTACAGGGACAGGCATATTTCTGGTATACCAATCCCATTAAAGCAATCACTCCTTCCGGTGGTTCCGTTACATTTAATGGCAGCAGCACCGCAACCGCCACCGGTGTTTCCTATACAGTAACACTTCAAAATGGTCAAACCAAAACCATTACTAATGCATCGCCCTATTCTGTAAGTACCAAATTGACATACACTGATAATGCTACAAGCGGCACGGCTACGGCAAGCACCGCCCTCAGCGTTGCTGCATCTGGAAGTCAAACATTCCGCAGTAACGGTTCTACCGTCACCAAATCATTGTCGTCCAGAACTATTACCGGAGCTCATAGCATCACATTCTCAAACCCATATACATCCATCGCAATTTCAACCAACCCTACTATTACTATTAACTCTACGGCTGCGCCTTCTTCCGCTGGTGGACAAATCACTGGCGGCGCATTAACCGTTACACTTGGCAACACAGAAACAGTAAGCACCACATCTAATATTACATGGACCACATCTGCCGGTATTAGTGATGCCACATACTCTAAAAACGTCACCCTGACCGCACAATGGCAAGGACTTACTGCTTCAAAAACTGTTGCCATCTATAACAATCCCAAAAAATTTGAATGTACAGGCACACCATCTGTATACGCGACAGCATCTACCAATGTTTCCATTGCCCTCACACATGCGACATGGAATGGATTATTTAAGTTGACATATCAAAACGGCTTCGTTCAAACCGGGATGAATGCTACTGGTAGTTTGCATGGTGCCACATTCTATATTCCCAACATTACCGATTCATCAGCATCCAAAACTTATAGTACAACATATACCAGCGCAACATTATCCAATACACCCGTCAATTTAGTCATGTACTATTACCATTCAGCGTCCGGCATCGAACTTCCATCCGGCGTACTCTCTATTAATGTCATCAATGATATTGTCAGCCAGGGCACGGTACCTACCAAATACTTTACAGCAACCTCCGCAAGCAATACGACCCTCGCCGCGCCCACAGGTACTGCCCCCTTCGTCTGCCGTAATGGAGTGACTGCTAATGTGAGCATGACATGGTCCGCGCCGGCAAATATTACTACTAATGCCGAAACAGCGAGCTCCACGGGTACCATAACCGCCACACGCAATGGTCAAAGTATAAGCGGCACTTATAACATTATGGTTGTCAACCCCGCAACTTCCTTGTCACGTTATACCGACCCTTCCGCCTACAAGGTCAGTAATACAAGCGCAATCACCTCAAGCGACATCATTAGCAATGGCGCTGGACAAGTGGTGGCTAATTTAACGAATGGTACAACAAAGGTAGTAACGCCCTCCAGCTTTACCAGCTTAACATCTGCAAAAATCACAGATGGTACTTTATATAAACAAGTTGCTATCACTGCACAATACGCATCACCTAACCCTCTTGGCGCACAAACATGCACCGGCACAGTCTACATTATTCTGTACAACCAAGGCAAGAGTGCGAAGGCTTATCTCTCTGCGGGTGATAGCGCAAGTAATCGTATTACTCTTTCAACCAGTGCAGTCAAGATGCAATGGGGTAGTGCACAAATCACTCTTACGAATGGAGTTACTATTTACTCTTCTAACAACACTAATGTAAAGTGGTCCACAGGCTCCAACTCCGTTTATCCTTCAGGTACTCGTAAATCCGGCACCGCAACGACCGCGGAAGAAGGTTATTGTGATGTGTATTGTCAAGCATGGCTCGAATCCGCTACCACTACCATAACACCCTATGCCAATGGTACAGCAGGCTCAGCATGGGTATTCCCAGAGTGGACATCCGGCTCCCTAACCGATTATTGCTATTGGAAGAATCCTGCAACTTCCATGCTCTCTGCAAGCGGAGGCAGAGCTACATGTATTGCGAATGCCACATCTGGTAATGTCACACCCACTGGTGGAACAGCCACGGTAAAGTTAGCCAATGGTGCCCAAAAGAGCGTCACTCCTACATGGGCTGCTTGCTCCACCTGTAATTCGAGCGACAGCATTCAGTACAAGACATCCACTGCCTATTATACCTCACCAGGCGGTAGTCAAGTATCATGCAGTGGTGAAGTAGGAGTCCTTAATCCACCCGTCAGCATGACCTACATGTTTCAGGATAATGTATATAGCCTCGGCACCACCGGCGGCTGCACACCAGCTAACGCGTGGAGCGTAAAGCGAAGAAATGGTCTAACCCAAAACAATCTTGGCGCGTGGTATATGACCGCAGCCTGGTCAGGCATGTGCCAAGAAGTAGAGATTGGAATCCCGACTGACTCATCTATAGAATACGAAACTGTATATGAATCTAACCTATTTTTCTATGATTTATACAACTCCGAAAAAGGTCAGACTGCTCAAATTGATGTATATTATAACGGTTATCACGCAGATGGTCAGGTGCAACTCGTCGGCAAATATTACGACACAGTATGCGATACCGAAATTACTGGTTACGGACTGTTCACCGTAGAAAACACACCGTATGTCGTTTCTCAGAGCAGTTGGACAAGTCTAAGTGAAACGCAATGGATAAACGCATCTGCTTTCGGAGATTCATGGGAGCCTGAATGGTATTTCCACATAGATTTAACCAATGGCTCACTGGCTAAATTGCGTGAGGAAGGTAAATACATCGCTTGGTGCGAGTGTAACGAAGCTAACACTGGCTCGTTAGCGGATGAAAGATTCACATCTTTAACCACACTAACGGGCATTGGAACCTATAATTATGCCTACATGAACCAGTCAACTGGAAACCCGACAGATTCGTACGTCAAGAACTGTTCCAAAGCCTGTAAGTATTCTGCTAAAAACACCGATTTTACCTACAATTTCTCACAAATGGGCAAAACTTACAACATGACATGGTACAAAGTGTTCACTCCCGGCAACATCCCGGCTGTTGGCAGTACCAATAGATATTGGGATATTGATAGCATTGCTAACTCCAGTACATCCGGCGCCGGCGCATCAACATTAACCATTGGTTACAGTATCGACTGCACATTAATGAATGGTAATGTATGGAGTATGAAAGGGTCGTTCCAAGCCAACAATACAACCTCATCAGATACAACCGCAGTATTCTATCAGCCCACCAAAATCTTGTATGGCGCTTACAAGAGCACTTCGAGTGCTGATGTCAGTAGTCCTTCAACATGGACTATCACAAGTTCCCTTTCCTCCAGTACTACCACAAAACAAGCAATGTACTCCAGCGGCACGCTCACTTCACTGTGGTCTAACACATCTTTCTCGAAATATGTTGCCTTCGTCAACTTCATATGGAACGAAGAATGGTCTGATGTAACCACCAATTTTGCCCTCAGCGAAGGTCCTACCACTGCACGCCTCGTTAAGTACAGTAACGCCTTCTATCCAAAGGGTTGGAACTCCTATAATGGTCAATTAACGATTAGCGGAACTGAGTATTCTGTTACTCAGTTCTATAAAATCCGTAACGGAACGACCACGGTAGCGAATTATTAAACACATCATCTACATTACAATATCACAAAAGCGAGACTGGCATCAGTCTCGCTTTTGTTATGTCATTATTAATTTGATAAAGGAGGTATATAAAATGAATTTAGAACCCACAGCCTCGTTAGGAAAATTAGTCATAGACGAAAAACACGGATATATTGGTATATGTAAACGAGAAAAATATAAAGAAAAAGATTGCATTTGGATACCTATTACCGATATAGATGAAATCGCCTTATATTGTGTCAAGCCACGCGCTGACTACTCACGCAATGTAAAATGCGATTGCGAGTTTTCGTGTCACATCATTTCAGAAAACAAAACAATCAAGCGCGTCGTAAAAACGAATATTGGCTGCAAGCATCATAAATCAAAAACATATGCCAATAGGGAAGAATGGGAAGAGCCCGGCATCATCTCAATGATGCGCAGCATTATCAATCAAACTTATATTAGCGCCGTTCAAGATGAACTCAAACAATGGCGCAACCAATTAGTGTTCGTCCGAGAAACCGTATTTGAACAAGCTCGATGTGCGTTGATGCTGCCGTTTCCATTTACAAGCGAACAATTAGAAGAAAATTATCACAAACTCATTTCAGTGTTTGACTCATTTGAACAAAATCGATTAATTAATCAGTATTATCAAGTATTAAAGGGGACATTATGAAAAAACATATTTTCTTTTGGTTATCAATCTTAATTCCGGTATTCCTGTTTACATTGCCTGTTATATTTATTCTTCTGTACTCGTTTACCGACAATTTCCAATGGTTATATTTTGCTGCCGGCTCCGGAATTATAGCAGTCGTGTCATGGAAGCCACTGGCTGAGTGGCGTTACCGCGCTCGTGATATGGCACAAACCGACGAGTTTGGTAATTCTACTCGTAAACAATATTCACGTTTAAGCCAGCAAGAACGCGACCAAATCGACTTGCAAAAAACCGCAGATATGGAGCGTATCGTTAGTACCACCACGCTCAAAAAGATGACACAACCAGGCTCGACTGACCCACAAAAAGACCTCGATATGTTAATTGGACTTGCTGATGTAAAGCAAAAAGTCGAGGAAATGGCTGCTAAAATGGAGTTTGACCAGCAGGAAAAGAAAAAGAAGGGAAAACAATACAAATCCCCCTTCGATTCCGGTCACCATGCGGTCTATTTCGGTCCCCCCGGTACAGGCAAGACCTCGGTGGCAAGAATCATGACTGGCTTCCTGTATAAATATGGCTATATCAAAGAAAATAAATGCGTCGAAGTGGACGGTAACTTTTTGAAAGCAGGCACCGAAACATCCACAAAAACCACCATGGTTATCAGACAAGCCATGGGTGGTGTACTCTTTGTCGATGAAGCCTATGCTTTAATTCAGGGTGACCAATATGGACAGGACGCAATTGCAACACTTATCAAACAAATGGAAGACTATCGTGGTCGATTTGTATTAATTCTTGCAGGTTACACCAACGAAATGCGCGAACTATTAAACGCAAACCCCGGTTTCCAATCTCGTTTGAAAGAATATCTGTATTTCGAAGAATACAATGACCAAGACATGCTGACCATTTTCCGTACCATGGCACAACACAAAGGATATACGGTCAGCACCGGCGCAGAACAAAATGCACTTGTCAGAATTCAAGCCGAACGCAAACTCTCGTCATTTGGTAACGCGCGTACCGCACGTAGTATCTTGGATGAAGCAATTGAAAAACATGCATATCATTGCATTAAGTTCAAACTTCCCGATGAGCAAAGATATGAATTGCAGGCGGAAGATGTTAGCACCGCTCCACGGTCCATTTAAAGCCCCACAGACGGTCTTTTATTACTCCACACTCAAACACTCACATAAACTCATTACATCGATTAGAACGCAAATAAACAGCCCCTACGAGTGCCGTAGGGGCTTTTCTGTTTTAATCATCAATTTCAATCTCGTCCCGCTCAATATTCCAAGCCTGGATAAAGCGATTTAAGCCAAAAGCATTCAAGTCTTCATACACAACTGCGGGGTCTGGGTTGCCTGGCACTAAATCCCCGATATCAACAGAAATAGGAGCTTCACAACAAATCGTTCCAAGAAATTTACTGAATTTAGCACTTTCTGCACCATCACGCAATTTGTTTTTAACTCCATCTTTCTCGGGTAAAGTCTCCAGGTTCTCATAGATATTTTCAATTGAACCATACTTCCCAATTAATGAAACTGCTGTTTTGGGTCCAATTCCTGTTACCCCCGGGATATTGTCACTGGTGTCACCTTGCAGAGCCTTCACATCAATCATTTGCTTCGGGGATAACCCTCCAAATTCCTCCGCAATACGTGACTTATCATAAATTAACGTTTGCGTGCCACCGGGACCTGTCTTTGGTAAATACACCTTCACATTATCGTCAACCAATTGAAATGAGTCTTTATCACCTGTATAAATAATACACTCGTGTCCATCACGTTGACACTGTGCAGCCAATGTACCCAGAATGTCATCAGCTTCATACCCAGGGCACTCCAACACAGGAATTTCAAAATCCCGCAACATGTCTTTTAAGATGCGAATTTGGGTGCGCAAATCATCAGGAGTTTCATGACGCCCCGCTTTATAATCGTCATATGCCTCATGTCGAAATGTTGGATGATGTACATCAAATGCCACTGCAACAGCATCGGGCTGAACATCATGTTTGATTTTATCGACCATCGACAGAAACCCATATAACGCATTAGTCGGCGTGCCATCCGGTCCGTTTAATGGACGAATACCATAAAACGCACGATTAACGATGCTATTTCCATCAATTGCTAACAATCTCATAACAACTACCTCGCTTAAAATATATATTATAATGATGTCATTTACACATATACTTTAATTAAAATAACGTCACAAAATTATCAAAATGTCATTATTATATTGGCAAGTAATTGCATATAACGTCATGTAATTCAAATACTATATATTAGGAGGACACAGCCATGTGGCGCAAAATTAAACTCACAAAAGAAGTCATTCCTCAGGATGCCTTTGTTACAATAGGCAACGGACAGATTCATTTTGGCATCACTGCTTGCAAAATGATGCCCGAATGTTTAAACATGTCTCATGTTGAATTCTTCCGTGGTGATGACGAATACTTAATCGGTGTAAATGTTATTGACGCTCCCACCGAAGATTCAGTTCCCATGCAACGCCCAGCCTCAAAATCTGCAAAACGCAAAGACGCTCCCGTACATAGCTTTACTGTAATCTCAAAACATGCCATTGGACGCGTATTTGGCGACCTTGGCAATAATCCCGATTCTGTCAAATGCAAAGTAACTGTAGATGAAGATGCTCACAATATGTTTGTAATCGACCTGCGTGAGCCCAGACCGGCAAAAGCCAAGAGGGAATAATATGGCAAAAATAGACAAAGAACAATTGACTGTTGCTATTGGTAAACGTATTGCCAGGGAATGCGCTGAAAAAGGAATTACTCAGAAACAGTTGGCGCAAAGCACCGGGCTAACAGAAGCAGGCATCTCACGTTACATTAACGGACAGAGATTACCACGCATTGACATTCTCATTGATATTGCAGACGAATTGCATTGCTCCGTGCAATACTTACTGTTTGGCATTGACTAATTTTATAAGTATACGCAAATGGTCATAATTCTGTTGTAATCTTTTTAATACAGGAGGTCTACGTATGTCAAACGATAAGTATGATAAGTATAGCACGAATCGCGCAATTATGCACGCGTTCAACAAAAACTTAAAACCACGGAATACAACAAATTCAGTAAGTAATAATAATTCAAAACCCTCTACCACTCCCAGCCAACCTCAGACCGCACGTCCAAGTGTAACACCACAAAAAAATCCCACCCCAACACAACCTACGACTCCCAAATATATACTCACCAATGACACTCTCAGCGTTGATGGACATAAGTTGCACCGTATTCAAGCACTTATTGATATCCCTGGATTGGGTGTCGAAGCTGGTGATATGGGAGGATATATCGAAAATGAATCCAATCTTTCGCATAGCGGTATGTGCTGGGTTTTCGATAACGCCAAAGTATATGGCGCAGCAATGTTGAAAGACGGTGCTACTGCCCGCGGCGAATCCTCAGTTTGCGGAAATCAATATGGGGTAGTCATCATGAAAGATGGCGCTGCTGTTTATGATAAGGCAAAAATTTATGGCAATGTCACTGTAGCTGGATGTGCAAAAATTTATGATAATGCAGAAGTCCACAGCGAACTCAAACCAAGCGCAAAAAGCAAAGGAGGCGTTCGTATTTTTGGTTCAGCATGTATCTGCGATTATGCCATTGTAAAAGACGCAGCGAGAATATCCGGTAACGCTTACGTTGGTGGCGATGCAACCATTCGTAACGCAGTAGAGGTTGACGGATACTCCAGATTAACACATGGTATGTATTCCGACGGTCATATTACTAATGATGGATTAGGAAAGTTTGCAACTCACGAAGAAATTTAATATTGGAATTTACAAGGGTCTCATCATCGCGATGAGACTCTTTATTTTTTCTTGTGCATAAAAAATACTCTCATGTCATTATTACATTAAACCCCAGAAAGGAGCATAACCATGGGACTTGATAATGGATTTTCTCTTCGCAATATTAAAACAGGCATGCGGATGGATTTACTGCATTTCCGAAAATACTACGAACTTGCAGATTTTTTCAGACAATACAAGATGTTGCCCAAGACAGATGGTTCTGCCGGTGACTCTTACATGTATGCCGTCACAGAAGAAGTGTTGGATAAATTACAACACCAATTAGAACCCATTTATAACGAGCTGATTAAATTACCAACTAATACGGTAGCTTATTACGACGAGAATGGGTATCCCGCCAAATATGTCAAATTATTTTACAGTGCCGATTTTGACCCCACCTCCTCGCAGTCCGCATTTGCCGGCACAAAATTGTTAAGGCTGTATCAGCGTGTTGATGCATTAAAAGAAATACTTGACAATATGAAGTATATATATTATAATGAGGATGAGCAATCAGGGAATGATTGGGATATCATTTTTTATGATTCCTATTAATTCACATTTGCAAGAGATAATTATGATTCGTAAAGTTTTGATACTATTACTCAGCGCATTACTGTGCGTCTGCTGTGTAGCATGTTCACAAAAGCCACCCGAGAATACCAGCTCGGAACAAAATACACCCAGCGAATATCAACCACCCTATAAAACTCCAGAAACACCCGAGGAACATCAGGAGTTTTTGCGATTTCTATGCGCCAACACAGCCAATATGTCGCCATTCACATTAACTCTCACCAATGACACATTTGTGCATTACGAAAGTCACACTGTTGAATTCGACGGTGTTACCCTTACCCACACAGTGCGCCGCTTTACACAAGTCGATATTGGGGAATATGTTTCCGATAGTCACCAGGTGTGGACACTGAATACCAAGACGCAAACAGTTACCCCAAGCATCAATGACGGTATTACCGTCCCAACCCAAATCACCATACCCAACATTTTAAATTCGTTCTTTGTCGACGACCTATTGCAAACCATTGCTGATAATAGTACACATTGCTCTACCATCGATAAAGACACATATACCATTCCAAATCTCACCATCAATACCATCGATGGAACCAAATACATGGAAAACATTCGCATCATGCACGAAAACGGCGTAATCAAATCCATTGAGTCAACCTTTGGTCAACAACAACTCAATCTCGTCATTAATCGTCACATAGATGTTTTAGAAAAATAATTTCAAAAATTTTCTAAAAAGGTCTTGACAAAGAGAAAATCCTATGGTATAATAATATTACCAGGTAACGGAACACGTAAAAAATTTATTGTGTACAAATTAAAAGTGTTCTGTCATAATATAGGTAAGAAACAATTCCTGCGCAAGACGCAGAGACTATTTAGAAGGAGATACACCATGTTCTGTCCAAAGATGCAGCACGATTATAAATCACTTAGCGAACGCAACTTCTCTATGTATGAAGTCGGCGTTGGTTTGTCGCGCGCTCTTGACAAAACCAACAAGGTGTATAATGCAACCAGGTAATACGATACCTTAAGATTGCAATAACGCCCCGACGTTCTTACCAGAGCGCCGGGGATTTTTATTTGGTGCCATCGTCTAACCGGAATAGGACACCGCCCTTTCACGGCGGCAATCGGGGTTCGAGTCCCCGCGGCATCACCAAGACCATAAAGGTCTATGTGAAAGGATTCCTAACATGACATTCTTTCAAGATTAATATATGGGTCAGTAGGAAAATTGGTAACCCCACCTGACTGTAAATCAGGCGCTTTCGAGCATTGCTGGTTCAAGTCCAGCCTGGCCCACCAAACCACTGATAGCCTTGAAATAATAGGTATGCTTAATAGAATACCCGCCACCTGGTCCGGGATAATGGATAATCGTGATAGGGGTAAATAGCTTAGAAGGCATAAGTCTGGGAGAACAAGCGGAGTAATGACCCGGTTGCCTAAGATACTATGCGAATGGAAAGCGCCAACCGTCATTGCGTTGGAGACAGCGTGAAAATCGTAAGCGACTGTTATCGGTGGTTCACAAAAGAATATCAGGTGCTACGTATCCGATGTTATGAGGCAAGGACTGCTGCAAGTAAGCAGCTAAGTAATAACTTTTGAAAATTTCGGAGGAGTAGTTAAATGGAGTTGGAGGAACAGCCTGTAACCTTTTTATATACGTCAGTAGCTCAGCTGGATAGAGCAACTGCCTTCTAAGCAGTAGGTCAGGGGTTCGAGTCCCTTCTGGCGTGCCAATATAGTTCCGTAGTTCAATTGGTTAGAGCACCGCCCTGTCACGGCGGAAGTTGCGAGTTCGAGCCTCGTCGGAACTGCCAGTCCCATTCCCAGTTAGGGAGAAATACACGGAGGTTGAGGCGTAGGATAGTGTACATAAGCCTTGCAAAACGAGGGGAATAGGCATGCCCTCACAGACTAAGTAGTTCATCCGTTTTCTTAGTCACTACCACACAAACAACAGTGCTGTAATAGGCACAAGAAATATCAATATGCACCTTTAGCTCAGTTGGTAGAGCAACTGACTCTTAATCAGTGGGTCCCGGGTTCGAATCCCTGAAGGTGCACCATTAATATCAGTGCCACGAGAACCGCATAAAGTGATAGATTTGATACTGCTATCAAGCGTTTAAAGTGCTGTGGTAACGGAGTTTGATGAACGGCTGATATTTTATATGCGCCCTTAGCTCAGCGGATAGAGTGCCCGGCTACGAACCGGTAGGTCGCAGGTTCGAATCCTGCAGGGCGCGCCACCGGAAGTTCCAAATGGCGGAACAAACTAAATTCATTCAAGTTATCGCAGAGCCGGTTAGACGTGCGGTGCAACATTGCATGAAGCGGATTAAAGAATGAAGCATATGGCATAGTGGCTCAAATGGTTAGAGCAATCGGTTCATACCCGATGGATTGTAGGTTCAAGTCCTACCTATGCTACCAGTTCCGCCGGCTACGACGTCTATGCCGGATAGCCAAAGGGGTGTTCCCGGAGAGTACTGCAGAGCTCAATGGTCACAAGCCCCCGGAATGCCATACGTCCGAGTGCTGGAATAGGCAGACAGGCAAGCTTGAGGTGCTTGTGTTCACAGAGCGTGCGGGTTCAAGTCCCGCCTCGGACACCACGCTGCCGTGGATTGCGGACCCCTTAATGACCACGGGTGGGGATAGGTTGGTAAACCGACTGGGGTAAACCCAGAAAAACTTCCAAGGTATATCGGGTGTACCTGCCTAAGCGAGCAGATGCTCACTAAGTGGCTGTTAAAAGCACCCCGCTAACCATGCTAATAGCGATAGTATGGAGCCATGCGCCTGTAGCTCAGTTGGAAGAGCACATGACTTTTAATCATGGGGTCGCGAGTTCGAGCCTCGCCAGGCGCACCATGCCCTCTCATCTAACGGTAGGATGACCGGCTCTGACCCGGTTAGTAGAGGTTCGAATCCTTTGGGGGCAGCCACAGCTTCGGCTGACACTTCTGTGTGGTAGTAAAAGCACGATAAATAAAATAGCTACGACGTTTTGTTACACCAAAAAGGGCTGAATATAATGGGTCAGCCAGGGCGTTGTCCTACTTGGAGAATCGGGAGGGTAGGCGCAGAAATTTATGAAAAAATTTCCATATTCCTATTGACAAAAACCGGAATGTGTGATATAATGTATGCATGGTTAAACAACATCACTTGCAGATATGGTGGAATAGGCAGACACGTTAGATTCAGGTTCTAATGATAGCAATATCGTAAGGGTTCAAGTCCCTTTATCTGCACCAAGCGGCATTAGCCGCATCTATATGGTTCCATAGCGCAGCTGGTTAGCGCGCCGCCCTGTCACGGCGGAGGTCGCGGGTTCGAGCCCCGCTGGAATCGCCAGGGAGGGCTCTCCCCTTATGCCATAACCGCGGATAAAGCCTAAGGCGATGCAAACAGTGTTGGCACAAAAGGTTCGCATGCACATACCCAAGTGCTGAATGAGAGTATGACACTCCCTTCCACCGAAATAAACAGTTACATAGAGAGATATAAACACAGAAACTTAAAAATGAGACCGCTTCTGTGGGTGTGCGCAGCCGTGCGGTGGTGCTTGATGGTAACTGTTTTAATATGAGGGCGGTATACAAGTGGACAAAGTGGGCGACTGTAAATCGCCGCTTATCAGTGACATGACAAGAGCGTGGCGTCATGAACCATCGTACTGCGTCAAGTCCAGGGAGTTGGGTACCATGTGCTCCCATAAGCTTCGTAGGTTCAAATCCTACCCACCTCACCAAAGGAAAAGATATGAAAGTTTTCACAAGTTATTTTTATCAGGTTAGACACTTTAAACCGTACATGATTCCTGTGAGTACAGCCGTCGGCAACCCAAAATGGTACGAACATAAATACAACCTTTCAAAAGAATATGTCGACCGCAATGGAGTACTCAACGGAATTACTTGCCAGGCACTGACACCTGCTGGTGTGGAAGGTGCTTGTAACCCATATGTATGTCAGCGTGACCAAAGCAAATGTGTGTTCATTCGGAATTACAAAGCAAAGCTGGATGCACAAAATTGGGAACAAGTATATGCATTTCTGGAACAAGCAGCGCAACATGCACAAAAAGAACTTGGTTTTACAGAAGAACCTTGCATCGTACTCATGGTGCATGAAAAACCTGATAATCCGTGCAGCGAAAGAATGCCGCTTCAACAGTACTTCGAAGAGCATGGCGTTCATTGTGAAGAACTCACATATCCCATTTCTTAAAATTATTCTATAAGGAGGAAATATATCATGGTTTATCCCATCAAGATTAAATCGGCAGAAGATGTAGCAAAGGTCAGCAATATGATTGCTCAGACTGGCGAGAACATTTCTATTCATTACGGTAACATCACACTCGACCCTCGCAGCGTACTCGGTTTGTTTATGTTGGTTGGTAAGGATGCTCTTCTCGTAGGTCCTGACCACATGAATCCCGACAAGTTTTCACGACTGATTAACAAGCTTGGCGCGTCTGTTTAACGCAAACGGTTGAGAGTTTTCCTTAAACTCTTCTCACCGAGGTGTAGCTCATTTGGTAGAGCGCTGCGTTCGGGACGCAGAGGCAAAATGTTCGAAACATTTCACTTCGACCAAGGCTTATAGCCAAAAACATTTCTATATCCGGATGTAGGGGAAGAGGCACCCCGCCTGTTTTGGGGACAGGACATTACTGCGTCTTCGAGTGGCGTCATCCGGACCATGAACGGAAGTTCACAATACATGAAACATGCCGGTATGGTGGAATTGGCAGACACGCATGCCTTAGGAGCATGTGTCCCCGACGTAAGAGTTCAAGTCTCTTTACCGGCACCATCACATAATATTGAAAGGAATACATACCTATGAATCACAATGCACATCATGAAGACGTTCGTTACATCGTAAACGAAGAAAAGCGCACCGTTGTTGCCATTCTTACCGTCCCTCGCACTGAAATTTGCGAAGAGGTTTGCAATATCATCAACAAGCGTAGCTACCCCTACTTCACTCTTCCCGGTCTCCTGCCCGAAGAGAAGTTACTTCTGACCGGCGAGTACAAGGCAAAGGCAAAGGCTCACCCCGACGATGTTTGGGACGAAAATGAAGGCAAGAGACGCGCACTGCTTCGTGCCAGACGCATCTACATGAAGGAGCGCGAGCGAATCATGGAAGACCTCGAAGATATCTTCGATGATATTGAGGACGGATTTGAGGACGCCAGAGATTACACCAAGAATGTACTCAAGGCAATTAACCGTGAATTGAATCCCTAATACATTTTGGTGCCACGAAACATCGCAATCGTAAGCGTATTGACGAGATTGACTGAAAGACAGTTAGCGTAAATGCGAGTAGAGCAGTGGTAATGGAGTTTGAAGAACAGCCAAATATGGACTCATCTTCTAATCGGAATAGGAAGCCAGCCTCTCAAGTTGGTAATCGGAGTTCGAGCCTCCGTGAGTTCACCAGATGTGCGGTAGCGCCGCACTGATGTTAGAGTAGCGAAAATCCTAACGAAGAACGACAATGCCCGCTGAAAACACATTAGCTTCGGCGCCATGGGCTTACGTCCTGTGGAGTTGTGATAATCTAAGCGGGAATCGCACAAAATTATATGGAGAGATAGCGAAGTGGTCATAACGCGGCGGTCTTGAAAACCGTTTGACGGAAACGTCACGTGGGTTCGAACCCCACTCTCTCCGCCAGAATAGAGGCTATACTTCTCGAAGCATGAGACTATGAAAACCAGTCTTGACGACTTGGAAGAGACAAGTGATATGGAGATATACCCAAGAGGCTATAAGGGGCTCCCCTGGAAAGGGAGTAGGCGGGTAACACCGTGCAAAGGTTCGAATCCTT
>JAEIGA010000220.1_pt1 | contig 81073 bp, 71 predicted proteins | sample 9270691 | NCBI WGS metagenome assembly JAEIGA01 (sample SAMN17057246, study PRJNA624740) | gut metagenome | biome: biome; isolation source: fecal sample | host: Bos grunniens | place: China: Xizang | collected 2019 | reverse complement strand
TGAAGAAGTACTTCATCTTCAAACCAAAGTCCGGTGTCGTCTCCTCTTCCATCAGGGATTGCAATCGCCCATCCGCACGATTTTTCAACGTACCATAAGCTCCGGAACCAAGCATACGGATTAGCATCTTGTTTTCTGCCTCCGTCAAATCCACCTTCTCATCGCCCAACAGTTTCTCTGTCAACTGTCGAAGGGTTGCTTCATATTCTACAATGCCCAAAGTCTCAAATTGTTGGGCAATGTAAGCAAAATCCAAAGTTGCTCTATGCGCTTTCAGATAATAATACAGATCCGCTATCACCTTAATCCCAAACCCGTCTGACACATCATGGTGATATGCATGGGAAATCAAATAAACATACAAATCCTCCTCAGAAAACCGATATCCGAATTTCCTGTTTTCCAAGGGTACCAACCTGTCACGCAGGTCTTCGTAATAGCTATCCCAACGGGGATTTTCGCCTTCATGATACAGGGTGCGGTGCATTTCAAAATTATAAACCGGATCTTTGCTGTACACATCATGGTTGGCCTTACCGTAGGAAACCACCTTATATCCATTTTCCACGAAATAATCACGTACCTGCTCTGTATAGGCTCGATCAAACCAAATATCATTATCTGCCATTTTACGCAATCCGATGGCAGGATATAGACTGTGAAGCACGGCACCTTTTAGGGACACATACCAGATACCATTCTCCTCCAACCACTGCTCTACCTGCGCCCTTGCCATATCCAGAAGCAGATTTTTGCGGGCTGTTTTGTGAGTTGCTTCCTGAAACTGTTCCAGAACTTCCTTGTCTTTTTCAGTGAATATTCCATGTCCGGATTGATTTTCTCCACATTCCCCATCACAAAAAAACGCCAATGCCTTGCCCACCAAGGGCTCCACATTATGGAAACAACTATACTTGTATAAACGCTCCAAATCCATTCCGGACACTTTTGTCTTATCCGGGCATTTCTCCTTGATAGCACAGACCGCCAGATATAACATATCTGAGGGTACATTGCTTTGTCTCTCTTTTGTCATACTGGCGCTCCTTTTCTCATCATTTCTTTCACTTCGGGATTTACAGCACTTCCATGTGACTGTTAAAATTCGATCACCCTGTCACACACCTCCAGCGCCTGCTGTCTGTGGGTCACAATCAACAATGTGCGGTCCGTCATAGCACGCAAGTTCTCCAAAACTTTTGCCTCAGTAGGGCCATCCAGCGCGCTGGTTGCCTCATCAAAGAACAATACCGGATGACCGGAATAAATCGCTCTTGCAATGGCAAGGCGTTGCATCTGTCCCTCCGACAAACCGGCCCCGCGCTCTCCCAGAACCGTATCCAATCCGGCTTCCAGTTCATACACAAATTCTGCGCAGGCAATCTGAAGTGCCTGTCTGATGCGCTCCTCATCGACGGTCCCCTCTTCCGCAAAAGCCACTACCTGACGAATGGTGCCACTCATCAAGTGATTCCCCTGCGGCACATACGCAAATAATTTTTGATATCTATCTGTAAGCGCTCTCTTACCCTCTGCAGTTAGCATATATCGATTGCCTTGCTGTAGCTGATACAGGCACAGCAACGCTTCCAATACCGTACTCTTTCCACAGCCACTGCTACCGGTAAAGGCAACGAATTCTCCCTTTTGAATGTCTATGGAGAAATCCTGCAGCACATTCTCTTCCTGGCTATTATAAGCAAAAAAGGCATGTTCCAAGCCTAAGCCCAGTAACTTTTCCTGATAAAAATGTTGCACTTCTAACAAGGACAAACGATTCTCATCCTGTTTCTCCAACCACGCTTCCACCTCTGTGAGGCGTTCGCAGCTGGCCATCATCGCATAGAACCTTGGTAAAAATCCGCTGATATTAGCAAACGGCATTTGAGCCTGTCCAATCAACTGCATCACTGCCACAAAAGTACCATAATCGTATACACCTGCAAAGATACCATATGCACAGTAACAAATCCCCAGCACCATAGCACCATTCATAGCCAGCGCCAGTCCTGTATGGGAAACATTAGAAAAGGTCGCCTTCTGCATGCGTTTCTGCTTATGTTCCTGCATATGCCTGTCAGCCTCGCACTCCACCGCCTCTTCCATAGCGTAAGAACGCACCACCTTCATACTGCCCAGACTTTCCTGCATATAGCTACGTAGTTCACCATCTTTTTCACGCACTGACTTATGCAGGCTCTTCATGATTCTTCTAAATGCATAAGAAATCACAATCAATAAAAATCCGCCGGGAAGTATCACCATAGCAAATTTCGGCTCCAGTACAATCAACATGGAAGCAGCTGACACCAGGCGCACCACAGTCCCCAATAACCTAGGTAAAATCTCTGTCAGCCCATTTGCCACTAGCGCAGTATCCCCGGTCAGACGATTCATCCATTCTCCGGAATGCACTGCCGTAACAAATGCATACTCACTTTTCAAAAGGGCACCAAACAATCTACCCTTTACCTGATTCTCCAACAACGCTCTTGTATGTTCTTCCAACTGACGAATCACAGTACGGGTCATAATCTGTACAAAAACCAATAGAGCAAACAAGCCGAAGCAAGCAAATAATCCCTGCCTGTCGCCTGACACTGCTCTATTGATGATTTCCTTCAAAAAAAGTGCGTAAAAAACAGTGCTGATACCCAACAGTGTCTGTATCACACAAAGAAGGACGATATTCCATTTAATCTTTCCTGTGACAGACCACAGATATGCCCAGGAACTGCTTTCATTTCTTACTTTCTTTTGCATAATACCTTCCGCAATTTATCTCTTACTCGAAATACAAACACCCTTATTGGTAACAAATCGCACCACAGATGTACGTACATTAAATACCAGGGATTTTTCACAGATATCCACTTGCCGCCACGGAAGAACCGGTCTGCCACACCAATGATCTGGTCCTCTTCCACATATTCTGCCACATGGCAATTGTCCCCATAGAAAATATAATGTCCCTCTCCCACCCGCAACACTCTATGCAATACGCATTTGTTGTCTGTGGGACGATAATACAGGGCTGCATCATATTTTTTTAATCTTCCCTGTACCGGTACAATATCCACCACATTCTCTTTATTCTTCAGCATGGGATACATACTGACTCCTGAAGGAACGCTTAAATAATGCCCCGTCTCCTGCAGGATTTTCAACTTTATCTCATCCATTGAAATTATCCTATTCGTCCAAAAATCCGGCTTTTCTGATTTCCTCAATCACACGATTCACATCCGCCATGACCACTTCCTCTGAAGCCTCATATTTATCGCAAATACGGGTCACGATTTCTTCCATCGTTGTTTCCTGAAGCAACTGCTCTAAAATGCAATTCGCTGTGGTGTTGTTTCTCACCAAACCATTAAATACCTTTGCCGCTTCGCCGGTCGCTACCATCATATGTTCATTGCCCACTGTATGCAATACAAATCCGTCTTTTAATTTCATAATTGTTTCCTTATAAACGCTTCGATTTTTATCTCAATATCACATTATTTTCGATACTTTTCATACACTTCCTGCTCTAATTTTTGCAGTTCTTCCAGTCTGGCATTCATTTTCTGTTTTCTATCCTGGTAATTGGTTACAAAACTTTCATCTGCCTCATCTCCCTGCATGGTATCCAAAGATGTCAAATCTGTCACTACAAGTGTCTCAAAGGCAGTTATTTTATTCAACATTTTCTCAAACTGACCATCCTCGTACATTTCTTCTGTGCCGTCAGGTCCAATGGTATATACAATATTTGCGCCTTGTTCCACCACCTCTTCCAAGATATCCGATACTCCCATTGAGAACCATCCAAGCGCTCCCAAATACCATTTATCTTCCTTGGTAAAAGTGAGCAACTGTCTACCACTCTCTCCATGATGAATCACGAAATCCACAGATTCTGCCGCATCTAAGTCTTCCTCAAATGTGCCGTTGGGAAAATACATGGCGGATTGTAGGGCAATCCCGATTTCCTGTGCCATCTGCGCAACACGTTGATAAGAATTGCCATCATATCTGACGCAAAACTGCCATCCGGCTTCTTCCAGTATCTTCGCCTCATTCACATCAATACATCCTGCATTTCCCGGAAAATACTCTTCAGAAATCGCAATCACACCCACGTACTCATAATCTTCCATCACAGGATACACTTCCTCGTATATCACTGCCATAGGCGCTGTGAATAGAATCTGGATGGTGGCCTTACCTTCTTTCTCTTTCTCATAAAATGCTTCCAGTTCCGTCAATTCATTGCGTAACGCAAACATCTCGTCCTGAATGGGAAGCAACTCTTCATTCATTTTTTCATAATACAAGCGAATCTCTTCCTGCTCTTTTTTGTCCATATACATATTTAGCGCAAATGCGCCACACACGCACAAAGCCAAAAGCACACAAAGAAACTTCAGGGCATTTTTGCTCATTACTTACTCTCCGTCAACTTATCATGGGCTAATAAAACCGCCTCTTGGGATATGGTACAACCCAAGGAATAGATGGGCAACTGTGCCAATCTCCACACAAAATCCAAGGTATCTTTCATTCCCTGGGGACTGGTGGCCCTATGGGTCTGATTTAACAGCATAGGGTAGGCTTCTTTTGCCTCTATCCTGTGCATCTTATTTTCAGATGCCTGATGTAAAATCACGATACCTGCCACCGGTGCGCTGGTATTGGTCTGCAACTGCTCCTTGCCGGACCAGGGGGTACCATACACCGTGATTTCATCTCCCCCTATGCGAAGCAAAGGCTTGTCATCATTAATCATCGTCACCCTCTCACCAAAGGTCTCCCGCCACAGACGGGTATGGGTAGACTTACCGGTGCCACTGGGAGCCGTAAACAGATATGCCTTTCCATCCATCTCAAGGGCCGAACAATGGAAAAGAAAAACGTCCTTTTCCCGCAGGATGTCACAAATCTTACGATATATGGCAAGGGTCTCCAGATATCCTGCAGAAAATCCCTTCTGCTCCATATCCTCAGCAGCGATTTCTTCTTCACTGACACAAACAAAATATGCCGGTGTCTCGTCCGTGATATACTCCTTGCTCATATGTACAATGTCAGGATATTGATTTTCTATCTCGAATACCTGACCGGCGAGTTTGATCCGAATCATCCTTCTCTCCTAATCCATAGGTAATTCAATGCCGTGAATGGGGGTATCGGTAGGCAATGTCTGATTTCCGCCGGGACTTCCCGAACTGCTTGAACCGCCTGATGATGCTGGTGCCTGGGTAGGTGCAGGACTGGGAGTGGCAGTAGCCTGTGCAACGGGTTTCTTAGTTGCCGCAGATTCGCTCTCCTCAAACTCAGAATCCTCCTCCGAAGACTCTTCGACATCGTCCCAAATCAAATCACCCACATATTCTTCCGTGGATTCCTCAGCGGAAATTTCCGACTCCATTACAACGCCGGACACAGATGCGATGGCATCACTTTCATCCTTTTTACCACAACCTGTAATGGTCATCAAAGCCAATGTACTTACCATAAGCACAACTAAATTTCTTTTCATCATAACCTCCCATATGTACATCAAATTTCTTTATCCATATATTATAACCTTTTTTCGGGATTTAGACAACTTAAAAAAGACATGCGGTATAAATACCGCATGTCTCATCATTTTATGCTTTTACATATGCCTGTATTGCATTTTCAACCACAGCATTTAGAGATTCCCCGTTCTCAATTGCTATTCTTGCCATCTCCTTGTGCAATGAAGGATGGATTCGGATATTAAATGTACCTTTATACTCCTTATCAGGTTCTTTGCCCACCGACTTACAGAATTCCAAATAATCATCTACAGCATTATGAAATTCCTGTTCTATATCCTCGAGACGTTCGCTTTCAAAATCAACAAAGTCATTAATTCCTTCAATCTTCCCACGAAGTCTACGGGTCTCAAAATCAACTTCGATCATAGCATAGTAACCTTTATATTCTAAAATATTCTTCTTCATCACAATTCACCTATACATTTCAAATATTCTACCAAGTCAACTACAGAACCTCTTACCATCTCGTCCCCGGGATGCGGCTTGTGTAACATAATTACTCTCTTGTCTCTTTCTCTATAAAAACAAACACGCGAACCAGACGTTTTTCCTTTATGATACTCTAAAAACCCCATTTTACCTAACAAATATTTAGCCTCTGTATAAGTATAATCCTTTGGCTTTTTAAGTATTCTTTCCTTTGCTTTTTCATATTTACTCATAATATATTGCACTCACCTCCAAGTGCAACTAAATCTTAGTTGCATTATATATTTGTTTTCCAAAATTGTCAATACTCACATTTCAAAATCTGAGATTATTATTACACATCAACGAGCATAGGCATCCCTCCCTTATATTAAATTGAATTATAGGATTTTCTGTCAGGCGACTGCTGACGAAGAAAATTAGAAAATACGCAGTGCAGAAACCACGTGTCATCATACTATCATATAGACAAATGCAAATCAACAAGTTCCCAATCAATAATCAAGATTTTTTTGTAAAAGGCAATAAAAAAACAGCGGCAGAGATTTTACTCTCTGCCGCCATTCTAATAACATGACGTTATTTATTTGTTCTTTAATCCCAGGGTAATACGGGCTGTTCAGATTCTTCAGAGGAATCTGCCCCGGAACTTTCACTTCCGCTTCCGCTCACTTCGATAACATCCTCAGTAGCAAAAACTATAATCTCTAATTCGGGAGTGGTATATAATTCTTTTCTCATATACTGTTCCTCCTATTACTCAGCGATTAAAGCCTCTGCTGCTTTGTTGTATCTGTACATAGCGGTTACTACATCCTTCAATTCCTGAGTAGCAGTACCATCGTTCAACTTATTGTTGATGTAAGTGAAAGGACTGTATTCGATAGTTCTGATTACAGTTTCTGTACCTTTCAGCTTAATTACGATTCTGTACATATCATCCAATCTGTCAGGAGTGATATCAGGAACCTCAGCGTAAGGAACGCCCTGGTAAGTACCGGTTCTAACTGCTACTGCAGCATTACCATTCGTTACATTATATGCTTCGAAATCGAAGTCAGCCAAAGAGTAACCAGCCTTGAACCAGAGACCTGCACGAAGTGCTGTCTGTGAATAAAGTACCAAAGTCATACCAACCTGATCAATGTACTGTTCGCCATTGTTAGATACTTCTTCATTTCTGGTAAAGGTTGCAAGTTCCTCTGTTTCCTGTGCGGTGACAGGTGCCAACGCGGGTACATCCAAACCATCTGTTACCAGACCATCTGCGGTATTACCGAAGTAGATCTGAGATACAGCACCGTAGTTCAACATTGCGTTGATTACTGCGGTAGTTTCTTCCTTGTTAGGAAGTTCTTCGTTATCCAACTGATTATCAGCGTAATTCTTTACAGAATATACGATGGTATTCAATTTGGTGTCGCCCTCGAAGAATTCTGCGGTAATTACTTCATTCATTTCGGAAGCAAATACTTCACATGCAAATCCGTAATACTGCTTACCTTCGATGGTCTTGGTGATTGCATCTGCAAATGCCACCTGACTGGTCTTGCCGCTCTTCAATGTGAACTTCATTACGGTGTCATCCTTAACGATAGCATCCGTGAAGTCCATATAGAAGGTAACTGCGATGGAATCCTTCAGGATCAGGGTCTTACCCTTCACAGCGCTCTTGCCGTTTGCAATCTCACCACAACCTTCTGCTGTACAATATCCATTCTCATCTACATTTTCATGTACGCAAGGAGTAGGTGTAGGTGTAGGTACGGGACTCTCGTCTAACAGACTCACTTTCAAATTATCCACATAGAATTTTCCTGTTCCTTCTGCATCTGCAGGGAATGCAAATCTAATGTTACCAAAGTCTGTTCCGAGCCACTTGCTCGCATCTCTCACAACAACGGTATCGTCCATCATAACACTGAAAGTTTCGTTCTTTCTATCAATCACAAACTTCATCTTATAGAAAGTATTTTCCTCAAATGTGAAGGAACCGGGTGCCTGAGAGAAGGTCATCTTGTTTCCGTCAAAATAAAGTCTTTGGATTGACTGGTTATTTGTTGACCACTGGTTGAATTGGACCTCCGTTCTTGAACTGAACTCTCCACTCAATGCTAAATCCATTTCAACAGCAATAATACCTTCTGTTTCCTCACCATATACCAGTTTATCTTCAGGATCCAAGTACATAAAGATGTCCGTTGCTGTTGTATAACCGCCAGACAATTCCAAAACATAGTCCGTTGCGTCCGCACTTGCATCAACTGTATTTTTAGCTACATATTTAGCTTTTTCATACGCTGCGGAAGGAACAGTCCAATAATGATTAGATATTTCACTAAATATGTTATCCCTCAGCAACATACTCTCGGGTACTACATTCATATCATCACTGGTTATGATGTCTGTAGGTGCAACCACAGTCTCTGTGTATACTTGAATATTGTCAATGTACAAACTAGAATCTGTTAGTGCAGCCTCTGCTTCACTATTAAACCTAATCTTATTGATTGATGTGGGTTGTTGAGGCGCTGTCATGGGCTGCCGCACAGGGATGCCATCTACATACCATCTTACATTCGCGCCGTTGTTAGGTACAACATACTTCACATGGAAAAACTCTCCCTTGGTAGTCGCAATAGAACTCTGTATATTACTATCATTGCGTCCCGTACTCATATGATTACCTATCAGATTATCTTTAATGACAAACTGACCAACTCGAGTAATTCCGCCATTACCTACATACATGTGATAAAACTTAGATTTCACATCATTACCAGCAACAGCAATATCCATCTCAACAATAATATTCTGCGTGGGCGCCGCCAACTCGTAATCAATCGCATAATCTACACCAAGCGCCAAGTCGTAGCCACCTTCTGCACCTGCCAATTCCTTACCGTCAATCTTCATACAGTAATCACCAACAGTTGCACCCGCAAAGCCTTCTTCTACCTTGGATACGACTTTTCCGGTCAATTGTCCATTACTAATTTTTGACCATGTAGAACCATTTCCGGAGGTTCCATTTACACACTGGCCAGGTGTATATCCCTCAAAATTCAAAGGATTGTAAGTGGGTGCAGGAGTAGGGCTAGGTGTAGGCGCAGGCGTGGGTTTTGCCGTTGCTACAGGTTCAGGTGCCTCCTCAACTGTGTATATCCTCACATCATCAATATACACAACACCTGTGGTTTCACTTGTACCTGCAAACGAGAACAAGATGTTCTGAACATTTGCACCCAACCAATTATTTTTGTCACGAACGATAATCTTATCATCGATCACTAAACAATGCTTGCCATATTGGGTACCAGACCCATAAGCGTCTCTGTCAATATAGAATTTAAAATTATAGAATGTGTTTTCTTCTATAATCTTACTTACGCCATGATACTTGGAAGTAAGTTTATTTCCACCAGCTGTAGCATCATAGTTAATATAAAATCTTTCTTGAGATTGAGGCGAACTAAACGCCACATTCTCATTTATACTGAATTCAACCTGACTGTTACAATTACCAGAAACCGCAATATTCATCTCAACAACAGCAAAGCCGGAAGCATCCTCACCAAAAGGAATAGGTTCATCAAGCTTCAACATCAACTGATTTGATGTATTATTCACCAAGGATAAACAATAATCATCCACGGTATACTTTTCTGCATCCACAACACTCTTGGATACAACGACACCATTGGTGGATTTCGTGCTTACCCATTCATACCCTTTGCCTGCCGTACCAGCCACATTTTGATTCAATGCATATCCCTCAAAGGTAGAAGGGTTATAGTTCGGTGTAGGAGAAGGTGTAGGCTCCGGAGTCGCTGTAGGCTCAGGAGTCGCTGTGGGCTCAGGAGTCGCTGTGGGCTCAGGAGTCGCGGTGGGCTCAGGAGTCGCGGTGGGTGCGGGAGCATCCTCCTGATAAATCTGAATATTATCTATATAGAAGATACCTTCTGCGTCTGTTGCGTAGACGTCAGCACCTTCAACTTGACCACCTTGGTGAACTACATAGAAACGAATACCGTACACTGAAGCAGGATTATTATAAATAATTGCTTGTGTGGTTGCTTGAGTAGTTATCACCTCACCATCCAATGACCAAGTAGCCTGATTATTTGCCAAATTATTAGGCAACACATATTTCAAGTGTACGAATTTCCCTTTTTCTAATGTTGCTGTTTGTTTCTGACCACTTCTCCATGAGTTAGACCAGTTTGAACCAATCTTACCATTCATCATTGAAAATACAGTGGTTCGTGTAAAGTATGTGTCTGTATTACCTATGTAGAAACCAAATCGTTCCGCATTTGTCTCGGCATCACCTACGATTGCCACGTCCATTTCAACGATAATATTCTTGGTGGCCACTTCCGCAGTTTTATCAAATGCGAATGTCTCGCGGTCATCCAACAAGAATTGTAAAAATCCATCTTTTCTCGTTGTTACATCTGCCGCATTGATAGCTAAGCAATAATCGTCCGCTGCCGCATTAGCAAAACCAGCTTCCAACTTTGACACAACAACACCTGTCTTTGCTGCATCAGCGTTTCCGCTCCATGATGCACCATTACCCGCTGTACCTGCCACCTTTTGACCAACCACATAGCTATCAAAAGTCATAGGATTAGGAGTAGCGGTAGGTTCCGGCGTAGGTTCGGGTGTAGGCTCAGGTGTCGGCTTTTGACTATCATCGGACAAATACATCTTCACATTATCTACGTACAATTTTGAATCCAATGTATCGCCTTCTTCGATGGTTTCCTTAAAAATCTCGAAACGAACACCAATCACCTGTTTACAACTACCAAACAAGAGCTTGATATCCTGCTCTACAATTTTTCCGTTCAAGAAGTAACTTACTGTTTTTGTTTCTCTATCTACTACAATCTTCAAACGCTGTACTTCACCCTTGGTTACTTCTCTGCGGCTGGATTCAACAAATGTAGCATCACCACTGGTATTATTCTGTCTTACGATGGAATCATCGTACAGACGCAGTTTTAAAATACCGATATTATCGTGTGAATTTACCCAGAGATTATAACCATTTGTCTTGTTATCTTCACCCTTAACAGCCACATCCATTTCTACTACTACATATCTGTCTTCCTCTACTTCTACTCCAATAGCAGGAATAATACCAGCATCAGAAATGTTCATATTAAATTTCATGTCATAATTATAAGTATCCAAGTTAGTGGTAGGTGTAAACTGCAGACAGTAATCATCTGCATCTGCGTTTTCATCAAATGTCTCATTCTTTGCTACCACAATACCTTTTTCATGGCAGTAACTTAAGCCAAGGCTACCCTTCCAATAAGATCCCACTAAGTTAGAGAGTCTATCATAAGGAGCCACCTTGTCTGCAAATTCTCCAAAATCGGTGTTGATGAACACCTTAGGTACCTCTGTAGGCTCGGGAGTCGCTGTGGGCTCGGGGGTCGCTGTAGGCTCCGCAGTAGGCTCAGGAGTCGCTGTAGGTTCCGGTGTGGGCTCAGGAGTCGCCGTAGGCTCAGGAGTCGCTGTGGGCTCGGGAGTTGCTGTGGGGTCCGGAGTAGGTTCGGGAGTGGGATCCGGGGTAGGTGCAGGTGTAGGTACAATATCATCTTCTGTAATATACACCTTGATATTATCAATATATATCTTACCCGTACTGTTAACATCTCCTGCTGCGAAATCAAAACGAATATCGGAAATCGCATCGCCGGGATCCAACCATCTTCCACCATCGCGCAAGATTACCTCATCGTCAACAATGTAACAGAAGGTCTCATTCGCTCTATCAATTACCATCTTGGTCTTATAGAACTTATTGGTCTCAAGAGCTTTATGAGTTGTCCAAGCATTCTGGAATGTCAAATTTGTTCCTTGCAGGTACACACGATCAAAGGAACGATACTTAGAAGCTGTATTTATTCCTATTGAAAACTTAGGACTGACACTTTCACTTATTGCCATATCCATCTCTATAACCATATATCCGGAACTATCACCGCCCATAGTTACAGATGCAAAGTCTAAGTACACTGCTTTTGCCGCTTCGAAATTGTTGGGCATTTCCAAACAATAATCGTTTGCATCAGCCTCTAAATCAATGGTGTTCTTTGCAACATACTTAATTACTTCTTCCGTACCACTTGCAAGACTCCATACAGTAGATCTATAGCTGAAATCATACAATCTATTCTTCAGCAACATGCTGGAAGGAATGTCATTCATGTCCTCATCCACCATCATGGACGCAGGCGGAACATCTTCCTGATAGATCTGAATGTTATCAATGTAGAGCGTTGCATCCATAGGGGTCTCTTCCGCAAGGGATACAAAACGCAATGCATAAATAGCCGAAGGGTTCGTCGGTACATAAGCTCTTGAAATTAGTGTTCTTGATATCATATTTCCATCAAGAGACCATCCGGCAGTATTTGCCGCAAGGTTATTGGGCACCACGTACTTGAAGTGTACAAATTTACCTTTTTTCAAATCCTGAGCACCCAAGATACTGCCATTAAAATGGTTACTTCCCATCGAGCCTATTTGATTGCCAATAATCTTAAATACCGTAGGACGTCCAAAATTGCCTGTAGTATCACCAATGAAGAAACCATATCCAGTGGTCTTATCCTCACCAGAAATTGCCAAATCAAACTCTACAACCAGATTCTTTGTTGCACTGGCAGCTGATGTGTCAAATGCATAAGTGGTTTTGTCATCTAATACAAAGGTAAACTCACCTTGCTGACCTGCAGTCGCGTCTTTTGTATTAATCGCAATACAGTAATCGTCTGCGGCTGCACCTTCAAATCCAACTTCCTGCTTAGACACAATCTTCAGCATATTCTTCTCGCTGGCATATCTTGAAGACCAAGATGCTCCGTTTCCGGTAAGGCCATCCGCAAGCTGGTCATGCTGACCATTTTCGAATGTCATGGCATTAGGAGTGGCCGTAGGCTCTGCGGTAGGCTCGGGAGTTGCTGTAGGCTCAGGTGTGGGTTCGGGGGTAGGGGACGGTGTGGGCATCTGATTATCGTCTGTACCATAAATCTTAATGTTATCTACATACAGTCTAGAATCAACGCCAGTAGTACCATCTGCACCGGGTTCAGCATAGATACGAAAATGTACCTGCTTAAATACAGTTGCACTCTTGTACAAGTCACCAATACCGGTCTCTACCAATTTTCCATCCAGGAAATAGCTGTATGTCTTTGCTTCTCTGTCAAGCACCCACTTGAAGTGAACTACTTTGTTCGCTTCATATGGCACTCCTTTGTTGTAACCGCCGGAACTTCCGGTATGGATACGTGCGATATTGTCATCAAACAATCTCAACTGAGTGGTAGATAAATTGCTTCCGGGGCCGAAGAATACACCATAGCCTAAGGTCTTTGTTTCTGTTCCCTTAACAAGCAGATCCATTTCCACCACAGCATATTTCTCTTTATCTACTGCTTCGCCCATAGAATACGCGCGATCATCAGACAAAGTAAATCTAAAGTTCAAACTCTGTGTAGGATCAGGTTTAAATTCGTAACAATAATCCGTCTCTGCAGCAGTAGAGTCCATAGTATCCTTCTTGGATACAACAACACCATGTGCAATCCAGTTGCCACAGTCCAAGCCACCAGTCCAATTATCTCCTGACAATTGTCTTGCGTTAGCATGGCCAAGTTTAAATTCATCAAAGGTGATGAATGCAGCCACCGGATTATAGGTAGGTTCAGGTGTGGGTTCAGGCGTAGGCTCTGGAGTGGGCTCGGGAGTAGGCATCTGATCGATATTAGTGCCATATACCTTAATATTGTCCACACAGAACTTGGTGTCAATACTCTCAACACCCTCTGCCAATGTCTGCTTAGGCACAGACAAAAGTAGGTACATCAGTGCGGGAGTCTGCTCTGCGCCACCAAACAAAGGATTAACATTCTGTTCAACCAATACCCCATTCCAGAAATAATGGATTTTTTTGGTTTCTCTGTTAATTATCCATTTCAAGTGGCCAACTGTTCCCTGTGTATATGCATTATTTGCATTTGCACTGGTATAAGTAGAGGAGTCAACACCTCTACCAATATGGTCGCTATACAACATAAAATTGGTAAGAGCATAGTCGCCGGTACCTTTAATACCAATGGTGACACCATCACCAAGTGCATCCTGCCCCATAATTGCCAGGTCCATCTCCACTACAACATAGGGATCTTCTGTCACTGCGCTTCCTAATGCGTATTGCTTATCTGCTGCAATTTCAATACGCAAGGGCAAATTATAGTCTCTTAATACACCGTTGGCGTCAAATGTTAAATTTGTCGCCGGGACAAATTCAAGCCATTTATCGCTTCCGGAATCTTTCGGCACAACTGTAGCTCTATCATGGTGATAACTCAAATTCCAGTTAGGGGTATAGTTGTCACCAGTTGCTTTATAAGCCATTGTGCCATCTTCGAATCCATCAAAAGTCTGATTGATAACGATGTTATCAACCACAGGCGTGGATTCTGCTGGTGCCACAGCTTCATTCTCTGTCGCATTTACCACATTTACACTGCCGGGGAACGGTATTCCGGTCAGCACAATGCTCAATGCCAACAGAAGAGCCAAGCCGGGCTTCTTCTTGCTGAAAAACATTTTTTTGCCTCCTTTTTTATATTGTTTTTCTGTGATTTTGGGTACAAAAATCCAAACTATCACTAATATCCTTTTATATCATACAATTCTGTTGGGTCAAATGTCAATAATAAGATTATTTATGTTTTCTTTTTCGGCATATTGCACAAATTGATTATTACTCATACTTTTTTTGTTTTGATGCTTTGTCAGACGATTGCCTGCTTAGAAAATATAGATATAAAGATTTAAACAAGAGCACGCGAAACTAATACTACCGTAACGACAAATCAGGATTCAGAAGCAAAGTATCTATCAACGGTTTATACTTTTCTATGCCGAAGTCTTCTACGATACTCGTTATTCTTGCGCCGGCATCTTTAGATGATGCACCACATAAATATATTTTTTCATTATCAGTTCCATAATCGAGGACAATGAACCTATCATGATAGATTCCACCTGCTTGCTTTAATGTGATATTGATTGTCGGGTATTCGGTGCAAAAGTCCCTATATTCAATACTATGTAATCTTCCGCCCACGTTGTCGCTAAAAAGAGTTATATCGACACCTATGGGGGCATTTTTTAATAACACTAAAGTACGTAAACCAATATAATTATCTATTACATATATTGTATTCCTTGCCTGTTTGTATATCTCCGAGTATGCTAAATCAGCAGTACAGTACTTTGTGTTATACACCAACCACCCATTATCTCCTTCATTTACGAAGTTATTCATGAAATCCGCCAAGTCCGACCTCTTAACAACCTCATCAAGTTGATCCATTACATCACTCATTTGTTTTTCAATAAAAACGATATCATTTTTTAACTTATTGATATCATTTGCATTCCCTATGGTCTGTATGGCTAGCTGAATATGATCTCTGTACCCGATTAAATCTCTATTGTCAATGATATAATCCTTTATCTTCTTAAATGTACGTATCAAAGCTTTGCTTTGCCGAATTGCAAGTTCTCCTCGAAGCACTGTCATCAACATGTATATTCCTTGTTCTGTAAACACTTTTGGAAGTTTCCGTCTTCCGCCCCAACTTGATGTCGATTTTTTCGACATCAAGAACTCGAATTCCTCCTTCGTCAACTCGAACATGAAGTCCTCGTCAAATTTCTCAATATTATTTTTAACCTGTTCATTAAAACGATTTGTTGTATAACCGTATATTTCAGCAAGCTCAAAATCGAGCATAACCTTTTGACCACGAATAATATATATCTTATCATTCAATAATTCTTCAGTTACAATAACTGTCTCAATATTTTTGTCCATAGTTTGTCTCCTTCCTTCAATTGTCACCACACTAGAGTACAAACAGACATAGGCATCCCTCCCTTCATTCAATTTTTGTTTACGGATTTTCCTGTTAAAGATTCTTAACAGATGAAAATAATAGAAGTTAGAATAAAGAAAACACGCAGCATGATACCGCGTGTTTTGATTCTATCATTATTTAATATTTGATTCAAGAAAAATGTCATTCTCTTACACAATACCCTGAGCGGTCATAGCTTCTGCCACTTTCAGGAAGCCTGCAATATTGGCACCGGCCACGTAGTTGCCTTCCATACCATACTTCTTAGCCGCATCGTCGAGATTATGGAAAATATTTGTCATGATTGTTTTGAGTTTTGCATCCACCTCATCAAAAGTCCAACTGAGTCTCTCGCTGTTCTGGCTCATTTCCAAAGCGGAAGTAGCCACGCCACCTGCATTGGCTGCCTTGCCGGGGCAGAACAACACGCCATTGTTCTGGAAGTATTCCGTTGCTTCCATACTGGTGGGCATATTTGCACCCTCTGCCACTGCCATAACGCCATTAGCCACCAAAGCCTTGGCATCCTCCAAAAGAAGTTCGTTCTGTGTCGCACAGGGAAGTGCAATATCCACCTTGGCAGTCCATACACCTTTTCCCTCATGGTATACTGCGGAGGGTCTTGCTGCTGCATATTCTGTCAGTCTGGCACGCTTCACCTCTTTGACTTCCTTCAGTAAAGCCACATCGATGCCTTCCGGGTCATAGATCCAACCGGTAGAATCAGAACATGTCACAGGCTTAGCTCCCAGCTGCTGCGCCTTCTGGATGGCATAGATTGCCACATTGCCGGCACCGGACACTGCCACAGTTTTTCCTTCAATGGACTGACCGTTGCACTTTAGCATCTCTGCAGTCAGATAGAGCAAACCATATCCTGTGGCCTCTTTTCTGGCCAAGGAACCGCCATAGGACAATCCCTTACCGGTGAATACACCTTCATAGAGGCCGGTAAGTCTCTTGTACTGTCCATACATGAAACCGATTTCTCTGGCGCCGGTTCCGATATCTCCTGCCGGCACATCGGTATCTGCACCAATGTATTTATATAGTTCATTGATAAAGCTCTGGCAAAATGCCATCACTTCTCTATCTGATTTTCCTTTAGGGTCGAAATCTGAACCGCCCTTACCGCCGCCGATGGGCAAACCGGTGAGGGAATTTTTAAAGGTCTGTTCGAATCCCAGGAACTTGATGATTCCCAAATTTACGCTGGGATGTAGACGGATGCCTCCCTTGTAGGGACCAATGGCAGAATTGTACTGCACACGATATCCATTGTTCACCTGCACCTGTCCTTTATCGTCCACCCAAGGCACGCGGAACAAAAGCTGTCTCTCCGGTGTGATCAATCTCTCCAGCAGCGCGTCTTTCCGATACTGCTCTTCGTTCGCCTCGATCACCACGCGAAGGGATTCCAAAACTTCCTTTACGGCCTGATGGAATTCTGGCTGTGCGGGGTTCTTCTCTATTACGGATTGTAATACCTCATCTACATAAGACATTATAATTTCCTCCTTCTACTTCTTCTTTGAATTCAATTATAATGTATTATAAAACGATTGTAAAAAAAATTCAACACTTTATCTCGTTAATTTGCAAAAGTTTTTCTGTCACCATGGTATTATAAATATTCCTTCAATCTCTTTACATTATTATTTTCAAATTCAATCAACTGTCTCGCCAGATCCACGGCCTCTTTTCCGGCCTCTTGATTGTGGCGGATAATCTTTTCCATTTCCAGAATCCCCATATTGCTTCCTTTGATCATCAGTTCAGCAATATGTGAGGTAGAACGATTCATCATAGTATTGCAATTTACAGCCATCCTTAGCATCAGTTCAGAAATGGCACTGGAATAATAACTTTTCTCGTGGGCCAACGTCAATTCCTTGGTCGCCCGATTGTATAATTCTGCATATTTTGCAGACTGTCTGGCAATTTGATGTGCCAGTCCATTATGACGGACCTTGCTCGAGATGGCGTCGATGGCCTTCATTGCCATTTTAGTGTTTCTTTGGATTTCTCTATATATGGTTGTTTCTTGTGATGTCATAAAAAAAGCCTCCTACAGTATTCTTCTGTAAAAGGCTTTCCTTTTTTATGGTATTTTATTCTGTTTCCTGCTCATTTGAAAAATTTAATTTTCAATCTTTTTCACAAATTCCGCTTTCACGTAAGCAATCTGACCACTGTAGATGACCTTACACCATTCTCCCTCATCGCCAATCCAGTCTAAGGAAGCGCCGCCGGGCAGGGAACCTAATCTTCTACTGTCACCACTTGCCTCTGCACGGATATTCACATTGCTTTCTGCCACGACCTTGCCCAGCACTTTTTCATTGGTCACTGCCTGACCTTCTTTACGCAGGAACTCGGATTTCACATATCCGTCTTTTCCTTCGTAATCCACTTTGGTCCAGCCGTTCACCATTTCTTCTTTGATTAGAATCTTTTGGCCTTCGGATAATTTACCAAGTTTATCTGCGTTCTCACTGTCAGATTTACGCACATTTACGGTGGTGGTTGCCACGGCATACACATCCACATTTGTGGCAGGTGCACTGGTAGCAGGAGCTTCTGTGACCACTACTTCAGGGGTAGGCGCAACATTATTCTCCACCAAGGCCTCTCCGATGGCTTTATTAATCACATTGCCCAACTCACTGAGGTAGTCCAGCAATTCAGGTTTTTCCGTCATCAGGTCATTATATTCCACATTCACTCTGTTGGTGAAATCAATGACATCGTCCTGAGCAGTTACCTTCTTAATGTATTCTACTTCTTCCTCAGTAAATCCTTCTTCGTTCTTAATACGATAGTTTCCCTTTTCATCCTTACCTATATAGAGGGTCTGATATCCGGGGAATTCATCCTCACGATTCATGAACTTCACTTTATAATATACATAGGCAAGAACTGAATCCTCCGTCATACCGGGTTTGGTATAGATATCTAACGCAGTATAATGGTCCAAATAATCGGAGGTAACTTCATATCTGTACAAATCCACATCAGACAGAGTATCGTAGACAGAAATCAAGGTCTCCTTGTCACCATGTGCTACCGCATTATAATAAGTAGCAACGACTGAATGCAGTGCACTATTGTCATTTGCCGCAAGGGGTACACTCTCCTGGTCCTGCGCCACGGAAGATTCCACCAGGGGATCTGTCTCCAGCATCTCCTCCATAGACTCTACAATACCATCACGTACATTGTTCGTGGAACCGGGCACATTCTTCCGCTCACCGGCACGCAGGGCAAAAAGCACAGTCAACGCCACTGCCACAATCACAATCACGGGAAACGCCCATTTGTAATGGTCAATGCAGAACTTTTTCATCTCCTTTAATGCATTGCTTATTCTTTCTTTCAACATACATCACCTTTCTTTTCAACAAATTACAGGTTTTCTGTCAGTGCATCCGGTAGGAATCGAACCTACATTAAAGGCGTCGGAGGCCTTCGTTCTATCCATTAGACTACGGATGCTAATTTACTTACACCACTCGCCTATGATACCACAAATTGCCTACCGTGTCCACCCATTTGAGCGAACTAATTTTTCCCAAAGGATAGAAGACGTTTTTATTTTTTACGATATCCGTTTTAATGTCTTTTGTCCAAAATCATAATAGTACAAAGAATCAGACAAGATTTCCTCCGCATCCACAATTTCCTGATTCACCTGCTTAATCATCCACTTCAGCCGCTCTTCATCCTCTGCTCCTCCATCCTTCAAAAGAATGACCTCATGAATCGAACTGGGCAAAATGTAATAATTCCCTCCCTGCTCGATGGCCAACTGATGCAATACGCTTGGATACAAAATACAGCTTGCACCGTGCACTCTTTTATGATTACTCAGAACTCTCATAGGAATATCCTGGAGCAGTGGATTCCATTCACTCCCTTCCATCACTTCTTCCATATCTTCTAATATTATGTCCATCTTCTGGCATTCCCAAGGCAACAATCTGGGGGTATTGACCGTAGCCTGCCCGAACAAATCGGAAACCGTTACCTGCCAGGTCTCCATATGTCTCTTGTGAATCAAAATAGACCCCTCTCCCAACGCCTCTCCTTCGTAGGCATAGTAAAAGCAAATGGCCAAATCGAAGAACTCAATATAGGGTATCTCTTCTAACAATTCTCCATTTTGTTCCCTACCTATCAACCGATAGCAGATTCTGTCCTTTACCTGTTCATAATCTGTAAAGAACGTCATATCTACGTCTCCACAGGGTTTTTCTCTATGGTATAGACGGAGCACCTTCTCTGCCACCATAGATAGAGGCATCCCTCTCTCGTACTCCCGCCAAAAATGGTCTAAATATATGGTAGGCATCACATTTCGCGTTTTGTCCGAAATCATAATACCCGTCAGCATAACACCATTGTTCTTTATCACCTGTCGTAAAATTACCTCATGTTCCTCTCCCAGTTCCAACTCCAATGCATGACACATTTTTGTGGCAAATTCCTTAATTTCCATTCTTTCATATTCCTTTCTGTCTTCTGCTCACACTTGGTTCTCTTCCTCTCTATTTTTCTGTTTTTGCACACAAAAAAGGCAATACACCTTTTTCGGTCTATTGCCTTACAAGTCCATAAAGTAAACTATCGATTATACTCTGGAGAGATATTCACCTGTTCTGGTATCAATCTTAATCTTGTCACCAATTTCAACAAAGAGAGGAACTGCAACCTGTGCACCTGTCTCAACAATTGCAGGCTTGTTCGCTCCGGTAGCGGTATCACCCTTGAAACCGGGCTCTGTATCGGTAACATCCAACTCTACAAAGAGAGGAGGCTCTACGGAGAATACGCTTCCGTTGTGAGAGCAAACTTTACACATTTCGTTCTCTTTTACAAACTTCAGTGCATCGCCTACTGCGTCAGCATTCAATGCAATCTGGTCGTAACTCTCTGTATCCATGAAGTAGAACAAGTCTCCATCTGAGTACAGATACTGCATATCTTTTCTATCAATACGCGCCTGAGGGCACTTCTCTGTGGGACGGAAGGTTTTCTCAACAACACCGCCACTCTTCACATTTTTAAGCTTTGTTCTAACAAAAGCTGCGCCCTTTCCGGGTTTTACATGCTGGAATTCGATAATCTGGTATACGTTGCCATCAAACTCAATGGTAATACCATTTCTGAAATCGCCTGCAGAAATCATATATTATTCCTCCTAAATTTTGGTACGATTATAATTCTAATTCAGTGTAATATAAAACAGTGTGAATTTCAACTATTTTTCACAAAATTCTCAAAATTTATTACAAATAATGGCATCTATCGCCTGTAGGTATCCCGCCAGTCCCTGACCATAGATTTGCATATTGCAAACCGGTGCCGTCACAGAAATCTTACGGAACTCTTCTCTGGAGGTGATATCCGAGATATGCACCTCCACCTTGGGCATCTGCACACTTGCAAGGGCGTCCCGTATAGCATAGCTGTAATGGGTATACGCACCGGGATTAATCACAATCCCTTCCGTCCCGTCAAAATAAGCCTCCTGGATTCTATCAATGATTGCCCCCTCATGATTGCTTTGGAACACATCTATTTCGTGTCCGTTTTCCTTTGCTTTATCCGCAATCATCTGCAGGAGATAATTATAATCTTCTTTTCCGTAGATACTTTTTTCCCGAATCCCTAAAAAATTCAAATTAGGGCCATTGATGACCAATAATTTCATAGCTTATGTTCCTCCTGTATCATACGCAGGATTTCGTCTGCAATCTCTTCTTCCTGCTTTGCATCCACATCCACAATGATGTCTGCCGCTTCTACATAGTGGCACGCTCTGTCCTGCAGCAATTGGCGAATTTTGCCGCGGGGATCTTCACATTGCAGAATGGGCCTGGTCTTATCCTGTTTCAGCCTCCGATACGCAGTATCTTCTGTCATGCGAAGCCACACCACATGACCTAATTGCTTCAGCAGTTTTGCATTTTCTTTTCTCAAAGGCATGCCACCGCCGGTGGAAAAAATTCCTGTCGCCTGCTCGTTGCATAGCCCCTGTAAAAGGGCTGTTTCCATGGTGCGAAATGCTTCCTCGCCCTGTGTGGCAAACAATTCCAAAATGGTACATTCCGCCCTCTGTTCAATCATTTGGTCCGTATCCCACAGAGGCAATTCGCATTTACCGGACAGTATTTGCCCAATAGTAGATTTTCCGCACCCCATAAAACCAATCAACACAATATTTCTCATTCTTTTCTCTGCTCCACAGCGTCCTTCAGCACCTGATAGGTCTGTTGCGCCAGTTCTTTCGGTATTTCCACGCGGTGCCACAATTCATAGGCAATCACCGCCTGATATAGTAGCATCTTGAGGCCGTTATAAGCTTTTCCACCCTGTGCCTTCACAAACTTCATAAACTTAGTTTCCGCCGGCCGATAAATCAAATCATAGCCGGTATGGATTCTTTTATAAAATTCCACATCTTCAATCACCGCCCGCTCTACGCAGGGGTACAATCCCACGGAAGTGGCCTGAATGGCCAAGTAGTTATGGCCCAGGGGCAATTGATTGTACTCTTCTAACTGCAGGGCGTGGATATTAGTGCACCCCATCACCGCCTGCATTTCCTGTACAATTGTTTCTGCCTTTTCTAAAGTACGGTTGAGAAGATAGACCTCCTTCGCCCCTTCTTTCAGCATCAAAAGGGCGACTGCCCTAGCAACACCGCCTGCACCTAAAATTAGGACCTGCTCTCCCCTGATCTTCACGCCATCTTCTTCCATGGCGCGAAGTAGTCCCGGCATGTCCGTATTGTATCCTTTTAATCCCTCTGCGGTAGGAACGATGGTATTGACAGCACCGATCTCCTTCGCCAGGCTGTCCAGGCAATCCAAGTGTGCGATGACTGCACTCTTATAAGGAACAGTAACATTACATCCGGCCATACAACCGGCCACATATTCCCGCACTGTTTTCTCTAAATCTTCCGGTTCCACCTGCATGGGTTGGTATTCCAGATTATGTCCAAAGGCTTGCGCTAAACGATTATGTATCACCGGAGATAATGTATGACCTACGGGATTGCCTATCAATCCGCATTGGCGTATCGAATCTGTTCTATTTTGACTGTTCATGTTTTACCTTCCTATGATATAGATACAATATGGGTTTTTCCAACAGGCGTTTCAACACAATCTGTATCTCTTCCTTGGGATCAATGGGTTTGGTTAAAATCGTCCGTATCCCCAAACGATTTGCTCCCCATATATCCGTAAATAGTTGGTCTCCTATAAATAGAGTCGTATCCTTGTCGGTGCCCATCAACTCCATGGCCCTTGTATAGCCTTTTGCACCTGGCTTTCCTGCTTTATACAGATACCTACTCTTCACCTGTTCAGCAAACCCTTTTACCCTGGGCTCCTTATTATTGGAAAGGAGCACAGTTTCAAACCCCAGGCTTCGCAACTGTTCAAACAAAGCAATGGCCGATTCATCCGCCGGTGCGCCATGAGGAACTAATGTGTTATCAATGTCAAAGATAATGCCACAATACCCCTGCTGACGCAGTGTTGTAAAATCAATCTGATATGTACTTGTCACTTCCTCACCCGGATACCATGTATGAAACATCTGCCTCTCCTATCTGATTCCCAAATACATAGGATGATTATACCACCTTCTGCATCATTTGGATATATTTTTACACACTTTTCATAGCTTTTTAAAGCGCTAATACTGATAATTCATGCCCTTTGTCGTAATATTTTCATTTCCCAAATAATTCTTCAGCACTTCGTGAAACTGTTTTCTTGACTTTTGACGAATTAAAACTTCTGTGCCGTCTCTTAGAACAAAAACATCCCTTGCCTCCGCAACATAGTGCATATTGACCAGAAAACTTTGATGGCACCGCAGAAATCGTTCATCGTCTAATTCCCGTTCCACTTCTCTCAGTTGCCTGTATATGGTAAGCATATCACCGTTTGCACGATGAATGTGACATTTGGTATTGGCACTTTCAAAGTACATGATTTCATTGATTGGAATGTAGATTAGTCTGGATTTCTGTTGTACCAAATAACAGGTGCGCAAAACATGCTCCGCCAACCGTCCCAGTACATCGGTTAATTTCTCATATCGAATCGGTTTCATCAGATATCCTACTGCTGCAACGTCATAACTTTCCAACAGGAAATCCCCCGATACGCAACTAAACAGAATTGCACTGCGGCATCCTTGTTTCCTGAGTTCCTTGGCCATCCCCATCCCAATAGGTAATCCGGAATAATAAATATCCATGATTAGCAAATCAAAGGTTGCCCCTCCCAAAATGTCGCACGCAAGCATCTGTATATTATCATAAAGAATACTCTCACATGGAACTGCAGCCCCTCTAAAGTAACGGGTAACAAAAGTTTTCAGGGCAAGCCGATCCTCTCTGCTTTCGTCACAAATCGCTATCCTCATCCGGTCGTTTGAATCCCCCAATCGCATTTCCACAACCACTTTAGTCTATCTTTTTCACTATGGTTTTTCAATTATTTTGAAACCGAAAAAAGGTCTCTTCGGGGAAAATTATGAAATCGGACAACTTCCTTATGAATGTGAATATTGTTCTTCCCCAAACCCAGTGCTAAATTAGATGCATATCGTCAAAAAAGGGAGAATTCAATATGAAAAAAGCAAAAAATGTAACAATGTCCGACGATGCAGGTTTGGAGATGGTCATCACCGGCATCTTGCATCAGATTGGTGTTCCGGCACACGTCAAGGGGTATTACTATGTGCGGGAAGCTATCTGGCTATCCACCAGAGACTTCGGATACCTGGATGGCATCACAAAAATCCTCTATCCAACCATCGCCAAGCACCATCAGACCACTGCTTCCAGAGTAGAGCGTGCCATCCGCCATGCCATAGGGATAGCATGGGAAAGGGGTACTTTGCAAGTGACAGATTACTATCTACCTGTCAGGCCAACCAATTCCGAATTTATTGCACTCATCAGCGACCAAATAAGGCTCCGACAAAACACTGCCGGAGCCTAAGTAATGATTTTAATTGTTGGTCAGGAGAATATAGTCCCAGCCATTCATATTATCAATGGTAATGGTACTCTCTCCATCCATGATTTGTTGTTTCACAGGAAGTTTTTCGCCCTTCGGTCCAATGGCTGTAAATGCCTTTGTGCTTCTTACCAGGCAGGAAAGCTCTCCTGTGGCATCAAAATGGACATTGGTCAACATAATATTCATACAGCCGTCATCAGAACTGTTCACAACCGGAATCACTTTCTTTTCGTCTAAGATACGCACCGGCATCTTGCCGCCACTCAGCCAATCCAATGCATTGCCCAGCTGCTCTCTCTTGGCACCGGTCTTTATCTTCTTCGGCATCAAATAACCATCTGCCACAACTCTGTTTCCATCCTTATGCTCATAGGCATACATAGATGTGCCTACAAATTCATGTTTGATATTAATCAGGTTAGAAACCGCTTCTGCCTGAGGTCCCAATTCAAACTCATAGGCATCTGCCTCAAATCCGAAGTTCATCACAACATCACGGAAATAGTGCTGATAACCGCCATTGAACGGATGGGTTCCCAAATCTTCTGCCATACTGGTGTGGTAAATCTGCTTGATTTTCGCACCAAGACGATCTCCAAACCCTCTTTCTGTCAGCACCTGCACGCCGGCACCGTCAGTCAACAGATGTTTTTGTAATATTTCTTCAATTTTCGCATCGCTAAGCGTTCGCAGAGAATCTCCTAACACCACACAAGCAACCGCATTTTCTAGCCATGCTGTAATAGGAATGCTGATTTCCATCAAAGACAGAGCCACCGCTCTATCCATCACATACACGCCGGCATTCCTACAATTCTTTGTCACATCCGCAAGTACCTTCCACTTATCCATGGAGTGTTCCAACATGGTCATGGTTTCCTGCCTGTCATTGAAGGTATCACAATTGTACAACACACCGGTACAACCGTTCATCAGGCAAAGACTTGTCTCTAACTCAGACAAGCGCACGGAACGCTCCAATGTCTGATAATTAAATGCTTCATATTCATACTGAATGTTATCCATTCCCACAGGATATCTCTGTACCTGCATCTGGGTATCAATCATTTTTTCAAATACTTCAATAGGTCTGGCATCAGTATAGAATCCGCCGCCGGGACGGCACATAGTAGACTGGCTTTCCTCAATCCAGTGGGCTCTGGCATTATCCAGATTGGACATATAACCGATTTCCATATTCGTATTCACAGCTTTGATGGCTCTTCGAATCGTCCCCAGGAGCGTAAACATCACGCGGTCCTTGAATGCATCCCATGCTTGCACGACCTGCTGATCGCCACTCTCCAATCTCTCCCACAATTGGGCTGCAGTATAGTCGCTGCCATTTTCCCGATTAAATTTTGCCATACACTTAGGGCAGTAGCAAAAATCTCTTGCCACGCCATGATTTTTGGTACGGATATCATCGTCCATCCATATGTAATCAATATCCAAGGTGGCATAAGCGGCATACCTATCCGCAATATATTTTAGATATTCCTCGTTAGAAGGACAAAGGCAGGATTTTGATTCCACGCCGTACTGATTCACCTGGTACTGCAAATCTGCATGGGGAAACACATCGTATCCTTCTTCCAAATGGCCAATAGTGCACAGAATATTTACGCCCATTCTTTTTACACCAATCTCTTTGTACTGACGAAATCTCTTACGCAAAAGCGCAACATTTTCTGCAGTGTATTCAGGACTCCAGTAGCCGTAGTGACTGAAATCCGCAAACACGGTGATCTCGTCAAGCACATGCAAATTGCGCTTTACAAAGGCCAAATGCTCCTCGAAAATTTTGTCATCATAATATCTGGAACAACCAACTCTCAGTGCTTTTAACATTGGAAAACCTCCTTAAAACATAGATGCGATACCATAAATCACAGGGGCCAACACGATGGCAGGTAGAAAATCTGCCACCTTAATTTTCGTAATTCCCATCAGATTCATACCTATCATAATGATAAGCAAAGAACCTGCGCAGGTCATCTCGTTGATGGCGCCCTCGCTCAAAAACGGTCCTATCAAGCTTGCCAAAAGTACGATACCACCCTGATATACAAAGATGGATAGCGCAGAAAGCGTCACTCCTACCCCCAGACTGGCTGCCATCATCATGGCCGCCACCATGTCCAACATGGACTTCGAGACGAGAATGGAATGATCTCCCATGATACCGGACTCAATAGAGCCGGTCACTGCCATAGCCCCCACGCAAAACAAAAGAGTGGCAGACAAAAACCCTTCTGCCAAAGGTACCTTTTTCTCTCCTTTGTTGAACTTCTCTTCTACCTTGAGAGATAAACGATTGATGGCTCCATCAATGTCTATAATTGCCCCCAGGATACCTCCTATCACGACGGATATGATAAGTATCAACACATTTTTGCCTTCTAATGTACCGGAAATACCGATATACAGGGTACAACCACCCAAACCAATCATAGCAGTCTGGCTGACCCTTTCCGGAATTCCTTTTTTAAATAACAGGCCCACCAAAGACCCGATGATGACCAATACACAATTAATGATTACGCCAAGCATAGTTATCTCTTTCCCCTTTTCTCTAGTATCTTCTTGCATTATATACCCACATATAAAATATGTAAAACAAAATTTATTGACTATTTTGTATCATTTTGCAAGGTTTTTTAATTGAATTGCCTAATTAGATATGGTAGTATAATCATCAAGAAAACTATGTAGGAGGTATGAAATGTACGGACAGTTTATCAAAGGTACTGCAGGATATGAGATGAACACATTTGATCTCCCCACATCCTGGGAGTATATCTACGAAAACAAAGACATTTTATTGAAGGTGGACCAATTCGGCCCCGTGTATGCTCAGGCCAACCCGCCCGGAGACATCATGTTATTCAAAAGGGAACAGCATCAAAAATATGCGCCCTGGTTCATCAATGTGGTAAATCAAAAGAGCGAGAGAATCACCAACTTTTTGAAGCCCTTCAGCACACCGGTAGAGCCCCAGAATGTGAAGATTGAGTTCTTGCCCGAATGTGCAAGATATTGCTTTGAATATGCGAACCTACGCCTGGAAACAGAAGTTTTTATCCCCAATACCGGCATTCAGGTGGTTTACAAATTCAAACTGACCAATATCAGTGATGAAACCCAAAGCCTGAAGGTTGCCCCTCAGATGGTACCCTACATCAACGAGGCGCAAATGGCGCCCTGGGACAAGTATCAGTGGTATCTGTACACCACCTATAAAAAAGAGGATTATGTGACATTCGCATCAAAGCTGCTCAGCCCCAATGCCAACAGCGAAAAAAGACGTTGCGGGTATCTTCTTTCCAATGCGGAGGATGTGGTGGCACACGAAGTGAGTATGGAAAAATACGAGGGCACCGGTGATATGTACCATCCTCAGATGAATTATACCAATGATGATCTCATCTACGGATACCCTCCCATTTATGCGCTGAACTATGACTGGACGCTGGCACCCGGACAGACCAAAGAATTGACACAAATCTTCTCTTTGGATACCGATGAAGTAGCAGAATTCTTTGACGATACATACTATCAGGCAAAGAAGGCAGAACGCAAGGCTGTTTTCGATGCTCTCTTCTCTAAAAATAGAATTACCACCGGTGATGAAGAATTCGATTATTTCTCCAATTACTGGTTGCCCATCCAGATGAACTGGGTGGCATCCTTAGACAGAGGCTGGCCCACCGGAATGCGCGGTTCCAGAGACTCTGCCCAGGATTACGCAGCTTTGCTCTACACCGATCCTGCAGCCTGCCGTGATGTTATTTTGACTATGGTAGAGTGCCAGCGCAGCGACGGCTGGTTCCCCAGACAGTATTCTGCCAAAGGCAAACACGGCAAGCACGACCTGCGTGGCCATGTGGACGGCGGTGCATTCTTTATTGAGTGGATTTGGAAATATTTGGCTCACACCGGAGACTGGGATATTCTGAAAGAGAATGTAGAGTGGTTGGATAAAGACGAAACAAGCACTGTATTAGAGCATGTAATCGAAGGTGTTACATACTATATCAAAGAAGAAAACATCGGCGAACATGGTTTATGTAAAATCCGCGAGGGCGACTGGTTAGACGGTATCAACCGCGCAGGTATGGAAGGCCGTGGCGAAAGTGTGACGGTAAGTGCACAGATGGTTATGGGCTTAAAGTATTTGGCAGACATCCTGCTCTACTTAGACAAGGATGCAGACGTGCAGAAATACTACGACGCGGCTGAGTTATTAAAGGAAAATATCAACAAGCATGCCTTCAACGGCAAATTCTATAACGGATGCTTCAACGATGACGGACTGTGGATTTTCTCCGACAAGGATCCCGATGATGAAGAAAGAATCTACGGCGTAGCAAACTATTATGCAGTAGTTGCAGGAGTAGCTCCCGAAGAATGGTATCCCAAGGTCCTGGATGCGGCAGAGAGCCTTTTGTGTGACAAGGGCTATCGCCTTTACTACCCGCCTTTGGGCCAGAAACCCATCCCCAAGGTAGGCCGTCTGGCCAGTGGTGATGCACCGCCCTTCAAGGGAGAGAATGCTAATGTATACAACCACGGCTCTCAAGGCTTCCTGGCAAGAGCATTTTCCGTTATGGGCGAGGGTGAGAAACTCTTCGAAGCAATCAAGTGGATTACACCCTTTGACCAGAGCAAACATCCCACCGAGAAAACATGGACACCTCCCTATGCGATCGTGAACTGCTATCAGCAGATTCCGGGACTGAACCATAGAGGATTGATGTGTTTCCTGACCGGTAGTGTGGCAATGGCTATGCGTGGTGTATACGAGTGGATGGCAGGCATCCGTCCCGTGCTTGATGGTATCGAGATCGAGCCTTGCATCCCTGAGGATATGCAGACTATGGAAGCAGATTTTACCTACCTGGATAAGAAACATAGCCTGAAAATCGAAGGCGATAAGGCTTATCTGGACGGTAAAGAGCTAACTACCAAGCGTCAAAATATGATTACCGGCCATGATGTATGGTTTGTGGCAGAGGCTGATATTGATTAATCTGCTTCACAGGATAAAATCCAAACAAAATATTGCAACACAAATAATGTAAAGCCAAGCAAAAAGGATGTAGACGAAACAAAGTCGTCTGCATCCTTTTTTGTTGATTAAAATTAATACTAAAAGTATTTTGAGAAAAGCTCGGATTATTTCAAAGTAAACTCTACTATCACAGGACAATGATCGGAGCTAAGCATCGCTTCTTCATGATCCAATACGTCGAAACTCTCCAACTCCATCATGTCTTCATTGTATGCGAAGACATAATCTAAGGTACCGTAATTTTCCTCATAGCTGATGAAGTTTCCGTTTCCATCATGCTTAGGGTACTCATGAATGGTAAGCTTATCCGTGGTTTTCTTCGCCAGGAATCGGACGTCTTTCATCCCCTGCGCAACCATTTCTTCATACCCTGCCAAAGTTTGGCCGGTCACTTCCGCACTGTTCAAATCCCCTGTGGCAAGCACGGGAATATTATACTTTTCTTTGATTTGTTTTGCTACCGCACAAAGTGCCTGTGCATTCTCACGTCTCTGCTGGGCATCAGTTTCATCCTTGGCCATGAACCAGAAATGGGTGGAGAATACTGCGAACTGCTTACCGGTTGCTTTTTCTGTAAAAACTGCCCAAGTTACGCTCTTAGAACCCTCATCATTTTTGCCTTCAAAAGGGAACCACCCGCCCTCTACGAATTCCAGAGTCTCCGAACGATAAAAAAGAGGGGTAAAGTTTTCTCCTGCTTTTTCAGGAAGAACTTCCAAATACTCAGGAAGCAGCACCTCCTGCATAGGAAAATCTCCGATTCTGCTCAACCAAGGATTGCATTCCTGCAAAGCAATCACATCGGGCACAAGTTGGTCCACCATATTACGAATCTTGGTGTGACGGTTGCCTACGGGGTTATCTGTATTGCCCCAAATATTCTGATCGTATAAAATCATCTTCTTCTCCTCCTGATACACAGTTTTTCTGTACTATCTTGTGCTTATTTACTATTTATCCCGTGCAAACAACGCTCTTATTTGATAATAAATTTATCACTTTCTTCCAGTTCCAGATAGTCAATTGCCCGCTCAAATACACCCTTGGCAATATCAAAGTAACCGGGATCATGAGCATCACTACCCATATAAAATTTACAACCGCATTTCTTTGCGATACGGTATGGTCTCAACACAATATCCGCCTCTTCGTCTGCAAATTTCATATCGGAACAATTAATCTCGATGCCCACGCCAAGCTTTGCTGCCTTGGTGAAAAGACGCTCCATATCTTCCTCCGGAATCAGTTCCAGTAACTGCAGATACTCCTCTCTGGAAGATTTCATAATCAAGGGACAGGTCAAATGTGCCAGCCCGATTTTCTCAAAGGGAAGATCCATATTCAACACAGTTTCTAGACGCTTCACCCAAAGAATTGCTTTGTCCGCCGGATTGTCCTGCTCCACATCGAAGGTAAACCCTTTCATGTGCAGATGGGTGGTAGGGATAATGACAAAGTCAAAACGGTTAAAATGCTCCCTGGTCAATCCCAATGTGAAGTACTTATCCAACTCTGTCTCACAGCCAAAGAGGAAACGAATTCCTTCAGCCTGTGGCAGGGGATTGATCTGATTAATCCATGCAAAATTCTGCTCCTCATACCAATCCGTGGCACCGGGAATCTCCTCGTCCCAATGATGGTCGGTCACACATATGGTCTTCAGTCCATTCTCTTTGGCATATTGTAACATCCGTTCTGCCGTCTGCTCCGGTACACCGGAACAAAGTGAAATCTTGGAATGAATATGCAAATCATTATCAAATATGTATCTCATCATCACATCCTCCTGAATTACAATATTGTTGTCTCCCCCATTTCGCATCCTCAATGGCTCGGAATAACTCTACTTAGATTCGCGCAACACCACTGCGTATGGCAGCTTCTGACACCGCCTTCGCCACAGTTCTTCCTACTCTCTCATCGAAAGCCTTAGGAATGATATATTCCTCGTTTAACTCATCCTCTGTGATTAAATCAGCCAATGCCTGGGCTGCTGCCATCTTCATCTCCTCATTGATGTCCTTGGCGCGCACATCGAAGGCACCGCGGAACATTCCTGGAAATACCAGCACATTATTAATCTGATTGGGGAAGTCACTTCTTCCGGTTCCCACCACTTTTGCCCCAGCCGCCTTGGCCACATCGGGCATAATTTCCGGTGTAGGATTGGCCATGGCAAACAATATTGCATCCCGGTTCATGGATGCCACCATCTGAGGGCTGACAATATTGGGTGCAGACACACCAACAAAAATATCCGCTCCCTGCATTGCGTCCTTTAGTGTCCCCTGCATGCCGGACAAATTAGTTACTTTCGTCATTTCCTGCTGCATCCAGTTCATCCCTTCTGTTTCCTGAGAGAGAATCCCCACTTTGTCACAGAGAATCACATCCGTAAAACCATATTGAAGCAACAGCTTGGTGATTGCAATTCCGGCACTTCCTGCTCCATTCACAACCACTCTGCAATCGGTCTTTTCCTTTTTTACCACCTTTAATGCGTTAATGATACTCGCCAAAACCACAATGGCAGTACCATGTTGGTCATCATGGAAAATAGGAATATCACATTTTTCTTTTAACTTTCGCTCAATCTCAAAACAACGGGGTGCGGATATATCCTCCAAATTAATACCGCCAAAGGAACCACTCATCAAATATACGGCATTGACAAATTCATCCACATCCTTGCTTTTTACGCAAAGAGGAAATGCATCCACATCGCCAAATGCTTTGAATAAAGCACATTTCCCCTCCATGACCGGCATTCCCGCCTCAGGTCCAATGTCTCCCAACCCCAGGACTGCTGTTCCATCTGTAATAACTGCACATAGATTGTGGCGGCGGGTCAATTCATAACTTTTGTTGATATCCTTCTGGATTTCCAAACAAGGTTGTGCCACACCGGGGGTGTAGGCCAAAGACAAATCATCTTTGGTTGCCACGGGCACCTTGGAAATCACTTCTATCTTGCCCTTCCATTCGCCATGCAGGCGAAGGGATTCTTTTGCATAATCCACTTGTCTATCCTCTCTATTCTCTACACTTTTCCTGCCCGTTTTATCAGGCTGTTTTTAACATTATACGGATTATCATGCATTACTCTGCCAAATCCCTGATGCTGTCTGCATTACCATAATAAATGTCAAGCAAACGCTCATACAGGCCGTCACCATAATAATGACCATATTCCGCTTCAAAGTACTTCACCATATCCTTTTTGTAGGTCATGATTTCATTTTCTTTTTGAATCTTGTTAATGACATAGGTCTGGACAGCTGCAGCCTCCACTCCACAGGGGCCGTTGCCACTTCTGCCTTCCAGCACCGCATCCACTGCCGCATAAAGTTTGTTGTAAACTTCTGACATGGGATCTCCATAAACAATTCTTTCTCCATTGTTCATATATCCTACAACAAATCCGTATTCGGTATAATCCTTAGGCAAAAGCTGATGCGCCCATACCGTATCCCGTTTACCGTAATATACCACGCCGTTCTCAAACAGATATTCAAATGTAGGCTCTATTTCTTTTTCTGTAGCATGGGAAGCCAGGAACATACAAGGCTTGCCTAACAATGTAAACTTCATGTTCACAGTGTCGAAATTCTCGATGTCATTGACTCTCATCAACTCTGCTGTCACATTTTCGGGAGTAGCAGCATCATTCAACCCACCCATCAGGTAGAACATTTCAAACAGGTAATGGGCTTCTGCGTTATTTGCCACACTATCATACACCGCCTTGCCATCTGCGGTCCGAAGCTTGCCGGCCCAACCGATACCCCTGCCATAATACCAAGGACCTCTGGGACGCATGGCAATCTGACGCATACTCTTCATCTCACCGTACTTACCGGACAGAATATCCGCTTTCAATTTGGTGATGGCAGAACTATAAGGCCGCTGGAAACCAATATAAACAAACTTGCCACTCTTGTCACGGGCCTCGATTATACGTGCCACCTCTTCCTCATCTGCACAAAGAGGTTTCTCGCACAACACATCGGAGCCGTGTGTAAGTGCATTGATAATGTTATCTGTATGGAAAAGAATAGGAGTAGAAATCACTGCCAAATCAGCAGTATGCTCTGCATAAAAACTGTCCATATTTGGATAAACAGGTATATTTTTCGCTCTCACTTCGTCTATGTAAGGACAATTATCAGCATAGGGATCAATCGCTCCTACCAGGTTGATTTTCCCCTTGGTATCGTCCAACATTTCTCGCAAATAATTCAATCCATATCCGCCGATTCCCACTAATATCGCATTTACTTTTTTCATAGTATCTCTCTCCACATTCCATGTGATTTACAAAGATGATTTTATTCCCGAATGATACGGAAAATCTTATAAAAATTATACCACTGGTCTACTATAGGTGCAATTATAGAAATGTATTGAAAAATATGTTTTTTATTACCTATTCGAATAATTGTGTTAACTTATTTCCCCATTTTTATAATCAGTTTTTCATCCAACATCATAGTGCAACCGGCTGCGGGAAAGGACGGCATGCCCTTAACCTCTTCCCTGCCGGAGTATTGGTTTCTTATCCCCAAGTCAACCATCTTTACCGGATATCCCAGAATATATTGGAAGTACTGCTCGTAGGTCTTATAATATGTTACCGAAAAGGGAACCATTTGTCCTGTAAAATAATTAAATCGTTCAAATCCATTTCGTGAGCGATTAAGAGAAGAAGTGTATAATTCCCCTACAACCACAACTTCTGTCTGTCCCGGAACATACCCCTCCGTCTGTTCCATTCTATCAACCACTCTTGTCATCAGAGATAATGTTGCTTGACTTTCTAGACTCTTTTTTAGATAAATATCATTTGCAAAGGTAACGTTATTGAACACAATAATCGCTAACAAAAATACAACTACACGCGTTAGCCATTTGTCCGCCAAATTCACGCGCGTCGCAGGTTTACCCTCCTTATATTTATCTTTTATGTGGCATATAAAATAATCAACCACAAACACACAAACAAAGTACCACATACAGAACGGGTATATCATTAAATGGTGGAAATTCCCACTCATTCCTTTTGAGATAAAATAGATACTGTTCAGGGCCAACGGCATCATTACAACAACGAGAACTGCAAGGACTTCATTCAACAGGGAAATTCTTTTCCTGTTAAGCAACGCAATTAACATTATCATCGCGCCTATCGTAAGGATAATTGTCGCTATTCGTACTCTCGGAAGATTATATGCATTTTCTCCCACAAAAAAATCATATACATAGTTAATTGTGGTGCGCAATAACTGACGTATATCTGTCCCTGCAAAATCCCCTACTTTTGTTATAGAATTATACTCTCCATCAACACTGATTCCCTGTCTTTTTACAAACCACCATACTCCCAATTTATATGTAAAAAATGCAATTACCGCTGAGCCAATCATTCTCCCCGCTTTTTCAAGTAAGCATTTCCAATTTTCGTTGTCCAAAGCCGCCTTCAGAAAGCATAGCATCAAAACAATTAATGCAATGGGGAAATTTGCCTGATAAAATCCCATAGAAGCCGCAAAACTTACTCCACCAGGAAGAAATCCATAGGTATACCTTACGCATAAATAGGAACCATGTACGAGCAAAAACACGGATGCCATATAAAAATCAGCATCGTGCAAATAAGTAGCATTAAGCAGTGTAAGTGAATAATTTGTTGCAAACAAGCCTGCTACCATTGTGATATACAGTTTATTTTGCATATCAAAAAGTTTGGTTAAATAATAAATAGCTAAAGACAACCACAGGAGGGATAGAACTCCTATCAGCCATGGTGCCGTAAAAGGACTACGCAATTCACGATATAAAGGCGTAAGGAATCTTCCCAGTTTCATTTTCCATTCATTGTCATTCTGAAAAATTAGCATACTGTCATGGTTGAAAATCCCGTTTAAATAACAGTATCCATGTGCAGCTAATCCAAGTATATATGTGGAGATACAGCACCAAGAAAATTCTTTATAACCCTCGAAACTTCTGGTATTTCTGCCATTCCTTTTTATTCTATCTTTAATCTTTTTTACTAGTTCCATTCGTTTCTCCTTTTACCGCCATGTCAATATCACCTTCACAGCCTTATCAACTTGAATATTATTTAAACCGATATTTTCCTTTTCCATGACCACTTATCGGTATAATCACTCCACTTTCAAGCAACACCTTTAGCAGTTTAGATGCACCTGACGGTTTTAATCCGGTGATATCTTCTACAATTGTTCTTCCAAAATAAACGCGTGTCCCGCACTTGTTGAATATCTCCAATGCATGATTTATGGTTTTTTCAGAAATCGCTTGGGAAAATGATAATAAATTGTTTCGAATGTCCACTTTTGCACTTTGAATGTCCACTTTTGTACTTTGAATGTCCACTTTTTTATTGAACATTCCACTAATATGCATCGAGCGATTGCTCAATTCATTTCGTTCATCCAGAAGTAAATTTCTCAAAAATAACTCCAAGTACTGAGTTGTCTCATGCACACCACTTTTCAAATCATTATAGTTTGCCCTAACAAGTGCATTTCTGAAGAACCATGCATTTTCAGCAAAAATATCATTGGTCACGTCAAATCCAAGCGTTCTAATGTATTTAATAAAAAATACCGCCGTAGTTCTTGTGTTTCCTTCTCCAAACACATGTATTTGCCATAACTTTGATACAAAAACTGCCAAGTGATGAATAATTTCTTCCATACTTAGATTCTTATAACTGTGTTTCTTTTCTTCTGAAAAATCATACTCAAGTGTCTCTCTAAGTTCCGACGCACTTCCGTAAAGAACAGTCGCGCCATTGAGGACCCATTCCTTTTTAGTGATGTTATAGTCTCTGAATTTACCCGCATGTCCATAAATCCCTGTAAACAATTTTTTATGAATTGAAATATACTCATTAGGCGTGAAGCTAAATGCTTTTTCGGATAGAACTGTTGCGATTCTAACTGCAACCTTATCAGCTTCCTCTGTGCGGTCTTCTATATCAGTTTTAGGATTCTCTTGGTAATAAGCATTGAGAAGTTCTTGCGCTTCGTCAAGCGAAATATCGCCCTCGATATTTTTTATCGCCGTCTCTATCAAATACTTGGAAGTCTTTAATCCATCAACCAACTGAAGACCTATGGCCGTATGCCAAGCATAGCCTTTATCCCTTTTGCCGGGTTCGGATTGTTTTATATACTCTTTAAAAGGATCTTTATTCATTCGGTTTCCTTTCTCTTCGTAAAACACATATATGTTCTTGTAAAACTGAACTTGTTCAGTCAAATCACAACCGGTTGCCCAAGAGGACGACTGTCTCTACATTCGCCGTCCAAGGGAATTGATCCACGGCCACCGCCTTCTCCACCACATAGCCCTGCTCCAGGAACACTTCCAAATCTCTCACCAGACTGGTGGGTTTGCAGGAAACATAGACGATGCGGTCTACGCCGTAATTTAAAATCTTAGGTAGCACTTTCGGGTGGCAACCATCTCTGGGCGGATCCAGTATAATCATATCCGGCTTTTCTTCAATCTCATCCAACACCTTCAGCACATCGCCGGCGATGAATTCACAATTGGCGAGGCCATTTTCTGCCGCATTCTTTTTCGCTGCCTCCACTGCCTCTTCCACGATTTCCACACCCACTACTTTTTTCGCCGCAGGTGCCATCAGCTGGGCAATGGTTCCGGTGCCACTGTATAGATCAAATACCACCTTGTCATTTGCCCCTGAAGAGTCAATGTCGCCCACATATTCACGCACTGTTTCATACAGTACTTCAGCACTGTAGGAATTGGTTTGAAAGAAGGAAAATGTGGAAATCTTGAATTTCAATCCAAGCAATTTCTCGTAGAAATACTCCTGTCCATAAAGGACTTCTGTATGGTCGCTCTGTACCACATCCGCCAAAGAGTCGTTGATAATATGTAGGATGCCTGCAAATTTACCCTTTAACAATCCCTCTTTTTCTAACTGAAGCAAAGAGTCTCTAAATCCTGCAACGAGAGATTCTACATCTTCTCGTGCTCTTCCAGTACCTGTCCATGGATTCTGGCTACTGGTCACAAGTGCCACTAAAATCTCACCGGTCTTGGACGCCTTTCTCACCAGCAAATGACGTAAATATCCCTGATGATTCATTTTGTGATGGAATGTCACACCACTTTTTTCAAAATAATCCCGCACCGTTTTCAAAATCACCCGGTAGTCCGCATCCACGATGCGGCAGTCCTCCACAGTCACCACATCGTAGAAACTGCCCCGCTTATGCATGCCAAGGGCTAACGGACCATCCTTCACTTCGTCGCCAAAGGAAAACTCCATCTTATTTCGATATTCATATTCTGCGGGGCTGCCTTTGATGCCCTCCCATTGCCAGGGTGCATCCTGCTTTGCCAGCACTCGTTCCAATAATCTCTTTACCTGGTCTTCTTTGATGGCAAGTTGCTCCTGATATGGCATAGACAGATAATTACATCCGCCACATAATCCAAAATGGGAACACGGATGACCAGTCTCCAAGGGGGATTTCTCCAACACCTCCAGTAATCGGCCTTCCGCCTTCCCATTCTTCATTTTGCTTACGATAAACTTAACCTTTTGACCAGGCAGTCCCGTCTTGACCACAGCCATTCCCTCTCCGGTATCTACGATACCCTTGTTGGGGAAGTCCACTCTGCGGACAACACCTTCACATACCTGTCCTTTTTTCATGATTTAGTTCTCTCCCTCATCCACAAAAAGTGCATCCTCTGCATCTTCACAGTCATCAAAAAATTCATCGTCAAACTCTGCCAGATATTCTGCATTGCGACGGCGATATATAGCATAGCAAACACCTGCAATTGCTGCAATTACACCAACTACTGCAAGAACGGTCCAGAGAACATTTTTCTTCTCTTTTTTGCCAATCAGTTCATTTAATTTGGTCATTTCCATTAAATTTTCAAATCTGCTCATATTTGCCACCTCCACTTGCTTTAGTATAACACAAAATCTTATTTTTTACTACAAATTTTTGATTATTTTTAACTTCGCAAAAGACGCATACATAATCTTCTGTCCCACATTGTCAAAATCGACTGTCACCTTATAGTCTCGGGGTTCTCTCACAAGACCAAGCACCGTACCTTCTCCAAATTTAATGTGTCTTACCCGGTCCCCAACACCGTAATCTATCTCCGTATCCGCCTGTGCGGGCACTCCCTTGGAAATACCGGCCAGCTGATTCAGACTGCCAATTCCCTTGGCGATAAATGGCTTGTCGGCCTGGGCTGTCACCTTGGGACGTACCGATGCTCTCGGTCTGGCATCGAACTCCCTCGAGTTTCCACCGAAGCCCTGGGAACTTCCACCGAAACTCCGAGAATCTCCACCGAGGCTCTGGGAACCTCCGCCAAAGTCCCGATATCCGGTGTCAAAGCCCAGATAATCATCCGCAAATTCCATCTTTCTTTTCGGGGTAGGCACCACTTCATCCAGCAACTCTGTAGGAATTTCTCTCACAAACCGGCTGATGGCATTGTACTGTATCTCTCCGTGGGTCATACGGGATTTGGCACAAGTCAATGTAAGCTCGTCCATGGCTCTGGTGATGCCCACATAGGCGAGTCTACGCTCCTCCTCCAAATCAGCTGCATCATCGGAGGCGATGGACATAAAGCTCGGGAACAATCCATCTTCCAAGCCGGACAGATACACATAAGGAAATTCCAGACCTTTAGCAGAATGCAGGGTCATCAAAAGGACCCGATTGTCGCCGTCCTCCACCGTATCGATATCTGCCACCAACGCCACATCCTCCAAAAATCCGGTAAGACTGGGCGTTTCCGCATTTTCCCAATAGCTGATGGCTTTTGCAATCAATTCCTCCACATTTTCCATTCTGTCTTCTGCAGAGTCGCTGTCGCTTTCTTCCAAATATGCCGCATACTCTATCTGCTCCAACAGATACCGAATCAGCTCTGCCGCAGTCATTTCGGCGGATTGCCTTCTGGCCTCCGAAATCAATTCCACAAACGGTCTGATTTTACTTGACACCTTGGATAAAACATCCACATTTTTCGCCTGCTCCATGGCATCATAGAGAGAAATACCCTCCGCAAAAGCATAACCGTCCAATTTATCTAAAGTCGCATTTCCGATGCCTCTTTTGGGTACATTGATAATGCGCTTTACTGCCACATCATCTCTGGCATTATCAATAGTTTTTAAATAGGCCAGAATATCCTTCACTTCCATACGGGAGTAGAAATTGGTTCCACCCACCACATTATATGGAATTCCTTCCATTATCATTCGCTCTTCCAAAAGACGTGCCTGGGCATTGGTCCGAAACAGTACGGCGCATTCTCCATAAGAAGTGATGCCGTTTTTTACCTTCTTGGACACATCCCGGGCGATATATTCCGCCTCTTCATAAGCATTCTCAAATTGTCTGAAATGAATGCGGTCGCCAGCCCCCTTGGAGGTCCACAGGGACTTGTCCTTTCTTCCCACATTATGGCCGATTACCGCATTGGCCGCATCTAGAATAGACTGTGTGGAGCGGTAATTTTGCTCCAGTTTAATCACTGTAGCCTCAGGAAAATACTGTTCAAAATCCAAAATGTTTTTGATATTAGCACCACGGAACTTGTAGATGGACTGATCATCATCTCCCACCACACATAGGTTTCTGTACTTTCCCGCCAACAGTCGCACCAACTCAAACTGTGCAGTATTGGTATCCTGGTATTCGTCCACCATGACATAGCGGAATCTTTCCTGATAAGAATCCAAAATTTCAGGGCAAGCCTTGAATAGCTCCACGGTTTTTACAATGATATCATCAAAATCAAGCGCATTGTTCTTTTTCAGAGTTTCCTGGTATTCCCGGTAGACTTTTGCATAAACAGCCTTAGAATAGTCCCCTTGGGCTTTGATGGCGTATTCTTCCACACTGACTAATTCGTCCTTGGCAGAGGAAATCACACCCATTAAAGTACGCTCCTTGTACGCCTTCGTATCGATATTCAAATGCTTGCAGACAGTCTTCACCACTGCCTTTTGATCATCCGTATCATAGATGGCAAATCCCGGGTCATACCCCAATCTGTCAATATGTCGGCGGAGGATCCGCAGGCAGGCAGAATGAAAGGTGGAGACCCAGACTTGGTCTGCGCCGAATTCCACCAAACGATCCACTCTCTCCCGCATCTCTCCGGCCGCTTTATTGGTAAAAGTAATGGCTAAAATATTCCAAGGGCTAATGCCCATTTCATCTATCATATATGCGATTCTGTGAGTCAGAACACGGGTCTTACCGCTCCCTGCACCTGCCAGGATGAGAAGTGGACCCTCCACCTGGCAAACCGCCTTTTTCTGTTCTTTATTTAACGCATCGTAAAGTCCCATGTATACTCCTTTATTTTACCCTACGCTCCTTTTGGAAGCGCCGGCTTTGTACCTTTTCAAGAACTGTTTTCTACATAATCATATGTGAAACTATTGTATCAATTAATTCGTATTATCACAATAGTTTTTACAGATTCTTCCGTCCTCAAAATGACACATCCCTCTCATTTACATAAGAGGGATGCGTTTTACAATATTATTACTTTTCTACTGCATTTTGTGCAAACTCAGTAACCACCAAATCCTCATATGGCACATCTTTTTCCAAGACACCACTTGTGCGAAGAATATTTTTGAGCAAATCGAAGGAATCCTGTTCAAACACCAGGTTTTCCTTCCAAGTATCCTGCTGATGATACCTGCCAATAATCGTAGCCAGAGTATCAAAATCCGTCTCCGGAAACTGAGGTGCAATCACTTTTGCTATCTCTTCCGCAGAATGACTCTGCACATAATCCATACCCTTCTGCAGCGCATCCGTGAACGCCTGAATCATCTGTGGCTTCTCCTGTATCAAACTCTTTTTCGCGCAGAAAGAGGTGTAGGGCACATAGCCGGAATCCTCGCCCAACGACGCCACCACGTAGCCATCCTTTTTTTCTTCCAGCAATGTGGCATGGGGCTCAAATTCTACGGTGTAATCTCCCTGACCGCCGGAAAAAGCAGCCGCAGTGGAGCCAAAGTCAATACTCTGGTCAATATTCACATCCGTTTTAGGGTCGATGCCGTTTTTCAACAAAATATATTCAAACACCATCTGAGGCATACCGCCGGCTCTGCCGCCCAACACTTCTTTCCCCTTCAACATACTCCAGGAAAAGTCATCCACGGGCGTTCTGGACACCAGAAAATTGCCCGCTCTCTGGGTCAACTGTGCGAAATTTACTGCATAATCCTCATTTCCTCCCACATAAGTATACACCGTACTCTCGCATCCCATAAACCCGATGTCGGCCTCTCCTGTAAGCACTGCCGTCATGGTTTTATCTGCGCCAAATCCTGTCACCAACTGAAGGTCAATGCCGGCGTCCTCAAAATAGCCCTCCTCAATGGCAACATACATAGGCGCATAAAAGATGGAATGCGCCACTTCATTCAGCACAACCTGCTCCTTGCCCCCACCGTTCTGCACCTTTCCACAGGCAGTCAGACTGACAATCACCAGCACAAATGCGGAAACTACCGCCTTCATCCGCTTGAAGTTTAAGAATTTCATATGAGTTCTCCTTTAACTTTCGATATTGTATTATATGAAGAGAAAATTATTATGTTAAATTTCCATTTCACATCTTTACTTTTATGCTTTAATATGTTAAAATGGTAAAAAGTTAAAGACTTCTCCATTGGGAGAATTGAGTGAGGTGTTACAAAATGAACAAGAAAATTAAAACAGACGCTGTGGATTTTTTGTTTGACGCAATTCTTTGTTTGAAAAACCGAGAAGAATGTTATGGTTTTTTCGAAGATTTATGTACTGTGAATGAATTACTTTCTTTATCCCAGCGCTTTGAAGTTGCAGCTATGTTGAAGAAAAGAAGAACCTACCTGGAGATTGCAGAAAAAACCGGTGCATCCACTGCTACCATCAGCCGCGTAAACCGTTCTGTAAACTATGGAAACGACGGATACGACATGGTGTTTTCCAGAATGGAAAAAGACGAACCGTAAATTATATTTATTATTCATATAAAAAAATAAGACACATGTGTGTCTTATTTTTTTATTAAATTTATATGTATTATTTCCTATCCGTTCACCGACATCATTTCGGCAGGGTTGATATACGCGCCGTCCTTAATCATCTGGTAGCCCATCTCACCCTGATCCTTTCCCTGCAGGAAAAGTGTCGTACCCTTGGTTACCTTCTGTCCCTTTTGAACCTTAATGTCGCCTTTGCTTCTATAGATCGTTACATATCCGTTTTCGTGGTCAATCCAAACATTTTGTTCATATTCCGCATCTGCATTCACCGCAATTACCGTACCATGAGCCGTTGCGATTACCATCTCACCATCTATGCTGGAAGTAAAGATACACATCGGCTCCTGGCCGTCCACTTCCTTCATAGTGGCTGCACCGGTCAAAGGAAAATCTGTAGGCAAATATGCCGCTTCTACCTTAGCCGCCAGTGCGGCTTCGCTTTCCATCTTCGCTGTCAATTCGTCCTTCAACACCTGATTCTGGTCCGTCAAATCTGCAATCTGCACAGTCAATTCAGAAATCTGTCCGGTCAGTTCTTCAATTCTTTGCTCTTTTTCCGCCTGAACAGCCTTCATGTCCTCCTGCCAACGAACAGTCTGTTGGAAACTTGCATTCCATATTTCACTTTCAAAAATTGCGTAGCCAATCATCGCGCCCAGCAAAACACAAAATGCCAAACCAACGCCATACACAACATTTTTATGTACACGGAGTTTGTATACTTTTGCATTTTCTTCTTCCGATGTGAAAATAAAAATCTTTTTGCTCATCTTGGGGACTACCTCCATGATTTTATTACTTTATCCATTTTTTTACATTTGATTTTTTCTTTGCATATTTTCCTAGTGTCCTCACATACTAATCACAAATCAGCCAAGTATGCACACGCAATCAGGTTTGATTTTAAGTTGCTCATCAGAATGGAGGATGCTATGAAAAGAACAAAAACATTTCAGGGCAAAAGGCTACTGGTTTTGGGCCTGTTGGTGGCTTGCATGTGCATGGCTACCGCTTGTACCCGAAGAAACGATAACAACAATGGTTCCGGTGAGATGGCCGGAACCGCCCACCCGGCAACTCCCAGCGCTACAACCGATGTCAACCACAATGTAAACGAGGTTACAAGTGGAAGTGACTCTACTTCTAACGGCACTGTAGGCGGCGCTGTAGAAGATGTGGTGGATGGAGTTACTAACGGCACCGCTGATGTCATCGATGGTGTGACCAATGGCGCTGCTGATGTCGTAGATGGTGTCACAAACGGCGTAAGCGACGTGACAAACGGCACAAATACTACAACAAACGGCACTACCCGTTAGCCTATGATAAGGGGCTCCCGACGGTCTTCATCTGTTAAGGCCCGGGGCCCTTTTTTATTTAAAAAGCTTATGTCAAAACTATTTTTAACCAATCACATCACTCATGTCGTAACGGCCGGCGGGTTTGCCTGCCAAAAACTTCGCTGCCGCAATGGCACCCTTGCCGAAAATCGCCTTACTATATGCAGTATGTGAAAAAGTGATAACTTCATCCGTGCCGGCAAAAATCACATCATGATCTCCCACGATCGTACCACCGCGCACTGCGCTGATACCGATTTCTTTGTCAGGGCGGAGCTGTCTTCTGTCACTTCTATCGTATACATAGGTATAGGCTCCATCCAATTCCTCGTTGATGGAATCTGCCAGTGCGAGTGCTGTGCCACTGGGTGCATCCAGTTTCAAACGATGGTGCTTTTCTACAATTTCCATATCGTAGCCTGCAGGAGCCAAAACTGCCGCTGCATCTTTCAAAAGTTTCATCAGCAGATTGATTCCCAGAGACATATTGGCAGATTTTAAAACAGCCACGCCTTTTGCAGTCTTCTCTACTTTTTCCAACTGTTCTGCGCTAAGGCCTGTGGTGCACAGTACGCAGGGAAGTTGCTTACTCAGACAATACTCCAGGCATGCATCTACCGCCTTTGCCACAGAAAAGTCGATGAGACAGTCTGCCTCCACATCGCATTCATTGATATTTGAAAATACGGGATAAGCGTTTTTGCCAAAATCCACTGCGTCAACACCTGCTACGATACAAGCCTCTTTATCATCTTTTAGCAGGTCTGTGATAACCTGTCCCATTTTACCATTACATCCATGCATAATAATGCGAATCATTTTTATCCTCCTTATTTGCCAAAATCCCACCCCTGATACAGGGTGGGACATATTAGGTCAATTTTTATAAAATACCGTATTCCTTCATCGCTTTTTCCAAGCGTGCCACATTGGCAGGTTCCATATCCGTCAAGGGTCTTCTTAGTGTGCCTGCTTCCATACCCATCAGGTTCAAAGCAGCCTTCACGGGAATGGGATTCACTTCGCAGAACAGCGCATTTACAAGGTCAATCGCCTCTAGCTGCATGCGTGCGCTTTCCTGCACATCGCCATCCAAGTACTTCTGGCAAATCTCGTGGGTCTGGAGAGGCGCAACATTGGAAAGTACGGAGATAACTCCGATACCACCCAAAGACATGATGGGAACAATCTGATCATCATTTCCGGAATAAATATCAACACATCCCTTTGCAAGTGCTGCCAAATGGGCAATCTGGCTAATGTTACCGCTGGCTTCCTTCACACCAACGATGTTCTCCACATCCTTACAAAGTCGAACCACTGTCTCAGGCAGGATGTTGCATCCTGTTCTGGAAGGTACATTGTAAAGAATGATGGGCACCTTTACGGAATCTGCAACCGCCTTGAAATGCTCATACAGACCATTCTGTGTTGCTTTGTTATAATAGGGGGTTACCAGCAAAAGTCCGTCAACCCCTGCTTTTTCTGCCTCTGTAGACAAGTAAATGGCAGATTCTGTACAGTTAGAACCGGTACCTGCAATCACAGGCACTCTGCCTGCCACAACCTCCACACAATATCTAATTACATCCAAATGCTCTTCATTGCTGAGGGTGGAGGATTCTCCGGTCGTACCACAAACAATAATCGCATCGGTCTTATTTGCAATCTGAAATTCGATTAATTCAGCAAACTTCTCATAGTTCACTGTTCCATCCTGAAACATAGGTGTTACAATCGCCACACCTGCGCCCTTGTAAATTGCCATTTTTCTGCCTCCTTAAGGTCGATATCAACCATAAAAAATATAGCATTATCTATCGGGACTGTCAAGGATTTATGTAACTTTGATTGTCATCTTACATCGGAAACATCACTCAATTCCAACTTGCTGACAGACACCTCAAAGGCCACTCTCTTTTCCACATTTTCTTCATCTAACTTCTTCATATACTCACGGCTTTGAATTCTGCCCCAAACGGCGCATTTGTCTCCCACCTTGAAATTGCCGGAATATCTGGCATTTCTCCCCCAGCAAATACAGGGAATATAGTCGGATTTTCCATAGGGGCGGTTCACCGCCAGCAGCAAATCTGCGATTTCTCTTCCCAAAGGCGTCTTTCTATAGATAGGCTCCTTACAAATATATCCGTCCAAAAAGATTTGGTTGGTCTTGGAACTTTCCTCCATCTCGTCTATAAAATGAATCTCCCTGGCAAACACAGAGAGCACCAGCTTATTCTTGCGCTCCTCATGGCGATTGTAGGACCTGAACTGGCCATGGATGCACACCAGCTCCCCGATGTAATCCTTGCTCACATCTAATAATCGCTCTGATACCATCACCGGTATCACATCATAGCTTTCACTGAGCCTTTTACAACTCACATTCATCATGTAAAAGCCCTCTCCAAAAATATCGTGACTAAAGGTAAATCCGCTGACCACCTCTCCCATCACCGTCACTTGATTGTTTTCAATTACCTTATCTGTCATTCTCGTTCTCCCTTCTTATTTTAAGACTTTTTCCGGTAATACTCCGCCCATGAATTCCCCCACGGGAGGACAATACTATTTATACAATACTTCGCACTAAATGAGAATTTATTTCCATCGTGCAATTCCGCTCTTTTCTTCTGTTTTCTTTTATAAAATTCCTCCTTTCGACAGGTTTCCTGAATGAGGCAGAAAACGGGAAATCCCTTATTTTTATTAGTAAAAATGAAGTTTGTGGGCAGAATAACCCAGACAAATTCAGACACCCAAAGATTTCATCGACAAATGCCGACAAAGATAATTTATACGACTATAATTTCGGTGATTCAGAGGGACTCCTCCGATGAATGTGAAAGAACATTTGACAGTTTACACAAAGGCCGGAATGTGGCGATGATCCCTGTAAACCAAAGGGAAAATGTAAGCAAGGCATTACGCCCTGCTTACATCCATATTCATTAACTTCTTCTTACTTGATTTATAGAACAGACTGGTCAACACCGCTCCCATCACCCAGGAAATCAGGAGGGATACATGCACACACTCAAATCTTCCTGTGGGAAGTTCCGGTGTTTTCGTCAAATAGGAAATGCCGTATGCAATGGGAATACGAAGGGCAATGGTCTGTATCATAGCAATCCACATGGGGGTTACTGTATCACCCACGCCTCGCATCACACCGGACAAGCTCTGGGTCACTGCCACAGCGATATATCCTACTGCCAGGATACGCATAATATACACGCTCTGCTGTACCAATTCCGGCGTATCCGTAAAGATTTCCATGAGGTATTTTCCAAAGAGCAGGATGATGGTAGTAATCACCACGGCGCATCCCACTGCTATAACGGTGCCCTGTTTTGCTCCGGTTTTCACACGGTCAAATTTCTTCGCACCCACATTCTGTCCTGCAAAAGTGGTCATCGCCATACCGAAGGAGAAATTGGGCATCATAGCAAAACCATCCACTCTCATGACGATGACGTTGGCCGCAATAAACAACTCTCCAAAACTATTGGTGAGGGCCTGCACGGTAATCATTGCCGCAGACATAATTGCCTGTGTCACACCGGAAGGAATGCCCAACTTAATTAACTGGCCGGTGTATTTGCGGGACAATTTCAACTGTTCCTTCCCCAAGTCAAAAACATCTCGCATACGCAGAAGTTTCACAAAACACATAGCCGCAGAAATAAACTGTGCAATCACCGTAGCCAGTGCCACGCCGTACACACCCATACCAAATCCGGCCACGAACCAGATATCCAGTACCACATTGATGACTGTGGCAATCAACAGATAAATCAGCGCAGAAAAGGTGTCACCCATTCCTCGCAAAACACCCGTCAGGATGTTGTAAAAGCCCATACCTGCAACGCCCCAAATACTAACCTTTAAATACAGGGTACAGTCATCTATAATGCTGGGCGGTGTATCCAAAAGTTCCAGCATAGGACGGGCAAATTGAGGTAATACTATCATCATTGCCACAGATACCACTCCAATTAATACAATACTGGTTCCGATGGTATGGGACAAATCTTCTCTGGATTTTGCTCCAAAATACTGGGATACCATAATGGTGGAGCCTGCAGAGATGCCCACAAACAAAACCATCAACAACACCACAAGAGGGGCCGCGCTACCTACCGCAGCCAAGGCATTGTCACCGATATATTTACCCACCACGATGCTGTCCACCGTGCTGTACAACTGTTGCGCAATATTACCGATGATCATCGGCACAGCAAACATAGCAATACTTTTCCACGGTGTACCCACCGTCATATCCGTGGGCTCAAACAGCTTTTTGATTTTTCCCCAAAGTTCTTTCACAAATGTCATTTATCATCTCTCCGATTATTATTCTCAAATAAAGCAAAGGCTATTATATCATAAGCAACCTGCTGTTTGCAATCATGAAATAACTGTGTTATTCTTGTTCTACAATACATACATCAGTCCTACTAATTATTCTATAGAGGTGTCATATGCATATTACTTTACTACTATTCCTAATGCTAATTTTCTTCATTATCTTAGGCTCTTTTTATGCATATAAAACTGCCTTTCAGGCGCCTACGCCAGGGGCGGAATTAAACGAACTTCCTTCGGGTGAGGCATACAAACCTCATATGGAAACCATTCGGCAATGCGTAGCCGACATGAAAGCCTTGCCCTGTACGGAGTGCAGTGTACTTTCCCACGACGGATTGAAGCTGTTTGGTCGGCTCTATCAGGGACAGAAAAGTACCCCGGTACACCTGATGTTTCACGGCTATAAAAGCAATGCCTTTTTGGATTCCTGTGGCGGTGGCAAATTAGCACTCTCTCTTGGACACAATGTGATATTAACAGATCAACGCGCCCACGGCAAAAGCCAGGGAAGAACCATCTCCTTCGGCATCAAGGAACGCTTCGACGTGCTGACCTGGCTGGAATTTATAAAAGAAACTTTCGGTGCAGATACCCCTGTATTCCTATGGGGATTATCCATGGGAGCATCCACCGTACTTATGTCCACAAGCTTAGGCCTATCGGAAAATGTGGTGGGCATTCTGGCGGACTGTCCCTTCTCCTCCCCCAAAGAAATCATCCAGAAGGTGTGTAGGGATTTGCATTTCCCTGCCAAATTAGTGTATCCTTTTGTATGGTTAGGTGCTCTTCTCTTTGGCGGGTTCGCCCTGGAGGAATGCACCGTAATCACTGCCCTAAGGCAGAACCGCATTCCCGTTTTATTGTTTCACGGACAGGCAGATGGCTTCGTTCCCTGTGAAATGAGCAAAAAAATCAAGGAGGCTTGCCCCGACCTAATTACATTGGAAGTGGTGCCGGAGGCAGACCATGGATTATGCTATATGGTAGCACCGGAACGATATCAAAAAGCCGTCCTAAGTTTTATACAAAAACAATGGAAAAAATAACATCCTCTGTGGTTTACAGCAGGCATGTTTACTATCGAATCAAAAAGTCCCCATAATGCGCTGTGTTACTACACAATGCATTATGGGGACTTTTTTCGTGAGCAAAACGATAAGCCGGGTTATGTCGTGAATGTTCATCTATCTAGTACGATTGTTGCCAATCGCATCAAGCAACCTACCTGAAAGCAGGCCGGGCCGACCTATGGCTTTCTATTTGGTCTTGCTTCGGATGGGGTTTACATATGCCCTGTCCGTTACCGGACAGGCGGTAGTCTCTTACACTGCCCTTCCACCATTACCACCAAAGTGGCTGTATATTTCTGTTGCACTATCCTTGGAGTCGCCTCCACCGGACGTTATCCGGCATCCTGCCCTGCGAAGCCCGGACTTTCCTCACCTGTATTGCTACAGCCGCGAACATTTGTCTTACTCACGTTGGTATTATATCCATTACATACAACCTTTGCAAGTTATTTTGCATTAGGTATATATCATTCTTTTACGCATTGAAACAGCTTCCACCCACAAATTCCCTACAAATAGAATGGGTTGGCAGGCTTTCACTGGGCATGCTCAAGAAATATTCCAAGAATTTCAATAATCTCTTAGCCTCATAATATTCCGGGGAATCTTTGGGCACCTGATATAACAGGGGCTCCGCATAAGGCTTCAATACTGCCAACTCATATATCAGAGCAGAGTTAAACATTGCATCAGCATCTTCCTGGAAGGGGAAGATATTCTCCTCCTCACCCCTGCGGACAGAGGGCCACATGCGTATGGTTCCTTGAGGATTCGTACCTCTGGTCCTGTTATCCCGCACCATTCTGCGCAACAGTCTGCCATCTGTGGTGGGAATTCTGTTGTGAACATCAATATTGAGAGTAGTCAAGGCACTGATATACACCTTATACTTGCTCTCATCAGGGAGTGCATAACTCATCTTAGGATTCAAGCCATGGATTCCCTCAATCACTAAAATATCGTCCTGTCCCAATTTCTTTGTATTTCCGCGGTATTCTCTCTGCCCTGTTTTAAAATTGTATGTGGGCAACTCCACCGTCTCTCCTGCCAGGAGTCTGGTCATGTCCTGATTAAACAGGTCCACATCCAAGGCTTCCAAACACTCGAAATTCATATTTCCGTTTTCATCCCTAGGGGTCCGGTCTCGGTTGATAAAATAATCATCCAACGCAATGGGATGGGGCTTTTTCCCCATGGTTCGCAGCTGTATGGACAATCTGTGGGAAAACGTAGTTTTTCCGGAAGAGGAAGGACCCGCAATCATGACAAATTTCACATTGCCGCGACTTACAATATCCTTGGCAATCTCCCCGATTCTTCTCTCCTGATCCGCCTCCTGAATCAAAATCAAGTCATTCATTGAGCCGAAGCAGATTTCATCATTCAGTCCTGCTGCCGTCTGGATACCGATTTTCTCTCCCCATAAATCCGCCTTTTCCAAGGTTTGGAACAGTTTTCGTCTTTCCGAAAACTCTTCCAACTCTTCCGGTTTTCTCTTGGAGGGCAACATCAGCATAAAGCCCTTCTCATAGGGAATTACATCAAACCATTTCACATATCCCGTACGGGGCAACATATAGCCGTAATAATAATCGTAATAGCCTTCTATCTCATAAATATTTACATAGGAGCCACGACGATACCGAAATAATCCTGTCTTATCCGTCATTCCTTTGGACGCAAACAATTCCATCGCCTCGTCCAAGGGATAGGAACGTTTCATAAAAGGAACATCCGCAGCCACCAGTTCCTGCATGCGTTCTTTGATCGCCTGAGCAGACTGTGCATTTACAGGGACGCTTTGCGGGACCTTAATGTAGGTGCCTCTGCCGATGGTGAAGTCCACTTTGCTGTGGATTGCTTCCTGCTGCCCATAGACATCATTTACTGCCTTAAAGAACAGCATCAATGCCGTACGCACATAGGTCTTATGTCCCACATCATCCCTCAGCGTAAAGAAATCCACCTCACAATTTTTAACGACCTTCTTAAACAGTTCCCGGATTTTTCCATTGGCCAACGCTACGGCAATCATTCCGTCATACTCTTCTGCCACCATCCCGGCAATTGCTTCAAACGTGGTGCCTTGCTCCACCTGAAGCGTTTTTTCTCTGATCGTAACTGTAATCATATCGGCACCATCCTTTCTGATTTATGTCGTATTACAAATAGATGCTATACATCAAAAGAAATATAGGATAGAGCACTCTCTACTAACCCGATTTCCTCCCGAATTTCAGGCAGACGGCTGAGGGCTTTCTCCGATTCCTGCAGTTCCAGGCCACCTTCGATCTGCTGTAAATTTTTCAACTGCAACTCTAGGTATTCTTTCAGCACAGGATGCTTGCTTCGCAACAAACATTCTCCATAAGTATCGAACAATTTCTGCTGCTCCAATTCTTCCTCACCTGCTTCTACCGCATTCATAAATTCGCCGGAGGACTGTTCTCCTTCCTGCCCAGCACCGGGAATGACCTTCATGGCAATGTAGTATTTTCCTTCCTCTTCCACTGCATCTTCTTCTACTATGTGCAGTCCATTTCTGCGGAGGAACTGTCTGAACTGGGTGATTTCTGATTGGGGTTGTAAAATCAACTCCTTCAACCCCATAACCTTATCAAAACTTTCTGTGAGAATCTTTTCCATCAGCGGGCCGCCCATGCCGGCGCATACCATGGTATCGCTCTCTCCGGCATTATATGCCTTTAATCCATCAGAAATACGTAACTGAATGCACTCTGACAGTCCGGCTTCTTCTACATTTTTGCGTGCGGCTTCCAACGGTCCCTGGTTGACATCCATCGCAAGTGCACTGGGACTAATCCCTTGCTGTATTACATACAACGGCAGAAATCCATGGTCACACCCCACGTCTACCAGACGATTGCCCATGGTAATCATATCCGCTATCATTTGTAATCTCTTTGTCAATATCACTTTTTCTGCTTTCATCAATCCAAGAAATCCTTCAACTTTCTGCTGCGGCTGGGGTGACGCAGCTTTCTCAATGCCTTTGCCTCGATCTGGCGGATACGCTCACGGGTAACATTGAACTCCTTACCTACCTCTTCCAAGGTGCGTGCACGTCCGTCATCTAGACCAAATCGAAGTCTCAGCACCTTTTGCTCTCTGTCAGTAAGGGTACCCAAAACTTCTACCAACTGTTCCTTCAAAAGTACAAATGCGGCTGCCTCTGCAGGCGCAGGTACATTATCATCCTCAATAAAATCGCCCAAATGGCTATCTTCCTCTTCACCGATAGGGGTTTCCATAGAAACCGGTTCCTGACTGATCTTCAAAATCTCGCGCACCTTCTCGGGAGGCATACCCATCTCTTCTGCGATTTCCTCAGGGGACGGCTCTCTTCCCAATTTTTGCAACAGCTGTCTGCTGACGCGAATCAATTTGTTAATGGTCTCCACCATGTGCACAGGAATACGGATGGTTCTTGCCTGGTCCGCAATGGCTCTGGTGATTGCCTGGCGAATCCACCATGTAGCATATGTGGAGAATTTATAACCCTTACGGTAGTCAAACTTCTCTACCGCTTTGATCAAACCTAAGTTACCTTCCTGAATCAAATCCAGAAACAACATTCCCCGGCCAACATATCTCTTTGCGATGCTGACTACCAAACGAAGGTTAGCCTCTGCCAAACGCTTTCTTGCCTCCTGGTCGCCCTGCTCCATTCTCTGTGCCAATTCTATCTCTTCTTCTGCTGACAACAAAGGCACTTTACCGATTTCTTTCAGATACATACGTACCGGATCCTCGATGCTGATGCCGTCGGGAATGGTCAAATCCAAATTCTCCATATCCACATCATCTTCTTCGGAGGGTACGAATTCCTCGTCCACATCGTCTGTCTCCTGGATTCGCAAAACATCCACTCCGTTTTGCTCCAGCATTTCCATAATCTTCTCGAATTGGTCTTCTTCCAAAGGCATATCTGCGAAGAATTCACTGATTTCCGTGTATTCCAACACGTTCTTTTTCTTCTTCGCCATCGCAAGAAGTGCTTTCACCTTTTCTTGAAATTTCGCCATCATGTTTTCATCCATTGTAATTTTCCATCCTTCCTGTGGGGTACTTTCCCTCATCTTGTCTATTTTAATATCACCTTATTCTAAAGAAATATGCGTTTTCGCCAGTTCTTCCAGTGCCTTCTTGCCGGCAACCACCTGCGTCAGAGCATCCATTTCACTTCCCATTTTCGTCACATAGTATTCATAACTACTTTTTTTCACCGAAAGCAAAATGTCACGAAATGCCTTTTCCCGCTCTGCTGTGGTTTCCAATTCCGGTAGATTGGTGTTAAAAAGACTTGCCGCCTCTTCCTGCTCCTTCGGGTCCTCAAACATACTAATGATGCCCGCCGGATTGAACACTCCCTGCTCTAAATCGGCAAACAAGCGCTCCACTACAGTCCGATATAATTCTTCTGTGAAATCTTTGGGGGTAATATATCTTTTTATCTTACCGTATAAATCAGGCTGGTCCGTTATCCATGTAATCAACAGCCTCTGGTCTCTTTTGGCATTCTCTTCTTTGGAATTTTTATTCTTTGTAAGGGTCCTGGGCTGTTCCACAGGCTTGGCCAGCCCAATCTTTCCTGCTTCCCGCATCACCAGTTTGCGCAGATTCTCAATACCGATAAAATACTTCTGGGCCACCGCCTGGAGGTAATTGTCCCGTTCCACATCCTCCGAAAACTCACAAAGTTTCCGGGCAATCTGCTGGTGGAATTTTGTCTTTTCCTCCGGGTCCTTCATATCGTAATCCCGCTCTAAAATGCGTATTTCAAAGAAGAAGCTATTCTCTGCATTCTTGATGCGCTCTTCGAAGGCCTCTTTTCCTTCTGCCTTCATAAACTCGTCCGGATCTTTGTGGGGGCTCATATTGATCACTTTGGCGGAAAGCCCCGCATCCCGTAGGATACCCACAGCCCTTAGCGCCGCCTTGGTACCCGCTCCATCGCTATCATAGGCAATCAACACGCTATCCGTATATCGTCTCAGGATGTTGGCTTGCTCCGGCGTAAATGCTGTTCCCAAGGATGCCACTGCCTGAGTAAATCCCGCCTGATGCATGGCGATCACATCCATATATCCCTCGCAGAGAATGATGTTGCCGCTGCGGCTTGTCCGGGCAAAATTCAATCCATATAGGTTTCTACGTTTGTCAAACACTTGAGTCTCAGGGGAGTTTAAATACTTGGGTTCCCCATTTCCCAATACGCGCCCGCCGAATCCTATGACCCGATGATTGCTATCCTGTATGGGAAACATCACACGATTCCAAAATTGGCTGGTCAGACCGTACTTTTCAGAGTGACTTGCCAGTCCCGCATCCTTGATGATGTCATCTTCAAAGCCCTTGCTTCTCAAATACTGCACCAGTTCTGCACCATTTTTTCCTGCATATCCCAAGCCAAACCTGCCCATGGTCTCCTCGGTCAGCATTCTTCTCTTGAAATACTGCTGCCCGGTTTCACCTCTGGGAGAACGAAGTTGATAATAAAAGAATTTCGCTGCTTCCTTATTGACCTCCAACAGACGGGTTTTTCTACTCTCGCGCTTTTTGGCCTCTTCACTGATTTCCGGCTCCGGAATCTGTACGCCTGCCCTATCAGCCAACATCTTCACCGCTTCAGGAAAGGTATGATTCTCATAATTCATAATAAAGGTGTACACATTGCCACCTGCGCCGCATCCGAAACAATGATACATCTGCTTGTTCCCATTGACTGCAAAGGAGGGCGTCTTCTCACTATGAAAGGGACAGCATCCCCAGTGATTGGCACCTTTTTTCTGTAATTTCACATATCCGGAAACCACATCCACGATATCGCTTCTGGATCTGATTTCTTCTACTAATTCATCTGAGTAGTACATTTCTACCTCACTATACTTTCAACACTCTGCATTTTCCTGGCCTTACAACGACCAGGATTTGGGTATGTATAATTCCTCATATTTTGCAATGGCGAACCGGTCCGTCATGGCTCCCACATAATCGCATACCACCTGCTCTCTGTCATCTCCCTGGGCAATCAAAGACAGAAACTCTTCAGGAAGGTCGTCAATGTTCTGCATATAGTGCTGATACAGTGTCTCCATCAACATTTCCGCCTTGCTTTCTTCCTTTTTGACCACCGGATTCAGATATACATTTTCAAACATAAATTCCCGCATATCCTTCATGGCTTTCCCAACTGCCGGAGACATCACAATATCATCCCGTCCCATACTGGTGGTCACCACGTCATGGATGAAATGATCCAACCGCTCACCGGTGGAACTGCCGATGACTTCCCGAATGGCCACAGGCACATCTTCTTCCCTCAAAATACCGCCCCGCACTGCATCATCCATATCGTGATGGATATAGGCAATCTTATCGGAAATACGAACAATTTTCCCCTCCAGGGTAAAAGGTTCTCCGGAAGTCTGATGATTCATAATACCATCCCTTACCTCTACCGTAAGATTCAATCCCTGTCCGCGCTTTTCCAATCGTTCTACGGTGCGGACACTTTGTCTGCTATGTTCAAAGCCCAAAGGACAGATTCTATTGAGTGCTCTTTCTCCGGCATGTCCAAAGGGAGTATGACCCAAGTCGTGCCCCAGAGCAATGGCCTCTGCCAATTCCTCATTCAACTGCAGCGCCTTAGCTAAGGTTCTGGCGGTCTGCGCCACTTCCAGGGTATGGGTCAAGCGGGTGCGATAATGATCTCCCTCCGGCACCAAAAACACCTGGGTTTTATCCTTCAGCCTCCGGAATGCTTTACAGTGTATAATTCTATCTCTATCCCTTTGAAACACCGGTCTGATGTCACAGGGTTCTTCCTCTTTTGCTCTTCCTTTGGAATTCACGCTTAAGGTTGCATAAGGACTCAAATGGTCCCGCTCCCATTGCTCCAATCGTTCTCTGATTATCATGATGGTACCCTCCTACTTATTATATTCTGCAATAAAAGACAATTTCCTTTTTAAAAGCGCAGAGAGTTAAATTCTCTCTGCGCTTCATTTCTCTATGCTTCTCTAATTTAATCCAGAACGGTCATTCCATATTCGCGAAGAATGTCCTTTGCCTGCTTCAATTCCTCATCTGTGGGAATTTGTTCCGGTAAAGTATCTTGCATATCCAGCGAACGATATTTGGTGCCGGCATAATTGTGATATGGTAATACTCTCACGCCAACCACATTTGTTAAACCGTGCAAAATTTCTGCCATCTTTTCTATCTGTCCATGGTTCCATCCCGGCACGAAGGGAATTCTGATTTCTATCTTACATCCTTTTTCATCAAGATAACGCAGATTTTCCAAAATCACCCCATTGGGACGCGCCGTACAGGTCAGATGTACCTCCTCATCCACCGCCTTCATATCATAAAGGAATACATCTGTAAAAGGTATCACCTTGTCCAAAGTTTCCCTGGGCACAAACCCGCAAGTATCCACCGCAGTATGTATCCCCTGCTCTTTCAAACAGTGCAAAAGTTCTGTACAAAATTCTGCCTGCATCAGGCACTCACCTCCGGAAAGAGTCACGCCGCCATTGGAAGAATCATAAAAATCTTTATCTTCCAATAATTCGTCCACCAACTCCGCCACTTCTACTTGTTTTCCATACAGGGTCAACGCCTTGGCATAACAGGCACTCACACATGTTCCGCAGGCAACACATTTATTTCTGTCAAATTTATGTTGCCCCTTTTCATCTATGTAATGTGCACCCTGCGGACAGACTGTCACACATTTGCCACAGCGCACACATTTATGAGACAAAAATCCCAGTTGCTTTTCCATCGAAATACTCTCCGGGTTATGGCACCAGATGCATCTTAGGGGACAACCCTTGAAAAATACGGTAGTGCGGATACCCGGTCCATCGTGCACGGCAAAATGTTTCACATCAAAGATATTGCCATTTCCCATTTTCATCCTCCATTATATACCAATTTCCATTTCTGCACGACGAATGAACTCGTCTTGGAAATTCTCTTCCATCTGGGTAAAGAACCAGCTCCAACCGCTGACACGGACCTGCAGATTGGGATACTTTTCAGGATTTGCCTTGGCATCCTTCAAAGTTTCCGCATCCTGTACATTGCCCTGGTAGCCATATCCGCCCCTCTTCATAAAGGTACGCAGCAGCCCCAGCATAGCATTTAAACCATTTTCCCCCTTCACTGCCGAAGGATGTAACATGTAATCAAAAGGACAGCCATAAGCTAAATTGGTGGCATCAATTTTTGTCACAGACTTAATGTGAGCTGTTATACCCCGGCGGTCCTGACCGATAGATGCACTCATATTTTTAGAAAGCAGCTCTCCTCTTGCACGGCCATCCGGTGTGGCACCACATTTATCCGCCCAAGTATGGGAATAAATGATGGATTCACCATTTACCACGAAGTGTCCGCCACGAACATTTTTACGGCTGGTAACAATGGAGGTAAAGTGGTTCAAAAGTTCCACCGTCAAATTGTCTACACTATCGATGTCGTTGCCGAATTTCTCAGGATCGTTCCACAAAGTCTGCTGCAACTCTTCATAGCCTACCCAGTTTGCCAAAAGGGCATCCCGCATTTCCTCGATGGTAACCTGTTTTAAATCGTACACATATTTTTTCACCATCATCAGGGAATCCGCTGCAGTAGCATGGCAACTCAGGAACATAACTGTATTGTTATATTTTACACCATTATGGTAAGCATCCCGACCACATTTCACGCTGTCTTCCATAGTGCCGGAGTACATGGGAGCAGGATTGATATCCAATAAATGAGAATCATAAAAATCAGAGATAACAAAGGCTTTCTGAATCAGACATTCTGTCTGCGCGATATATGCCTTCTTAAAGTCCTCAAAGGTCTTGAAATTGCTCACGTCTCCCGTCTTGCAACCAATTTCTGCCCCTGTCTTAGGATCCACACCGTCGAAGAATGCCAGCTCCACACCTTTTGCCAGGTTCACATACATATGCTCCGGCACGGTCTCCTTACCACGGGATGCAAAGTTGTTGCATCCGGTACCCACAAGCCTGCGGGTTTCCTCTTCGGTTCTTCCCAATTTTCTGGAGATTTTCTGTCCTAATTCCTCGTTGATAAATACGATACAGTTGCGTCCGCGACGAATCATATCCAATGCTTTTTTCAAAAATGCATCCGGCGTGTTGGGCATCACTTTGATGAAAAGCTTAGGGTTCACAATCACGGATTTGTCATAGGCATCCAACATCGTGTAAGACAATTCATTGATGGCGCTGTCCCCATTTTCGTCCATGCCACCAAAATAAAGGGGCTGGGAGAATCTATGCCCCTGTAGGGTATACTTCTCAAAGAAATAACGGAATAACTCCTCTGCATGTTCTCGGGTCATTCTGCCGGCTTCCACATCTGCCTTGTAGTAGGGATAGCCATCCACATCCAGATTACCCAAGGTTCTCACCTGAATATTGTCCACCATTTCCTGTAATAAATGATAGAAATATGTCAATGTCAAATACTGATATAAGGTCTTAGGGGTGTCTGTCGCAATGGTTTCCAGACATTCCACCACAATGGGCATCTTGGGGTCTTCGTCCACATGCTTCCTAGCCACTTCCACGAAGCGCTGCATAAAGGTTAAAATCGCTTCGTACACCATCTCTACCGCCTGATAATACTCTTCCTTTGCAGGCGTAATGGTGCCGTTTTCCTTGTGCATATTATGGTAGTATCTTGCTCTATCCAAAATTCCCTGAAATCCTAACCCGATCACCGCATCCCAGTTGGGCACGCTATGGTCATAATCGCACCAGAAAAGTCCCGCGCCGGTTTCCGCAATATTTGCTGCCGCCGCATCAAACTCCGATGTGGTGGGCAGGTCATTCAACCATTTCTCACTGAGGAATGTAAGCGGCCATTGGGTCACTCCAAGTTCTTTGCGTTTCTTCACGGTCAGCCATCCGGAAAAATTAAAGCCAAACCAATCGATGGGATTCACCTCGATGGCTGCATTCTGCAATAAGTACTCCACTGCCCTGGCTTTGATGATGGTATGAGAATAGCCCTGTGACTCCAGATTCTCCACATACTTTTGCACGCCGCGCACAATTTCGTTGCGATCCATCATGCCGGTGCCCGGTTCAAAATTGGGGTTATCATACAGATTTAACAGATGTCTTTCTTTGTCAAATCGATTCCACATTTTTCTTTTCCTCCAAAATTCTACTTCTTACCTGTGCTATTAATCAGCAAAATACCAAAACTAATCAAAACCAACGAAATCAAATAATTCCACCGAAAAATATTATCTCCCAACAATGCTGCTGACATCACCACGCCAAACACCGTAATCAGCAAATTAAATGCTGACACTTCTGATACGGGAAAATATTTCAGCGGCATCAGCGACAGCGTATAAGCTACTGCCGAAATCATTGCCAAACCAATCAGGGTTACAACTGCCAATGGATTGACTGTGGTGATATGGCCTCCAAAAGTGAATGCCACTATTGTCAATGCCACGCCACCAAAAAGTTGTCCGTAACCCACCATTTTTGATGCTGCCATGATAGAGGAACTGCCCTTTGCCAAAAAGAAAGATAATGTCTGACACACGACCACCAAAAGCATCACGCCCTCTCCTGCCAGGCTAAAGGAAAATCCCACACTGGAAGTATTGATAGCCAATACCCCAATAAATCCGATAGCACATCCCAGCAATTTATACAATCCAAGTTTCTCGTCCCGGAATACTAATCCACCGGTCAACACAATGATGAACACACCCAATTGATCCCACACTGCGCCCTTGGATCCATCCATACGGGACAGTGCTATATAGGTCAGCGCATACTGCATCGAGGTGGCCACGAGACCATATATTGTCACATATCGAAGTTGCTTGCGGTCAAGTTTCAGCCCATCGGTCCCAAAGAATCGATGAAAAATCAATGTAAGTATACCGGCAATGGTAAATCGAATGCCTGCCAACAGACATTTGGACATATTATCTGTTGCATCAATCTGAAAGCATTCCATACAAATCTTCACAAGAGGAAAAGCGCTTCCCCAGAGAAAGGTGTAAAAAACTGCGCTTAACACCATATTTCTTCGAACAGAGAAGAATGGTTGTCTTTTCATTTTGCTGTACCTCCCAATCCTTCCGCACGCTTAATATACGCGTCCTGCTCTTCCCGACTCATATTGTTCCACAGCACATTCCAACCGGAAATACGCACCTGCAGGTTTTCATATTTTTCAGGATGTTTCTGTGCATCCCGCAGGGTTTGCGCGTTAAACACATTAAACTGGATGGAAATACCATCATTTTTCATATACATATCAACCAGACCCTTTACCGCTTGCAAGCCATCTTCTCCCTCGAAAACGGAAGGATGCAACATCACATCCAGCACATATGCTTCAGAGAACAACCAGGGTCGGGTGGAAAGTGCGGACCGAATCATGGCCGTCACACCCTTTCTTTCCATACCCACAACGGGAGCTGCATTTTTAGAGAATTCTTCTCCTTTTTTTCGCCCATCCGGAGTGGCTTCGGTTACCTTGCCCTGACCGATGAAATGACGGGTGGAAGGTACACCCACTTTATAAACCCCACCACGGCTATTTTTCTGACCGGTCACATATTTGCTAAACCACTGAAAAAGTTCTGCCGCTGTTGCATCTGCCATAGGATTTCCATTGCCATATTTTTTCTCTGCCCGCAGGGCTTCCCGGTGCAATTCCAGGTATCCCTCCCAGTTATGCAAAAGTGCATCTCGCATTTGGGACAAGGTCGCTATCTTCTTTTCAAACACCAACTCCTTTACTGCCAATAAAGAATCCACCGTGGTGGCAAAAGAACATAAAAGCAGGCAGGAAGTAGGATATTTCACACCAAATCCATAAGCGTCCACTGCCTTTTGCAGACTGCTTTCAATGGTGGCTGACAACATAACGGAAGGGCAAATCTCACTGACATATTTTTCATATGCTCTGGCCGTATGCAGGAAAGTGTCCAACATATAGGAAAACTGCTTGATAAATGCATCATAAAAATCTTCGTAGGTCCGAAATGTGGTCACATCTCCCGTGGTCAGACCAAGCTGCTTGCCAGTGATGGTATCCAATCCGTTGTTGAATACATAACAAAGCGCCTTCGCCGCATTAGGGTATCCGGAAATCATACAAGCCTCACTGCCCCGGATATGCATTTCATTACATCCGCTAATATCACAGTTTCTGGCTTCTTCTTCCGTCACACCATAGCAGGTCGTCAAGGACTTGGTAATACCCGGCACACAACAGAACACGATACTGTTATGACCTGCACGAATCATTTCCAGTGCCTTGTGTATAATCCTTGGATTTGTATGATAATCAATCTTGATTTGAATCTTCGGGTTATAGATATTCAGGCTGTCATACACCTCTAAAATATCCAAAGTCAAATCGCTGATATCTGTGGTTTCATCGAAATCCGTTCCGCACAGATAAAAAGGCTGCCCCCAATAATTGTCGATGGCGGCATACTGCATGAATAAATATGCCAAAAAGGTGCGGATTTGCTCTCTGGTAAACACGCCCTCCTCCAAATCCTTTTTGTAAAAAGCATACAGGCTACGATCCAACCCGTTGCCCAAAGAACGCACCTGATACATATCCACTGACTCGGAACAAATATGGAAAGTGTACATCATCAAAAGAGCTTCAAACGTATTCTGAGGCGGATTATTTCTCAAGGAACGAAAGCTTCTCACAATCAAATCCGATTTCTCGGATGGATGCTCTTCCGTATAATCTGCCAGTCTGTCAATCAGTCGCAAAACCGCCTCATACTCTATCTGAATGGAGGCAAAAAAAGCTTCCTGCTTGGGGGTAAGACCTCCCTCTGTTCCTTCCTCTTCACAGAAGACGCCACTCATGTTGTTCCGTTCATTTTTGCGTTCCTCATAATATTTCCGGGCACGGTCCTTCAGCCCCGTAAATCCCAGTCCAAAGATGTCTCTCCAGTCAGGCACCACATGATCCGTATCCAGGCACAACTCACCGGTGCCGGATGCCTCGTAATCTTCCATAATCTGCATCACTTTCGGCATGGATGCAAACACCTCATTGTACCACTTGGAAATCAAGGTTTTCCCTAAAGGTCTGCCCCAGTTATAGAACCCGAAGAAATAATCCTCTGCAGGAGCATCAATTCTGGCATTGTCCAACACAAACGCAAAACATTTTGCCTTCACCAAAGCGTGGTCCTGCCCCTTGGTCTCCTCTATCAATTTCTCCAATCCTGCCGCCATCTGAGCATCATCCAGGCCGGTGGCAGGATCATATTCGTATCCATGATAATTGAATCTCTGCAATGGATTAAAATTGGGATCCCCTTTTTTGTGATATTTATTTTCGATATAATTTCTGTCTTTTTCGCTGATATAACTCATGTAATGTTCCTCGCTCCCATCAACTGTACTCTCACATACATTTTTATGCGCCCCGCGCCATTACACCTTTACTATATTCTTTCCCATCCGGAAAGTAAATGCCTTTTTGCGAATAAATAGTGTTTTTACGAAATATTTTATTTGAGTTCTTGAAACGTAAAATGATTCGTGATAATGTGGTATTATCCGTTTTATAAGTCTATTTGGAGGTGACATTTAAAATGAATATTACATTTGACTTTTTAAATCAACTGTGCATTTCCGAACTTTGTTTTGTGCAAACCTATGTAGCATCCCGTTCCGACTATCCCATGCACAACAAAGGCAGAAGACACCATGGTCTGCTCTACACGGTAAAAGGCACAGAAACCTACCAATTCGGCACCTTCAAAGTCGAAGCCGTTCCCGGTTCTGTACTTTACATTCCCAAGGATGAGAATTACATCATCACTTTATCCGACCCGGAAAGTATTGTGATGGTTTTGGACTTCGAAACCACCGGGAAACACTGCGCCCCTTTTCTGGTTCGCTTTTCCGATTCAGGATCTGTGAAGTCCTACTTCACCAGGCTAGAAACCGACTGGAACAGAAATAATCCCGCCTATCTTCCGGACTGTAAATCATCCTTCTATCGCATCGTGGGCTTAATGGCAAAGCAGTTACATATGTACCAGCCGGCACATAAATACGATAAGATAGCCAAGGGCGTCGATTATTTACATGAAAACTATCTGCAAAACGACTTCCGTCTGGAAACAGCTGCTGCTCACACCGGTGTAAGCTACCGCTATTTCGAAACCTTGTTCCGGGAAAAACACGGCGTGTCCCCGAAGGAATATGTACTAAATATGAAAATCGAACGGGCCAAGGAATTGTTGCTCAGCGAGAAAATGCTGATAAGAGATATCGCCCTCACATTGGGCTATAGCGACATTTACCATTTCGGCAAGATATTTACCGCAAAGACAGGGGTTACGCCAAGTGAGTATAAGAATTCGTATATAAGAAAATAAACGTGGACACTGCATTCTAATTACCGTCAATTCATCCACCTATAGGCTAATAGCTAAAGGCATTTAGTCAGCGCTTACATCCCGACCCAAAATATTTGTTTCTGAGATGGTAATTTTGTCCCCGTTTCCACCCAATTTACATCCTGTGCCGACATAATTGCGTCGCAGATGGTAAATTTATTACGAAACGCATCATATTTACATCCCGTACCACAAAAATCACTCCTTAGATGGTAAACTCATCCCCGGCAACACCGAATTTACATCCTGTACCATTATAACAACTCCGCAGATGGTAAAAGCAACACGAAATGCAACACGAAATAAAACAAGCCCCGAAAACTCGGGGCTTTTACTATGCAGGAAAAGAGACTTGAACTCTCATGGTATTGCTACCACACGGACCTGAACCGTGCGCGTCTGCCAATTCCGCCATTCCTGCGAACAAAATAGATATTACCTTATCGGCAGGAAAAAGTCAAGATAAAATTCATAAAATGTTAGCAATCGTAGGTAATAAAATTACTCCACCAAATACACATAGAAATAAGGATCGTGACGAACCAAAGTGTATTTCGACAACTTCGGGTTATTTGCAATCAAAGCATCCAATAAATCCACCGGTGCATCCATATAAACCACGATTTTTTCTGCCTCTGACAGGGTTTTGTCGTCCAGCAAATCTTTATACTGATATTCCATATAAAGAATCTTGTCATAGGGCCACAACTGATTATCTACATACCAAGCCCGATATCGCTTGTCCTGGGAATACACCATAATCAAAGGATACTCCTTGTGTGCCTGAGAAAATGCCACCTTCTGCGCATCGTCCCGATATAAAAATGCCACCTTGCCGGTGCTAAGACCAAGGACGTAGGGGAACAGCACAATGCACACCATCAACACGGCAAATCCACATTGAATCCACTTTTTCGCTGTTTGCACTCTACAAACATTGGATTTGCCATCTGACTGCACCGCATCCTTGCAACAAATCTCTCCCGTCAAAGTGCAAACCGCCATAACAATCACATACGCCATCAAGGGGATAATCAACGCCATCACAGGATAGAAATACCGGCAGGCATCCTCTCCCACCCGAAGTGCCACCTGGCACAAGAACAAGAAGGAAAGCCCACAAGTAACCGTAAGCGTAATCAATTTGTATACTTGAACCCTTTTGATGACCAGGTACACCAGCGCCGCTACAAACACAATCAAACAGGGAATCAACAAACCTGCAAACACTCGATTGTTGATGTATCCGCCAAACATGGTTACCACCTGCCAGGATGCGCCAAGCAGCCCCTCTATGGCACCCTCTCCGCGATAGTCGGCAAAGATATGCTGCAGGCTCACCGGATAACTGAGAATCCCCAGTCCAATGGCCGCCACCATACTGATACCATAAAGGAACATCCGCACAAAACCTTTTCCGCGGATACAAACATAAATGCAATAAAATAAAGTTAGGAAAAAAGGCACCAGCAAAGAAAAATAATGGGTCAAAAAGGTGGCGTAGCAAATCAATCCTCCACACAAAGTCAGCAATGCAAACCGTTTCTTACTGCCTCCCAATTCCTTTATTAACAGCAAAAATACCAGTGCATACAGAACCGTCCACATGGTGGACATGGCATACATTCTGGTCAGCATCACACCGCTGATGGCAGAAGGCGAAATCCCATAAGCCAGACCGCAAAACAGTGCTATCAAGCATCTCGCATCCTGTCCTCTCTTTTCGAAAGGAGTCTCAACATTGCTCTTACCCGCCGCGACTACTGTTTCCTTCGCCTCCGCCAGGTGATAAAACACACCAACAATTCCCACCAGAGTAACCAACGAAAAACCCAGGTTCAGCAGGATGCCAAACCACTTATAAAACCGCCCCGGAAACAGCGACATCAAGGTATGTAAGGCCATGTAATACAGGGGCGGATGCACGTCTGCCGCCTGATTTTTGATGACCATATCGTAGGAGAATTGTTCTCCCAGCTTTACCAAAAAACGCTGTTGCAATTCATACCCCGTATGCCAGGTGAAATTGGCAGGGGTCACATCCTCACAGGACACGGACCAATAGGTATAATATTCGTCCTCGTGAAAGCCTGACTTCTGACTGCCAAAAAACAGACATAGCGCAATATGAACTATAGCAATGAGTATGACACCAATATAAAATCTCTTTTTCGTCATATTACAACCTTTCCGCCATCGCACTTTTGTACATCGCTTTTTCGGCATTTTCTTACTTCAAAGTCTCACTATGATTTAACACCATACTACTATACATAAATAACACATCTGCATCCGTAAAGTCTACCATTTTTTTCAACATCAACGGCTGAATATAACGAATGTCAATCAGTGTTGTCTTGGCGTAATTCTGCGCCAACAAGGGGGCTATAGAACTACCAAACGAATCTCTAAATACAATCAACTGTCCCTCTTCCACCGCAGGATTCTCTATGGTTACCAAAGACAAGGGCCCACCCACAAACAATTCATAGGGGTCGTCCGATGCCATTTTGCCCAAATCATAGACCGGTATCTCCCTATTGTTTTCAAAATCAAATACCTGATATCCATCGATAATATCATTGGTTAAATACCGAATTTTGTCCGGCTGTAGCGGCAACGCCGCCTGGCCGTAATATACCCCATGGAAATCTCCGTCAGCAGTTTCCGTCCGATATTCCATGACATCAAACTTCATTTCGCCTGCCGTCTTTGCAACACCATAGGCCGTTACGCCTTCACCGGTAGCCGTCTCTTGCATTCCGGCCAACAGCGCTTCTGCCACCGGAATGATGGATTCCTGCTTCCAATGGGTGTCTGTGCGATAATAGCTGTCTGCCGTCAGAAAAGGATAGATATCGATGTATTGAAACTCATCTAATTCCGTTATCATCTTCTTCACCAGCACATTGTGATCATAGGACAAATACCCATTCGGCGCCGCAATAAAAAAATTTTTATCCGGAATAATTGAAAAGAACAACCTGCTATTTGTATCCGCCATAAGTATCTCACACGCATTCTGAATCCGTTGTACAGCATATTCTAATTTACTCTCATTCAAAGGATAATCCATAGAGCCTATTACGCCGTCTACTACATAGATATCATTGTTGTCCATTTTCAGAGATGTGGTTGCCTTCAGACCACGAAACGCGTCTCGATACGGGAACTGATCCAGCGCATACTCCTCAAATTCCGCCATGAATTTTCCGCTGAAAATAGTCTCCACACTAATTTCCGGCATCTGCTTTAGTTTGCGCCTCTCTGTCACAGAATGGGACGCATCTGGAGTTAACCAGACAAGCATCACCAGCACAAGAAAGAGAATCCCCACTGCGAATATGGTTGTCAAAGACTTTTTGTCCGCCCTGACATTGATAATGAATTTTCTACTATTCTGCATGTTGCTCCCTCTAAAATCTAAAATACAAAAACGGATTAAAGGATCCGTCCACCAAATACGCCGTAGACAAAGATAAAATTCCAATCAGGCACAGGGGTTCTATCACAACGGACAGTTTTCCACCAAACTTGGTTGTAGCGAAATACTTCCACCAACGGGCAGGATAATTGGTAGAACCCAGAATACCAATCAGCAACAAGGGTCCATAACTCTTAAGATAATACAGGCATTCCTGACTTACCAGGCCATTGCCTCCAATCCGAAACAAACCTGCCATATCTGCCACCATACCAGGCACTCCCGCTGCATTGAAAATCACAAAACTAACAGCCACAACAAATAACAGATATACCCTGGAGAGCACGCCCACCTTTTGAAGCACAGGCAATAGAAACAATTTTTCCACTATCAAAAGAACGGCGAAAAGCAATCCCCAAAGGATAAAATTCCACTCCGCGCCATGCCAAAACCCGGTCAGCATCCACACTACAAAGATATTGAATAAATGCCTGCCCTTTCCCACACGGTTTCCTCCCAGTGGAATATATACATAATCACGGAACCAGGTGCCAAGGGACATATGCCACCTGCGCCAAAATTCTGTTACACTCCGACTCATAAAAGGATAATTAAAATTTTCCGGGAAGGAAAATCCCAGCAATTTACCAAGGCCGATTGCCATGTCACTATACCCACTGAAATCAAAGTATATGTGTAGCATCGTAGCCAGCGCATACACCCAATAAAACAGAATGGTCTTCTCGTCAGATACACGGAACACCTGGCAAAGCTCACCAAACTGATTGGCAAGAAGCACCTTTTTCCCAAGGCCTATTAGGAATCTTCGAATCCCATCCGCCAATTTGTCTGCATGAACGGAACGATGCTCTAACTCTTGGTTAATATCTGAATACCGCACAATGGGTCCGGCAATCAACTGCGGAAACATTGCAATATAGGTGGCAAGGCTCAAAAAGTTTTTCTGCTTTTCCACCTGCCCGCGATATACATCTACGATATAACTGATGATTTGAAATGTATAAAAACTGATACCGATGGGCAACACCACTTTCAGTAGCGGCAATTCGGTATGCAGAAATGCGTTCGTATTCACAATAAAGAAATTTGCATATTTGAAATAGACCAGAAACGCCAGGCAAAGAGTAACAGAGACCACCAACACTGCTTTTCGGGGCAACTTGTCCATCAACAATCCCGCCAAGTAGCCGATAGCCACAGAAATCAACATCAAAAATACATACTTGGGTTCTCCCCAAGCATAGAAAATCAGGCTGCCCAGCAAAAGAATCAAATTCTTAAATCGCTTGGGCACCAAATAATATAGCAAAAATACAATTGGTAGGAAATAATACAGAAACGTGATACTTGAAAATAACATGTTTTCCCTCTGTCATTACATAATTAGATATGGAAGATAACCTCCCGCGTATAAAAACTGCCGCCTCCACCAATCCGGGAAGCGGCAGCACATAACTTACTTTATTCGATTGCGGTCTCGTGCAATACGGTAGCGCCCTCATAAGCTGCTGTCAGCTTATTTTTGAAGGTTTCAATCACATCTCCGTGACCGAATGCAGATACCACATAGTCATCCACTGATACAATAATCAAGGTTTCAGGGAAACCACACATCCACTGTCTGCCCAGGATATTGGTCTTCATTTCATCTGCCAAAGCCTGTGCATCTGCAGCATCTACCAAATGGTAAACACCAGCGGTAAATGTGTTCTGATTCATAGCATGCATCATAGAAGCTGCATCATCAATTTTGTCAATCTGTGCTACAGGAAAGCCAAACAGGGTATCTAAGTCAACACTGTTGGTAGGATCGCAAGCTGCAGGACCATCGAAACTCATGTTTGTGGAGTCCCCACCTGCCACTGCAAATGCCTCGTCTTCGCCATAGGTTGCCCATACAGTGTTCAAAATATTCAATGCGCCGGAATCACTTACTGTCGCTTCACTGTCAGTCACATCAGAGCCTTCTACTACTTCTTCAGAACTCTCTGCTATCACAGTGCTCTCCACTTCTACGATTGCATCACTGCTTTCAACTTCATTTTTTGCACCACATGCCACCATACCAAGTGCCATTGCTGCAACCATTGTCAATGCCAAATACTTTCTCATAAATTCTCCTTTTATAAAATTCAAAATTTTGTCTTGTGACAGTAGAATACTATCATTATGATGTACAAAAATCAATAAAGATTTTATTAAATTTGACTACCATTATTTGGTCAGCATCCACACTGCCATTTTGCTTTCTTCTGTCCAAAGTTTGCCTGCGGATGCATAATCCGTTACAGTGAAGTAACCGCCTTCTGCGGTAGGGATTTTTGCTTCAATGATGTGAGGATAAGGGGCCGTGCTTCCGTCGGTAATCACCACATCCACATAGCCATCTTCGCCCACCAAGGGTGCCACCGGCTCGTCCACACTATATCCCAATCGGTTTTCCTGGGCCAGCATAATAGGGCCTCTGCGGATAGCCAAATGATTCTTTGCAATGGGATCTTCCTTGTCAAATGTAGGAATCACATAATTATGTCCCCAAACCACTTCGTTCATCAGAATCTGCGTGCCATAGGGAATCGGGCGAATCGCCTCTGCTCTCATATCCAATTCCAGAAGAATTTCGTCTCCGTCAACCCATGTTCTATTCATAGCGATGTAACCATTCTCCAAATGGGTCACATCCTGCATCTGGCCATTCACGCTAACTTTCGTCTCTTTGCTCCAATAAGGTCTGCGCAAAGAGAAGTCAAAGGCTTCTGCCTCGGCCAAATGAATCTTCACCTTCACCACTCCGGCCTTGGGATACTCTGTCTCAGTTTCAAAAACAACCCGCTGTCCCGAAGAGCTGATTGTCTCCACCGTACCGGAGATAAACAGATTCATTGCAAGTCCGCTTTCTTTCTTCACCAAATGCATCTTCGGTACCATACCGATACCTGCCGCGCCGATACATGCACAACAACCATAATAATGCTTGTCGCTCATCACCTTCAGACCACCCACACCATTTCCTCTGGTGCCCGCAGTCAAAGGGCTATAACTATCGAAAGGAAGGGGCTCTATGGCCCAATCGGGATGCTCTCTGGCAATCATAGGCTCTATGACTTTTTCCGTATTAATCGCGCCCAAATAAGCGTTATACAGGGAAATTTCAAAAGCATCTGCATAACGGCTGTCACCGGTCAACAGATTCATTCTGTAGAAGAACTTCATCAAGGTAACTGTAACGCAGGTCTCCTGCATGGTGTCTCCATTGGTGGTGTTGGCCTGACGCACGGTAGAGTGGTCAAACAATTCATGGGTACATCCGGCACAACCAATCACCGTGAAGTCACTCTCTAATACCTTGTTAGCAAAATTGATCAGGGTTTGCTTATATCGTTCCCCGCCTTTGATGAAATAATACTCCAACAAACCTTCAAAGCAGGAGGTCATCTCATAAGCCTTGGTCACGGGATACTGATAGGGGTAAAATTCATCTGCGTATGCCAAATCAAACATATTGGCCACATCGGTACCGCCCAGACTGATAATATATTCTGCAAATTCTAAATACTCCGGCTTTTCCGTCAATGCATACAAACGCACCACCGGCTCCAGCAGGGAGCAGGAATTTAAACCTCTCCAATGACGAGTAGCTGAAGTAATGGGCTTCTTCCCTTCGCCCTCTCCGATTTTACTAATGATATAATCCATCTGTCTGCACATGGAATTTACAATCTTATTGTTAAACGCCTCGTCAGGACAGATTTCCATAAAATACTGCATGCCCAGAAGCACATATTTTCTGCCCCAGATATCCCATGCATCGAATTCGTGAGACACCGCATAACTGCTGATACGTCCCTGTTCGTCCGCACTGTCCATCATATCGGACACTGTCTGTTTCAGTATTTCAAACAGCTGGGGATTTTGGGTATAGGAATATACGAAGCAGGCACCTCGCATCATCTTGCCCCAATATTCTCCTCTCCATCCGCCTTCAAAGTCTGCGTCCTCGCGGAACTGCTGTACAAAGCGTCTCCAAAGAGTGGGACTTAACAACTGGAAATCTTCAATATAACGAAATGCGTCGTCTAACAGTCCGCTGTACTTATTTGTGCTTGTTATATTCTCGAATGTTAGTCTCATCCGATTCTCCCTTACACCTCTTCAAAATGCGTCATACCCTCTGCCTTAGAAAGGATCTCCATCAGTTCTTTATGCATCTTCTTATCAGGAAGCTTCAATGTGATTAATGCTGCCGTTTGATTATCTTTTGCTCCCGAAGCATCCCTCGATTCAATATCCAATATCTTTACATTGTTGGATTTCACCACATTGATGAAATTCTTTAATGCAAAGAAATGCTCAAACTCCACATACACCATCACCAATTTGTTGGTGGACATAATGAGCCCGTCCATGCTGTGTAGCAGTACCATAGCAATGAATATCATTGCGGTACCCACGATGGCGCCCTCATAGAAGCCGATACCAATGGCCAGGCCGATACCGCCTGCTGACCAAAGTCCCGCCGCTGTTGTCAACCCCTTTACCTTACTGTTTGCCGCGGTAACAATGGTACCCGCCCCCAGGAAACCGAGGCCGCTGACCACCTGTGCCGCCATTCGAGACGGGTCACCCGTTTGAAATACATTGAATATGTAGTAATTGGTTGCCATCACAAGAGTGGAGCCGATACACACCAGCATATAGGTACGAAACCCTGCCGGGCGGTTTCTGCGTTCTCTTTCAATACCCAAAACGCCACCGCAAATCAGCGCCAGTCCCAGCTTAATAAAAATATCCTTCAATAATAACCAATCCAATTCCATTGCTTTGTTCTCCTTTTGCTATTCCCTATAATAATCTGTAATCAACAGTTCGTTGGCCATTTCACGGAAAGTGCTTGTGAAATCAGTCAGTTTTGCATAATCTTCCTCTGTTAACTCAATCCCCCGACGATTCTCAATGATGCGGTAGTTGCCGTCTTTTTGACACTCAATCACCAAGCCGTTGCTGATGAAACTGCCATCCGAGAACACCGCGTACCCCTCATACGCTTCGTCGAAGATGTCTCTTCCCAGGTAGGAATATCCCGTCTCGATTCCCATCATGTTAAGTAGCGTGGGCACCAAATCCACGGTGCTTGCCGTCTTGTCCACCTGTAGGGACGGTCCCTCTGATGACCAGATAAACATAGGTGTCTTTTCCAATAACAATTTTTCCTTTACCCCAGAAAGAGCCATTAATTCCTCTGTATTTTTATATCCATATGTATAATGGTCCGTAAGACCGATAATCACCGTGTTTTTTAATTCCCCTCGGGCTTCCAATTCTTCCAGCAGGCGGGCAAAACAATCGTCCACCAATTTAGCCTTCACCCTGGCACAGGACTCCTCCTCGGAAGAGAATTTTCCACGATATTCAGGATACTTATGCAACGCAAACTTGCTCAGCGCCTCGCTGTACTCATATCCCAAATGAGCAGAGCGGGTGATAATTGTATTCAGTCTGGTCCCTTCGCGGAAAAACTGTTCTTTCAGCCCCTGGTTGTCAAACAACAGATTGTCATCGTATAGCTTTAACTTGTCCGTCTCGTAATCGCTGTACGCATTATACTTCTCATACCCCAACGCCGGCTCAAATACGCCTCTGCTGTAGTATTTCGCTGTATTATAGTGGAATACTTCTGCACTATATCCCTGGTTCCTCATTACGGAGGGCAATGACTGGCTGAAATCATTGGTAATATAGTGGAACACGAATCTCCCCGTGGTGGGAAGATACAAGCCTGTATTCATGCAAAATTCAGAGTTAAAGGTCCGTGCACTTCCATAAATAGGAGTATAGAAATCCGTAAAGGAAATGCCCTCCTCCATCAATTTACAAAGGGTAGGGGTTTCCTCCCGGGTTATCAACCAGTCATCCATAGACTCCATCAATACCAGGACGATATTCTTCCCCCGGTAGATTCCTGTCATTTCATTGGGTTGTGCTTGACCTCTCTGGGCGAAATACGCATCTAATCTTTCCACGCCCTTCGCTCTGGCAATCTTTGCAAATGGTGTAATCGGATAAATCTCATGCTTCCAAAAATCTCGCGCCGTTAGATGATAAATACCTGTAAGACGATAAACATTATTCGCGTCATACATGGTGGTATAGATGGCCTTATAGGAAGTGGCCTGAGCAAATTCCGACCGGGTTCCCCACACTGATTTATCGCGGTGGAACAAAACCTGCGGCATAACCACCAGTAACAACACAGCTATCGCTATGAAGCATCCTCCTGTGAACACCCGCTGGCGGGTTATTCCCCTAAAAATCCCCTTCTCTTCTGTCTTCTGTGGTGCGCTCTTACCTTTCCCCGGGAAGAAAATAATTCCTAACACCAACATTGTCATATGTATCCCGGCAAAGATCCACCAGCCTACAGGAAATGCACCTAACACATCACCCAGGAAAACTGCGCCTTCGCCGGCATAGTTGATATCAGACAGCCACATCACTTTCTGGAATACACTGTGATATCCTACCTGCGCCAACGTCCATCCGGCACCAAACAGATATGTAATTCCAAAAAATATCCTGCCTGCTAAACGAGGCAAACACACACCTATTCCTGCCAACATCAAAGCCCATGCCAGACCGAAAATCAGTCCATACCAACTGGATGGCAATAATATGTATGCGGACAACTCTATCAAATAATATGCTCCCACCAACGGGAGTATCCCTAACAAACGTTTCAAACTAATTCTCCATAGTAAAATATTACTATTTTATTATCGCAAATGCTGGAATTATGTCAATACGAAATGAGGATTATTTTTATGCATTTTATTATTTTTTGTGTACCAAATAAACGAATAAACAATCCCAAAAAAGAGGAGTGGCGGCCAAGAGACAGTGTATGCCCTGCTCTTGCCCGCCGATGATTTATGCGCATACTGACTGTTGCCAATATGATAATTAGATTATATACAAGTAATCTTGTAATGTCTTTACATAAAGATTATCAATGTTTTGTACATTTCAAACGAACAACGGCCAGGGGGTAGCAATCCCTGGCCGCCGTCTCATGTTTTTCAGCTTTGTAATTTGGATATTAGTGATAGCTGAATTCTCCGCCATCGGATGGACCGAAGACGGAGGGAAAAAGGTAGCCACGGGTTAGGCATCCCGTCTACCATGTACCCAAGAATAGTATACTTTGCCCTGCCAAATATGTCTTTACATAGAGTGCATCAAATTCTTACACATTTCTTTCATAAATCTTTATTTATCCTAAAAGGGGCGACAGCGACAAAGAGATCGCTCTCCCTGCCGCTGTCAATGTTTTTCAGCATATTTGGATATTAGTGATAGCTGACAATGTTAGTTAATCCCAGGGTAACATAGGTTCACTGGGTTCTGCGGTTGTCTCGGGATCTTCTACCTCCCCGCCACCGCTTACGGTTATCACGTCTTCTGTGATAAAGGTTATAATTTCTAATTCAGGAGTGGCATAAAACTTTTTTCTTATAAAACGCACTCCCAATTTACACCATTCTATCGTAATTCCATTTACCGAGTTATGTTTTAACGGAAATTCCGTTAAATGTCCTTGCCTTTTTCCATATTCTGTTAGATTATGTTCGAGGTGAATGTATGAAGTGTACAGATAGGATAAAAGCTTTACGAGAAGACAATGATTTTAAGCAGACTTATGTGGCCAATGCCATCCATGTAGCACAAACTACATATTCTGATTATGAGAAGGGAAAAGTACGGATTCCGGTGGAATGTGTGATAGAACTTGCGAAGTTCTATAATGTGGATTTGAACTATATTATAGGCGTCAGCAATGTTCGAAACGAATTCCCAAAGAAATGATGGATTTCTTCCATCGCCTCGGCTATAATATAACCAGATTGTAGTCAGGAGGAATGCTACATGTACGAATTAATTCAGATATCAGAACGCTGCTATTATATTGATTGTCCTGCCAAGATTGGCTTGATCCGTTTGAACGACACAGAGGTCTGTCTGATAGACAGTGGCAATCATAAAGATACCGGGAAGAAATTAAAGAAACTCATTGATGCCAATGGTTGGACATTGCGGGCGATATATAACACCCATGCCCACGGGGATCACATTGGTGGCAATCAATATCTGCAACAACAGACCGGGTGCAAAATCTATGTTCCCAGAATAGAGAATTATTTTGCAGAGACCCCCATCCTCTCTCCTTTCTCCCTCTATGGTGGAAATCCTCCCACAGAACTGCATAGTAAATTTTTACTTGCTCAGGAATCCTGTGTGGAGCCATTGACGGAGGAATGTCTGCCCGATGGTGTATCCATTCTCCCCCTGCCCGGACATACATGGAATATGGTAGGTTTTCAGGTAGATAACAAAGTGGTATATTTGGCAGATTGCCTTTCTGCTGCAGAAATATTAGAAAAATACCAGATATGCTTCCTGACAGACGTGCCCGCCTATCAGGAAACCCTTCGTACCGTAGCCGGACTCAAGGGTATGTACTTCGTCCCTTGTCATGCCGACTGTTCTGACGATGTCAGCGTCTTAGCGCAGTTAAATATTGACAAGACCATGGAAATTGCAGATAAAATTCTGGAGATATGCAAGGAACCCATCTGTTTCGAACACATTCTCAAAAAGCTCTTTGATTCATACAGTCTAAACCTAACCTTCGAGCAGTACGCCCTAGTAGGCAGTACCGTCCGCTCCTATCTCACCTGGTTGAAGAATGAAGGTAAATTAGGAGCTATGTTTGAAGGAAATATGCTGTTGTGGAAAAGAATATAGTATATACTTAAAAATGGTGCCTTCTCCCCGAAGACACCATTTATTTATGTTCCCATAGCCTCAACATACCAAATAGGAAAAGGTACAGCCATGCTATAAATTTCACCGTTTTTGTATACCGCAAATCTATTAAAAGATTCTGTATTATCATACAAAATCACCATGTCAACCATTTTGACCACTTCCTTAAGACGTTTGAAACTTTCTATATACCTTCTTTCAATATCTGTTTCAGAAATACCATGTCCACCTTCAGAAACCCGATGGGCTACTCTTTGCTTGGCAATATCAACAGAGGCAACGCCGACATAATGAATCTCCACATAATATCCAAGTTCTTTCGCTCTTTTAATATTACGGATAATATCATGCCCGCAAAGGGTCGTTTCTTGATTAAATGTAACTCCATTATGAAAATTATTTTCTATCTGCTTTACAGCAATTTTCCCGGCTTTTATAACATCACCGGAGTTTCTCCAATCACCAAAACTTTTTACAATTTCATCTATGTTAACTCTCGGCATATCAAAAATATTTCTAAATGTCCTATATAAAGTGGATTTGCCGGCACCATTAGCACCGGCAATCAAAATATATTTCTTCATTAAAAGAGATTCCTTTCGATTATCTGCTTCTGCTCTCGCTGGAGTAAGTAATTACCAATCATATGAAAAAAGTCGCGTTCATCTTCATCATTTGCCTCCATAAAAAGCTGGAGTGTATCCTCTGGTTGTAACTCTTTTATCTCCTGATACATTTTCGAGAACTTCTTAACATCACACATAAATGAATCCTCCTAATATGGTCATTTTATCTCTTTATTGCCCATTATGTCAATAATACCAATATCAAATTGTGAAACTGCGGCACTTGGATTTTTCCCGGCGAACCGACCGACGAAGACCGTCAGGTCGAGGAGACCTTGAACCCTGAGTTCAAGGGACTCTTCGGCCTGAGAGCGAAAAAAGAGCAGGTCATTTTGACCTGCTCTGCTTTCGTTCTAATGCGGAAGATGGGACTTGAACCCACACGGTGTAACCACCACAAGATCCTTAGTCTTGCTCGTCTGCCAATTCCGACACTTCCGCATTACGCCACGGATTTACGAGGTTTTTTCTCTACCGCGCAATACTTTTTCGGTTTAGGCGTGCAAGACTATGTGTTTTCAATAGGTCTTGCTCGTCTGACCTTGCTTATAATAACATTAGAAGTAAAGAATGTCAACCGCTTTTTAATTGTTTTTTGCGTGTGTTTTTCAGCAAAAACAAAAGACACTCGCACTTTTAAGCGAGTGTCTCGGCAGCAGGCGTGGGAGGTCTTTATGGAATAATAACCTCATCTAAATCCACTCATAATTCCGTCAATACATTTTACCGCTTCTTGTGTGATTTCTTTTGACACGTCTTTTGCAAACACCTGTCTTACATAATCTCTTATTTCGTTTTTTAAGTCTTCTATGTATTTATTGTATGCAATATTTTCGTTCATTTCTTTGCGTACTTCTGCGTAAGATTTTTCTGAGGGAAAGTGTTTATCCCAATGAGATTGAACGATTGATTTTGGTGGTTCTACAACTTCAATTATTATAGTATATCCATCTTGTTTTATCATTGTTTTACTCCTTTCTACCAGTTTCATTGATAATTGTTTCCTCTTTTAATATTTCCACTAGTTCATCTATGGTATCATTGTAAATTGCATTAAATATTATATCCTGTTTTTTATATGGGTGTCCGCCCAAGTATTCACACATTTCATTGTATGCAATAGAGTATTGCAGTGGACAATCATCTTCATCAATACGATTCTCCCAATAAATTCTCCACGCGTTTTTATATTCTTCTTCTTTAATAATTCTGTATGTTTTGTTGATAACATCAATGCAATAGTATATATCTTCCCCGTCCGCAATCAAATCCAATCGGTATAGTTTTTTTATCCATCTACTAATAGTTTGATATGTAACCTCGACATTTCCAATCATATATTCTTTCATTGTAACAAAAGGAAGTTTGCGGAAGTCATCATCTAGGAAGAAGTGATAAAAGAACACCTTCAAGCGTTCAAAATCGGTTTGCGGTGCGAAGTTTAACTTCTCTATACAAAAGGTCTTAAATCGTGGCGGAAGTCCGGAAATCGTCAATTCAAATGTCTGTCCACGTCCACTTGTTGTATAAGTATATCCCTGTCTTGTCAGCTTGGATTTTATACTGTCTATTCGGTCAGTTTTGAAGTGATGAATCAACTCTTGTCTTGTATATGTTTTTTTATTCAGCATACTTGTTTAGAGGCGTTTTTACGCGATATTATAATAATCAATAATATATCTATATATCGTTATAAGTCTGCGTAAAATCTCCTTATATCTCAGTCCATAAGTCAGATATAAGTTCTTCCGCCTTACTCCTTTTCTCATCTGACAAGTCATAATCACAATGCAAATAATTTGCAACACTTCGCACGTTTCTCATTCCCAAATACTCTGCTATATAATTATTATCAATGTCAGATGTAATCTTAATAATTTTTAATCGAATTCTAATTTCTTCTTGTGTCATAAATTTTTCTCCTTTCTTCGTGATTTTGTCACGTTTCTAGCAAAAGTAAAAAGTCGTTGCATAGACAAAACCAAAAGGCAACGACTTTTTACGCATGCTGAATGTAATGGTTTATATATAAATCTTCTTTAGAAGATAGATAAATGTGGGGGTAGTTTTCGGGATTAATAATTTGCGCATTTGAATAATGCGGTGTAGGTGGACACTACAATCTTGAAATGCAAATTCAAAAACTAAACACGACCGATTTTGATAAACTAATTTGGTTTTTGTTTCTTTATATCTTATATAAATATTATACCAAAAATTTTCTAATTTTTCAAAGTGTGGAGGTATAGAGTCTGGCGCTGATGATAAAAACAAAAACAGGGCTTACGCCCTGTTCCTCATTTATTTTTCTTTTAAAAGTTTGTAGAACGTCGTTTTCTTTGTTCCTGTAAGTTCCATTGCTTTCACTCCGCTGATTTCTCCACGTTCCCATTGGGCGATTACTTCTCCCCAATTACTAGGCTTTTGTGCTTTCGGTCTGCCATAGTCCGCCCATTCTCCGCGTGCTTTCTTTGTTTCAATTCCCTCACGTTGTCTTTTCTCCTTCTTCTCGATTTCCGCCTGTGCCATTGTCGCGTATAATTCGATAAGCATATTATTGATTGTTTCCATAATCATTTTAGCCATTGAGTTATCAAGTTTTGACAAGTCCTGCGTTGTAGTTGGGATTTCTAAAATCATAACGCGTATTCCTTTATCTTGGAAGTAACGCAACTCTTTTAATGTGTCTTGCTTGTTTCTTCCTAGTCTATCAAGTTCCGTTATAATCAATGTATCTCCGCTTCTCAATATGTCCTCTTTTAATACTTGATAGCGTGGGCGGTTAAAATTCTTTCCTGTCTGTTGGTCTGTGTATATCTTTTCAAGTTCAATGTTGTTTGCTTTGCAAAATGCTTCAATTTCTGCAATTCCTCTGTCAAGGTGTTGGTCTGTTGTGCTTGTTCTGTGATATGCGTAATACATAGTTTTTAATCTCCTTTGTTCGTCTGCTCTTTTGATAATTCTATTATATCGCAGACGTTCGTAAATGTCAACACTTTTCTGTGAACGTTCGCAAATTATTTTTGATACTTTTACAGACGCAAAAGAGATATGTTTTCACACGTTCGGAAATGTATACTTTTATGAACTCTACAAAAGAAAAGAAGTAGCAGATGTATTTCTGCTACCTCTTTGAATTATTACTCTCTGACAACCTCTTTGAATGTATGTGCTACAATCTGCGGTGTTCCATAAAGTATTATGTATCTACGGACTGTACTTCCGCTTCTTTTCATTTCTCTACCAACTTTCGCATAGTTCCCATACAATGCATACAGGCGGTGCATTTCAACTATCTCTTGTGGTGTTACTCTGTCAGCCATAGTCTTACGCCTTACGACTTGGCTTTTGTGCGGTCTTTAAATTCTTGTCAGTATCTTTCATTGCTTCTTCCCAGCATTCTTTTAAAAATCCGTCAAACGTTTTCTTTTTTGCTTCATCGCCTGTTGCTTCAAGAATAATTTTATTCATTGCTTCCAACTTATCCATATAGTTCCAAGGTACTGTGATTGTTTTCTTGTCTGTGTCTAAAATAATTCTCATTTGTTCATTCTCCTTTGCGTTCAATCGTTTCGATTGATTTTTTTTCATTCTAACGCAAAACGTCTGCAAACATTGAAATTTAAGATGTATTCCCTTAAAAATAATTGAATACAAGAGAAATTGAACGGGTTTGAATTGATTTCATTGTATTTTCTTTTGTTTTCTCGGAAATCCATTCGTTTTGATTGCAATTACAGG
>JAEIGA010000219.1_pt1 | contig 81163 bp, 70 predicted proteins | sample 9270691 | NCBI WGS metagenome assembly JAEIGA01 (sample SAMN17057246, study PRJNA624740) | gut metagenome | biome: biome; isolation source: fecal sample | host: Bos grunniens | place: China: Xizang | collected 2019 | reverse complement strand
CTTCTCATATGTCTGCACCAGTTCAATGGCTTCGAACACATCGTACTCTCTCAAGGCTTCCTTGGCTTCGTAAGTACCGATAATGTAGTAGTCGGTATTAAATACATCGTTGTGTAGGTCGCAGTAGTAACCATCATAACCGCTCTCAAGGGTTTCAATAATGTCTTCAACGGCTTCCCACTTCATCTGTTCGTGCTTCTTGTTGTAGTTCATAGTAAACTCTCCTTTTCAATTTTAATAGTGTTGTTAGTTGCTTTCTAACTATCTAAAGTATAGCATATATTAGTTTAGTTGTCAAGTAGTTTTTATAAAATAGTTGAAAATATTTTCCAGCCTTATTATAAAAAACAAATCCTTTTATCATATCATATTTTTCCATATTTGTCAAGCCAACAATTTATTATTTTTAAAAATTAAGATTTTTTGTTACAGCAGCATATATACAATAAAACATAGTTTTTAAAAATTAAAATTTTTTGTTGGCGTAAAAAAATAAAAAAGAAGAGGGATGGATTTCTCCACCCTTCATTTCTATTAGTCCTTAGTCCAGTAGTTGCCAATGCAACCGCCTGTACTATCCCAAATATCATTAACCTTGCCATTAATGATTGCTACCATGTGGTGTCCACCGATGTTACAGATGTATCTCTTGTTCTTATCTGCAAGCAATCTGCAAAACTCTTTGCCAGTATACTTCGTGTTATCTGTCTTTCTTGGCTGTTTGTGCTTTGTCCAACCTTTACCAATAAGATACTTTTCAACCGCCTTGTCGCAGGACATCTCGTAACCAGTTTCAAGGTGTACCTGCACCATTTCCACTAGCACCTCATTGTACGGCTCATTAAGTCCAGTACAAACCGCTCTCAACCAACAATCACCAGTAATGCGATTCTTAGGGTTTGCATTGTAGTAGTGGAAGGTATTTGTTTCAGGGTACTTCTCTTGCCTTGTGGCCATAGTGTTTGCTTCCTTTCAATATTATGTTGTTGTTGCCCTTTAGGACACTATCATTATATCATATATTTATATGGTTGTCAAGTAGTTAATTGTAAATAGACTATGAACATTTGGATACAATCTTGTATATATTTGTGACTATTTTGTAACTATTTTACCGTCACGCTTCTGATACAATAAATAATAATTTTTAAAAATTAAGATTTTTTGTATCGCCGTTTCAGTTTTTCTTTATTTTTAAAAATTAAGTTTTTCTGTTCACCGTTTCCATCTGATGTTACAAATTTTCTTTGTTTTTAAAAATTAAAATTTTTTGTATCAGAACATCAGCATCAGAACATAAAAAAATAGGAGCTGGATTTCTCCAACTCCCACAAAAACAAGCGGTATACAATTTTTATTTTAACAACAACAACAACACTAAAAGAAAAGAAGTTGTATACCGCTGTTTTCTTATTTATACTATAACATATATTTTTCTATATGTCAAGTATTTTTTAATTTATTTTCCTGCAAAACGAGGTAAGAAACGGCTAAACTCAGTAGCAGGGAATTTGCTTCTATCAATGTTATTTACAATGCCCACAACATCGTGTGCAAAGTTAAAGTTGTCGGCATTAAGCCAATCTTCCAAACGCATATTGAAAGCATTATCTGCGCTCTCAATGTCCATCAATAAGGTGTGGCGTTCTCCGTGGTAGATTCCCAGTTCTTCCGCTCTTTCTGCGATTTTAACATACATCATAAACTTTTCTTTGGTTTTCATAATGTCCACCTCATTTATTATTTTAATATGTTTGTTCCTCTTTATGATTCTATTATAGCACATATATTCTATTTGTCAAGTAGTTATTTAAATATTTTTTGATTTATTTTCCAGATTCTTTTACTTCCAGATGCTTCTTCATATACCTCCAGATGCTTCTCCATATTTTTATTGTTTTTAAAAATTAAGATTTTCTGTTCTGGTCTGGCTGCTGTATATATAAAATAATGATTTTTAAAAATTGAAATTTTTTGGCAGCAGCAAAGATAAACAAATAAAAAAAAGAAAAGCGGCAAGGATTTTTCCTCACCGCTCCTTTTATATATTAAATGAACAACACTCTTACATCAAATGTCTCAAAAGTTTTCTTGCTCATCAACTCTATTACTGTTTCAAGTTCTTCTGTTACGATTTGAATCTGTGCTTCATTTAATCCTATGGTTTCTCCTTCTTCATCGTGGCTTGCAAAGATGCAATTACCATAAACAATATCAAGGATATTTCCCTTTTCTTCGTCTACGATAGCAATCTCAGCCTTTAGCCCCTCAATGAATTTTCCTTCTTCATTAATAATAGTATCAATTCCATTATCACGGAATTTGTGGCTCAAGAACGGAATTTCAATATAGCCTCCTACAATCTTCTGCAAGTCCGCTAGGTCATTGCCAATCTCCGTTTCTTTTAATTCTCCATTGCTCAACACTAATACTTTCATGTTTAACAACTCCTTTTCTTTTATTGTCAAGAATATTCTATCATATTATTATGGTGTTGTCAAGTAGTTATTTAATATTTTATTCCATATAATGTTATTATTTTACGGTTTATTATTTTTAAAAATTATGATTTATTGATTACTATTGTTTTTAAAAATTTAATTTTTCTGTTTTACAGTTTATCAATTTTATTTAATTTTTAAAAATCATTATCAGATGCTTACGACGGCACATATTTTTTTTAGTTTTTAAAAATTAAAAATTTTTGTATAAATAAGAAACGACGACGACAATAAAAAATAAGTGGTGGATTGCTCCACCACCTTTGATATTCTATTATGTTGCCATTTCAAATCTGCAACCAAAGAACCAATAAGCTTTATTCTTTGGAATTACAACTGGCTCAAAGCCATTCTGTTCTTCCTCCAATGTTAGATAAAACTTATCAAGTTCTCCAGCCGTGTAAAGTTCGTTGGCAACAAAGATGCCATCAGGCTTGCGCTTTACTCTGCATTTGTGATTCTTGATTCTCTGTTTTTGGTCATATTCAGGCTTCACTCTATAATAACGCATATATATTCCTCCGTGTTGTATGTTCTGTTGTTGTGTTAGGTCTTTCAACCACCTATATATTACCATATAAATAATAATTTGTCAAGTAGTTTATTGAAAATTTATATAAATATTTTTATATCAATATATACAATACAGCTACATACAGATTCCTTTTATTTTTAAAAATTAAGTTTTTCTGTTATACAGCTCCAACAATTTTATTTAATTTTTAAAAATTAAAAAATTCTGGCAAGCGATATCTGGCACGGACAACAAAAAAAAGAGAGAGCCTTTCGACTCTCTCTATATAACTTTATGTTTTATCCTTCCTCTTCCTCTTCCTCTTCCTCTTCCTCTTCCTCTTCCTCTTCCTCTTCCTCTTCCTCTTCGTCATCTCTATGCATCAATGCTTCAAAGTCCTCATAGCCGAGCATCTCAGCAATCCAATCATCCTCAAACCAAAAAATATCATTGATTTGTGTGTCTTCCATGCCGTCTGGATAAACATCTTCTAAGATGGCTTCAATGGTGTCAAGTTCGTCATCTGTTAAATACTTAACAGTATCTTTTGCACCGCTCCAAAATTCAAAGTTTCTTAAGCTTTCTTCCATGTAAACTTTCATTATAATTACTTCCTTTCTTGTTGTGTGGTATGTTGTTGTTCCTCTTTACACTTATAATATATCACATAAAAGAATATATGTCAAGTAGTTTTTATGTTTTTTTTAATAAATATTTTCATATCGATACAACTTCCTGCACGGTATCATGTATTTGTAGTTTTTAAATATTAAACTTTTTTGTCCACGACAGCATCAGAACCGTAACAAATAAATTTAGTTTTTAAAAATTAAAAATTCTTGTACGCCGTAAGTTTATTACAACATAAAAAAAGAGAGTGGATTTTCATCCACCCTCTACTTTGTTTATTTTTTATCAAGCTATCCAAGCCATCAAAAGTGTAAACAGCGATACGCAAATACCAATGCCAAGAGCCATCAGAATTTTCACAAATTCTTTCTTGTAGTTTCTTCTATACTCTTTGGGGATTTCGTTGTATTTTGCTTTTTCCATGATGTTTTCTCCTTTAGTTGTTTGTTGTTGTTTGTTAGTTGTTTTAACTGATGATATTATATCACAATAATTTCCAGTTGTCAATAGTTTTTTCAAAAATCTTCCAAAGAATTTTCCGCTAATGCTCCTGATATTTTTCCGTGTCCAGTAAAGTTTGATATTTAAAAATTATATTTTCCGTGTGGCGGTTAGCAAATAATTCTTATTTTTAAAAATTATTTTCCGTCAGAGCGTTAGTACAGATTTATTTAATTTTTAAAAACTATCTTCAGAATTTTCCGTGACAGAAAAAGAATATATTTAAAAATTATTCTTCCGCAAAAATATTTAATTTTTAAAAATTATTCCTCTGATATATTCCATACCAAATAAATTTAGTTTTTAAAAATTATATTTATTTGTATATATAATAAAAGAGGATGGAATTTCTTCCACCCTCTAGTTTGTTTATTCTTCCACAATCTCAACCGTTTCCGTTTCTTCCTTTGTCAGCGGATAAATTCCGTACTCGCACGGCACCGCCAAACCTCTTTCAATCCACGCAGGATTTGTTGCATCTATTCCAAGTTCTCCGTCTTCCGTGAGATATACCTTTTCTTTCCGCTCTAGGCTTTTATCTCCGTGAGGATATTTGATTTTGCACCCTTCGGTGATTTCTTTTCCATTGCGGTCAAAGTATTTCTTTTTTCCGTTTTCCACTTTAATCATTTTGCTTTTCCTCCGTGTTGTCGTTAGTGTTGTGTGGTTTATTCCTTACGATGATATTATATCATATATTTATATATATGTCAAGTAGTTTATTTAATATTTTCCAGATAATATTCCATATTGCTTCCATTAATCTTCCATATCAATATTATTTAATTTTTAAAAATTATCCACGGTCAAAGAAGCTCTGCAAAAAATTACGATTTTCAAAAATTATTTTCCATCTGTCAGAAAGTTTTTGTTTTTAAAAATTCCGTTTTTCCGTTCCTCCGTCAGAGCTGCATACAAAAATATTTAATTTTTAAAAATTAAAATTTTCCGATTTTCCGTAGCGTCTTTAAATTTTCCATGGATTTTCCGCAATAAAAAAGAGAGCGGAATTTTCTTCCGCTCCCTTTATTCTATATAACTTTATTTGTTTAGTATGCCACAACCTCCAAGGCATCCCACCAAGCCTTGCCTCCTCCGCTAATACCAAAGGCGTCCACAAATGCGTTGATGTGGTTCATGGTGGTCATGCTGTAACCGCTCCATAGTCTTTCAAACTTACCATTGCGGATTCTCGCCACGATGGTCTGGTAGCTTTTAAGCTCGATGTCGCCGTTGTCTTTCTCGATTACCTCTGCTTTACCGTAGAAGGACTTTCTGCCGTTGATGGGTTTTAGTTCAAAGTATTTCATGGTGTGTCGCTCCTTTTCTGTTGGTGTGTTGTTGGGTTGTTTGCCTTTCTTGATTATAATATATCATATAATAATATAGTTGTCAAGTATTTATTTTAATATTTCAATAAAGTATTTTGCGGTTTGGCGTGTTATCTGTCGGTCTGGGTGTGTTGTCTGGTTTATAGGCTTCTGGGGTCTCTGGTTGGCTTCTGGTGCCGTTTCTTTGGTGGTCTGGCGTATCTGGTTGTCTGGTGGTTTCGACGGCTCTGAACGGCTCTGGTGCGGTTTTGTGATGTTTTTAAAAATTGCAAAAACTTGGCGGTCTAGACGACGACAGAACAGAAAAAGATAATTTTTAAAAATTAATATTTTTTGGTTGTCTGGTCTGATGCGATTCAGAAAAATTTAATTTTTAAAAATTAAGATTTTTTGGTTTGTGGAAAATGGGCAAAAAAAGAGGCTGATTTTCTCAGCCTCTATTTTAGCGGAATTATACGAACAGAGTCACCGTGCCATCTTCGTTTTCTTCGTGGCTTCGTACCTCCAAATTGCCGATGCTGTGGATTTGCTCCCAGCTCATGCGGTCAAGGTCTGTCCTCAAAATAGTGCGGTCAGGGAAAATAATTTTCGACCAATTCATAAAATCTCTCACTTCGTTCATATTGTAGTCCTCCAAAAAAATTTAATTTCTAAAAACAATTTTTATCTGTCCATAGGTAAGGGGAGGTTTCCCTCCCCTATAACCTTAGCAATTAGCTGAGTATTTTTCGTAAAGCTTTACAAGTTTTTTTGCGGTAACTTGTGCCTTGTGTTTGCGGTATGCTGTGCGTGTTTCGTATCTTCTTCTATCCCATTCAGTATCCATGAAATGCTCACAGAAATTTGTCACGATAGCCTTTACCATTTCAACCTCCATTTTGATTAGGTTTTGATACTGTTTGGCGTTCTGGAATTTGTTGAGACGGAATTCAATGTTTGTGCTGTTTGTAACATTGATAAAGTTGTAGCGGTTGTTTGCGTTGCTATACTCAGAAACGGCTGTGCAGTAATGGCTGTCAAAGTATCTACCGAAAAGCTGGGCGGTCTTGTCTGGGTTTGCTTGCATTGCCGTTGTGAGCGGTACGAAAAGGCTGTGATAGAATCTCTGGATATAGCCCATATAAGTGGCGTTGCCGTTGCTGTCTTTCATGCTGTCAACGCTGATATGTGTATGAGTACCGCAACTGTTATTGATAGCCATATGCCCGTCACTCATAAGCTTTTCAACAGTAACAGCCCATTTGCTTGCAATGTTCAAACCTTGCATGATACCAGACACATACTCGCAAGCGTTGCCATCATAACCATAGCGGCGTCCCATGCCGTCACTAGACAAGCTACAATCATGGGTAGGAATAAAACCATACTCAAACATGATGTTTCTGGCGTGTTCGTCACTATAGCTAGTTTCATGCTCGATACCTACACAGACGGCATTTTGTTTGGCTTTACCTTGCAAAACATTGTTGCTTGCATGATAAGAGCGGTTAAGATTGGCACATTGACGGCACATATAGGCGTTACGGTTGCCACGGTTAGGCATTGCGGTCTTTACCATTTCGGTTACATTATGGACAGCTCCACAGCAAGTACAAGTAGCGGTTGTTTTCATGATTTTTCAATTCCTTTCTTTTTTGTCGTGTTGTTTTGTGTTGTTGTCGTAACCGCTTATCGATTACACCTACAACATAGCATAAAAAAACCATTTGTCAACAACTTTTTTTAATTTTTAAAAATTATTTTTTCGAGAAATTTTTTGAAATTTTTTCGAGTGATGGGCAGGGGGTGGTTTACATCTGCGTGTGCGTTTTTTTATATGGAATCAATAAGATGTGGTCTATCTATTCCTCAACAGTAAAATCACTCGAACCGCTCCATTCCTCACATTCCCTATCACCACCACCCCCACTCTCTCTCAAAAAACACAACACTATCAGCAATAAAAAATATCAAAACTAAAAATTAACTTCTCTCCCCACTATCTCATTCAAAATCAAAACCGTTACAATACTACAATGCTATATAGCCTCAAAAAACATTTCTAATCTATTATCTAATCTATTATCTAATCTATTATCTAATCTATTATCTAACCCATTATCTAACCAATTGCCCAACCCATTGTCTCACTTCGTTCTTCATCATTGCATTTCAGCTACACTCAAAATATAAGACACTCAAAAAACAGACAAAAAATTTTTTAAAAAAAGTACTTGACATTTATAAAATATAATGTATAATATCATTGTGATTGATTTATTGTCTATATAATTAATAAGGTTATATACTTAGAGATACATCTTTAAGACAAAGATATAACTTAATAACACTATCTGTTCAAAACAATAATTTTTAAAACACTAACTATTCTTCCACAGCAAATTTTAACCCCACAGTATTATCATGGAGCGTAGTTCACTAGCTTGAATAAAGCTTAGTGGCTGTGCGATAGCACAGTAGTATTTTTATATACATATATACTTATTGTATAGAACGGAAAAATACCGTACAAAATGTACGGTGGTCAAAGTAAAAAACACGATGAGCACCGTACAAAATGTACGGTGGTCAAATAAGTTATTAAATTTATTTGGCTATCATCAACAAAAATAAAACAAACTAGGAGGTGATTAATATTGATGTAAATAACAGACAAGAATCTTATTCTCTTGTTGATGGCAAATACGAATATAAAAGAATTCCATTAGAAGAATCTCAATCAAAATACATATATGTTCCTCTGTCTGTTATTACAGACACTGAACTCGATATAAAAAGAGTTGGTATATTTTCGTATTTAAGAATACATTGTGGGTTAAACAATGTAATTGGCTTCACTATTCCAGATATGATTGAATGGTGTGGAGGAAAACCAGATAGAAGAGTAAATGGCACTAATGATAAAGTTCTGTCCGTATTGGACGCATTAATTAATAGGGGCTATTTAACATATCTTACTGAGAAAAGCAGAAGCTCTTATATAAAGTGTGAATTTAACATGAGTCATTATTACGAAGAGTGTTCAAATGGGTATGCAGTAATATACTTAGATGAACTAGAAAAAATAATGAATTATAAAAAAGAAAATTTAAAAGATAACACGCTTAATGCTGCAAGTATCCTTGTCGTTTTTGCTTATCTCAGAAATAAGATACGACGCAGACCAAACGAATTGTTCCCAGAAGAAAGAACTTCTGATGGTATCAAAAAAAGAAAAGAGAAACTTCCAGATGCTTATGGAAGCAGTTTCTTAGATATAGCAAATGAGTTAAATATTTCTTCTAAGACTCTATCTAAAATAATTGATATTCTTGAACAAGAGTTGGAGCTTATTGTAACTGATAGAGCTTTTAGGGTAAAAAATGAAGATAATGAATTTAGAACCCTCCCTACTATTTTTGCCAATGCTTATAAACGAGAAGATAAATACTTGTTAAAGACTGGCGATAATTATAGCAGGACAGAAATTGAATTAAAAGCCGAAAGCTTAAAACGACATTATCAAGGATACAGAATTGATAAAAAGAAAAGAAAATATAAAAAGAAAGGAGAAAATGCTAATGAATAATAAATATAATTTTGATGACATTACAGACGAACAATATTACAGTAGATGTCTAACAGAAGCAGACTTCTACCCTCCGTCTGATAATAGATATTTGAAAACGAATGTTAAAGATATAGTTGGCGGAGACAACTATGCCGATTATTGTGAATATATTTTTAATTTACTTGAAGAAGAAGAATATTATGATTAATTTTAATTCATAACTATTAAAGTTATAAAAATGAATGAAAAGAAGCGATTAAAGAAGGTGTTAAGATGAGTTTAGATGTTCAAGTACAAATTCTAAGCGTAGATACAGGTAACTTCTACAGTAATAAAGAAGCTCGTCTGCATTGGAAAAACCATAAACTTAGAGCTGAAAGAAATCGGCTTATTAATGGTGGCGATATTATAAGCGCCAATGGTGAAACAAAAAGAAGTATTGTTGGATTAAAAGAGATTGAATTTAATATAGCTAAATATGGTGTAACAATTTCAGAGTTAGAAGGAGCCGCTAAATCCGAAGATGGATTTACGAAATTTGGAGAAAATCAAGAAGAGTTATTTAAACTATATGAAACACATTGTTTTCTAAAACATTTAATTTCAATAAAAAACAAATCTATTAAAAAAACAAAAAATGATTTATTAAAGTTATTGGAAAACAAAATCAATGCCAACATCCAATCAAATGGCAGCCATCATATTAGAGCATTAAGAGAAAATCAAGTTTCAGAGAAAAATGTTATCTCTGTATTTGATTCTTCTTTTACGAGAATGATTGGCGCAAAACAAGATGAATTATGTGAAGATTTTATGGTGGTTCAAGTATATTACTTTGATGTTATAAAAGATTTGATTTACTATGGCTTTACATATAAGGGCGAAAAGTATATTTACTTTACTTCTTCTGCTGGTCAGATTAGAACTAAAAAAACCGTATTTATTAAAGAATCTGTTTGGAAGCAGTATGAAAAGACAATCATGTGTGGACTTACCATTGATTCTATTAATGGAAAAGGCGGCAACAATCCCAACAAACATTTGGCATATATGGCTTTAACAAATTCGGCAACAGATATTTGGAAAGAATTTGATATTGATAAAACTATTGTGATTGACGATTTTGAAACAGATGTATATGGAACTTATGATTTGGTAGACGATGTTGATTATTCTATAAAGCGAATATCTGATTATGTTCCCATACCTCATACAGATGGAGCTGGTATGATGTTGCCTTGCATGGGTAAAAACCGTATGGTTCGTTTACCTTGGATAAAAGGACTGCTTGGTTCTTTTGATTACATAAAGTTTATCAATAAAAATAACTGCTCCCCTATTATAAAAGATATCTACGGCAAAGAGCACAATATTATTGACGAAGATATACAAATTATTTTTACAAAGTCACAATTTAAAATGTGGAAATATTATGACTCTTGGGAGCAATATAAGGAATATTACAAGCGATATAATTGTTCTGCTGGATATACCAATATAGAAGAAGACAAAATAAAAAATGCCACAATAAATTATCAAATGCTTCAGACACTGACAGATGTTACCGATGATGAAATAAATAACATTGTTCAAAAATCACAGGATAAGCTAAATAATATTTCTACTCTTGATGGAATAAAAGATGTCTTCGGTGTAACCCCGTATAATACCAATATGACATATTTACAACAGGCAATTAACTTATACCCCACCCTGCTTAATGACGAATATTTAAAGGCAACTTTAAGAGAGATTAAAGATAGTATGGTAAAAAGATATAAAGCTGGTAGTCTAGTTGTTCGTGGAAAATATACATTTTTACTTCCAGACTTTTATGCTGCTTGTGAGTATTGGTTTATGGATATTAAAAATCCAAAGGGATTATTGGACGATGGAGAAGTTTTTTGTTGGCTCTTTAGGAAAGACGAAAAGCTTGATTGCTTACGCTCTCCCCATCTTTACAAAGAACACGCAGTTAGAAAAAATGTGGCTTGTATCTATGATAAGAATAAAAATAAGAATTTAGAAATAAACGAAGAAAAAAAGAAAAGACAAGAGATGGTTCGTGAGTGGTTCTGTACAGATGCTATTTATACAAGTTGCCACGATTTAATTAGCAAGATTCTTCAATTTGATGTGGATGGAGACAAGAGTTTAGTTGTTGCAGATGAAGCTATTGTTCCTATTGCAGAGAGAAACATGAATAATGTCGTGCCTCTTTATTACAATATGAAAAAGGCTTCTCCTATTCAATTAAACAATCAAACAATCTATGATGGATTGAACGCCGCTTTTGTTGGTGGAAATATTGGAATTTATAGCAACAACATTTCTAAGATTTGGAATAGCGATGTTTTTGTAAATGGAACTGAAAAAGAAAAACAAGATGCTATTAATTTAGTTAAGTTATTGTGCATGGAAAATAACTTTGTTATTGATTTTGCAAAGACATTATATAAGCCAGAAAGACCTAAACAAGTTCATGAAAAAATAACAGCTTTTACCAAGGGTAATGTCCCCTACTTCTTCGTTTACGCTAAGGACAAAGAGAATTCACAAGTTGAAAAGTTGAATGATAGTTTTGTAAATAAGCTTGATAAAAAAATTGTAAATCCTAGAATTAATTGCCGTAATCTAAAAGATTCTAATGGTAAAATGCTTGGAACAATAGATTATACAAAATTAGTTGGCAATCCAGATATTAAATGCAAAGTTGCTTATCATAAAAACGGCACTATTGATGAATCTAAAACAGACCCTTTGATTGTAAAATATTGTGAGTTAAATCAAAAATATCATTTTAAAATTAATATGAAATGCGTTGATTTGTCGAACGATATTTTCATTAATACAGATGCAAAGCAAAAAGTATTTTTTAAAGGGGTTGCAAACGAGATTAAATATGAATTGTCTCAATTTGGTTATACGAATGCCGAGGTAACAGATATACTTGTTAAGTTTTTATATCATGTAAAGCCCAGTAAGCATAAAGATGTTCTTTGGTTTTGTTATGGTGGATACATAGTAGATAATTTAAAAAGAAATTTTAATCAGGGAACAAAGATTGTTCAATGTTGTGATTGCGGTGAATGGTTTGAAGTAGATACCAAAGATAATGAAACTTGCAGGTGTAAGGAGTGTTATTATGAGTATCGAAGGGTTTATTATAGAGAAAAAAAGCGTGAACAAAGATTGAAATTAAAAATGTCCACAGCACAAACTCTTTCTATAGACAGCTAATAATTAAGGTTATATAGATATAATTAAATTTGTAAAACGCATAAAAATAAGGAATGCGAAATGTCCCCTACTAGGGAAACACCCATTTTAAAACAATGCTCTTAAAGGTTACTGGAAGAAAGTACTAATTAGAAACTACAGCTAACCTTTAAGCAGTTTTGTTTGTCTTTCTTTTATTTATGGTTTATTAGTTGAAGTATAATATTTGGAGGTATATGTATTGAGTAGTAAAAATAAATCTGTTATTACAAAAGAAAGTCTAATTAACATTATTTTAGACAAAAGCAAAGATGATTTTATTTCAACAGAAGATTTGCTTAGATTAATTGATAAGGTAACTGACGAAGACGGAATTATATCTAAAAAGAAGTTGATTAAATCTATTAGAAATTCTCATACTAAGTCAGTAATAAAAGATGTTTATGGTTTATTAGAAGAAACTATTTTTAATTCTCTTTCTTCTGTAGACAAGAAGCAAGATGTATGTATTAGACTATTTGAAGGCATTAGTCTGGATGGTATATATGTTTCCGAAAAGACAAAGAAAAATAATTTAACTGGCGAAATCAGCTTGGTAGAAAGCAAGATTAAGCCTAAGTTTAATATTACACGCTCTTATTGTGAAAAGTTAAATGACAGATAATAATGCCAATAGTTTGGTATATTCAGTAGTAATACTGTTTATATACAATGTGCCGCCGTTTCAATAGAGATGGTGGCACTCTTCTTTTCATTCATTTTTCTTTACCTTTCTTAAAATGGCAGTCTGTTCCTTGGGGCAGACTGCCGACTTAATATGTGAATGAAAAGAATTATTATGTTTAATGTGCGAGTGTGCTGGAATTGGTAGACAGGTCACTTTGAGGTGGTGATGTCAAACTTGGCGTATGGGTTCAAATCCCTTTACTCGCACCATATGGGGGTATAGTTCAGTTGGGAGAACGCTTCCCTTGCAAGGAAGAGGTCATGAGTTCGAATCTCATTATCTCCACCATTTACCATTTATATTCCCCCTTAGCTCAGTTGGTAGAGCGACGGACTGTTAATCCGCAGGTCGTTGGTTCAAGTCCAACAGGGGGAGCCATATGGCTCCGTAGTTCAGTTGGTTAGAACGCCGCCCTGTCACGGCGGAGGTCACGAGTTCGAGTCTCGTCGGAGTCGCCATTTATACAGTGCTTAAGAGTACTGTTTTTATTTTTGTAAATTTTTATTTTATGTAAAGGTGTGAAGGTAGAAAAATATGAATGACTTTAAGAAATTAGAGAATGAGAACTTTCATCAATATATTTGGAGAATGGACGAATTGGTTCAGTCTGGTAAATATAAGAATTGGAAAGAGATAACTCCTTTTATAAATAGAGAGCTGTTTGGCGAAGATGAATCTCAATATAGAGATGAGTCTGCTTATCGTAAAGCTGTAAAATACGCAAGAGACTTTTATGAGGCTGGCGTATTTGGTGTTGGAGGAGACGAATACTATCAGAAGTTGCAAAACGAAAAGCGTGAAATACAAAAGGCAAAAGTTCAGGTACAAACTGAAAAACTAGAGTATTCTCGTTGGCTTAGAGAAGAAGCAAGAGATGAATTAATCACAGAGAAAATTTGTAATGCAATATCATCTCTCCCTGCTCTTGATATTCCTCAACATATTTGCCCAGTTCATAATACTCGTATTTATACATTGGCTTTTGGTGACGAGCATTATGGTGCAGAATTTGAGTTAAGAGGTTTATTTGGCGAAATTTTAAATGCCTATAGTCCTGAAATTTTTGAAAAAAGAATGTGGGATTTGTTCAATCAAACAATTGAAATCGTCCAAAAAGAAAATATTGATACTTTAAATGTTTTTTCTTTGGGAGATTTTAGCGATGGAGTTCTAAGAACTTCTCAGTTAATGAAATTGAGATATGGAGTTGTTGATGGAACAATTAAGTATGCTGATTTTATTAGTAATTGGTTAAACGAATTAACTAAGTATGTACGAGTAAAATATCAGTCTACCAATGGTAATCACACAGAACTTCGTATGCTAGGAGCACCAAAAGGTACTTTCACAGAAGATAATATGGGAAAAGTCGTAACAGAGTTTATTAAGACGAGATTAAAAGATAATCCGAATTTTACATATATTGAAAATCCTACTGGTTATATATATGAAGAATTGGCAGGATATCCTTCGCTTGGAATACATGGCGAAGTAAAAAATATGGGGAACGCCATTAAGGAGTTCTCTTCTATTTATGGAATTCACATTCGGTATTTGTTTGCTGGTCATCTGCATCACAATAAGGCAGAAGAAGTTGGTGTAAATCAAGAAGTTATTAATATTGGCTCTATTATCGGCATAGATGATTATTCTTTATCGTTAAGAAAGACATCTAATGCCTCTGCTAAGTTATTGGTGTTTGAGCAAGAAAAGGGTAAGGTTTGTGAATATACATTAAAGTTAAATTAAAGAGGTAAGGTTATAATGAATATAGAATTATATTGTTGTTACTCTCTCAATTTACGAGAGTTTCTATATAATAATGGATTAAGATATAAGTTGGCTGCATTAAATCCAAATAGCAAGAGTTTATTTTGGGTTTATGTTAAAGACGAAAAGTTAGACAAATTATTAAATGAGTGGAGTGCTAATAAAAAGGCTGGCTCCAACCAGTAAATATATCATGTTGTAATATTTGGAGGTGATATATTTTGGATAAGGTAAAAAAGGAAAAATATAAATGTCTTTATTGTGGTAAGGCATATGTTGATACAAATTATTACAGCTCTAATAGTATGTTTTATAGTAATAATGGTAGATTGCCATATTGCAAACAATGTATAGAGAGATTGTTTCAATATTATTCTAGAAAATATGCAAATGAAGGATATCCGTATCCAGAAAGAAAAGCTGTTAAAAGACTTTGCATGGCTTTTGATATTTATTATAAAGAAGATGTTTTTAACTCTGCCATAAGAAATTATAAAGATAGCGATGCAAGCGTAATGACATCTCCAATGAGTCAGTATATGAGGCTTATACAGCTAACTCAATACAATCGCAACAAAGAAACATATGAGAATACTTTAGAAAAAGAAAATCAACACGAGATTGTTGAGGGCGCTCCAATTGATGCATCTACAGATTTTGAAGCAGACAAAGCTACGATTGATTTCTTCGGTGCTGGTTTTAGCAATGAAGATTATGAATTCTTAAAAAGAGAATATGAAGATTGGACTGCAAGACACGAGTGTAAAACAAAGGCACAAGAAGAAGTGTTTAAAGATATATGTTTTAATAGATTGCAGAATTTAAAGGCGTTGCGAAAAGGCGAAGAAACAAAAGATATCACGGCTGCCTTCCAAAAATTGTTGGATTCTGGTAAGTTGCAGCCAAAGCAAAATGCTGGTGATACAACAGCGGACAATCAGACATTTGGTACATTAATTGATAAATGGGAAAATGAAAGACCGCTTCCTGAGATTGATGAAGAATTAAGAGATGTTGATAAGATAGGTCTTTACATAAACATTTTCTTTAAGGGACATCTTGCAAAAATGATGGGTTTAAAAAGCGCCCTTTCTAATTTGTATAATAAATTTATGAAAAAGTACACTGTTGAAAAGCCAGAGTACGACAACGATGAAAATAGCGAGGCGTTATTTGACGCTATATTTGGAGGTGATTTGCATGATGAACAATAATTATATAGTTTATATGCATACATCTCCAAACAATAAAAGATATATTGGAATTACAAGCCAAAAGCCAGAAAGAAGATGGCGTAAAAATGGCGAAGGATATAAAGACCATGCGTATTTTTGGAGGGCGATTCAGAAATATGGTTGGGATAATTTTAAACATGATATATTGTATATCGATTTAACAAAAGAAGAAGCAGAACAAAAAGAAGTTGAGCTGATAGCATATTATAATAGCAATAATATTGATTCTGGTTATAATATGAGCGTTGGCGGCGAAAGTGGTTCAAAGGGTTATAAGTATACGGATGAGCAAAAAAAGCATATGAGCGAAGTTCATAAAGGTGAAAAGAATGGGATGTACGGAAAACATCATGCCAAAGAGACAATAGAGAAAGAAAGAGTATCTCATTTAAGAGAAAATCTTTCAGAAGACACCATTTATAAAATGAGTATAGCTAAAAAGGGTAAAAAAAGAGATAGGCAATCTGTTGAGAAACAAATTAAAACTATTTCTAATAAGGTTATATGCATAGAAACATCTGTTGTTTATAATGGAACAAAAGAAGCTGGCAGGTTAAATAACATAGACTCTTCTTGTATATCCAAGGTTTGTCGTGGAGAAAGAAAAACCGCTGGAGGATTTCATTGGTGTTATGGTGATTAATTATGGGCAATAATAAAAAATCAGAGAAACAACTTGCCAATGAAAAGTCCGAAAGAATTATGAACGGCGTTGCTTATTGGGCTGCATTCTATAGAGAAAACCCTCAAAGATTTGTTAAAGATTATTTAAATATCAATCTAAAACTTTTTCAAAAAATATTAATTTACATGATGATGGTGTGTAACTACTTCATGTATCTTGCAGCACGAGGTCAGGGAAAAACATTCCTCACTGCGATATTTTGTGTAGTAAGATGTATATTATTTCCAAAGACAAAGATTGTAATAGCATCTGCAACACGAACACAGGCAAACGAAGTTTTGCTAAAAATAACAGACGATTTAATGAAGAATTATGGTTGGGGTTCTGAAAATTTAAGACGAGAAATTACATATGCATCTGTTGGTGCGAATAAGGCTGTCATAGAATTTGCAAATGGTTCTTGGATAAGAGTTGTAACTGCTTCTGATAGTGGTCGTGGTGCAAGAGCAAATATTTTAGTTTGCGATGAATTCCGTATGGTTGACTTGGATACGATTAATACCGTTTTAAGAAGATTTTTAACCGCTCCTAGACAGCCAAATTATTTAAACAACCCAAAATATGCTCATTTGCTTGAACGAAATAAGGAAATATATATGAGTTCTGCATGGATGAAAAGTCATTGGAGTTTTGAAAAGGCTAAGGCATATACTGTCAATATGCTTGACGAGACAAAGAAATACTTCATTTGTGGTCTTCCCTATCAGATTTCAATTAAAGAAGGCTTGCTTTCTAGGGAGCAAATTCAAGATGAGATGTCTGAAGCAGATTTTGATACATTGAAGTTCCAAACGGAAATGGAATGTTTATGGTATGGAGACACAGATGGAGCGTTCTTTACTTTTGAAGACATTTCAAGTCGTAGAAAACTTAAGACCGCAATTTACCCAATTTCATTAATCGGAAATAGCAGAAATTTAAAGATACCAGACTTGGTTCCAAATGAGCGCAGAATACTTTCCGTAGATATAGCGCTTATGGCTTCAAAGAAGCAAAATAATGACGCAAGCGCAATTATAATTAACAGCGCCATACCTACGAATAATGATAACTATACATCTAACATTATATATATGGAAAATCACGAGGGTTTAACCACTGATGAATTGGCATTGGTTGTTCGTAGATTATACGATATGTATAAATGCACAGACCTTGTGGTTGATACGAATGGTGTTGGATTATCCGTATTTGATATGCTTATTCAAGATATAGTTGACCCTACTACTGGTGAACTATATCCAGCTCTTTCTTGTTGTAATGATAAAGCTATGGCAGAAAGATGTAAAGTTGATAATGCGCCAAAGGTAATTTGGTCTATTAAGGCGAGTGCGTCATTCAATAATGAAATTTGCACTTTGCTTCGTAGTGGCTTTCAAAACGGAAAGATTAATTTGCTTATTTCTGAATTTGAAGCAGAAGAAATTTTAAAAGATAAGATTAAAGGCTTTGCAAAAATGCCAGCTTATGAGCAAATGCAGTATAAGTTACCTTATATTCAAACGACATTACTTGTTTATGAATTGATTAATCTTGAATATGAGATTAAAGGTACAAATGTAAAGATAACTGAGAAGAGTGGTATGCGCAAGGATAGATACTCTTCTCTTGCGTATAACTATTGGGTTCAATGTCAACTTGAACGAGAAATGTTAAGAAAACAAAAAACTGGATTTAATGCTTCTGAATATGCATTGAAATTAAGAAGATTAAATCATAGACCCAAAACATATTAATATGCATTTATTCTAAAAGAAAGGGGTGAGATGGCATTTGAGTAATAAAAAGAACAAATCAAAAACTGTTGATGTATCTATTTATACTGAGGCAGATTATAAAAACGACCAAAATAAATTTGAGAAATCTATGAAAACAGGAAAGCTTGATTTGTCTTCGTTTCAACGATTGATGGTAAGCGATGTTTGTAGGCACACTAGCGTTATTGAAAATGGTTGTATTGGCGATATAAATTTAAAAGATGTTGAGTTAGCTTTAAAATATCCAAGACGAGGTTGGAAAATTTTATTGGCAGCTTCTTCGGAACTCATGAGAGTCTCACCTCATTATTATAGAATGAATAATTTATATTCCAATATGGCTCTTTTTTGTTGGTGGATAGACCTATACGATGTAAAAGACGGCGCAAAGGCAGAAACTATGAAAAAGGTATATTCTTCGCTTGCCGCTAAGTTGGAAAGTATGAATTTAAAACATGAATTTTCTAAAATAATGAAGGTTATACCCTATCAAGACATTTATTGCGGATTAGTATTTGAAAATCAATCTGACTTTTTCTTTCAACAAATAGATTATAAAGTTTGTGAATTATACCAAATTCAAGATGGGTTATATAATTTTAGAATAGATTTAACAAAAATAGACGGTACAAATCTTACCGCTTATCCAAATTATGTTCAATCAGCTTGGTTTGATTTAAAAGATGGAAAAGCTAACGCAAATGTAAGTGGTCAATGGTACTCTCCACCTGCCGACAAACAGATTTGTTTAAAGATGAATAGCCAATGGACATTCCCATACCCTATTTTAATTTCGTTAATTAAAGACATTTTAGATTTAGATGTCTACAAGAAATTAAAATTACAATCTGCAAGAACTGATAATTACAAGGCAATTGCAGTTGAAGTTCCCATTGATGAAAGCACGGTTGACAAGCCGCTGCTTACACCCGATACTCTTGGTATTTTTGCCGAGATTAACAGAGAAAGTATGGCTGATGATATTGGATTAATTCATACACTTGGCTCTAATGCTACTCCTATCAGCTTTAAAGATTCTAGTAATACTAGAAATAATGTTAGCGATGCTGTTGATGAAATATATAATTCTTCTGGCATAAGCAAGGAGCTTGGAAATGGAAGTTCGTCTGGCACTGCTCTTACATTATCTGTAGAAAATGACTCTGGTTTTATTTACGGATTATATAGACAGTTTGAGAGATGGACAAATAGGTTTATTAAGATTAGGAAATATAATAAGCCAGCATTCAAGTTCTCGTTTTACATTGTAGATGTTACTATTTTTAATCGAGACAATGTTTCTAAGAGATACCGTGAAGCTGTGTCATTGGGCGTTACTTGTATTGATAGGTATTTGGCAACATTGGATATGAGTCCATCTCGTACACTTGGAAGCTTTGTAACACATCACGACATATTTAAATTTAATGAGAATTTCATTCCATTGCAAACATCTTACAACTCTTCCGTTGAAGATGGTGGGTCTGGTCGTCCAACAAATAAGTCTAAAGGCGAATTGTTGGATAAAGCTGGAGAAAAAACAGAAGATTTAGATTCGAATATTGATAGATAATCTTATGTTCTATAACAATTAAACATATAACGAAGGAGAAGTAAAATGAACGAAAAGAATTTAGATAAAGAATTAAATAAGGAATTGTTTTGCTGTCGTGGAAAGCGAATGGCAAATTATCTTCTTGACCACCACTGCAAATTGGTAAGAATTGATTGTGACCAAAATGCAAAAGGCTATTTGGTTTTTCTTTTTATAAAGAACAAGAATCTTAATGACGCTATGCAGAGCTGGAAGACAGACAAAGAAACTTATTTATTTTAATTAAATTATTTTAAACGAAGGATGGGTTCGAAATATGAGTTTTAACTATCAAACAAATCAATACGAAGGGTTTATCTATTTGATAACAAATTCTATTAGTGGGAAACAGTATGTTGGTCAGACTATAAGAGATATCCAAAGTAGAATGGTAAACCATAAGAGTACCAGTAGAAAAAGAAAATATAAAAATGACTATTTATACTCTGATGTACAAAAATATGAATGGGATAATTTTATTGTATCTGAAATAGAAAAAATTTGTTGTAACACTTTAGAAGAATTAAAACAGATGTTAGATAAACAAGAAATTTTTTATATTAATAAATATAATTGTATATATCCAAACGGCTATAATATTCAAACTGGTGGCATTGCAGTACCAGTAAAAGAAACTAAGGTTTATCAATTTGACAAACTAGGAAATTTCATCAAAGAATATAAGTCTATTACGGAAGCATCAATACAAACAAATACAGATAAATCTGGAATTCATGCTTGCATTAAAGGTACGCAAGCAACTGCTGGCGGTTATATTTGGTCAAAAGATAATATTATACATAACACCAAAGTAGATATAAAACAAAAAATGGTTGATATGTATAGTTTAAATGGAGATTATTTAAGACGATTTAATTCGTTGTATGATGCTGCCGTAGAAATGTTTGGTGATAAAAGCAAAATATCTGCTATTAGTCATTGCTTGAGAAATAGAATTGAAAGCGCTTATGGATATATATGGAAATATGCCACTAAGGAGTGATTGTATGAAAAAGTCTATATACTCACTTCCTGTTTATTTTTCTGTAAAAGATGAAATATCAAATAATGATACAAGATTTCTTAATTGTACTATTGATGTGCTCCACACAGGAACCAATTTCAATGGCAGTGTATTTTCTAAGGATGTTGTTGAAAGAAATCTTGACACAATAAAGAATACACCTGTTCTTGGTTTTATCCAAGAAATGCCAGATGGCGAATATGATTTTAAAGGACACGAATATATAATAACAAAGGATGAAAATGGTGTTCGCAGAAAAAATATTGGAAGTGCGTGGGGCGTAATCCCAGAGAGCTGCAATCCAAGATGGTTCTCAAAGACCTTAGATTCTGGAGAAGATGTCGAAGTATTGCAAGTTGACGCTCTCTTGTGGAGTAAGTTGGAAGACGCTCGTGATATTATGTTTAGAGACATTGAGAAGGCTCAATCTATGGAGTTATGTCCTGACAATATCGAGGGATACGAAGACCCTGAAACTGGATTGTTCCATTTCACAAACTTTAGTTTTGATGGATGTACAATTTTGGGCGATGGTGTCGCTCCTGCTATGCAGGATGCAAATGTTACAGTTAATTTTACAATGAGTGATTTTATTGAAAACATTCAGAGTGAATTAATTAATAAATATAGTGCGTTCACAAAATTAATGAACGACGCTATAAATCAAACTTTCACCGAATCAAATCTGGTGAATGAAAAAACTAATGGAGGTGTAGAAATCATGGAAAATACTGATTTCGCTCAGACTTTGCTTAGTCAATTCGAAGACATCTCTGCACAGGTAAGACAACATGAAACATTTACGGATAGATGGGGTTACGAATGTGCTCGTTATTACGCCGTTGATGTTCAGGAGAATGAAGTTATTGTAGTTGATGTAAAGAATAACTATAACTACTTTGGTCTTTCATTTACCATGAATGGTGATAAGGCAGAGATTGACTTTGAAAGTGCAAAGAGAAAGAAGCTTCGTTATGAAGACTATGAGGAAGGTTCCTCTATCGAAGGCGCATTTGATTTCGGTAAGCATATTGAAGAAATCGAAAATAACGCTTTTGCCAAAGTCGAAGAAGCTAATGCAAAAGTTTCTGATGCCGAGAGCAAGGTTTCCGAGTATGAGGTGAAAATTTCCGAATTTGAAACAGCTAAGAATGAGATTGAAGAAAAATATAATCAAGTTAATGCTGAGTTTGAGGAAATGAAGCCAAAGTATGAGGATTTTGTTAAGGCTGAACAAGCTCGTATTGATGCCGAGTTAGACGCTAAGAAAGATGCAGAGTTTGCTAAGTATGAGTCTGTTTTGGCTGAAGATGTTAATTTTGCCGCTCTAAAAGAGAAGAAGGCTGAAATGACTGTCGAGCAAATTGAGAGCGAATGCGCAATTATGTATGCAAGAAAGAATCTTGCACAAACAAACTTTAGCAAGTCTACTGAGACTATGACTGCTGGTTTAGTTAATGATGCTGGAAAAGACGGCTTCATTGAGACCAAGTATGGTTATATCCCTGTTAGATAATATTTAAAAAATAAACTTACATATAATATTTTAGGAGGAAAATACTATGGTACACACTGTTTGTGAAACTACCAATCTTAGAGCTGTGCATTATGCAGAGCGTATCTGGGATGCTGTTGCCGATAAGGATGTTGATAACGGCACTCTGGGCTACCTTGACGGCGTTTCCGTTGAGGGTGGCGCTATTTATAATTTTAAGGCTGGCACCAAAGAGGGTGCAACTCCAGTGCTGGTTCATATGCCTGAGTGGACTGAGGATACTTCCAACAGACTGAATCAGCGCAAGGATAAGTTCGTCAATGTCGAGGGCGTTCCCTTCCGCTGCTTCACTCTGCATGAGGGCGACGAGTTTGCTTTGTCCGCAGAGGGCTTTGCTGGCACTCCCGAAATTGGCAAATATGTTAGCATTGATGGCAATGGCAAGCTGGCTGTTGCAGACGCTCCCGTTGATGATGCTGTGATGGTTGGTAAGATTATGAGACAGCGCCAGATTGGTTCTACTCTTGTTACTGGTGTGCGTACTTACGGTTATGCTCGTATTATGTACACGGTCAAGGTTGAATCTCTGGCTTAATCAAATGTTGGTAAAGGAGGAAAATTAATATGAGAACTAATTTTAGTGCTGATGAAATGAAGGTTTTCGACCTTGCCAATGATTTGGCTAGAGGCGATTTCTCTATTCATGTTGATAAGGAAAAGGTTAGCCGTGCTGACCTTGAGAATTACTTAAGAGATAAGATTAATAACGATATTCTGAAGGGTGCTACTCTGTATCAGGCTTATCGTCGCAACAACATTACTTTGTTTGAGATTATTGAAGAGATTGTTAACCTGACTATCTCCAATGACATCATGGAAGTTCCTTTTGTTGATAACTTTGTTGAGTTCAAGAATCGTGCTCTGGGTGATAAGACCGCTTGGTATTCCGAGGGTAAATCCTATCTGTCCGTGGTTTCTTTTGCTGGTAATCACTGGGATACCAATCGTGAGTCTCTGGATGCTGGCGCTGAGTTCACTCTGTCTAAGGAGTGGGTGTATATCCATGTGTACGATGAGCTGGAGCGGTTCCTGCTGAACATTACTTCCCTTGAGAAGCTGACCGATGTTATTTATCGCTCTTTCAATAAGTACATCAAGGAGCGCATTTACATGCAGTTCCAAAACATTATGGATGTTGTTCCCAAGGACTTCTCTGCTAAGGGCAACTCCGAGGAAGCTCTGGGTGCGCTGTGCGATTTGGTTCAGGCTGCTGGCGGCTACTCCGCTCTGACCATTGCTGGCACCAAGGCTGCTCTTCGTAAGCTGGGCGCTATTGTTCCCGACAAGTACTTTGCTGATTCTCAGAAGGAAGCCAAGGCTGGCACTGGCAACATTGGCGAGTGGGAAGGCAACCGTCTGATGGTTATTCCTCAAGTTCTGAAGGCTGGCACTTTTGAGCTGGCTCTGGACAACGATGCCGTCTTTGTTATTGGCGGCGATGTTAAGCCCATCAAGCTTGAGTGGATTGGCGATACTCGTACTCAGGAAGTTCGTGATGGTCGTGTTAATAACGATATGACTATGGAGCTTCAGGTTCAGACTTGCTTCGGCATGGGCATGATGCTGCCTGAAGCATTCGGTCTCTTCCGTTTTGCTTAATTAATAAAGTTATATATTAAATATTTGGATTTTAAAGAAAGGTGATTTTTAGTTATGGGAAGAACTGCTGCAACTAAGGCTGTTGTTGACGGCGTTGTTGAGAACGATGTCGTTAACACGGTAGAAAGTGTGAATGAAGAAGAAAAGAAAGATACAAAGAGAGCGATTAAGTCTGAGCCTTTAAAGGATATGGATGAAATTGAAGTAGAATCTCTTGTTTCTAATGTCAGCTATAAGGACAGTAAGACTGGCGACATGTACGAGTGGGATGAAGCTGGTCATATTGAACTTATGACTTTTGACACATTAAAGAATATGTGGAGAGGTCATAAGGGCTATTTTAGAAATATGTGGCTGAAGCCTAACGATGCAAGAGTTATTAATCAGTTCGGTTTAACAAAGACATTTGAAAGACACGAATATTTAATGAAGGCTTCTAATTACACGAAGAAGAACATTAAGTCCATTTGCGATGCGATTGCTGAAACTCCGAATGGAATGAAGTTTGCTATTTGTGACAAGGTTAAAAGCATGGTAATTTCTGGCGAAGTTTCTGATGTGTCTGTTATTAAGGAACTGGAAAAACGCTTGAATATTGACTTAATTGAGTTTCTTTAATTTATAAAATATGAGAGGTAGATTATATGGCTACTCCATATGAAAGACTTTACGAAAATCTTTTGCCGAAATTTCGTAGTTATGAAATACCTCTCATGTCTACTGAAGAGGTAAAAGATTATTTGCACGACTTTCTTATTCCTGCCGTTTCAAAATTTCATGTTTGTCGTAAAAATTTGAATGACAGAGACGACATTGTACAGAGATTTAATGTTGATTTGTCTGATACTGAGATTGAGATTCTTAGTAATTATTTGCTTATAGAATATATTGATTCTGAATATATTCGAACACCATCTCTTCTTAAGGTTCAGTTGCCGTCAAGTGACTTTAAGGTTTTTAGCCCTGCTAACTTCCTTGATAAATTGATGGCTATGCATAAAACCTATACATCAGAAAATGAAACACTTCTTTCTCGCTATGCGTGGATGGGTGCAAAAGAGTCAGGTATTAAGCTTGGTGCTGGATATAAGAAAAATAAAATTTTTTAATGAAAGGCGGTGGGTCAAATGCAGTGTTTAGACAGATTTAATAAACGAATGAGTTTAAGTGGTGGGTCTCTTAGAGAAGAAAGTATTTTTAATACTAGAGAGTTATTAAATGAAACATTTGCAGACGACCCATCGTTTATTTCTGGTGTTTATTTCTGGAAATTGGGTTTAAAAGAATATAAACATGAAATTCCCGTTGGCATTCGATTATATAGCAGAACATTTTCTGCTGCAAATGGTGTTACTGTTAAATTTCAGACGCTTCACGAAAATCCAATTGTTGTTGGCGATATTATTTATAACAGCAATGAGAATGAGTATTTGATTTGTACAGAAGCATTTAATGTCGATAATATTCACTATAAAGGTAAATTTACTTTGTGTAACTGGATGTTGAAATGGCAAAAGAAGGATGGGACAATTTTAGAATATCCTTGTTATGACATGAACTCTACGCAATATAACTCTGGCGAACAGTCTAATGCTCATTTCACAATTGGTTCGTCGCAGCATATGCTTACATTGCCAAGTGATGAAAACACAATTGCTTTGAGCACTCCACAAAGGTTTTATCTTGACAAAAATATGGATAACCCCACTTCTTTTATTGTAACTCAAAACGATACAACAAGTCATAATTATGGCAAGAAGGGCTTGGTCAAAGTGACGGTTTATGAATATCCAAACAATGCTGAGTCTGATAGACCAGACTTGGGAATATGTGACTATATTGATATTAATGCCAAAGTGGATATTTGTTGTTGTAAGGCTTCAAAAGCCGTTATCGAACATCAGACCGCCATCATTAAGTCTGGTGGCGATTCACAAATTTTTGTTGGTAAATTCTATGATAAGAATGGAAACGAAGTAACAGATGTCGTACCGCATTGGACGATAATTTGCGACTTTTCAAATAAATTACAAGTAAAGGAATTTGATAATTGTTTAAGCATAGGCATAGATGACGATTCATATATTGATGAGGAATTTAAATTAGTTTGTTCTGACGGCAATAATGAAAGCGAAATTCTTTCCGATGCTTTAATTATCAAAGTTGATTCTTTATTGTAATGGCTAATAGCTCTATTGTAAGAAAAGCAAAAAATAGAATTATCAAAGAATTTATCAAAGACAAAGAAATTATAGCTGCTATTGATAGTAGCGATATAAAACCAAATGAACCAGAAAAGCTTATTGGAACACATATTTTTAATTATAATCAAAACCCACACACTCTAAATAAAGTAGGAACATTTATAACAATACAGGTTCATATACCTCAGAATTATTACAGTGATTATCGTGGTAATTCGACTATTCATGTAAAGCCAACTATTGAAATATGGATAATTTCCCATGAACAACATATGTCGGTAGACAATGTACCAAAAGTTACGCAAAATCGAAATGATTATTTGTCAGAGTTGATAGATAATAAAATTAATGGTAAGAGCGGTTTTGGCATTGGAGATGTTAAGCTGATAAGCAACATTGAAGGTGCTTCTCAAGCGGATTATCTATATAGAAAATTAACTTTTCAATGTTTAGATTTGAATCGGTCTTTTTGTGAAGACGAAGATTAAAGAGGTATTGTAGATGTTTGATGTAGATGATTTGAAAATATATAGAGGTTCAGATATTCGTATTACCGATAAAATAGTTGTAACTCAACCAACCATAGACCAGATTATAGAGTTTGGTGAAAAAAAGTATTTTTCAGCCGTACATACTCTGACTGGTGTTGGTGCTGATTTTAAGTGGCAATTATGGGATTATTTTGACACAGATTACACCACAATTGATGATTTTGATTTGTTCAAAAAAATGATTTGTGGACTTCTTTCTAGCAAGAAAAAGGTTTATAAAATGTTAAAAGAAAATCCAGAACAATACGAAGAACATATAAATAAAATGACCGAAGAGGATTGGGAAGAATTATTGTTTAACCCACTCTCTTTGGTTTTAAAAGATATTGACTTTGCCGATTTTGAAGAATATGAATCAAATAAAAGTCAAGAAACTATTTTATACGACAAAGAACATGATATTACTATTGATAGATTTGTATATACTAGAATTGTTGATGCGGTTAGAAAAATACACGGATTCAAGAGAAATAATCAAATTCCTGCAAATGAAAGAACTAAAATGGATTTGATTGAAGATGCCAGAGATGAAGCGATGGCTTCTACTCAAAAGCCATACAAAAGTGTATTACAGCCGCTTATTTCTGCTTTGGCTGTTAAAACTGGTCAATTAGGGAGCGGTTCTATTTGGGATACAAAGATAAATATGTTCTTTGACGCTATAAAGAGGATAAATAAAATTCAAGATGCCACTTTGTTATTACAAGGTGCTTACTCTGGATTTGCCAGTCTTAAGGGCATTGATAAAACAAGGCTTGATTGGACTGGCGAGATTTAAATATTTTAAATTAAAATTGTAATGAAGGAGATATATATTATGGCTTTTAATGTCAATGAATTAATTTTAGACAAAGTTCGCAGCCTGACTGCACACGACCTGACTACTGGCGAAATGCTTTTCAGATTGACTTCTTTGGAAGACCCTTCTCTTTCTTGCACTGCTGAAGGCGAGGAAATCGTAGACGCTATTGGCGCTGTGATTACCACCCTGTATCGTGCTAAGAAGGCTACTTTCTCTGCAAGCAATTCTCTGATTTCTCTTGACCTTGCCGCTGCTCAGTACGGCACTCAGAAAGAGGTTGCTTCTAAGGAAAATAAAATTGTTGTTCCTACTTATGAGATTCTGACTGTTGCCGATGGTGCAACTGAAGTGTCTTTGAAGAAGGCTCCTGTGGGTACTGTTTCTTACATTTATGCTCTTGATAGAGGCGAAATTGCCACTCGTTATGTTGCTGGCGCAGCCGCTTCTGCTACTGAGTTCGTTATTGATAAGGAAGGCAAGATTACCGTCCCCACTGGTTTAACTGGCAAGATTTATGTTGAGTACTCTTATGAGAATGACGGCACTGAGAATAATGGTGCAAACCGCATTGTTAATAAGACCAGCAACTTCCCTGCGGCTTGCAGCATGAAGATTTTTGCTTACTTCAGAGATAAATGCAATGAGAACCTCGTGTACTCTGGTGTTATTGTTTCTCCCAAGGCTAAGCTGAATCCTGAGCAGGTCGAGCTGGCTCTGACCTCTACTGGCAAGCACGCCTTTGAATTCCAGATGATGCGTGATTACTGCGACGACGAAGCAGAATTGTTCAGCATTATTGTGGCTGAGTAATTTAGTTTATTGAATATTTGTGGAGGGATATTCATCCCTCCACTTTTTTATTATTAATAGGAGGTGATTTATAATGAGCGAACAAATAAATGCCTATTGCACTATTTGCGGCAATGGATATCATATGTGTCTTTCTTGCAAGGATAAAATGAAGATGTCGCCGTGGAAGATGTACACAGATAGTGCAGAACATTATAAGATACACCAGATTATACATGGTCTTTCTACCAAAGTATATACGGAAGATGAAGTTAAGTCTAAATTAGAGAATGTCGATTTGAGCGATTTGGAAACTTTTAAACCGAATATTAAAGCAATTATTCAAGGTATTTTGGCGAAAGAAAAAGTTGTTGAGGATGCTGTTGTAGAAGCTCCTATTTCTCGTAAGAGAAGTTATAAAGTAAATAATGAAGTTGCAGAAACAGAATAATTTACTAAAATTTGTGTGTGAATAATTATTGTATAGACTAATAGAAAGGAAATATTTGTTCACATTTTTAGTAACGGTATTTCCTTTTTTTTACTGTGTACAATATCGGTAATAAATATGGAAATCCATAAGAAAAAATGAATGAAAGGTAGAAATATATGAAGTACTATTCAGAGACTACAGGTAAAGAATATGAGGCTGAGTCGGCTGTCTTTTATAGAAATTTAGTACAAGCAGCATGGCTTCTAAGCAAACCAGATGCGACATTGCTTGATATATTTTGTGATAATAGCGGAAAAATGGTTTTAGTTTTTCCAATAGAATTACACAAAAAATACATTCAAGAATGGGTTGAACGCTCTCGTCAAAACAAAGGTGAAAAGAATGGCTAGTTCAAACTCAGGTAAGCGTTTTGAAGATAATTTTAAAAAATCGGTTCCAGATTATTGTTATTGTCATAGATTGAAGGATTCTTCTCAATCATTTATTGACAGTGGATTATCTGATTTTTCGTGGCAGAATCCTTGCGATTTTTATTTATACGATAGTAAAAATAGAATTTTTTATGCTAATGAGTTAAAGTCTTCAAAGCAAAAATATATTTCATTTGAAAATATAGACGAAGAAAAACCAAAACCAAAAATGATACGCAAAAATCAGATTTTGTCGCTTATAGAGATAGGCAAATATGATAATACAATTGCAGGATTTTTCTTCAATTTCAGAGACGAAGAGCATGGAATGGAAAGAACATACTTTCAAAATATAGACATGTTTATGAAAATGTATAGAAATATAGGAAAGTGGAGTTTTAATGAAATTGACCTGCTCTTATATGGCGGTATTAAAATAAATGGAGAGAAAAAGCGAGTTAATTATCGTTGGAACTTGGATGAGTTTTTAGAGTCTCAGTCTAAAAACTATCCTTTATAATAATTAAATATATAAAACATTTATATTAAATTTTATGTAAGAAAGGTATGAATAATATGATGAATGAAATGAAAAATGGTGTTTTTACTTACAATGACGAGTCTTATAATTTTGATTTTAAGACTTCTCTCTCTGCGCATGACAAGCAGACATTTGTTAAGACCGTTATTGGCAATCTTGTTGATAACGACGGTTATGATGTTGTGATTAAAGATTTAATTTTTGATTTTACTATTATTGATGTGTTTACCAATATAGATACATCTTTTATTAATATGAAAGATGATGAAGGTAATGATATTAACCCTATTATCCCTATCGAACATTTCTTAGAAGAAACAAATGTTGCAGATATTGTTAAGGCAAATATGGAAGTTGGTTTGCTTGATGAGTTAAATCGTGCAGTTGATTTAAATATTCAGTATCTTACTGGCATTCATCCCAATCCGCTTAATGAAGCGATTGCAAATCTGGTATCTACTATTGAGAAGAAAATTGGCGAAGTTGATTTAGATAATATGATGGGCATGGCGCAAAAGTTTGCCAGTATGACAGAAGATTTTACGCTTGATAATATTGTAAATGCGTATATGAATAGCGATGTTCATCAGAAGAATGTTGAGGAAATCAAAGAGGCTAAGGAAGAGGCTAAGATAGAATAAAACCGTGAACTATAGGTGATTATATATGACTTTTAAAAACGAAGCGCAACTTAAAAAATTCTTAATGGAAAAATGCACTAACGCCGTTGCCAATGTGGAAAGAAAAGTTCATGAAGAATTTGCTGGCAATCTCAATCAATTTTATACGGAATTTCGCCCAGAAGAATATATAAGAACAGGCGCTTTGTTTGATTCGTTGGAGGTTACTGGTGTTAAACGAGCTGGAAATCGTGTTGTAACGGAAATTTACTTTAATACCCCTAGTTATGACCACGGATGGGTTCCTTTGCAAAGTGGCGGTTACGGTTATTCTTATTGGACTGACGATTATATTCTTGATGTAGCTATGACTGGAAAGTTTCCTCATGGCGGATATGAGGGTGGAACGGCTATATGGACAGAGAGTATGGCTAAGCTTGGTGGTAGACAAGGAATAAAAAATTTATTAATACAAGAATTAAGAAAGCAAGGGCTTTAATTATTTTGAAAGGAGGATGATTTATGGCTGGTCGTGAAACATTTAGAAAAGTTATTACTTCTGATGAATTGATTTCTCAAATAAATCCAGAGAATGTTAAATTGATGGAAAGATTTTTGAAGAACTTCGCCACGAAGCGTTCTCCTAAGTCTGTCGTTGTATATAGGAGCAACCTAAATATATTTTTTGTGTGGAATTTATTAGAAAATGACAATCGTCCATTTGCAAAGATAAAAAAACTACAGATGCTTGATTTCTTTGATTACGCTTTGAGCGAACTGCATTGGTCTCCAAACAGGTTTCATCAATGTCACAGCAGTCTCTCTAGCTTTTCAGACTGGATTGAAAATTATTATGATGAAGTTGACGGATATGAAAACTTCAGAAATATAGTTAAGAAGATTGAAAAGCCAAGCAAGGAAGCGGTAAGAGAAAAAACTGTTTTACAAAAAGAAGATGTTGACAGAATATTTGAAGTATTAGAAGAAGAAAATAGAACGCAAGAACAATGTTTATTGGCATTGGCAATATCTTGTGGTGCAAGGGTGTCCGAATTGGCACAGTTTACAACTTCTCTTATTGACGAAGAGAATACCGTATTTGACGGGTTGTTTATAGAAACAACAGAAAAGATTAGAACCAAGGGTGCTGGTGTTACTGGTAAGATGCTGAAAAAATATATTTTAAAAGATGCATTTCTTCCCTATTATCACAAGTGGCTGGTCGAAAGAGAAAACATCTTAAAAGAAACTGGTCAAGACCACGACGCTATTTTTATTACAAAAGATGGCAACCCAGCAAATGCAGACAGATTGAGAGATTGGATTGGCGCTTGGGGAGATATTGTTAATCAACCGCTATATCCGCACAGTTTAAGACATTATCAAATTAGTCTCTTAAAACGATTGGAAATAGATGATGATTTAATTGTGTATTTAACTGGCTGGGCTGAGGGAACTGGACACACGATGATTGCAATATATAACGATAATGAATTAAAAGACACAAAGTTCGCTTGTCTTGATAATTTGAAAAAATTTTTAGATAACAATTAAATATATATAAATAGAATTTGTAGGATAATCACCTACCTTCTACTTGTAAAAGAGAGGGTTTAAAAGTGCAATTTTAAGCCCCTCTTCTCCCCTCATTAAAAATTAAATTTGAAAATTATTGCACCTTTTATGGTGCGTTTTGTGATGCACCTGAAAGGAGTGTGAATATATATGGCTGATTATAAAATTCAAATTGGAACCGAACTTGATACCAAAGGTATTGATACTGGTATTAACAAGTATCATCAAAAGAAAACAATTGAATTTAAATCTCAATTAGATACAAGTGGCATTGACAAGAAATTGGCAAGCTATAAAGCAAAGAAGCCAATTGAAGTTAACGCAAAATTAAATACTACTGGTCTTGCTAAGAAAATAGGAGAATATAAACCAAAGACTCCTATTAAGCTTGATGCCAAATTAGATACCAAGAATATCAATGCGGCGATAAGTAACTACAAAGCAAAGAAGGCTATTGAGCTTAATGTTAAATTAAATCATAGCGCAATCAGTCAGCAGATAAAAAATTATAAAGCAAAAAACTCTATTACGCTTAATACAAAATTAGATAATAGCGAAATCACTAGGCAGATAAAATCTTACAAAGCAAAGACCCCAATTAATCTTAATGTTAAGTTAACAACTAAGGACATCGATGAAAAGATAAGAGCTTATAAAGCAAAGACTCCTATCAAACTCGATGTAAAGATAAACAAAGGAACTATTAATGAGCAGATAAAGGGCTTTGTTCCAAAAAGCACTATTCAGCTTAAGGCTGCGTTACAGAAGGGTGCTATTGCCGAAGAGATAAGAAATTTTAAGCCAAGCACTCCCATCAGAGTTGCTTTAGAATTAGACAAAACGGATATCGACAATAAGATAAGCGTTTATAAGTCTAAGCCGCCTGTTGAAATTCCTGCAAAGTTAAAGCTTAATGTTAACGATATTAATAGCCAGTTACAAAAATATAAGTTAACTGTGCCTATCAAACTCAATGTTAAGCGGTTAGATACAAAGGCTCTTGAAGAGAAGATTAAAAATTATAATGCAAAGTCTGCTATTAAAGTCGGCGTACAATTAGACAGCAAGAGCATTAATGAACAGATAGCAAAGTTCCCAAAAGCAACTGCACCGATTAATGTTGGTATTAACTTAGACGAATCGAGCATTAATGCTGATATAGCCCTATTTAAACCAAAAGCTACGCTTGGCATACAGCCTGATTTAATTCTTGAGGATGTAGATGACCAAATTAGAGCTTATGTACCAAAGGCTAAAATCAAGGTGAATGTAGAATTAAATAACGCTGACATTCAAAACCTAACAACAAAGAATACAGATAGGGCTTATAATACTGTTTCTGGTGGCTCTTATGTATCAAATGCTATTCAAGAGCTTAAAGAAGTAGATATTACAATTAAAACCACCAAGAACCAAATTACAAATTTGGGGAAGGCGTTAAAAGCCGTTGGTTTTAACAATTCTTCTGTCAAATCAATAACAAATGATTTTAAAGAGCTTGGTGTTACAGTAACAAAAGTTACCAGTAAATTAAATAGCGATGGTTCGGTGAGGTTGACCGTTAAGGGTCTTGACCAATTTAAGGATGCTGTTACATATGTAAACAATATTGGGTCAGATGGAAAACTTGGCACTTGGAGCGAGACGGTTTCCAGAGATGTTAATAAGGTTACAGAGAATTTTAACAGATTAAAGTCTCTTGCCAAAGATATAGGAAATCTTAAGATTGATATTTTTAAATCAGATGATGCCAATGAAGTTAAGCGAATGACCGATGAGTTAAACCGACTTCAAAAAGAATACAATGAGTTATTTGCTGGCACTCAGGGCGGATTGAATGGCAATCAGATTAATCAGTTGAACAACATAGCCAAGCAAGCTGATGATGCATTATCTAAATTAAAAAAAGAATATGCGGAAACAAGAGCCGAATTAGCAAAAGAAATTAAAACCAATATTAGTACTGGTAGTTTACAGAGAGAAATTAATGATGTAAACGAAAGTTTTAAGCTGTTGCGTATTGAAAATCAAAGCGTTAAAGATGATATTGCAAGATTGCAAACTTTGTTTGGTAATATGGATTCAAGCAATGATATTGAATCGGTTACTAGTGACTATCAAGAATTTTTACAGCTCTTAGATAAGGTAAAAAATAGTGTTGCCGAGTTACAAAGAACACAAAGTAATAGCGGAGAAATGCTAGACTTGAAAAAAGCGTCCGCAATGGAAAAGCTAAACAATTTGTTCGAAGAGGGTTCTCAGGCTGCAAAAAAATTTGGCACAAGAGCAAAAGAACTTGCAAGAGAACTTAATGCATGTGGAGATGCAAATGTTGGCAATGTTACTAAGAAGATTGCAAATCTTGGTGAAGAAGTTAAAAGGTCTGGTCTTCAAACAAAAACGCTTACTACGAGACTTAAAGAACAGTTAAGCAGATATAGTCAATATCTGTCTATTGCTTCTGTTTTTATGTATGCAACTCAAGCAGCGAGAAGTATGTTTGAGCAGGTCAAGTTGATTGACTCTGCTATGACAGAGCTTAAGAAAGTTACCGATGAGACGGATGCGACTTATAATAATTTCTTAAACAATGCCGCTTCTAAGGCGAAAGAAATTGGAACAACTATTGATGGATTGGTGTCTTCTACTGCTGACTTTGCAAGACTTGGTTATGGCTTTGAAGATGCACAAGCGCTTGCTGAAGTGGCAAATATTTATGCAGTTGTTGGTGATGAAATCGAAGGTGTTGAGGGAGCAACAGAAAGCTTGATTTCTACACTGGCAGCGTTTAAGGATGAAGCAGGTGGAATCAGCGATGCTGACTTCGCTATGAATATCATTGATATTTTTAATGAACTAGGTAACAAGTTTGCTATATCTTCGGGTGGTTTAGGCGAAGCGCTTGAAAGGTCTGCTTCCTCTCTTGAAGCTGCAAACAATACAATTCACGAATCAGCGGCGTTGATTACAGCCGCAAACGAGGTGGTAGTTTTGTGCCACGCAGCGTAGTAATACGCTTGTTAGGAGATAACTATATAAGTCAAAGGGCGAGACCACGCCAGAGACTTAGGAAAGATTAATATTAAATTATGCATTGATATTTTACAATTATTGTGATATAGTTATTATAACTAATAATGTTATATATGTAAGTTGGTGATTTATATGGAAGTTAAGAAAATTTGCCAATATTGCGGTAAAGAATATTATGTTGTAAAATCTCAAGAACAAAGAAGTAAATTTTGTTCGGACAAATGTTTTAGGGCGAATAAAAATAAGCAAGTAGAATATAATTGCGATTATTGCGGTAAACCTTTTATGGTTACGAAATCTCAAGTAGACAAAGTTCAAAATGGTCAAAAAAGAGGCTTGTATTGCTGTTCTCAATGCGCCAAGGATGTACAAAAGCCAAAATGGGAAGACATAATGCTTTTATTTCATCAAAACGATTATGTGTTAATAAGCACAGAATATATTAGTGCAAAAACAAAGCTTGCGTACATTTGCAATAAACATCGTGAAAAAGGCATTCAATATGTCACTTACAACAATTTAAAATATGGTTTTGGTTGCAAATATTGCGGAGATGAAAGGACGATAGCATCAAAAAGATTATCGTTCGAAGAAGTAAAGCTAATATTTGCAAATCATGATATGGATTTGTTTGAGCAACAATATATTAATGCTCATACTCCAATGGCTTATATATGTAAACATCATCCCGAAGTTGGAGTCCAATATATGAGCGCATCAAACGCCAATAAACAACACTGTCCATATTGTCATACAATAAAAGGTGAAAATAAGCTTGTTAATTATTTTATAAAAAATAATATTATATTTGAAAGTCAGAAAACATTCGATGGGCTTGTGGGTGTTAAAAACAGAAGTCTAAAATATGACTTTTATTTGCCTTATTACAATATATTAATAGAGTATCAAGGAGAACAACATGAACGACCAGTTGAGCGATTTGGTGGAGAAGAATATTTTAAAATACAAGTAGAACACGATAAAAGAAAGAGAGAATATGCTATTTCTAATAATATAGAGTTGTTAGAAATTTGGTATTATGATTTTAATAATATAGAAAGTATTTTGAATGAAAAATTAAATAAAATTGCATAATTTAATATTTTTATCCTCAGAGACTGCGGGATATATATGGCAACATATATATTGAAGTTATCCCCCTACTCTACTTTGTAGACAAGAGGGTGAATATACAGTCCGAACTCACGCTATAAGGTCAATAGTATGAAATGTGAGAATAAGGTGGAAACGCCTTATCGCTATATATTTTACAACAAATAAATATATAGTCAGTAGGTTTGGTTAACCGAAAGTAACAGTTCTGACAAAACCCAGAAAAAGTGGGAACAGCTATGAAAACCATTTCCATGAGAATCCGTGCGGCTAAGACCGAAATGGAGGAAATGGGAGAAGATACCACTGGTATGGTTGAATCCACCGCTACACTGCGCCGAGAAATTATGGCGTTGTCTGGCGTGGATATTATGCTGGATGATAGTACATTTAAAAGTACTTACGCCATTATGGATGAACTTTCCCAGAAGTGGAAAGATTTAACCGATATTCAGCAAGCTTCGATTATTGAATTAATGGCTGGCAAACACCAAGGCAATGTGTTTGCCTCCCTCATGCAAAACTTTGATGTGGCTAGAGAAGCACTTGATGCCTCCCTCAAGTCCTCTGGCTCTGCAATGAAGGAGCACGAGAAATGGCAGCAAAGCCTTGAAGCTCGTATTAATTCGCTCAAAGCTTCTTGGCAAAGCCTATCTCAAACCTTTATGAAGTCCGATTTCCTGAAGTTAGGAATGGATGTCCTAACTGGTTTTGTAGATACTATTGACTTTGTAATTGACCGTTTTGGAGTCTTGGGTACGACAGTTGGTGGAATCGGTTTATTTAAGATTTTTAAGAATAAAATTGATTGGACTGGTGTATTAGATACTTTTTCACTTGGGAAAGAATGGATAGGAAACATTATATCTTCTACTGATACATTAGGCAATAAGTTTGAAAATCTTAGAAGAATGGCTAAGACAACTGGCAAAGATATGAAACAGGCATTTGCTGGTACTGCAAAAGAACTTGCAAAAGTCATTGTTATTATGAATACCATAAAAGCCGTTCAAGATATTATATCTTGGGTGTCTGAACTTGGAAAAGAAACCGAGACATCTGCCGAAAAATTTGATAGAATCAGCGACGAACTATCTGGTGTCGATTCAGAATTAAGTGGTCTTGAGTCCGAGCTGTCAAGTGTTGAAAGTCAAATCGATGCGCTTTTAGCAAAGGACGAACTCACTTTTACAGAACAAGAAGAGCTAGAAAGATTACAGGGCGTTTCCAGAGAATTAGAGCGCCAGATAGAACTTACTGAAACTTTGCAGAAAAGTCTTAAGAAAAGCCTTACAGAAACTGCGATAGACGCTTATGGCGACTATGCAAAAGATACATCTTTCTATAGCAATGAATCAAAAGCGGATAGAAAAAAAGAAGCCAAACAAACTGGTTCTTCTATAGGCAATATCGCTGGTCTTATAGCTGGTGCTGCCATTGCTTATTTTACTGGTGGAACATCGCTTATGCTTACAGGAGCAGGAATTGGTTCTATTCTAGGTTCTGGCATTGGCGATGGTATTGGCGGCGCTATTAGTGATTCTTCCTATGACAATGAAACAACTGTTCGTGAAATGCTTGATAAGATGCGCATTGAAAGAACAAAACTTGAAAAGGCGCAAAATGAAGCATATGCGGCATACACAGATAACAGAACTAATAAAAACAAAGAAGCTTGGGAAAGTGCAACGGTTGCGCTCAATGATTACAATACTGCGTTAGCAAATCATATTTCCCAACTTTCTGAGTATTATAACTCTATTGATTACGAGTCTCTTACAACAAAAGAGCAAAAAGCAAACTACCTCAAAATGGGCGACGACCTAGATAAATATAATATCGAAATGGGCGTTAAAGGTGCGAAGTCCACTGCTCTTGACCGCATCTTTAGCGATGAGCTTATTACTAAGGAGGCAGAAAAGCTAAAGCAAGAAATTGAAATTGCTCTTAATTCTGGCGAAGACATTCGTTTTTATGATTTTAACTCTGAAGAGTTTGATAAAATAAAAAAGCGTCTGGCAGATGTTGGTCTTACAATTACAGATGTTATTTCTTATTTTGGCGACCTCAAAGAAGCGCAAGAAGAAGCGTCTAATTATGAAACCTACGATATGGTTTCAAATATTGCCGCTTTATCAGATGGAGTTACGAAGCTTACAGATGCATTTGCAGAGTTTAATGAGCAAGGAGTTGTTAGTGCGCAAACGCTTGTTGAACTCAATGAGCTATTTGGCAATTCTGGAGACGCTTGGAAGAAATATGTTGATGTTATGACATCTGGCATCTCTTCAATTGAAGATGCTCGTGTTGCAACTGAAGAATTGGCAGAATCTCATGTAAACAACATCTTCTCTAATGGTGGCATTAAGTTTAATAAGTTTAATAAAGATACGGATAGATATGAATTTGATAAAGACAATTATCTGACATATCTATCAACCATTAGCGAACTTGAATATTTAGGTGTTGAAAACGCTAAAGAATATATAGATGCCGCACAGCAACAGGTAATGGCTAGAGAAGCTGTAAATCAGATGCGGTTAGATGCTGCGGAAAAAGAAGAGTTGCTTTCTAAGAAAAGATTAAGCAAAAAACAACAGACACGCTTGAATGAATTAGAGTCTAAAACTATAGACGATTATATTTTAGATATCGAAAGCGCTTATGGTGTTCGCTTAGAAAGCAGTGGGCTTCTTGAAAAACAATACGACCTTGAAGAATATAATGCTAAGGCAAAAGAATATGATGGATATTTATCCGAATTAGAAAAAACGCTTAATCCTGATAAATATCTTGAAACCTTTGAAAAGCAGTCTGCCGACCTCGATGCCTATAACGATTTGGTGGCGGAGTATGGCGAAAAATTCAAAGAAACCGACGGTTTTAATGGATATTGGGAAACCGTTAAGAACATGTTTGGCGCTAATACGGTATGGGACGAATTAGATGAGATATCCAAAGATTCTGATGCGGCCTTGGATAATTATAAGTCTCATGCGGAAGACCGAGCAAAAATGTTCTACGACCTTTTTAATATTGCAGATGAATTAAACATAGATTTAAGCGGTATTGATGTTGAATCTTTTAACGCCGAGACAGCGGAAGGTCTTGATATATTCAACCAGCTTTATGAAAGAGTGATGTCTGAATTAGAGTCAGCCAACTGGGATAAGCTGGCTGATGATATGTCGGCTCAAATTGAAGCAGATTTGGACAATTTAGGTCTTGAAATCGATTTTGGTCGTCACTTTGACAAGATAATCATGGATGGCTTCAAAACCAAGGTTGACCAGATTAGTACCGCTAGAAACGAAATGTTCTCAAGCGGTGGTTTGAGCACTGATTCTATAATGGCTGTTGATGAAATCTTTGGTGATTTAAGCAGCTATGATTCTTCTAAGTTGTTTGAGAATACCGCAAATGGCGTTCGTCTTAATACCGAAGAGTTCAAGAGGTTAAACGACGAATTTAAGCGGGCAAATATTGATGGTCTCGAAGGCAAGATGGGCGACTTAGGAGACCAATATGTTAAAACCAGAGAAGAGCTTTACAATCTCACATATGGGACAGAAGAATATAACGCTAAGGCTCGTGAGCTGGCTGATATCGAAAAACAAATAGCCGCAAATGAAGAGCTTATTTCTCAGTACAAAGGCTTGTTCTCTGCCTTCCAAGAATGGCAAAGAGCAGAGTCTTCTGGCTCTGAGCGTGGTATGTACGAAACTATTCTTGGTGGTTTTGAGACTGTTGGCGACGAGATTTCTCGTGGTTGGATAGACGATGGTACGAGAGAATTCCTTGAATTGCTCAAAGGTGACACTGCGACCATCATTGATGGTAATGGCAACAAAAAGGAAATCGATATAGCCACCGCTTCTGCTAAAGAGTTAAAGCAAGTCTGGAAAGATTTGGACGACACTATTAAGCACACAACATATAGTGTTCGTGATTTCTTCACCGTTGATGAAGACGGTAATTCTACTAGTCAAGGTGTACGCAATTTCTTAGATGCTATTGGTCAAATGGAAGAAGAGAAATTTGGTGGCAAGGATATTGTCAAAAGAGATGGCGATAGAATTATCGGATTTGATTTTGAACTTGCTGGTGGAGATGAAGCAATTGCCAAAGCATTGGGTGTTAGCGAAGAACTTGTTCAAATAATGAAGAGAGCCGCAATTGATGCTGGATTCGTAGTTAATTTTGATGGTTCTTTTGAGGATTTAGATGTAGTAAAAGAAAAAGCTAAAACTGCTATTAAGGAAATGAATGAAAAACTTAAGGCAGATAAAAAGGCAACCATTGATGTTGATATGAATGTCAACACCCCAGAAGATATTCAATCAGAAATTGACAAAGTAATGGAAACATTCGGCAAGAAAGATGAGAATGGAAAACTTACTGGTGTTATTGATACTAAAATTAATGGTGCTGATGAAGCCATTCAGATTGTAAGCACTCTTCAACAAATGAAAGACAAGTTGACAAGACCAGCTTATATGGAAATTGAAACAAGTCAAGTTGAAGAAGACCTCAGAGACCCTTTGCAGAATTTACAAACTTATCGAACTCAAATAGAACGACTCAATCAACAAAAGTTGCGTGGTGTTGACACATCTGAATTAGAGGCAAGCATAAAAGAAAGCAAGGATAAAGTTGTCGCAGACTTACTAGAAATCCAAGAAAAAAATCCAAAGCTTGCTGGCGAACTTGAAATTAAAGGTCTTACAAAAGAAGAAATTGAGAAAAAAGTTGAAGCTGGCGAAATTAAGATTCCTGCAACTGTCGATATTCAGTTGGAAATGGATGAGAAGCTTGGTATTCTTGCCGATAAAGCCTTGCTTGATGCTGGATTAATTAGTTCCGAAGAGTTTACAAAGAGGGTTCAGGTTCATCTTGACGCCCAAGTAGACAACGAAGATGCAAAAAATAAAACGGAAGATGCTGTTGATGAAGTTACTGATGGTGAAACAAGAAAACAAAATATTGAGATAATCGCAAATACATTTGGCGTTGAAGATGTTGATGATTTATCTTCTAAACTAGAGGGTCTTGATAATAAAACCATCCAAGCTATCGCAGAAGTGCTTGGTCAAGTTGATGTTGAAAAGTTGAATTATACAATGTCAACTATACCAACGAAGAAGGTAAAAGCCATTGCAGAAGCCATAGGCAAAGGGGATGTTGATGGTCTTAAGTCGGCTATTAACCAACTTTCCCCAAGACAAGTACAAGCTATTGCAGAAGCACTTGGCTATAAGGATGTTAACGACCTTAATGCTGCCATTGAGGGCATGGATGGCAACACTGTTCAAGCTGTTGCGCAAGCATTAGGTCTTAGCGATGTTAACACCCTTCAGATTACAGTCAACAACATGCAAGGCAATACTGTAGATGCTAAGGTTGATACTTCTGGTCAAAAAGAAAAGATTGACACTCTTCAAGGGTGGATTGATGGGTTAAAAGGCAAAATAGTTACGGTTGGCGTACAACTTGCTAATGCTGGCAAAAATAAGGCTAATCAAAGAACTGGTGCCGACCCTGCTGGCAATGATAGCGAAGTTAATGGCACCGCAAATGTAAATGGTACAACTGGTCGAGCCTTTAAACAAGGTGATTGGAGGACTAAAAGGTCTGAAACCGCTCTTACAGGTGAGCTTGGTAGAGAAATAGTTGTAACACCACAAAACCGCTGGTATACAGTTGGAGACAATGGTGCGGAATTTGTTAATATTCCAAGGGGTTCAATTGTATTTAATCACCGTCAAACTGAGGAACTTTTAAAAAATGGCAAGGCGACTTCCGATGGTGGTCGTGCAAAAGCTTTGGTCAATGGCACTGCTCTTCTTGGTGGAACTGCCCACAGAGGAGAAGGCGAATGGATTGCACCAGAAGTTGAATCTTTCAAGGTTGGTTATGATTACAGCGCAAGCAGTTCTGATAGCGATTCCAAAAAGTCACAAGAAATTTTCGATTGGATTGAAGTTGCTATCTCTCGCATTGAGCGTGAAATCGATAACCTCGATAAAACGGCTAATAATGTTTATAAATCTTGGAGTTCAAGAAATAGTGCGTTAGCAGACCAGATTAATATGGTCAGTAACGAGATTGCGCTTCAGCAAAAGGCATATAATGCCTATATGTCTGCTGCTAATGAGATTAGTCTGTCTTCTGAATGGAAAAAGAAAGTTCAGTCTGGCGCAATTGATATTGACAACATTACAGACGAAACTCTTGCCGAGAAAATAAAAGACTATCAAAAATACTATGAGAAAGCATTAGATTGTAGAGACGCAATTGAAGAACTTAAAGAAGTCGAATCTTCCCTATACGCTCAGCGCTTTGAAAATGTTCAAACCCAATACGAAGGAGTCTTGCAAGGCTATGAACATACCGAAGCAATGCTTAACGAATATATTTCTCAAGCTGAAGAAAAGGGCTATATTGTAAGTAAGAAATATTATCAAGCATTGATTAATAATGAGAAGTCTAATATTGCAGAACTTAAAAAAGAGCAAGCGGAATTAATTAAAATGCGTGATGAAGCTGTTGCAAGTGGCACTATTACTAAATACAGCGAAGAATGGTATAACATGTGCAGCGAGGTAGATTCTGTTACACAGGCGATAGAAGAATCTACTACTGCTCTTCTTGAGTTTGATAACGCTATGCGTGACATAGATTGGCAAATCTTTGACCTAATTCAAGAACGCATTTCCGATATTACGGCAGAATCCGAATTCTTAATTGAGTTAATGAGCAACAAAGACCTCTTTGATGATAACGGTAAGTTCACAGAGCGAGGTGTTGCCACCGTTGGTCTTCATGCATTGAATTACAACACTTCAATGTATCAAGCCGATGATTATGGCAAAGAAATTGCTAAACTTGATAAACAAATTGCGAAAGACCCACACGACCAAGAACTTATCAATCGCAGACGAGAACTCGTCGAACTTCAGAGAGAGTCAATTCTTGCTGCTGAAGACGAAAAGAATGCTATCAAAGATTTGGTCGAAGAAGGTATTAGTCTTGAATTAGATGCGCTTCAAGAAAGAATTGACCTTCATAACGAAGAGCTTGATAGTATGAAAGACCTCTATGATTATCAGAGGGATGTTGAAAAACAAACAGAAAATATCGCTTCTTTGCGTAAGCAACTTGGCACTTATGAAGGTTTTAACGACGATGAAACTCGTGCAAAAGTACAAGAACTTAAAGTGTCTCTTGAAGAAGCAGAGGCTGACTTGCAAGAGACCGAATATGACAAGTTCATTTCTGACCAAACCGCTTTGTTGGATACTCTATATACCGAGTACGAAACAGTGCTCAATAGTAGATTAGACAATATAGATTTTCTTCTTGAGCAAGTTATTGACGGTATTAACGCCGCCGCTGGTGCAGAAGGCACTATAACATCTGCTTTGGGCGCTGAGGGTGCTATTGCCGCCGCTTTAGGAAGTAATGCAGCTACTATTGGCGAAACATTAAAAACCGAAGTTGGAAATGTTGGAACAAAGTTGTCTACTGCGATGAATAATATTTGGCTAGGAGACGGTAGTGGTAAAGCAGTTTTAGATTTATACGGAAAGGATTTCCAAAATAGGTCTACTACTGCAAATGATGCTTTGAATAGTATAAAAGCCAATGTTAATGCAATGGTCGATGATGTTGACAAGGATGCTAAAAAGAAAGTTGAAGCAAATAAAACTACTACTTCTGCTAAAAAGAATACGACAGCTACAACCAACGCCAATAAGAATAGTGTAAAAACAAACAGTAGTTCGTCTAATAATTCTAAAATTACAGATGATACTTTGATGGGCATTGCTTCTGCTATTTGGGTATATGGAAAGTCTGCTGGTTGGGAAGATGACCCAAGCAGAAAGAATAAGCTTACTACGAAGTTGGGAGCTGCAAATGCAGCAAAGGTACAAAGTTACATTAATTCTTATGGCTCAAGCGGTAAGCTGTATAATTTCTGGATTCAAAAGGGTAAAAACCTTGACAAGTATAAATACAATGCTTTCAAGGCTGGCGCCAAAGAAATTGACGCAACGCAATTAGCTTGGACGCAGGAAAATGGTAAGGAATTCATTGTTAGACCTTCTGATGGCGCAATCCTTACTCCTGTCGCTAAAGACGATAGCATTCTTACTTCTACTGCAAGCAACAACATTTGGGATATGGCGAACTCCCCTGCTGAGTTTATTAAAGATAATCTTGGTATTGGTTCTGCCAATGTGCCTAGTGCTCAAAATGTTAACAATAATATTACTCAAAACTTCGAGAATATAACATTTAGTATGCCTAATGTTCACGGCTATAACGACTTGTTGACAGAAATGCAACGAGACCCCAAGTTTGAGAAACTTGTTCTTTCAATGACTGTTGATAGAATTGCAGGAAGAAGTTCTTTGGCTAAGGGCAAAATAATTAGATAAGCTGGTGTTTCACTGCCATTAAATGTGAAGCGTTAATGATTTGGGAGGTAGATATTCTGTCTACCTCCCTCCTTCTATTTTTTGAGGTGTAAAAAATGAATGAAAAGACTTACAAGAAAAGACTCGATTTTCAACAGAAAGTTATTTTAAAAAAGTCAAATGAAATTGAAGATTTAAAGTTGGAAAACGAGAAGTTGAAGTTAGAACTTAAAGAAAAAGATGAAATAATTGTCTCTGTAGAACCTATGAGAAAAGAAATTGCAGAGAGTGTAAAAGAATATAAAAGGTTGAAGAATGAATATAAAAATCTGATTCAAGAATTAAGACAAATGAAAGAAATTATGAATAAGGAAGTTTTTAAAAACCGATGGTGGTTAATTAAATTCCTTGTGAAGTAATAAAACATAAATTAGAAAGTAGGTGATGAAATAGAAATGAAAGCATTTGATTTTGTTTATGATGGTAAGAATCTTAGTGATTTTGGCTTTATCATATGTAATTTTGGTGATAAGGGGCTTGATACTGTAAGTGATGGTTGTCAGATATCTTTTAATACTGTTCCTGTTTTGGGCGGAACAAAACATGAATTGACAAGCGCACAGTATGAAGACCGTCTTGAAACTACAATACAAATTTGCAAACATTCTTGTAGCGGCGGCATACAAGAAATAAGTGCTACCGAACATAGAAATATTACAAAGTGGCTGAACAGAAAGAAGTTTTTGAAGTTTAAGCCTCTCTCTGATGAATATATTGATTTATATTTTGAAGCAAGTTTTAATATAAGCCGAATTGAATTAGATAGTCGTCTTTTTGGATTTGAACTTGAGGTAGTTACCAACAGACCGTTCTCCCTCAAAGAACCAAGAATAATCAATATTAAGAATCTTGTAGTAGATGGAAAACATTCTTTAAATGATATATCTCACGAAGAAGGTTATATCTATCCTCATACTGAAATTACCATAGCAGAAAGTGGCAATCTGAACATACATAACGCTATAGAAAACAGAGATACTTACATCGCTAACTGTATTGCTGGTGAAGTTATAACTATGGATTATCCAGTTATTCAGTCTTCTATTTCATCTCATAATATACAAAACGATTTTAACTGGAATTTCTTTAGGGTGGCAAATACTTACGAAAATAGCAGGAACGATTTAACCATCTCTCTCCCCTGCTCTATTAAAGTAGAGTACTCTCCCATTGTTAAAGTTGGTCTCTAAGGTGGTGCGGTTATGGCTGTGAATATTAAGTTTGATTTGGTTGGTAATCCAGAGCCGCCTACTATAATTTTAGCAAATAGAAATGGTAATAAACTTGGACAGTTAAAAGTAAATACAGAGAGCATTGAATTGGTTGATAGGTTCAATGACGCTTCTGAAGTTTCTTTTACAATAAATAAATATATAGACGATAAACTTGCCCCGTTATGGGATAAAGTTGTAGATTTCAAGCTTATATATTGTAAAGAATGGGACACTTGGTTTGAAATCAAGGTGGAACTAGACGAAGAAACAGAGACTGTTAAAACGGTATTTTGTACTCAATTAGGTCAAGCAGAGTTGTCTCAAATTATGCTTTATAACATTGAGATTAATACCGAGGAAGATATTAAGCGTGACGACTATAAAATATTTATTTTAAGGGATGAAAAAGACCCAAAGGCATCTATACTAGATAGATTGCTTGAGAAGGCTCCACACTATTCTATTGCTCATGTAGACGATACTATTAAGAATATACAGAGAAGCTTTTCTTTTGATAATACTTCTATTCACGACGCTTTTCAAGAAATTGCAGAAGAAATAGGATGCCTATTTGTATACCATTCTAATTCAGGTGAAGGCGGCAAAATCCGAAGAGCAATATCTGTTTATGACCTCCAACAGAATTGTCTAAATGAAACTTGTAAACATCGGGGAGAGTTTACAGATAGATGTCCTAAGTGTGGTAGTGAAAATATTAAATATGGTTATGGCGAAGACACTTTAATCTTTGTCACTTCGGACGAATTGGCTACAGAGGGAATACAACTCGTGACAGATACGGATTCGGTTAAGAATTGCTTTAAACTTGAGGGTGGCGACGATTTGATGACCGCTACTATTCGTAACTGCAATCCCAATGGTACGGATTATATTTGGTATTTTTCAGATGCAGTTAAAGAGGATATGTCTGAGGAATTAGTTAATAAATTAAACTCTTACGATATCTTATATAAAGATTATTATAATAATCACGAATCTAAATTAGATACGAATTTAGTAAATGAATATAACGCCCTTGTGGAAAAATATGAAGGTTTTTATAATACCAAGTCTACTTGTTTAAATTGTGACTATAAAGCAGTTTTTGATGGCAACTGTCCTCAATGCGGCAGTACAAATATCTTATCAGGCAAAAACTTACAGTCTATACCCACAACAATCAAGGGTTATTCTGCTTTGATGAACGCAAATTACAACACTATTGATTTGGCATTGTATCTTGAATCTGGTCTTATGCCTAGTATTGAGATGAGTGAAACAACTGCGGAAAAGCAAGCATCTTTATTGACTGCTTCTTCCCTCTCGCCTATTGCCGTAAATACACAAAATGTCGAAGCCATATCTTTGGCAACGGCTAATAGCGCTGTTTTATCTATGGCAAAGGTTATTGTCAAGCCGACATACAAGGTTGAAGTGAAAACATCAACTCTTTCTGAGGATAAAGTTTGGGAAGGCAATTTTATTGTAACTAATTATTCTGATGAAAATGATAATGCCGAAAGTCAAACTATTAAAGTAACGGTAAATAATGATTCTGAAACTTTCATAAAACAAAAAATTGAAAAGGCATTAAACAAGGAAGATACTGATGATTATGGTATTTCTGGTTTGTTTGAAAAGGATTACGATGATTTTTGTGCAGAGTTAAAGAAATATGCTCTTAATCCTTTAAAGAGGTTTTATGATGCTTGCGATGCTTGTCTCAATATATTAATAGACCAAGGCGCAGGAAATAAAAGCGAAAAACCAGATTTATACGAAAAGTTGTATGAACCTTATTATCTAAAATCTTCTGCTATTACTGCCGAGATGAAAATTCGTGAAGGTGAAATCGCTGTAATTGAGGGTGCATGGGATAAGGCTGACGAGGAAAAGCCAGAATTAATTACTAAGGGTTTGCAACAATATATTGAAGAATGTAGAAATAAAATTCAAGACGCTCTCCATTTTGAACAATATTTAGGAGAAGAATTATGGCTAGAACTTTGTGCTTATCGTAGAGAAGACACATATTCCAATGACAATTATATTTCTGATGGATTAAACAACGCAAAGTTATTTGAAAGAGCATTGGAATTTTATGAAGTTGCAGAGAGCGAAATATATAAATCTGCCGAGCTACAACATTCAATATCAACTAGTTTAAACAATCTGTTGTCAATTGACAAATTTAAGCCTTTGATTGATTCCTTTAATGTTGGCAATTGGATTAGAGTGCAAGTTGACGATAGAATATTCAAACTCAGATTGCTTGAATACGGAATAGATTTTGGTACTTTTGATAATATATCTGTTGAATTTTCAGATATAACCAAAATCAAAAACGGCGTTACAGATGTAAAGAGTATTGTTGAACAAGCTTCTTCTATGGCTACCTCATACCATTCTGTTCAACGGCAAGCAAAACAAGGAGAAAGAAGTAATAATACTTTAAATAATTGGGTTGAAAATGGATTAAACACAACACAAGCAAAGATTGTTGATTCTGTCGCTGAAAATTTACTATTTGATAAAAAGGGTTTTTGGTGTAGACAGTATGACCCAATTACACAAACATATAGCGATGAACAAATTAAAATTATTAATTCTACCATTGCTATAACCGATGATAATTGGAATACGACAAAGACAGCTATAGGCAAATTTTATTATGTTGACCCGATTACGGGTGAAAAAAAGATTGCTTACGGCATTAATGGAGAAACTATTGTAGGCAAATTTATTTTAGGCGAAAAAATGTCGATGCAAAATGAATCTGGAAGCATGGTGTTTGATGGAAATGGAATGACCATTACAAGTGTCACAGATGATGGTGTTGGCACGATGACATTCAATGAAGATGGACTTATAGTAAACCACGGAAACAACACTGTGACAATTAGCCCAAAATCTGAAGAAGTTATGAATATTACTAATGGAGAAGATAAGGTTTTTGAAGTTAATGAGAATGGTGAACTTAGTATTAATGGTAATATTATAGCTCGTAGTCTGAGATTGGAAAACGGAGTCACAATTGACTCAGGTGTTATCACCAATTTGGCTACCGTTGCAACAAGTGGTTCTTATGATGACTTGCTTGACACTCCTACTAAGTTAAGTGATTTTACAAATGATAGTTCATTTATCACTAAGGATGTTAACAACTTAACAAATTACTATAAAAAAACAGACTTTGCAGATGTGGCAATTTCTGGTTCTTATAAAGATTTGGTAAATACCCCAATGAATGTTTCTTCGTTTAATAATGACGCTGGATATATAATTGATAAAAATTTAGACGATGCTATTAACGACGCTTTGACTCAAGCAAAAGAAAATGGTGAGTTTGATGGAAAAGATGGCGTGTCTGTAACTCATTCATGGGAGAAAACTACATTAACAGTTACTTCTGCTTCTGGCACATCTTCTGCCGATTTAAAGGGCGAAAAGGGTGACTCGCCTGTTCGTGGCATTGATTATTGGACAGATGACGACAAAACAGAAATAGTTAACGCTGTATTAGCAGAGCTAAGAAATCAAGGTGTAATTAGTTAATGGAGAATAAAAGGTGATTGTCATGAATCAAAACAAAAAGAAAAAAGGCTTTAGTAAAAAATTATTAATAGCCGATTATGTTATTGCCGTTATTCTTGTGGCGGTATTTTTTATTTGTACATATATTAACGGCTCTTACATTATGGAGACTACGAATGAATTAATTGGAATGGGGATGGATATATCAATGGTTACTATATCTCCCCCATTCGACCTAAATATATTTGGCGTTCTACTTAGCACTTGGATTATTCAACTTGGCGTGTCTAGTGGCGCATATTATGTTCTGGTTAAGTCCGAGCATAAAATGGAGTTGCCAATTCAATTGCTAAATGAGTTGCCGCAAGATATTAAAGAGCAAGTTGATGCAACACAAATTATTACATCTGTATTAAGTTGTACAGATAACTAAGATTGGAAGGTATTTTATATGTGGGAAACAATTTGGGAATCAATTTTGCCTAATGTTTTGGAAATAATTTTAACTATTATTTCTGTTGTTATTGCTCGTTATGCAATTCCTTATATTAAAACTGATTTGATACCATGGCTAAAAGAAAAGCGTTTATATGATATTGTAAAGGGCTTTGTACAAGCTGCTGAAAAGATGGCAGAATCAGGAGCAATTGAAAAATCCGATAAAAAGAATTTTGTTATCGGTCTTTTAGAGGGCAAGGGAATTGTTGTAAATGAGACCGTAGAGGCATTTATTGAAAGCTGTGTTAAAGAATTAGACATAGTAACTTCTGTCGTTTGCGAAGAAATTGAAACAGAAGACAATTGATTGAGCCATAAGGCTCTTTCTTATTATAAAAATAGGAGGTATTTGTTGTGGCTTATACAAATAGTAGTTTAGTTGATTACATAAAAATTAGTCCGAATAAGACTTCTCCGAGAAATCATGTAATAGATTGCATAACAATTCATTGTGTAGTAGGTCAGTGCTCCGTAGAGTCTCTTGGCAATGTTTTTGCATCTGCTTCAAGACAAGCTTCTTCAAATTATGGCGTTGGATATGACGGTAGAATTGGTATGTATGTTGAAGAAAAAGACCGTTCTTGGTGCAGTGACAGTAGAGAGAACGACAATAGAGCGATTACTATTGAGGTAGCGAGTGATACTACTCATCCTTATGCCGTTAATGATAAGGCTCTCTCTGCGCTCATTGACTTGGTTGCCGATATCTGTAAAAGAAATGATATTAAGAAACTTGTATGGTCAACAAACAAGTCTGACAGAGTGAACCATAAGAATGGCTGCAATATGACTGTCCATCGTGACTATGCTAATAAATCATGTCCTGGCCAGTATCTATATGACAAACATGGTTATATTGCTGAGCAAGTCAATAAGAAACTTGGAGTTACTGCGACTTCAAATTTGGAGTTTAAAGAAGGCGATATTGTGAATTTTGCCGGTGGTATCCACTATGGCTCCACAAATGCTACAAGCGGCTCCGCAGCTCCTGCAAGCAAGGCAAAGGTTACTGCCGTATATGAAGGCGGCAAACATCCATATCATATTCGTGCAGTAAACGAAAAGGGTGCTTTTATTAATGGCGTTTACGGCTGGGTAGATGCGTCTACCATATCTGAAATTAAGGCGCAGTCGATTGCCCCTGTAACATCAAATAAAATTGACACAGTAAAAGAGGTACAAAATTGGGCAAACGCAAACTATAAATCTGGTCTTGTAGTTGATGGGATTTATGGTGCAAATACGAAAATAGCTTTGGTTAAGATTCTTCAGACGGAGTTAAATCAAACATATAATGCAAAACTGATTGTTGATGGAATTTGGGGCAATTTAACCAGAGCCGCCTGTCCAACTCTTGTAATGGGCGCTAAGAATGATGTTGTTAAAGTACTTCAAGCACTTCTTGTGTGCAACGGTTATTCAAGAGCTTATGTGGATGGCGATTATGGCTCTGGCACATTTGATTCCGTAAAGTTGTATCAAGGAAAGACAGGCTTGGTAGTTGATGGCATGGCTGGAAAAAATACATTTGCTAAGCTTTGCAGATAAAGGGTTAATATTATATTAAAATAAGTAATAAATATATATAAATATAGGTTAGAGATGGTGAGTAAAGCCATCTCTAACCATAAGACATCTCTACTCCAAGGGTGTCAATTAAAATATTTCTGAAAGGATGGTCGTGGATGTGAGATGGAAGAATTAAAAGGGTTAGCACAAATAGACTGGTGGTATGTATTTTTCGCCCTCTGTATTCTTCTTGTGTGTATAAAACTTATTTGGTCTTTGTTTGATTGGTTGTTTATCGAAAAACTTGGTATAGAAACCAAGAAGATGAAACAAAGAAGATTAGAAAGAGAAGAATTAAAAGCCACTACCGAGCTGGCAAAAACAACTGCTAAAAATTTGGATAAGTTACAAACAAGATGTACAAGAGATGAAGACGAATTTAGAGACAGTCTTAATAGTTATATGGAAGAAAGTCGCAAAGACCGTAAGGCTTTGCATGACGAAATGACAAGATATAGTGACAACAGGATTAATGATAGAAAGCAGTCTTTGCAAATTCAAAAAGAATTAAAAGATTCTATTTCGGCAAGAGATATACAAATTAACTCATTGATTATTGCCAACAAAGAAATGTTGGCAGAGAAAATTAATGAAAAGTATAAGTATTATATTAGTATTCAAGGAATACCTGAAGATGAATATGATGAGTTTGTATCATTACATAGTGCTTACAATGGAGTTGGTGGAAACCATCACGGAGATGCAAAATTCGAATATTGTATGGAGCATCTTCCCATAATTCCTGTTGAAACGAAATTGGTCTATAAAGAAGACGAGTAATTAAGGTGGTGAAAATTTATGTTGCGAACCACTACAAATATAAGTGTTGATTTTTATGACAAGAAATATATATTAATCAACGCAAAACAACTTGATAAAAAATCAAGGTTTTTATCTGTTACTTGTTATAGTCACGGCGAACTATATCCCCTTAACGAAGGAGAACATTCTGCATATATAAGATATAGAAAAGCCGATAATAATAGCGTTTTTAATTTCTGTGAGATAGACCATAAAGGTAAAATTGTAGTCGAACTTACAGAGCAAATGCTTGCTGCCGATGGCATTTGTTGTGCAGATTTAGTCATTGTAAATGAGGGCGGTGCAAAAGTAGATGCTCAAACTGGCGAGATTGTTGGGATAGAAAACGCATCCATCCTTTCTACTATGCCACTTAATATTGATGTGACTGAAACAGCCGTTGCAAATTCTGATATTGAATCATCATATGAATTCAACGGTCTTAATACCGCATTAGAAAAAGCCGAGGCAGAATACACAGAAGTTATGAAAACTTCTAAGTCTTGGGCTGTCGGAAATACTGGTATTAGAGATGGTGAAAATACTGATAACGCAAAATATTATTCTAAACAGTCTTCTAATAGTGCAAGTGCAGCAAACACAAGCGCTTTAAATGCGGCAGAGAGCGAAAGGGTTGCTGGTGAGCATAAGGATACAGCTATCCTGCACTCTGGTAATGCTTATACATATATGACTGATGCAAAGAATTCTATGGATAATGCAAATAAAAGCGAAACAAACGCTGCTAATAGTGCAAGTGTTGCCGCTGCAAGTGAAAACAATGCTAAGATTAGCGAAACTAATGCTAAGAGCAGCGAAACTAATGCCGCTAAAAGCGAAACTAATGCTAAGACCAGTGAAACCAATTCTAAGACTAGTGAGACCAATGCTAAGACTAGTGAAAAAAATGCATTAAACAGTGCAAATAAAGCGCAATCTTATGCTGTAGGCGGCACTGGTACAAGAGCCGATGAGGATTATGATAATGCACATTATTATTATAATTTAACCAAAAATATAGTTATTGGTTTAGATACTGGCTTTATACCTATGGGCACCATTGCATTTTCTGAATTAGCGAGCGTAGAAAAGGCAACAGGATATGTATATAACATAAGCGATGATTTTGTAACAAGCGATATTTTTAGAGAAGGCGCTGGCAAGTCGTATACTGCTGGCACAAATGTTTATTATACAGCTAATGGACAATGGGATTGTTTTGGCGGAGCCGCTTCACCCACTGCTACTGTTAGCGAAGTAAAAGGTTATTTGGGTATTTAAAGGGGTGATTTAAATGTATACAATTTTAGTTTGCGAAGATAATAGTCTTTATGGTTCTCATAAAGAGCGAATTATGCAACGGTCAAAACTGGTTAATTCTATGAGTTTTATAGTTGACCCTATTTATAAAGGTATTGATATGACCAATGCTTCTGTAGTGTTGGAGTATTTATTACCTATAAGCAAAAAATATGAAACCGAATATCTTACACTTTCTGACGAAAGATACAATGATTGTTTCTTACAATATAAACTCCCCTTTGACACTAAGATAACTTCTGAACACGGCAGCGTCGAACTTCAATTGACATTTGCCTATGCAGACCTTGATGAAAATGGTAATGGAGTTCAGAGAGTTAGAAAGACATCTGCTACAACCATAGAGATTATACCAATTTCAGCTTGGTCTGACATAATCCCAGACAATGCTCTAAGTGCGTTAGACCAAAGAATAATTAAGTTGGACGCTCAGATGAGAGGGTTGAATGATTATGTTGAAGCCATTGAGGGCAATGTTAATATTGTAGATAATTTGGTTTATAATGACGAAGAAGAAACATTGCAACTCTCAGCCAAAGGCGTTGGTGTTGGCGACAAGGTTTCTGTTAAGGACATGTTAGATGAGGGGTCTCCTGTGGTAGACCTTAACTCAAAGCCTGAAAACAAACCAGATAACGATGATGAGTCCACAGAAAGTAATGTTGTGGAATTTTAATAGATTTAAAACCGAGGATGATAAATTTGTCCTCTTGGTTTAGAAAGGAGGAAAATAATGAGTTTATCATTTGAAGAATCTCTCAAGATAAATAATGAGAATAATGTAGCGACTGCCGATATAATGGCAGAAGATATTGGCGTTGCAATGCCAGCAGTTATGACGCTTGATGAAATGCCGATGATTGCCGCTTATTCTGGCGATGATGGTAATTGGCAACAGCATCCAGACTATGTGCGCTATACAAGTTTTTCTGATGACAATATTTCTACTATCAATGATACAAAAGATATTGCTTTAAATAAGAAACAGTTTAATATAACGCAAGAAGAGAATTCTCAGTATATACCGTTTGAAATGCCGAGATATTACGATGGTTTTGACTTGGTTAGAACTATTATCTCTATTCATTATCAAACAAAAAGCGGTAGACATGGCGCTTCCAAGCCTGTAAATGTGACTTTTAATGATGAGAAAATCAGATTTGGTTGGCTCATTGACGCTGGTGCCACTCTTGATGTTGGAATGCTTGAATTTGAAATACATGCCTATGGCACTATTGCTGGCACCGATGGTGTTTCTAAGAGTTACACTTGGAAGACTAAGAGGAATAAAGATTTAAATGTTCTTGAGTCGTTGTGCGATTGTAATGATGTGATTAACAATATAGATGATACTTGGATGCAAGAACTTATTACCGATGTTGCTGAAAAGGTTGCAGATGAGATTAAAAATGTTGCTGTTGGTGAACAAGTTGCCGCCGCTGAAAATGCTGCTGCCGAAGCAGAAAAATATGCTGAGGCTGCTCAAAGTTCGGCAGAAACGGCAGCTTCTGTTGCAAATACGGCTGTAACCACCGCACTTAAAGATTATGCTAAGACTGAATATGTGGATGAGGCTATTGCAAGCGTAGATGTTTCTGAACAATTAAAGAGTTATGTAAAAACATCTGATTTACAAGAGAATTATTATAATAAGACCGAAACAGAACAAAGAGTTTCAACCGTTTTAGAAAATTATGCTACGAAAGACGATGTTGCCACTGCAATTACCGAGGCTGATATTTCTGAAAAGTTAAATAACTATTATACTAAGTCAGAAACTTATAATAGAGAAGAAGTTGACAACAAGGTTGCCAATGTTAAAGTTGATTTGACTGGTTATGCTACTGAAAAATATGTAGATGATAAAACTGGAATTTTAAGTGCCGATGTTGCTACCAATAAAGAAAATATTTCTTCAATTAGCAGAACTCTTGGTGAGCTTCAAGAAGATGTTAGCGAAATAGACACCTCACCTCGTCTTACATATGATGTCGCATATAACGACGCAGAAGACGAAGAAGTTGGAGAAAATGTTTTCGTATTATACGAAATCACTGGCGAGGGCACAGAAAATGAAGTAAGAGAAGCAAAAAGAAAATTCACTATTGTCGGTGGCTCAGGTGGAGGCTCTTCTAGCTCTCTTAAAATTTCTTATGTTACTGCATCTCCAGTTATTGCAACAGTAAATGACAAAGTGTTAATTACTTATAACTTTTCTGGCACTGACTCTTCTGGCGATATCGTTCCAGAAGGTAATTACACATGGAAAGTCGGTTCAAAGATTATTGCGTCTGGCATTGCTACATATGGCGAAAACACATTTGACGCCACAGACTTTGCTACAACTACAAGTCAAAAATTTGTATTAACAATTACTGATGATGCTGGAAGCTTAACAACAAAGTCTTGGACAGTACAAAAGGTAGACCTGAGATTAGAATCTACTTTTAGCGATGCTTATGGATATCAAAAAGATGTTACTTTTAATTACACTCCATATGGTGCAATTCAAAAGGATGTACATTTTATCTTAGATGGTAAAGAGTTAGGAACTGTAAAAACATCTACATCTGGTATCCCTACATCTTATATTGTTCCAGCACAAGCTCATGGTTCACATTTGTTAGAAGTATATATGACTGCTACTATTAATAATACTTTAATAGAGTCAAATCATATATATAAAGATATTTTGTGGCAAGACAGCGCAAGTAATGTTCCTATAATTGGTTGTGCTACACAGACAATAGACGCTGTGCAGTATAACACAGTCAATATTAAGTATGCGGTGTTAGACCCAAATACGGAAACACCAAAGGTTACTTGGAGCATTGACGATAAGATTGTAAGCGAAGAAACATTAACTGAAAAAGATGCTTATGGCTATTATACATTCTCTTATAAAGCAAATGAGGCTGGCACTTTTGTACTTATTATTTCTTGTGGCGAAGCAGAACCTAAGAAAATCACAGTAAAGGTAGAAGAATTAAATATTAATGTTTCTCCTGTAACTGCTGGCTTGGAATTTGATTTTAATCCTGTGGGTTATTCTAATAGTTCGGCAGATAGATTGTGGTCTAACAACAATGTAACAATGACGGTTTCTGACAACTTTGACTGGGTAAATGGCGGTTATCAAATTGATGAAAATGGCGACCAGTATTTCTGTGTTAAAGCAGGAACCAATGCAGTCATTAATTATAATCTGTTCGCAGATGACCCTAAGAAAACTGGTAAAGAATTCAAGGTTATTTTCAGAACAAAAAATATTAGAAAGCGTGACACATCCTTCTTAACATGTATTGATGGCAATATTGGTCTTGATATGAAGGTTGAACACGCTATGGTGTACAATAGCGGTGGCGTATTAAAGTCAGACTATTGCGAAGATACAATTATTGAATATGAGTTTAACATAAATAAAGATACTGACATGCCGATAGTTATGTCTTATGAAGATGGCGCTCCTAGCAAGCCCTATGAGTATACAGAAACTTCGTCATTCAAACAATCTTCTCCAAAGCCAATTACTATCGGTAGTGAAGATTGTGACATCTTAATTTATAGAATGAAAGCTTATTCAATTTCATTAACTGATACGGATATTAAGAATAACTTTATTGCTGACGCAAGAAACGCTAGTGAAATAATTGCAAGATACAACAGAAACAATATTTACAATGAAGATGGTAAACTTGTGTCTACATCTGCAAGTGGCGATTTCTCTGTTGACGCATTAATGAAGGCTGCTCCTGATTTAAGATATATATTCCTTGAAGTGCCTCAATTTACAAACGACAAGGATAATAAGATTGATGGTTGCACTGTTTATTTTAGATATCCTGCTGGCACAAGACCGCAAGATAATTGGACTTGTACTGGTGTTAGGCATAGAGGTCAGGGTACTTCTAGTAACCTGTATGGTTATTCTGGCAGAAATATTGACCTTTGTATGGACAGAGATGAATCGTTGTTTACATGGGAAGATGTAGACGAAGATGGAAAATCTATTACTGTAGAGTCTTCTACCATTACTTTAACAGATACATCTGTTCCCACTGATTATCTGAACATTAAGGTTAATATTGCATCTTCTGAAAATGCAAATAATGCACAGTTGGCTCGTAGATTCAATGAATATCAGCCATTCTTGCGTTATGCACGAAAGAGAGATAGCAGAGTTAAAGACACTATGGAGTTTTATAACTGTGTAGTTTTTATTAGAGAAACAAGCACAGACCTTTCAAATACTCCTCATAGAGAATTTAACGATACCGATTGGCACTTCTATGCGATTGGCAATGTGGGCGACTCTAAAAAGACAGACGATACAAGGGTTAATAATAAGAGAGACCCTAAAGAACACATAGTTGAAATTACAGATGCCGACAAGCCGTTGTCTGCTTTCCCAACTGGCAAAGATGGTCATGCTATATGTCCAGTTGACGAATGGAAGGCTGGTAATACTGCATATGATATACTTCATTCTCCTGAATATGTGTATGACGAAGAGGGCGCATTTGAGTCCTTTGGTGGAAAAACATATGAATTCAGATATGAAATGAAGGACATAACGGAAGAGCAGAGAGAAGAAAATATTAATGCATGGAGAGACTTGTATAAGTTTATAGTAACTTCGACTAACGAAGAATTCTATGCTAATTTAAAGAATTATTTTGTTGTAGATTCTGCATTGTATTTTTATTTGTTTACCGAAAGATATACAATGGTCGATAACCGTGCGAAGAACTCTTTCTGGCACTATGGCAAGGTGTACATTTCTAATGCTGAAGCCACTGAGCTTGGCGAGTCAGAAGCTAGTTATTATATTATTGATGATGAAGCTGCTGCTATCAACAATGGTTATAGATACGATTTGACTATGGGTTATGATATGGATACAAGCTTGGGCATTGATAATACTGGCGACTATGTATTCTCTTATGGTAAAGAAGATACTGATTACTATGTAGACGGAGACCCAACTTCTGACTATGTGTTTAGAGTCGCAGACAGCGTGTTCTTCTGTAGACTTCGTGACCTGTTCCCGTCGGAAATGCAAGCAATGTTCAAAAACAGAGAAGAAAAGAATGCTTGGAGTTCTACTTCTCTTATTGACCAATGGGATAATTCTCAAGCTCAATTCCCAGAAGAACTATGGAGATTGGACTATGAGAGAAAATATTACAGAACTTATCTTGGTCTGTCTATTGATAACAGTATAAATGAGGGAGAAGGCAGAGGCGTGGATAAGTCCTTCTTAATTGGTAAATTCTTTGGTCGTAAAAAATATGCAAGACGGGCTTTTGAAATCAACCAAGAAATTTATTTCGCTACAAAGTATTTTGGTAACAAAGCGCTTTCGGATGTATTCTGGATTAGAGGTAATGTCCCCATTGGCAGCAATATAAAGCCGAATTATTCTCTTACTTTGGTTCCTTATTCTGATATGTATGTTTGCGTTCAGTATACTAGTACTGGCACACCAATTCATCAAAAGGTGAAAGCTGGTGAGACATGCTATTTTGAAAGCGACGCAGAAAGAATGGACTTTGTTTATGTTTATGCTGCAAGTTATATCCAAGAAGTTGGAGATTTGTCAAGATGTTATGTAGGCGATAATAACTTTTCAAGTGCGGTTCGTTTGCAAAAACTTGTAATTGGCAGCACTGACGAGGGCTATGAAAATACCTTTATGAAAGAAGTTTTGGTTGCCAATAATCCGCTTTTGGAGCATTTAGACCTTAGAAACATTTCTGGTATTAATACGGTAATTAATTTAAGTAGCTGTAGTAATTTAAAAGAATTGTATGCAGAGGGCACAAATGCAACGGGCGTAATCTTCGCAAATGGTGGGCTATTACACACTGCGCATCTCCCAAGTTTAACATCTTTGTCAATGAAGAACTTGAATTATATTGAAGATTTTGTAGTTGACGGATATGACAACTTACAGACTTTAATTGTGGAAAATGTGCCTAACATCAACACATACGACATTGTTAATAACGCCCCCTCTCTCAAGCTTCTCAGATTGATTAACTTAAATTGGGATTTTGTTCCTAAAATTGAGAATGCGTCTATTTTTGATAGACTGCTTACAATTGGAGGTATCGACTCATCTGGTTATGAATCTGACTTGTCTGTGTTAACAGGCGTTGCTTCTGTCGCTGTAATTGGACAGCACGAATTATATGAGTATCAACAAGCGTGGTCTGATTTAACTATTGTGCCTACTACTATTATTAAACAGTTTGCAGTTACATTTGTAAATGATAATGGCGATGTATTGGATATTCAATATGTTAATCAATTTGAAAATGCTGTTGACCCTATTACCAGAGAGGATAATCCCATTGCTACTCCTACTAAGGAAAGTACGATTAGCCACGACTATGCTTATGCTGGATGGGACGGCTCTCTGATTAATATTATCGAAGATAGAACTATTACCGCAACATATACCGAAGCTCTTAGAGAGTATACTGCTCAGTATGTTTCAAAGGGAGTGGTTTTTAAAACTGCTAACGGTTTGTATGGCGATAATATTGTCTGTGATGATATTCCTACATACACAGCAGAAGAACCCTATGCATACTATCTGTTTAACAGATGGGATAAGAGCGGCTTCTTAGACAGCGGATTTGATGCAAATGGTGTAAAAACTATTAATGCTATTTTTGACAAGTTTGAATATTCTTCTACTGCTTTTGATGGAAAAGATTTGGCAGACTTATCCCCCGTTGAAATTTATGCAATGAATAAACTTGGCTTAGCACAAGATGTTATCGCAGATGGCGACCCATATTCGTTCTCGCTAGGTTATGATTTTAATTATGACGATATTGAATCTGTTGAAATCATTGGTGAGAATAGTGAGTTCGGCAACGACTATAGCTCTACGGTTGAGTTCAATGGGAAAAACTATTTTGATACTGGCATTCAGCTATTTGACGAAGACAAAGACTTTATACTTGCAATTGATTATGAGTATACTGGTGCTACCGCTAACGCTGTTCTTGCACAATGTTATCAAGGAAATGGCAGTGTTGGTTTTAAGTTGCAGTATAATAATGGTGTCCAGTTAAAGTGGGGTTCAAACACATCTAATGTTGCAAGTGTTAACGAAAGAGAAATGCTTGTTATTAGGCATAAGAAAGGCGATACCAACCTGACCATTTATAGTTCTAATCTTAACGAAACAGAAGTAGATATTTCGTCTCTTGCAAGTAAAGAATTTACATCTACTACCACTTTGATGTTTGGTTGTGAAAAGCAGACATCAACAATCTTTGCTAATTATGCTTCTGGCAAAATTCACTGGGCAAAGATATGGTACAAAGATTTAGGAGAAGATGTGTGTAAGCAACTTGCTTTGTGGACGCACGAAAAGATTGGTTTTAATGCTTGTGGATTCAATAGATATTATTTAGCAGACAACCCAGATGGCATGTGTTCGTTTAGCTTGGTTGCTTCCAATTTGTTGGAGAGAACAAGGCAATTGAATTCTAAGGATACAAATGTTGGTGGTTGGGCTAATTCAGAATTAAATACATTCTTGAATAGCAGGTTGTACGATTCAATACCTGCTCAAATTAGGTCGTTGATTAAACCAGTTGTTGTTTGGTCTTCTGTTGGTGGCGGTTCTACTGCGTCTCCATCCACAGAACTCTCATCTTCCAATTGTTATGTTTCAATTCCATCTGTCAAAGATGTAGACGGAATTAATACGAGTGGTGTAGCAAATAGCGACCCATATAATAGCGAGAGCTTTACTCCTATTTCAATTTTCTCAAATGTCGATGCAAGAAAACGAGCGTTTGACGATGGAGATTATAATGATTACTGGCTGCGTTCACCTGCTATTAATTATCCAAGATATTTTTGGAGAGTTGAAGCTGATGGCTCTTTATATGCAATTTCACCTGCCGATGGTAAATATGGTGTGTTAATTGAGATTTCGTTCTAATTTATTGGCGGAGGTAGGGACAGCCTACCTCCGCTTTTTGTGAGGTAAATGAATTATGTTTTATAAGGTATTAAAAAATAATAAAGTTATAGATGTGCTTCAGGGTCTCACTTATTTGAAATATCAACCAAAAAATAAAATTATGGTTTTATGTGGTCTAAATGAAGCGCAAGCAATTCTTTCTTCTGACGGAAACACCATATGGCACGAAGTATCTTTGTATGAATTGCCTGTAAGTGGATTTGATACTGTTGAAGTAGTTGAGATTGACGAATATGAACATAAGCAGCTAAAGATGTTGAATGGTAAAACGCCAGAAGAAATTGCAGATGCAGTAATCCTATCCTTGATTGATGATGGCATTATTTAAGGAGGGATTATTGTGAAAGAGTTTAGTGTATTTGTAGAATCAATGAGACGATTATATAGAGATGGCAAAGTGGATGAAAAGAAGATTATTGAATTATATGAAAGTAAAAAGATTACCGAAGAAGAAAAGTTGTATATTCTGAATGCCCTCTAAGGGACTCTAATACTCTATTAGAGTTTTATATATAAATATTTTTTATAAAAAGGAGGAAACGAATATGGACAGAGCAAAACACGCATTTGGTAATTTAGCCGATGTAGAAAAAGCGCTTCAGGATGGCAAAATCAATAAGTATGATATCCTGTTTTTGGACGGAGACACTGAGCCAAAAGTAGGTTGGATTGACCGTAATGGAGTTTTTAGACTCGTTGAAAACGAGGCTGATTTTTCTGAGTTAGAAGCAGTGATTGCAACCAAGGCTGATGCTGCCGATGTTAAAAAGCTGGAAGGTCAAATTGCAACTAAAGTTGGTGCCGAGGAAGTTGAAGCTTTGGAGAATCAGATTGCTACAAAGGTCGATGCCGATACTGTTCAGGCTATGATTGAGGAGCATTCTGAATCTGCGATTGAAGTTATCGAGTTCTAAGAAGGTGCAAAAAGTATGAGAGATTTAAGATTTAAAAGTAAGGGGGTGACGATGAATGGCTAATGTAGAAAATGGCGCTTTGCAATCTGCGATAAATAATGCTGCTGTTGGCGAGACACTGGTGTTAACAAGTGATATTACACTGTATAATAGAGTAACCGTGTCAAATGTAGTAACTATTGACTTGAATGGTTTCTCTATTGTTGGAAATGTTGATGATGGTTATGGCACTATTTATGTTGGTACAAAAGGTGTTTTGACCATTAAAGATAGTGGTAATAAACAAAATGGTAGTATTACCAATACTGTTGGAAATGCTGTTGGAAACTACGGCATTGTCAATATATATGGCGGTACATTTATAGGAAGTTACGCTCTGTATAATTTCTACTATAATAGTTCTGTTTATGGAACATCTGTTATATATGGTGGCACATTTAAGTCTGCCTACGGAACATCACCTGCTGTTGCAAACTGTGGTGATTTAACAGTTAATGGTGGCGCCATTGAACTTCTTGACAATACCAATGTTTTAAATGTTACTGGTGGCACTGTGGAATCTCTGTATGTAGGAGTAGCAGATTATAATCCTGAAAAGCAGAGCACTTCTGTCTGCGGTGGCAACATTATTAATTTAACAGTGGAAAACGAGAGCGATAATAAGGTTGTTGTCTCTGGCGGTACATTTGGCTGTGAAGTTGATGGTCAGTATTTGGCTGATGGTTTTAATTTTACTTATAATGAAAGTACTGGCAGTTATGGCGTTGTTGCCGATTCTAGTGGAGCGAATGGCGGATTAAAAGTAATAGCCACATCGTCATCTAGAATTAGAGATTTGATTATTCGAGATAACCAACTAATTTTTATTAGGGACTTAGGCAGAATTGCTTTTGACTCTAAGGGTAAGCGTGTCTTTTATAATCAAATTGTAGAGCTAGAAACTGAGGCTGAGAGATTGGCTTTAGTGAATCCTATTAGTGGTTATTATTTTGTAATTGGGTCAGCATGTTTATGGTTCTATAAAGATGGTTGGATTCAGATTACTGAAAGACCCCAAGAAGTTTTGTTTATTGGAGTTGAACTACCTGAGCTTGGTCAGGAAGGAAAGCTGTATATAGATACAGATGATAGAGAAATTTCTGTTTGGGATGACGAAACCGATACTTATATTAAGGTTTCTAATTATACCGTAGAAGCAACGAATGCGGATATCGAGAATTTATTCGATTAATTATTTTATTGTAATTTAACTCTCGCTTAAAATGAGAGTTTTATTTATTTATATTTTATGTTTATTACTTGATGTTCAATATTTGTATTCTATTTCAAATTTACAAATTTAAAGGAGAATGAAAATTATGGCTAATACTAAGAAATATGTTTCCCTTGCAAAATTAACTAAGTATGATGAGTTACTGAAAATTAAGATGGCTGCTGATGACGCTAAGGTGCTGTCTGATGCTAATGATTACGCTGACTCTTTGGCTGGCAACTACGAAGCCGCTGGTGCTATCGCAACTGCAAAAACTGAACTTGAGGGCAAGATTGGCACTGCTCAGTCTGCCGCTGACGCCGCTGCTGAAGCTGCTTCTAAGGCTCAGGGCGAAGTTGACGCTCTGGAGCTGGTTGTTGGAACTCTGCCCGAAGGCTCTGCTTCTGTTATCGATTATGTGAACAAGAAGACCGAGGGCATTGCTACCGACACTGCTCTGGCTGAGTTGCAGGGTGCTGTTGATGATGTCGAGGCTGATGTGGCTACCATTAAGGGTGATTATCTGAAGGCTGCTGATAAGACTGCGCTGAATGACGCTATCACTGCTGAGGCAAATCGTGCTAAGGGCATTGAGGGTGGTTTAGAGACTCGCCTAAAGGCTGTCGAGGACGACCATCTGACATCTGCCGACAAGACTGTTCTTCAGGATGCGATTGACGGCGTTGCTGAGGATGTTGCTGAGATTTCTGGCGATTACCTGAAGGCTGCCGACAAGACTGAGCTTGAGGGCAAGATTAATGCCAAGGCTTCTCAAACTGCTCTGGACGAAGAGGCAACTCGTGCTAAGGGTGTTGAAGAGGGCTTACAGAATCAGATTAACACCATTATGAACAACCCTGATGCTGAGGGTGCTATCAACTCTATTAATGAGTTTACTGCATATGTTGCTGAGCACGGTGCCATTGCAGACGGCTTCCGTACTGACATTAATAAGAACAGTGATAACATTGCCGCAGAAGTGAAGAGAGCTGGCGAGGCTGAAGCTGCTCTTGCTGGTCGTCTGAATGATTTGGAGGCTATTGACCACGACGCATATGTTGATGCCGATGCTGCTCTGAAGGCTGAGCTGAATGCTGAGATTGCTAAGAAGGCTAATGCTTCTGTCGTGTCTGATATGGACGCAGCTTACAAGGCTGCTGACAAAGCTCTGTCTGAGAGATTGGATGCGGCTCTTGGCAATGGCGATGGCTCTGTTAGCGATATGATTTCTGATGCTGTTAGCGCCGAAGCAACTCGTGTTGATGGTCTTCTGGAAAACAAGGTTGACAAAGTGACTGGCAAGGGTCTTTCCGCTAATGACCTGACAAATGAACTGAAGGCTAACTATGATGCTGCTTATGCTCATTCTCAGGTTGCTCACGCTCCTGCCAATGCTCAGGCTAACATCATTGAGAGCGTTAAGGTTAACGGCACTGCACTGACTGTTACTGGCAAGGCTGTTGACATCTCTGTTCCTACTGATAACGCAGAGCTGACTAATGGTGCTGGCTATCTGGTTGCAAACGATATTGCAAATAAGGCTGATAAGGCTACAACTCTTGCTGGCTATGGAATCGCCAATGCTTATACTAAAACTGAGACTGATACTGCAATTACAAATGCAATGGCTCAGTTCGTGGAAGTTTCCGATGAAGAAATTAATGCTCTCTTTGCATAATTTTAAGGTCATTTAACTAATAAGTATATATAAGGAGACCCTTTAATTAGGGTCTCCTATTTTTAAATAAAGATTAATGAATGATAACAATCTGAAATGAAAGTTGTACAACCATCTTTATACATAAATAAATAAATCTTAACTACGAAAACTTACGCAAAATTACTTAAGCAATGCGTAGTTTTGCGTTATATATAAATGAAATTACAGGTTTTGAAAGTAGGTTACATTATGGCGAAAAAATATGTGAGTTTAAATACTCTACAAACATTCTTAAATAATTTAAATAGCTTATTTGCAACAAAATCAGAAATGAATGCTAAGTCTGATAAGACTCATGCACATGCAATTACCGATATTACAAATCTTCAATCCACATTTGATACATTTAATAGCACTTTAAACAATTATTATACCAAAACACAAATTGATGACATTTGTGGAGAGCTACAACATAGCGATGAAGTTGTAAGATACACAGAACAAACCCTTACCGAAGAACAAAAAGCTCAGGCGAGAGAGAATATTGGTGCTGCTGCCGTTGGTGAAGGTGGTGGCGGTGTTTCCGTCCAAGCCGACCTATCTCAAAACGATTCGACTGCTGCCGACTATGTTAAAAATAGAACTCACTGGGTAAAAGACTCTGTGATTACTATGGAAGTTTGTTTGAAAGAAGGTGCGTATACTTTTTCGGACGGATATTGTGACACCGTAGCGATTATTCCTGATTTAGTGCCTAACGCTAATTACATTGTAACGTGGGATGGCGTATCATACGATGTCGTATCATACTCATTCTGTGTTGAAGGTATTGAATGTATTGCACTCGGCAATCCGATGCTTATCGGTTTTGAAGAAAACCCAGAAGATAACGGACAGCCATTTGCGGGTTTTTTTGCACCATCTATGATGATAACGAATCTCATTAGCATAGACATTGAAGCAACTGAGCATACTGTGTCAATTGCTAAAAAAATAGTTTCTGAAGAGATTCATAAACTTGATGACAAATATATTGATGCAAGTTGGATGGCGAAAAACCAATTGGTTTCAGTAACTGCATTTTCCGAAGCCACCGCAGAAGTATCTCCGGACGGCGTGACAAACCCAGACTGGGTTTATGACGTAGAGGCACTTAAATCAGCAGCCTATTTTAATGTAGTGTGGAATGGCGAAAACTATAGATGTTACCCAAAAAGTTTTGTGGGAATGTTACTGATTGGTAACTTATTTATGTTTAACCAAGAACTTTGTGTTGACAGTGGAGAGCCGTTTTTGTTTATGCTAGAAGGTACAGCGATGACGATAGTAGCGCTAGAAGAAATGCAAGCTACCTTTAACATCACCGCATATCATTATGTGCCAGCGTCTACTATGCCAATAGAGTATCTTCCAGAACAACTACGTTTTGGTCACGAGTATAAAGAGGAAACTCTTAAAGAAGTTATAACTTGGGATGGTGATATCACTGATAGAGAGTTGTGTGATTTTCTAAACGTGCCAACTTATCATGTTTCAACAGCAACTCCAGATGGCACACAACTAATGAACGGCGGCTATATAGCGTTTAATGATGGCACTACTATACCATTTGATGCAAGTGGCATACAGAACATAGAGAATTGGGTATTTTACTTAGGGTCATATGTTCTTGTACTCACCGAAACTGCGGCTCCACTGTTAGGAGTTAGCTCTGGTATTTATTTTTTAAAGCAAGGTGCACTTTATGTGACAGAATTTTCAATCAATAATTATACTTTTGTTGATACTGAAACAAAGATTAAAACAATCGACCCTATGTATCTACCTGAAAATATTGGTGGTAGTGGATTGCCAGAGGTTACTGCTGATGACAATGGTAAGTCTTTAAGTGTTGTAGATGGTGAGTGGCAAGTTGGAGAGCTATCTTATAATGACTTAACTAATAAACCTACATTATTTAGTGGTAGTTATAATGACTTAACTAATAAACCTATTCCAGCCGCTTCCGCATCTAGTGAAGGTGCGTTTTTAAGAGTTGTCAACGGTGCATGGAATGCTGTTGTACTACCAAATGCAGAGGACGGTGAATTTTAATGGCTGAATATTTGATTCAAGGTGAGACATTAACTAGAATGGCGGATATTATTAGAAACAAATTTCAATCTAGAGATATTCTTGAAGGCTTAATTTCGGATAGGTCTTTAGTAAGTGAAATTGTTTTACCAGATGGAATTACTAGTATAGGTTACCGTGCTTTTTACGACTGTGCTAATCTAGCTTTAGCTTCTCTACCAGATGGAATTACTAGTATAGGTTACGAATCTTTTTGCGGCTGTACTAACTTAGCTTTAACTTCTCTACCAGATGGAATTACTAGTATAGGTGACCGTGCTTTTGGCGGCTGCAAAAACTTAGCTTTAACTTCTCTACCAGAGGGAGTTACTAGTATAGATAACCAAGCTTTCTTAAACTGCCATAGCCTAAAATCTCTGACATTTAAAGGCACACCTACTACTATTAGTGCAAATGCTTTCGGTGGGTGTTACTACCTTACAACCATAAATGTACCTTGGTCAGAAGGAGAAGTAGCTAACGCACCTTGGGGTGCTACGAAGGCAACTATTAACTATAACTATGTGGAGGAGGATTAAGAGATGTATTCTACAGAAGACATCATTAATAGAATGTCGTTAATGACATATCAACATAGTAGTTGGTTAGAGCAATTTCTAGTATCATATATTGAACGTAGTATCGCAAGTACAGAGATACCGGAATGTTTCAACGATATTACTAGTATAGGTGACTACGCTTTTTGCGGCTGTACTAACTTAGCTTTAACTTCTCTACCAGATGGAATTACTGCTATAGGTGACTCCACTTTTGGCGGCTGTACTAACTTAGCTTTAACTTCTCTACCAGATGGAATTACTGCTATAGGTGACTACGCTTTTGGCAGCTGTACTAATCTAGCTTTAACTTCTCTACCAGATGGAATTACTGCTATAGGTGACTCCACTTTTCACAGCTGTACTAACTTAGCTTTAGCTTCTCTACCAGATGGAGTTACTAGTATAGGTAGCTTAGCTTTTTACGACTGTAAAAACCTAGCTTTAACTTCTCTACCAGATGGAATTACTAGTATAGGTGACTACGCTTTTTGCGGCTGTACTAACCTAGCTTTAACTTCTCTACCAGATGGAATTACTAGTATAGGTGACTACGCTTTTTGCGGCTGTACTAACTTAGCTTTAACTTCTCTACCAGATGGAATTACTAGTATAGGTAGCTTAGCTTTTTACGACTGTAAAAACCTAGCTTTAACTTCTCTACCAGATGGAATTACTAGTATAGGTGACCGTGCTTTTGGCGGCTGCAAAAACTTAAAATCTCTGACATTTAAAGGCACACCTACTACTATTAATGCGAGCGCTTTCGGCAATTGCACTAATCTTACAACCATAAATGTACCTTGGTCAGAAGGAGAAGTAGCTAACGCACCTTGGGGTGCTACGAATGCAACTATTAACTATAACTATGTGGAGGATAAATGATGCAGACAATTAATTTATATCGCTATACATGTTCAGACGGCGGTGTAACCGTATCTACTGTGATGCCAGATATTGAGTATACAGAGATGTATCGTCTTGTAGCAGATGAAGGCATGGTGCTTACTGATGGTAACACTACTACATTTTGCGTTGATACAGACGACGTTTCCATTTGGACTGAAATGGTTGACACCAGCAATGAAACTGGTGATACTACACTTACAAATGAAATTTTAGAAAAAGCAAAAGCATATGATATTTTAATGGGGGTGGCAGAATGAGTATTATTTCTGATGCAAGAAAGCACCCATAATGAAAAGACTTGGATTTCTGTTGTTGGCAACAATACTTGGGAACCAAGTGTTTATGGATGGTAAACAACTTAATCCAATAAAATACACACTTTAAAGAGTGGTGGCGTTGAATATGCCACCACTCTTATTTTATTTTGGTTTCAAGATTAAAAAATAAAAGAAAGAAGAAAAGTGAAATGGCAACAAAGAAATATGTAAGTTTAAGTAATTTAACAAGTTTTTTCAATAACTTAAAAAATTTGTTTGCTACCAAAACTGAGCTAAATACGAAGTCAGACAAAACACATATTCATACTATTTCTAATATAACCGATTTACAATCTGCGTTGAACAATAAAGCCAATTCCTCTCATGGCGCTCATGTTTCATATTCTTCTACGGCTCCGTTAATGGATGGAGCTGCTTCTGCTGGTTCTGCTTCTACTGTTTCTCGTTCTGACCATGTTCATCCTACAGATACATCAAGAGCGGCGCAGACAATTTTAGATTCTCATACAAGCAATACTACGATACATATCACATCTTCTGAAAGAACAAATTGGAACGCTGGCTACACTCATTCTCAATCTTCTCATGCCCCTAGCAACGCAGAGAAAAATCAGAACGCATTTAGCAATGTCGTTGTCGGCTCTACAACGATTGCTGCTGATACTTCAACAGATACTTTAACTTTGGTTGCTGGCGATAATATAACTATTACACCAGATGCAACGAATGATAAGATTGCTATTTCCGCCAAAGACACAACTTATTCCCTTTCTAGCTTCGGCATTACTGCAACCGCTGCCGAATTAAACAAATTAGACGGTGTAACTGCAACTGCAACAGAAATTAATTACATAGATGGAGTAACTTCAAATATTCAGACACAATTAGATAATAAAGCGGCAAAGTCTCATACACATACTGTTGCAAATATTACTGATTTAACTGCAACTGTTACTGAGCTTAATTATATGGATGGGGTTACATCTAGTGTACAAGCTCAATTAGACGGAAAGGCTTCATCTGGTCATACGCACTCTTATGCTGGCTCGTCTTCTGCTGGCGGAGCAGCAACAAGTGCCAATAAATTAAATACAAATGCTGGCTCTGATACACAACCTGTTTATTTTTCAAACGGTATTCCTGTAAAAACAACTTACACTCTTGGCAAGTCTGTTCCTAGTAATGCTGTGTTTACGGATACTCATTATACAAGTAAAAATATTGTAGGTTCAAATAGCGCTGTTTCAAACACTACAACTGCTTTGACTAATGGAAATGTATATTTAAATAGTGTTGAAAATGGAATGGTTACTTCTAGTCATAAGATTAGTGGCTCTGGTGCGACTACGGTTACAACTGATAATAGTGGTAACATAGTTGTTAACTCTACAAATACAACCTATGTAGCTGCTGGCTCATCTTTGGGATTGGTTAAAAGTGGTGGTGATGTCACTATATCAAGTGGTGTTATTACGGTTAATGACGATTCGCATAATCATACTATTTCTAATGTAGATAATTTACAGACTTCATTAGACGCTAAACAAGCAACTATTACTGGTGGTGCTTCCACCATTGCTGGTTCTAATTTGACTGCAAATAGAGCATTAATTTCGAATGGTTCTGGTAAAGTAGCGGTTTCTGATATTACAAGTACGGAACTTGGTTATTTAGACGGAGCAAAATCTAATATCCAAACTCAACTTGACGGCAAAGCTGCAAGTTCACATAATCATAGTTATGCAGGTTCTTCTAGCGTTGGTGGTTCTGCTACTAGTGCGGTAAAATTGCAAACTGCAAGAAGTATCGGTCTTGGTGGTGATTTAACTGGAAGTGCAAGTTTTGATGGCAGTGAAAATATAACAATTTCTGCAAAACATTATAATGTAAGTGTTAATAGTGGAAACAAAAGCAATTATCCTTATCATAGATTTGCATATATAGGCTCAAAAGCAAGCCCTATAACTTCACAGTATAATGATACCGATGCTATTTTCTTAATTAGAAAATCATACAATGGTGGCGGATATGGTATTCTAAAAGTGTCTCTTAGAACAAATGCTTCCACCTCTACTTCGCAAGTCAGTGCCACTTGGCTCGTTAGATATAATATTGCATTAGATGATGTAAAAATTGGATTGTATAATGTAGCTGGTACTACATATGCAGATTTATATATTAAGGTTGGTACTTATGCAAGGACAATTGTTTCTCAACTTGAAGGAAATCGTTCGTGGACATTGGTGGTTTCAAATGAAGTAAACGATACCACGACAACTGACGCTAAAACATCCACAGAAAGTTATGTATCAATAGAAACTGCTGCAACCAAACTGCATAGTCAATCTTATACATCTATTACTTCTTCTGTTGATGGTGGACATGTTAATTATGCAAATAGTGCAGGTAGTGCAACATCGGCTACTACTTCTTCTACTTGTACTGGAAACTCAGCAACTGCCACAAAACTTTCTTCTTCAAAGACAATTAGCTTGACTGGCGATGTAACTGGTTCCACTTCTTTTGATGGTAGTGGCAATGTGTCAATTACTACTACTGTAGAAGACGATTCTCACAATCATGTAATATCTAATGTTGACGGGTTGCAATCTGCACTTGATGGAAAATCTGCAACAAGCCATACACACACTGCTGACAACCTTGTTCAATGGGCTAACGCCTTATTTGGTACAAATAATCAAGGTGGCGTTGAATATTCTTATGGCTCTGGCTCTGGTAAGAATGTATTAACTGAGATTTCTAATATGCCACAAGGACTTCACACTGCTTATGCAATTAGCGGCACAACGGGGAATCCCAAAACAAATGAAAGTTTTCGTTATTTAATTCATAAAACATCTGGTACAATTGGTTGGATTCTTGCTTGGGACGCTCAAGGTTCTTTGTTTACAAATTATCAGTCTGCCGCTGGCACTTTTAAAGGATGGAAATGTGTATATGACGCCAACCCCTCTGCTCTTTGGACTGGTGGTTATTATATGTCAAGCTCAGATGGCAATCCTCAAACTGTTAAACCATCGAAGAAATTATCTGAATGCCGTAATGGTTGGGTGTTAGTTTGGAGCGACTATGACCCAGACACTAGCACTAAAAATAATACAGATATTCATCATGATTATGTATTTAAGAAAAACTGTTCTGGTGCAAATTGGAGCGGTCAGTGTATGTTATGCGATATTCCTCGCTATATGGGGTCTAATGCTCAAGATGTTGACACAGAGCGTAGAATACTTAAAGCTATTTATATTCATGATGACAGAATAGAAGGAAGTTATCAAGGCTCTTATGATGAAAGAAATGATGTCATTTTAAGAGCAGTTTATGAATTTTGATAATAATTCATATAGAGAATTTTACAAGCAATTTTTTAATTTTTCTTAATTTCTATATAAAGGAGAAATTAAATTTATGTCAAATAACTTAAGTAATCAAAAAAAGTATGCGAGTTTAGCAACCTTGCAAAGATTTTTAAATAACATTAAAAGCACATTTGCTTCTATTGCCCATACTCATTCTTATGACGACCTAAGAAACAAGCCATTTTATGAGGGTGAAGATTACTCTTCTATCTTCACAAATGGTGAATCTGCGGTAAATTTCTATGAGTGGGGCAACGGAGTTTATGGTGCCGCCATTATAGATGCTCCTAAAGTGCTTTGCCAAGATATATCTCATAAGGTTATATGGGATGGCATGGAATACACTATGACTTCTGCTTACGCTGGTAATAACGAAGCTGGTAATCCAATTGTGTCTCTTGGCGCTCCATATGGCGATTATTCTACATATCCCTTTGGTATTGACAGCTACCAAACTACATCTGGCACATACGAGTATAGCATCCATACTAATTCAATGGATTCAGCTCACACTGTTGACATCTTAGAACTTGGTTCTAGTTTTGTAACAATAGACGAAAGATTTATACCTGATACCATTGCAAGAGAAGCTGATGTAGATAATAGAGCCAAAGAGATAAACTCTTCCATTTCTACTTCTTTAGAAGAAGCCAAATCATATTCTGATGCGAACTTGGTCACAGCTCAGGCTTATATCGATAATGCTCTTGCACAAAAATCCCAAATTCAAATTATTACTTGGGAGGATGATGATTAATGGCTTTATATTTAGGCGGTAATAAAGTCAAAATAAATTTAAACGGTATTGTATACTGCTTAAACTTATTAACTTCAACATCTTCTACAAATAATATTATACTATTGTCTTCAGACAATTATATACTGATGGATTCTAACGGGGTATACCTAATCCCAAGTGAATCTGGAATACCAGATATAAGCGGCGTTATAGCATTGTCTTCAGACAATTATATATTAAAGAGTTCTGATGGATTATATTTGATTTATAAGGAGGAAGAATAATTATGGCTTATGAATATAGGCTGTCTTATACGGCAAGCGAAATAGACGAAAAATTAGGAAAAATTGATGAACATTCAGAAGAAATATCAAAAATCGAATTAGAAAAGGCTAAACTTGATGATTCCACCATTGCCACCGATTCCACATGGTCAAGTGAGAATATATTAAATAATTTTGCTATACCGTTTTCGGTTACGGAGGATTTGGCAACCCCAATTAAAGGCTCTCCGATACAAGTGGTTGTATATGCTGACCCTGTAGGCGACGGTACTCCTGATAGCCCTGTTTGTCGTTGGTATGAGGATGATAATGAATTATCTTTTGATGATGATGGTCATTTTAGTTGCACCGCACAGCGCAGAAGTAGTGAAGAGGTGGGATATTGGGATGTAAACAAAGGCATTTGGACAAAAACGCACGGTACTATTTTCCTAACTGGGGATGAAGATTGGGTGTTAGATGAAGATGGTAGTGTTTATTGCGATTCCATTATGACTGACAATTTTATAAATCAAAACGCAAAGCCTGAAAGACTATACGGTGCTTGCTCTCATGCTCCGAATAACATTTATGGATTAAGCAATGTTGTACAAGAGACTTATATACAAAAGGCATCTGCTAGTGGTGGAATCCGTTTTGTAAATCTTGTTGATAATTGGGGCTTAGAAGAAGCATCTGTTGAAGCACTTAAGGAATTTCTGCGAGTTGCTAATGAAGATGTTTATACACGCTTTCACATTGACTACAAGTACGCAACGCCAGAAACATACAATGTTACCAAGGTCGACAATTATGTAGGAGATGGCAGCAGTTTTATTTGGACGGGTTATGCCAATGGTGGCGAACAAAGTTTAAGATGTAAGGCAACTGGTCTTGAGTGCCCATATGAGGCAATTAATCGTTTAAAATCTGCCATCATTTCCCTTGGTGGCAATGTATAATATATAAGGAGGATATCAATATGTTTAGTTTAAAGAATTTTATCAAAAAGGGTCTGCTTGATGCTGTGGGCAAGATGGCGGATTATCAAGTCATTCTAAATGCCGCTGGTTGGATGGAAAAGGGTGTGCTGGATGAATCCGACCTTGCGGAAATCAACGCAAAGATTGATGCGCAGCATGTTACCGAAGTGTGAAATGCGTTAGCAGAATCTTAAATGCGCTTAGTGCAGAACAAGACCGCACATTTGCGCCATTATAATTTAATATATTCTACTATTATATTTGATTATAGGCACAATATATAGAAGATGAAACATATAATGAAGAAAGGAGATAAATTATCTTGATTACAGAAAACTTATCGACTTTAAAGATACATAAATTGACTCAAGAGCAATATGAGCGTGAAATCGCTAATGGTAATATTGATGGAAGTGCTCTGTATTTAACTCCTGACGAAGAAAAGACTTTGACAGAATATTTTGCAGAAGAGTCAATGGTGCTATCTAATTTACAATATGGCGATTCTCTACCTACTGCTGGAAAAGTGGGGAGAGTATTCTTTAAGAAGGTGAATAGCTAATGGCAAGTGCAACAGCAACAGTAGTTAGCCAAAAATACGGACAGGCTTATGGTTACAATTCCAATACTGCGTGTGCTGGATTTAACTACGATAACCAATACTATCCGTTTATCTTACAATTCAAAACACCAGAAATCACAGGACGATTTACTTCCACTTCCATTGACTTTAACCTTTCCATGCTTCAAGGCGCCAGAAATAACGCAGCATCCTCTACTGTGTCCTTAAGGTATGCGATACTGACATCGGATTCGAATTACAATAGCTATCTTTTTACCACGGATGAAGTAGATGATGATAATCAAATTCCAAATACCAGCGGAATAGTCACATTTACTGGACTGACCGCCGCATGGCAAACAATGAACCTAAATATAGCGACAACCGCTTTGGAGTCCAACACCACATATTACCTGATATTATGGGGTGATAATTCTGGCGGCTATAATCAGGATTATGCCAATGTAAATACGCCAACCAATCATTCGGTCACACTATGGTATGAAAACACATATACAGTACAGGTACATCATGTCAAGGAGAATGGTTTTGCTATATTTGCCACGAATGAAACTGTAACTGTGTTGGATGGGAAGACTTTCACACCGACAGTCATAACTCCACCAGACGAGAATACTACTGGCGGCTCTTGGTTCAAGTGGTGGACTGGTGATTATGTGACAGTTTTAGGCACTGGAGCAACTGGTGAAGATTCTATCACTGTTACACAGGACATTGTAGTAGAAGTGTATTACCCTCTGCGCACTTACACACTGACCGTTTCACAAGATGCTTGTTCAATCATTAGTGTAAAAAAAGGCGGAGAAGTCTTATCTAGCGGAGCAACTATTACGCATGGCGATGTTCTTACGATTGTATTCGGAGCAGATACTGGATATGAGTTGGATATACATACGGTTAACGGCTCCACATTTGCTTCTGGTGGTACGCATACTGTTACAAGTGATGTTTTAGTAGTTTCAACTGCGTCGCCTTTGGGATTGGTATATATTGATAATGGTACAAGTTGGAGCGCATATCAAGTTTATATCGACAACGGTACAAGTTGGGATTTATATATCCCTTATATCGACAACGGCACTAGTTGGGATTTAATGAATTAATTGAAAATATATAACTTAAAAAATATAATTTAATATTTTTTTATTTCTGCTAACGACAGTACTAAGTGTACTGTCGTTAGTTTTATTATAAAACGAAAGGGTGATTAGCAATGGCAGAAATTAAAGACAAGGTTGTTACAGTGGAATCTTTGTCGGCTTTACATGAACACGATAAGAATACATATATGCCAATGGTTAACCCTACTGGTAGCGGAACAATGACATTTAATGGGGATGTTGTTGTAAATTCTTTAATGATAGGCTCAAATGTTAAATTAGTACCAACAGAAAATTCTATTGAAATAATCTTTTTAGATAAAGAAGCAACCGAAGTGGTAGAAGAAGGTTAGAGGTGGTAGATAATGGCAACAGTTTCTAAGTGGACTCCATTTGGCGTTGCATTAGATATTACTGCAACAGGTGGCACTGTAACAAGAAAATCCGCCACACAATATACCGTAAAAATTAATGCCTCTTGGGAAACATATTATAGCGGTGCTCAAACAAACTATGGTATGACCGCATCATCTGGCGGTGGTAGTGTTAACCTTAATACATTTGGCACAAAATCTAGTAGTGGTAGCGGTTCGTTTACAGGTACATACTCTATAAGTGGTAATGGGTCTGCAACAAAATCAATAACCGTTACATTTAAAAACTATGAAGAAGATTGGCAAGGGAATGTCACCGAATCCGCAACTAAGACTGTGAGCTTTAATGTGACCGTTCCTGCATGGACATCGTATACAGTTAAATATAATGCTAATGGCGGTTCTGGTGCTCCTAGTAATCAAACAAAATGGAAAGACCAAGCTTTAACTCTTTCGACTACCAAACCGACAAGAACTGGGTACACTTTTCAAGGTTGGGGCACTTCTGCAAGTGATACAACTGTTGATTACGCAGCAGGAGCAAAATACACAGACAATGCAGGAATCACTCTTTATGCAATATGGAAAGCCATTGCTTATACAGTTAAATATAATGCCAACGGTGGTTCTGGTGCTCCTAGTAATCAAACAAAGACATATGGCGTCACATTAACTTTAAGCAATACAATACCGACTAGAACATCTGTTGATGATAACGGTACTCTTACCGAGTATACATTTAAAGGATGGGCTACTTCCGCCACCTCTACTTCTGTTGCATATAAAGCAGGGGCGAGTTATACAGCTAATGCCGCCATAACCTTATATGCCGTTTGGAGCAAAACTATTTCTACAAGCATGTTTGATGTATCATATAATACCAACGGTGGTTCAGAAGTAATCTCTCAGATAAAAATAAGTGGGAAAACGCTTGTATTAAGAGATACAATTCCTGTTAAGAATGGCTATACTTTTGCTGGTTGGGGGTTGTCTGCTGATTCGACTACGGCATCCTATGAAGCTGGCAGTAATTATACTTCCAATGAAGATATAGTGTTGTATGCCATTTGGACGCCTTGGACTCATACGGTTGCTTTTGATGCAAATGGTGGCTTAGGTGATATACCAGAAAGTTTTACAAGTACAACTGGCGAAGATAATGTTCTAATTCCAGATTGTTTGCTACATAAAAAAGGTTACATATTTAAATATTGGAGCACTCAACCAAGCGGTTCTGGCGGTAAAAACTATTATGTTGGCGATGGTTATACTGGGATTCAAAACGGTGGCATAGTGACTTTGTACGCAATATGGGATGAGACAAAGATTTGTTTGTATGCAACTGGCGAATGTAAAGCTAGTGAATTTATAGAGGGAGATTATTTTGGCTTTAAGAATGATGGTACTGTTCATTATGTTACTTTTATAGAGGGCAGTTCATCAATACACCTCGATTCAAATGCTTTTTATGCAACGGAATTTTTAGAGCGTGTTGTTATGTATCTGATAGATGAATCAGACTCATATTTAATAGATGAATCAGGAAATTATTTGACCACAATTATTTAACGAGGTGATATACGATGGCAAATAAAAGAATAACAGATGTTGATTTTTTAGACTCGTTAAGTAGTAATGAGTCTTTTTTCGTGAATCAAAATAACAGTATAAAGCAAATAAACAAAAGCAATATAGTTTTTGATATTGCTAATGGTGGCACTGGCGCAACAAATGGTGCCGATGGTCTTGCAAATTTATTTGCCGAAGGCGATACGATATTAAGTTCTCACCAATATGGAAATGAACTCCCTGTCGCTGGCAAAGTTGGAAGAATTTACTTTAAGAAGGTGAGTATCTGATGGCACAACTGAAAGACAGCTTAGTTGACGGTAATTTGGAAGTTACTGGTGATGTGGTTTTAAAAACCAATAATAACGGTGTACAAGGTATTCATCCTGATACTGGCGAATTGACGAATATGCTTCATATGAGTAACTATGGAAATACCGTAGTTGGTTATGATGGTTATGTTAATAAGAATGGCAATACCCATGTATATGGTAACGATATTTCACATTATATTGCTTCTGCCGATATGAATTATCGCCCCTATTATAGAGCTGGCGATACTATTGATTTCACAGTTAGAGCGTCTGGATATGTAACAAATAGCGGAAAGAATGTTGTTTTCACTATTCCTATTACAAAGCCTGTAATTGGCGCTCCTAGTGCAACGGCAACAAGTGGCAGCGGTTTTGTGTTAAGACAAAATAATAGTTATACTCATGGCTCTGCTGCAAGCACCTATGTCAAACCAACGAGTTATACTGTGGATTCAAATTATAATAGCGGTTTTGTTGTGACTGCGGTGTTTGATGTTACAACAAATGTTGTTAATAATAATCCCATCGGCATATACTGGGATGGCACTATAACTTTATCTTAAAAAATTTAAGGAGATACATTTTGTATCTCCTTTTTTTTACGATTTTTTAATGTCCTTTTCGCTATATTTCCTTGCAAAAAATTCTACCAATCTATTAGTATTTATCTTTTTATTTTCTATAACTTTAATTATTATTTCTCGTTCTTTTCGCATACTTATTCCTTTCTTATTTTTTATAACCTTATTTGTTATATGTAAATTACTTAAGCCAATCTTCTCTTATATCAATATATTAAAATAATAATTTTAAATGGTCAAGTGATTGTTTTATGTGGTCATCTGACTGTTTCATATGGTCAAGTGACCATATAACATAATTAACCAACCATTTAAAATGGTCAATAGGTAAATAGAATCATTTTATTTCACTTATTATTAATATTATGTTAATATGTATTTAAGAGGAGGTGATGTTGACTTATGACACTAATTAAAAAGGTTATAAGAAAAGAGGTGATTTATGAAGTATAACTATTTGTTTTGCCATACCAAATAAATCATCTAAGGAAGTGTATCTAATGGCGAGTATGACAAGGACGATAATAAGGGATAACAGAAGAAAAGTAGCTGTTGCTTACGCTCGTTTCTCTTCTAACAATCAGCGTGAAGAAAGTATTGATGCCCAATTAAGGGCAATCCGTGAGTATTGTGAGAGAGAAAATATTGAGTTAGTAGCAGAGTTTACAGATGAAGCGCAGAGTGGTAAAACAGATGACCGTGAAGACTTCCAGAATATGATTAACAAGTTATTGAAAGGTCATATTCAAGCCGATTATGTTTTGGTTCATAAGTTTAACCGTTTTGCGAGGAACAAATTTGATAGTGCTTTGTATAAGAAGAAGCTAAGAGATATAGATGTTAAGGTTGTTTCTGTATCTCAGAAGATTGATGATACACCAGAGGGCGAATTGTTAGAAGGTTTCCTTGAAACCATTGACCAATATTACTCTGCTAACCTTGCTGCCGAAGTAAGGAAAGGTCTTAGAGAGAACGCATTAAAAGGTAAACACGCTGGCGGTCAAGTTTTATTTGGATATTCTCTTGATGAAGATGGATATTATGTACCGAATGAAAATGCAAAGATTGTTAAACGCATTTTTGAAGAGTATGTACAAGGATATCCTAAAACAGAGATTTGTGAAAGACTTAATAAAGAAGGATATCGTAACCAGCGTGGTAAGCCATTTAATACTCGTACACTTTACGACCTTTTAAGAAATGAAAAGTATATTGGTAACTATGTCTATACAATAGACAAGAAAGAAACAGTTCGTCTTGACGGGATTATTAAAGACCATCCAATTGACAAACAGCTTTGGCATCAGGTTCAAGAGTTATGCAAAGAATCAAGTGAAAAGGCACAAGCTAGACAGAGAACACAAAAACGCTTTTACTATTTAACTGGAAAAGCATATTGTGAAGAATGTGGTAGCAGAATTTGTGCCAATGGTTCTAAGCGTTCAAATGGGCACAAGAATAAACACGGTAAGTTAAATTACTATTATCAATGTATTGGCAAGGTAAAACAGAAAAACGGCTGTAAAAACCCAGCTCTCAATAAGGATTGGGTTGAGCCAAGAGTTCTTCAATCAGTAATGAGTGTTGTTATGAATGAAGAACAACTTAATCAAATTGCCCAAGTTGCTTTTGAAGAGATTATAGCAATGAGAGACGCACCAGTTGTATCCACTGCTCAACTTAAAAAAGAGTTATCACAAATCGATAAGAAACAAGAAAGATTAAGAGATTTATATATCGATGGTAATATGAGCAAAGAAATGCTCGATGAGAAAAATGGAGAATTAGCAAGACGAAGATACCAGATTGAGGATGAGTTAGAAAAAAGAAAAAATATCTTCGACGCAGAAGATATCACGCCAGAAGATATTAAAGAGTTCATTG
>JAEIGA010000218.1_pt1 | contig 81309 bp, 61 predicted proteins | sample 9270691 | NCBI WGS metagenome assembly JAEIGA01 (sample SAMN17057246, study PRJNA624740) | gut metagenome | biome: biome; isolation source: fecal sample | host: Bos grunniens | place: China: Xizang | collected 2019 | reverse complement strand
CTATGCTGATAGTGTAGATTCGGACTCTTGTTTCAAGGTGTTGCAAAATATAGGAAACTTCTAGGAAACTTTTTAAAGCAAAACCGCGTCCTAGGTATCTAGAACGCGGTTTTTTGAGGTGCCTAGCGGAATCGAACCGCTCTAGCAGGTTTTGCAGACCTGTGCCTAACCGCTCGGCCAAAGCACCGTTTTTGTATTGGGATTGCAAAGATAGTTACATTTTTTAACTTTACAAATATTTTTCATTAAATTTGCGATGACAACAAAAAAATGGACTATGGCAGTTGAAATTGAAAGAAAGTTTCTTCTCGATCAGGAGGGACTTGCAAAGGTGAAGCAACTTGCAATTAACCGTTATCGCCTCACTCAAGGCTATCTGAACTCGTCGCCGGACCGTACTGTGCGTGTGCGGATTAAGGATGAGTCTGCCTTCATGACTGTGAAGGGGCGTTCGAGCGAGTCGGGTCTCAGCCGCTTCGAGTGGGAGAAGGAGATACCTGCCTCTGATGCGCGCGAACTGATGGTCCTATGCGAGTCTGGGGTGATTGATAAGGTTCGCTATATTGTTGAGCATGAGGGTTATATGTTTGAGGTGGATGAGTTTTTTGGGGAGAATGAAGGTCTTGTTGTGGCTGAGGTAGAACTTCCGGATGAGACTGCGGCTTTTGATAGACCTGAGTGGTTGGGCGAAGAAGTGACGGGTCAGTCGAAGTACTATAACTCCTCCCTTGCAAAGCTCCCTTTCACTAAATGGTTGCTTTAAAGTATAACCAAATGCAAACCTAAAACACAGAGTAATAACTATTTGCAAAACTTGAATAAAGTCATGAAACGAATTATTGTCATTTCTCTATTAGCGGCCCTTCTCTTGCCGACCCCATCACTTTTTGCAAAGAAGAAGAAGGAAAGTCAACCCGCACCGCAGATCGAGTCGCAGTGGAACTGTAAGAAGATAGTCTTTCTTGGCGACTCGATTACTGACGCACGCCATATCGGTTGTGAGAAGAATTATTGGGGCTTTCTTGCTGATATTCTTGGAATTACACATTCTGTCTACGGAATCAGTGGCCACCAGATGTCCCATATTCCAGGCCAGATCGACAAGATGGTCGCTAATGACGGGGAGAATTTCGACGCCATCATGATCTTCTGCGGCACAAATGACTACAACGCATCAGTGCCGATGGGAGAGTGGTACGCAGAAAAGTACGACACCACAACTGTCAACGGCCCCACTACCGTCCTTCGCAAGAAACGCGATAAAGTAATGGATATCAATACTTTCAAGGGGCGCATCAACATCACTATGGACATCCTCAAGACCAAGTTCCCTTCGAAGCAGATCATCCTGCTCACTCCGATCCACAGGGGGTACGCCTACTTCGGAAAGAACAACATCCAGCCGGCAGAGGACTACGCAAACGCGGTCGGACTGTACATCCACGACTACGTCTCAGCAATTCAGGAGGCAGCGAACATCTGGGCAGTGCCAGTAATCGACCTTAATTCACTTTGTGGCCTTTATCCGTCAAATCCGTCCTACAGTGTTTTCTTCGCTAATAAGGACACCGATATGCTCCATCCGAATACAGAGGGACAGAAGAGAATGGCGGAGGCCATAGCATATCAGTTGCTGGGCTATCCTTGTTTCTAAAAGTGTCATATTTTGGACGAATTTTAGTCTGAAAGTGGAATAAAAGTGAACAAATTGTTTCTAAAAGTAATCTTAAAGGCCAGATTCTTTTGTCTTTTTGTCAATTTATTTTACCTTGCAGAGTTTTAGAGATGGTTTGGTATTTGTATACCAGCGAATTCTTGTGTATTTAACTTTAAACCAAAATATATGAAACCTGAAGTTGCAGATGCTATCAATAGCATTATGGTAAACATGAACGAGGGAGGTATGAATGCATTGAACATTGTTCTTGCGTTTGTAATGTTTGGAGTTGCCCTTGGAATTAAACCTAGAACTTTTGTTGAAATTGCAAAGAATCCTAAGTCTGTGATTCTGGGAGCAATCTGCCAGATGATTTTCCTTCCGGCTTTGACCTTCCTTCTTGCAATCTCATTCACAGGCTGGATCAGCCCGATGATCGGACTAGGTATGATCCTGGTTGCTGCCTGTCCAGGAGGTAATATTTCTAACTTCATGACTTCTCTTTCTAAGGGAAATGTCGAACTATCAGTTTCACTTACTGCAGTAAGTACTGGTTTTTCAATCTTCGCTACCCCTATCAACTTTGCTTTCTGGGGTAATATGTATTTGAATTTCATTGGTAACAGACAGGTTCTTCCTGAACTTTCTATCCCATTCTGGGAGGTGTTCAAGACAATCGTAATTCTACTTGGAATTCCTTTGGTTCTTGGAGTTCTATGCTCACAGTACCTTCCTAAGGTTGCACAGAAACTGAAGAAACCTATGTCCTACCTATCTATCGCATTCTTCGTTGCGATGGTTATCATCATGTTCTACAACAACTTTGACAACTTCATGAAGTGTATCAACTACATCTTCTTTGTTGTCTTGCTTCATAATCTTCTTGCCCTTCTTATCGGATTCTCAACCGGTACTTTCTTCAAGGTGCCAAGAAAGGATAGAAGAACTCTTACTGTAGAGACAGGTATCCAGAACTCTGGTCTTGGACTTGTGCTTCTTCTTAATACTAATATCTTCCCAGCTGAAATCTGGCATGGCCAGTATGGCGGTATGCTTGTAATCGCAGCATGGTGGGGTATCTGGCACATCATTTCAGGACTTACTGTATCTTACCTGTTCAATAGAAGTAAACTTCCTCAGGATCAGCAATAATTATGAAAAAGATCTACGAAGACAACCTAGGTTATACTATTCTCAAGCCATACGTAGACAGTATTATTCATGATTGCTACAAGAAGTCGGAACTATCTGGATTGGAGAATATTCCTACAGATGGAGCAGTGATTTTTGCGGCAAATCATTGTAATACTCTTATGGATGCGCTTGTGATTTTAAGAAGCCGCAAACCACAGACTGTATTCGGAGCAAGAGCAGACCTATATAATAATGCTCTTATCGCTAAGTTTATGCGCTTTTTCCGCATTCTTCCTATGGCGCGCTTGCGTGATGGATTACGTAATGTGTTGAAGAACAGGGATGTGATGACAGAGATTGTCGAGACTCTTGAGAACAGAGTGCCATTTTGCGTATTCCCTGAGGGAAGACATAGAACAAAACATTCTCTTCTTTCATTCGGAAAAGGACTTCAGAGAATTGCGTTCGAGGCGAATGAACAGTTTGGCGACAAGATGCCTATCTATATTGTTCCTGTTGGACTTGAGTACGGAGATTATTTCCGTACAAGATCCACTTCTCTTGTGACTTTTGCCAAGCCTATTCATGTTCAGGGACTACTTAAGGAACTTGAGGGATCTACTGAGGCTGATATCTTCAGAGCATTTGCGGCGAAGGTTGCAGAGGGCATTTCTGAGAGCATAACCTATCTTCCAGATGATGATAAGTATGAGTACAGATGGGCTCTTTTGAAGGCCCTTCAGATCAATAACAGGAAGTTGTCCAACGAGGAGAGGATGAAGGAGAACAAGGCTTGTATCGAGAAGATTCTTAAGGCTGAGGAGGCAAATCCTGAGAAGATGCAGAAACTTTACGATCAGGCATTCGACTTCGAGAGAAGAAGAAAGAAGAAGCAGTACTCTATCTATTCATTCAGAAAGACAACTCTTTGGTTTGATGTGCTTTATAAATCAGTATTCGCGCTTGCTGCCCTTCCTGTAGTTGCTGTCTTGGCTATACTATCTGCACCGATCTGGATTATTACCCAGGTCATCAGATCCATTGTAAAGGACCCTGCTTTCAGAAATACTGTGAACCTTGGAGTAAGACTTGCACTTCAGCTTATTACTACTATCATCTGGTTATGCGTATTCCTCTTCGGTTTCGAAACCTTCCCTGGAGGCGGTCTTATGCAGATAGTCATGATTGCTTGTGCAATCTGTATGGGTAAGGTTACTTCTGCCGTATATGATTATGCTGAATTTATAAGACTATATATTTCAGACTTCAGACTACTTTTCAATAAGGGCATTAAAGCCAAGTTGAAAACTGTACTTAAAACCGCAAAATCTCTTGGTCTGTAATCCGACTTCGAGATAATGCTATTACAAACCTAATTATTTGTGTATGAAGAAGATATTAACTGCTATCGTGGCGCTTTTTATTATCCTTCCTGCATTTGCAGAGTCTGTTGAACTTCCTGCATCAGAGGCAGCTGCTCAGAAAGAGCAGAAAGAGGGAAAGAAGAAGAAAGAGGTTAAATACAATGAGAATGGCGAGATCATCAAGACTGGAATTTCATTCGGACCAGTTCCTGTTGTGGCCTTTGATTCGGATAGAGGTTTCCAGTATGGAGCTCTTTTGAACCTATATAACTTCGGTGACGGAAGTACATATCCTAATCCTAAGTCTACATGGTATTTCGAGGCTTCTGCTTATACTAAGGGTAGCCAGAAGTACATTGTAAACTACGACAAGAGAGATCTTTTCCCTGGAGTCCGTATGTCAATCTGTACAGGATTCTACCACGATAAGGCTCTTGACTTCTATGGATTTAACGGTTATCAGAGTGTATACGATCTTGGTCTGATGGACTTCTCTTACGATAATGATGAGCGTGGTCAGAAACTTCAGGCTAAGGCTGACGCAGGTAAGTTCCCTAAGGCCTTCTACCGTTTGAGCCGTCAGCAGGTGAAGGCAAAGGCAGACTTTACAGGCGAGATTCTTAAGAATTTCTACTGGGAGGCGGGCTACAACTTTATGTGGACTAACATCAATGACTTCCATCCATCAGGATACGCTGTACTTCCACAGGGAACAACAGCCGCACCGGCGGAGCCATACTCACTTTACTCGCTCTACAAGGCATGGGGACTCATCTCTGAGGACGAGGCAAAAGGAGGCATCACATCAGCACTTCGTCTCGGCCTTATGTACGACACAAGAAACGTTGAGAACAACCCTACACGCGGAATCTGGGCAGAGGCACATCTTTCAGCAGCACCAAAGTGGCTCGGAACTAAGCACGACCACTACAAGGTGACAGCAACAATGCGTCAGTACCTTCCTCTTGGAACTGAGAAACTTGTTTTTGCTTATCGTCTTGCTTATCAGGGTTTCCTTGGTGGAAAAGCACCTTGGTATCAGTTGCCTTTCTATACTAATATGGGTCCTAAGGCAGATAATGACGCTCTTGGCGGTTCTAAGACTGCCCGTGGTCTTTTGATGAACAGAATCCAGGCTCTTCAGACTGGTTTCTATAACCTTGAGCTAAGATGGAGATTTGTTGATTTCAGACTTTTCAACCAGAATATTGCATTTGCAGTAAATGCTTTCCAGGATGGTGCAATGATCTTCCAGGGACTTGATATGTCTATGAAGAACAATGTTACAGACCCTGTTGTAAAGGCTGCATATACCAAGTTTGTCAATCAGAATGCCGATCACAAGCTACACATGGCAGCAGGTGCTGGTATCCGTTTTATCATGAACCAGAACTTTATCATTGCATGTGAGTACGCTAAGTGCTTCAACAGACAGGATGGAAATACAGCCCTTTACATCAACACTGGTTTCCTATTCTAAGAGAATAAGATTATAAAATATCTATAAGTTTTTGGCAGGCTTTGAAGACATCCTTGTAGGTGACTTCAAAGTCTCCTGTGTACCATGGGTCCGCTACATCTGGCGCGACGAGTGGTTGTGATGGCCATCCTTCTTGTGAAGCGAAGGCCATTAGTTTATATACCTTGCCGCTGTTGTTGACTTTATCTTCTCCTACGATGCGGGTGAGCCATCTGATGTTTGATTGGTCCATGAGGAGGATGAGGTCGTACTGCTCAAATTCTGATGGAGTGATCTTGTGCGCTGCGTGCTCGCCGAGCGGGATGTTGTGTTCGATGAGCTTGCGTTTTGCAGGTGGGTAGATCGGGTTTCCCCATTCTTCGTCTGAGACAGCGGCAGAGTCGACTTCGATGGATTTTCCTGATTTTCTGACCAATTCTTTCATTACAAATTCTGCCATCGGACTTCTGCAGATGTTGCCGTGGCAGAGAAACATGATTTTTTTCATAATTCAATAGTTTTCTTGTGCAAACTTACTAAATATTCTTGGTGGGTTGAAGATTTGTCCGTACATTTATGGAATTAGAAACTATTTAATTATGAAACGCTTATTTCTATTTGTTTTTACTGCACTTTTAGGTGCAAGTCTATCTGCACAGGAGTATCTTCCTAAGTGGCAGGAGGGTTATCTTGATATTCATACTGTGTCTACAGGTAGGGGAGATGCTACGTTTATCGTTATGCCTGATGGAACAACTATGCTTGTTGATGCGGGTGATAATGGAAAGGCCAAGGATAAACAGCATCCTAGCGACTCTTTGAGAGCTGGAGATTGGCTTGCAAGATATATCAAGCATTTCATGACTCAGCTTCCTGGTGAGGCGGAGCTTGATTATGCTCTTATCACTCACCTGCATGACGACCATTTCGGTTCAACTCGTCAGATGCTTCCAGGTGAGAATGGTTATGGCCTTTCTGGAATTACTCTTGTCGGAGAGAGAGTTCCTATCAAGAAACTTGTGGACCGTATCTATCCTGACTATGATTTCCCTTCTAAGGAGATGGTTGCTAAGTATCACTTTATCAAGGAGTACTGGAAGTTCTGTGACTATCAGATCAAGAATAAGGGAATGAAGATGGAGCAGTTTGTAATCGGAAGTGATAAGCAGTTCTCATTGCTTAACAATCCTAATGCGTATAAGAATTTCAAGATTCAGAACCTTGCTGCCAATGGCCATGTATGGACTGGTAAGGGTCTAAAGGCTAAGAAGAATTTCAGCGGAGATCCTACTCTATTTGATGAGAATGTCAACTCTACTGCATTTAAGCTAACATACGGTAAGTTCAGTTATTTCAATGGTGGAGACTTAAGTGGTGGTAACTGGCCAAGTTATAAGTCTAATGAGCGTGATATGGAGACTGCTGTTGCTAAGGTTTGTGGTCCTGTGAATGCAATGAAGGCCAATCACCATGGATATTATGATACTTGTAACGGATTCTTCATGCAGACTTTGAATCCTGAAATCATTATCGTGGATGCACGAAGCAACAACCACCCGGTTCCTTCTACTATGACCCGTATGGCAGATCCTCTTGTATGGAAGGGAGAGCGTGATTTCTATATCACAGTAGATCAGGCGAAGGAGAAACTTGGCGAGAAACTTTGGAGCCACTTCAAACCTTGGGGACACATTGTTTTAAGAGTTTATCCTAATGGCGAGAGCTATCAGATGTTTGTTCTTGACGCTGACAGCCTTGATTATAAGATTATCTATAAGGCTGAGCCTGTAAAATTGTAAAAATATGGACGCTAAGTTGAAAGAAGTTAAGTTCGGTGGACTTGTATTTCAGGTTCCTGAAGTTTGGGTTGTCGAGACCGAGAATTATGAGGAACCGGATGGCAGAACATGCGCGAGCATTGATGTTTCTGCTCTTCCTGGTGATGTGCGCAGCATTGTCTTGAGTTATGGTCCTATGCCTGAGGGATCTGATCCTTTGATGGAGGCTGCCGGAACTTTTGAGGAGATTATTGAGGGCGAGGCTTCTGAGGAGGATATTGATAACTATCAGTTCCAGGATTATCCTGCTTATGGTTTTGATTTCGAGAGTGAGGATGGCCAGCTATGCAACTTTATGTGTGTAGGTATTGAGGCAGGTGAGGAGACAAAACTCCTTACAATCCTCACAAGTGCTGCAAGTGAGAACGATCTTTGCGATCTTCTTGATTTTGTGGTGGAATATCTTGATTTTGAATAAATTACTAATTAATATTTATTAAACACTAAGACAATGAAAACAAGTAAATTTTTAGGTTTTCTTGCTTCCTTTGGAGTGCTGTTCTCAGCATGTACTCAGGAAGTGACACCTGTAGAAAAGTCTCTTTCTATTTCTACTGAAGCCTTTGGTTCTATGGAGAAACCGGTTTGGGGTAATGGCAATCAGATTTCTGTCTATGACGGAACTACAAACAACATGTTCTATACAAACAGTACTACTGCTGTAGGTACTTTCAAGGGTAAGGCTCTTGAGACTGCTGATTATGTTGTTGTTTCTCCTTATTCTGTGGATGCGGTCTTTGCTGAGACTTCAGTGACTGCTGTTGTTCCTGCTGAGCAGACTCCTACTGTTGCCGGTAAGATGAACAATGCTCTTGTTGCTGTCGGTAAGGCTGCTAACGGCGCTGCTCCTCTTAAGAATGTTGTGGGTCTTGTGAAGGTGGGCGTTCCTTTTGAGGGTGTGACTAAGATTGAGTTCACAAGTGGTGAGGCTGTTCTTGCTGGTGGTGGAACTGTTGCTCTTGCTGGTGATCCTGTGATGACTGTTTCTTCTCCTGCGAAGAAGATTACTTTGACTGGTGAGAATGGTGGTACAATCGCTACTGGCGTTTGTTATTTTGCTGTTTTGCCTCAGGAACTTAATGGTTATAAGGTTGTCTACACAGCAACTGGCGGAACTTTCGAGGTTCCTTCGACTGATGTTGTTACTGTGACTCGTTCTGGCGTTGCTGAGCTTGCTGCGACTCTTAACCTTACTATTGATGCAAAGGCTGAGAAGGCTGTTGTTGTGAAGAAGGGCGACCGCGTGACTATTAATGTAAATGCCGGTGGCGCTGAGTGGTCTTATAAGTTTGCTGAGGCTTGCGACTGGCTTAAGGAGGTTGAGAAGACTGCAACTTCTGTAGTGTTCGAGCTTACTAAGAATTATCTTGAGGCTCAGGATCTTACAGCAGTTGTGACTTTCCAGCACGGATTTGTTCCTACTGCAACTTCTGAGGTGACAGTTACTCTTTCTTCTAACCTGTTGTTTGATGCTCAGTTCAATGCTGACGGTACTGCATACGATGCGTCTAAGTTCAAACATACAATTGAGTACATCCCTGGTGACTACCACTTTACTTATTTCAATAAGGCTCTAAATAAGTATATCCCACGTGTCACTTGTACAACTCCAGGTGGTGCGCGTAGCACAAGCTACTATAAGTTTGATTACAGCACAGTGGATGGTTTCCTTCAGAAACTTGCTGACGGTCATACACTTGAGTGTCTATGTATGCTTGATCAGGCTCTTGATGGAGCTTATAATTATGAGATTAAGCCTTTCAGTTCAATGCAGTCAGGTGGTACTGGTTTCGTTATCGGTAAGGCAAATAATCAGAACCACATGTTCTTCCTTCCAAATACAGGATCATGGAACTTTGTTGACACTGGTCTAGTTATGGAGGAGGGTGTTTACTACCACCTTGTGGGTACATTCGATCCTACTAATAAGGTTGCTAAGGTGTATGTTAACGGTAAACTTGCTTGTGAGCTTGCTACTACTTCAGGCACATTCAAGGCTCCTTCAAGTGGTTCACATTGGTTTGCAATCGGTGGTGACTCAGGTCCTTCTAACTGTGGTGAGGGCTGGAGAGGTGATGTTGCTTCAGCTAAGATCTATGATGAGGTTCTTGATCAGGATGATGTGACTGCCCTTTGGAATGCAGCTAATGTTGATCTACCATTTGAGACTGTAAGATACGATGTCGTATTCTTTGGAGATTCGATTACTCAGTACTGGACAAGTTCTAAGGATGAGAATAGAGGTAACCCTCAGTTCTTTACTGACAATAACTGGTATAATAGAGGTATCTCAGGAAATACTACCGAGGATATGCTTAACCGTTTCAAGTATGATCTTGAGCTTCTTGCACCTAAGGTAATGGTTCTTTGTGCAGGTACAAACGATATCGCTCAGAATGATGACAAGTTTGTTTCTAACGAGGAGATTCTTGCCAATATCAAGACTATGGTTGAAAGAGCAGCTGCTGTAGGAACAAAGACTATCCTTTGTTCTCTTCTTCCTGCTGATAAGTACTATTGGAGTAATGCAATTGAGAATCCTTCACAGGAGATCAAGAAGGTGAACGAACTTATCAAGGCTTACGCTGCTGAGAATAATATTCCTTATGTTGACTACTGGACTCCACTACATAGTGAGACTGATGGTATGCCAGCTAAGTACTCTGCAGACGGAGTTCATCCTAACAAGGTTTGCTACAAAGTTATGGAGGACATTGTTAAGCCAGTCGTAGTTGACTATCTTAAGACCATCAAATAGGCGATAGACATTTCCTGAATATTTTATGCGGCAAGATTTTCTGGTCTTGCCGCTTTTTTTATGAAAAGACACAAAAATAATTTAGAATTGTTCTAAATTAAAAATATTTTTATATCTTTGTATCAGGTTAATGAAATGACACAGACAGGTTAATGAAATTTTAATGTTGAAAATTTAAAAAGGTTAAATATTATGGAAAAGGAACTAGTACTTAAAACAATGAAAGAGGCAGGAAAGCCTATCGCTGCAGGTGAGGTAGCTACACTATCAGGTCTTGATAGAAAGGTTGTTGATAAGGTGTTTGCAGAGCTGAAGAAAGAAGGAGCCATAATCTCGCCAGTTCGTTGCAAATGGACACCAGCAGAGTAAACCATAAGGTTTTCCATATCTTTTGAGAAGCCGACCCAAAAGGGTCGGCTTCTCTTCTTGTCTCTACTTTCAAGTTTATTTATACCTCAGCCTCGCTGATGATGAGCAGACGGTCGCCAGGGAAGAGTTCGCGTGTTCCGTTTGGTACAAGGAACTTGCCGCTTCTTTTGATGGATACTACAAGCATACCCTTTGGTAGCTGAAGCTCTTTTAGCGTGTTGCCATGTTCAAGGCTGTCTTTTGTCAATGTGATTTCTGTAAGCTGTCCAACGTCCTCTGGAACCTCGATTCCAAACTGATTCTCCTCCTCTGGCGCTTCACCGATAAGATCGAGCTTCTCCGCTACGAATGGGATTGTACTTCCCTGGATGATGAGCGATAGGAGGGTGATGAAGAATACAACGTTGAAGATGATGTCAGATCCTTCGATTCCTGCTACTACTGGGTAGGTTGCGAAGATGATAGGAACTGCTCCTCTAAGTCCCACCCAACTGATGAAGTGCTTTGACCTAGTCCTTATGTTTTTGAATGGTATCAGGCAGATGAATACGCTGAGCGGTCTTGCAAGGACAATCATGAAGACTCCGACAAGGATACCGATAGGCCATACACGAAGCATTTCTGTAGGATTGACAAGGAGTCCCAAACTAAGGAACATTGCAATCTGCATGAACCATGTAAGTGTATCAAGGAAGGCAAAGATATGTTTTCTCTTTGCAAGTGGCTTGTTACCGATTATAATACCGGTAAGGTAGATGGCAAGGTAACCGTTTCCTCCAAGCATGCCTGTGAAGGAGAATGTGAAGAACATTACACAAAGCATGAGAACTGCATATAGGGCAGGGTTGTTCAAGTCGATCTTGTTAGTTACCCAGACAGCGGCATATCCCATTGCAACTCCTCCAAGGATACCCACAAGGAACTGCTGACCAAGAGTAAGAAGGGCATCCTTGATTACAACTCCAGTCTCGAATGTTCCATCTGCAGTCTGAGTTGCAGTACAGATACCAATAAGCACGATTGTAAGTACGTAAGCCATAGGGTCATTACTACCACTCTCAAGCTCAAGGGTTGGCTGAAGGTTATTTTTGAGATGCATCTTTCTGCTTCTCAATATGTTAAACACTGAAGCAGAGTCGGTTGACGACATTGTGGCAGCAAGAAGAAGGCAAGTTACAAGTGGAATCGCCGACATAAACGGCATCCATTGCGACAGATAGAAAAGGAAGACTCCAGTCAGAACTGTAGTAAGGACGACACCCAAAGTACTTAGTACCAATCCGGGACCAAGAACAGGTCTGATGTCTTCAAACTTTGTCTCGATACCACCGGTGAACAGGATGACACAAAGTGCAACTGTACCGATCATCTGAGCCACTTTCATGTTGTCGAACTGGATACCAAGTCCGTCAGTTCCGAAAAGCATTCCGACTCCAAGGAAAATCAAGAGGGTAGGGAGACCAAAGCGACCACCTGCTTTGCTGATAAGTATACTGCTGAATATCAGAATAGACCCAATGAATAATAGGTTTTCAATTGTAATTGCCATAGTTTTTATATAAAGTTTTTCAAGTTAACAAAGTTAACTATTTTATCGGACAATTCTTGCTCCGTTTTACTTTTATGCTAATTTTGCAAAGAAAATACCACATTATGACCAAGAAAATCATCACACTTCTGACAGTTGCGCTTCTTTCTATTTCTGCAGGCGCACAGTCAAACCTCAAAAAGGTTTACGACGAGACAAGCAATCCGAACACAATGATAGATCAGGCTCTTGCAAAAGCAGGCAAGGAGGGCAAATTCGTTGTATGTCAGGTTGGAGGAAACTGGTGCCGCTGGTGCCTTATGTTCGCGGACTTTGTTGAGAAGGATGCTGAGATAACTCAGACAATAAACGATAATTTTGTCTTTTCACACATCAATTACAATCCTAAGGACAAGGACAATAAAGAGGCTCAGAAGATGCTCCAGCGCCTTAATAAGCCTCAGAGATTCGGCTTCCCTGTATTTGTGGTTCTCGACAGTAAAGGTAAGGTTCTTCATATCCAGGACTCATCCTTCCTTGAGGAGGGCAATGGCTACGACAAGGCAAAAGTCCTCAGATTCTTCAAAAATTGGACTCCCAAAGCAGTGCTCTAGAAGTCCAATATAAAAGTTTGACCTGAAAAGGAAAATTATCTTTTTAAGTAATATGTGACCGAGGTTACGACACGTACTGTCTTGATGTACGGCGTGTTGGAATCTCGGTCTGCTATTGTAAATGTGCCTTGATTTGCAGTCTTGATCTTGCCGAGCCTGCTTCCTGAGTCCTTTGCAAACTTCTGAGCTGCTGCCCTTGCGTTCACAGTAGCTTCCTCAATCATCTCAGGCTTGATCTCATTAAGTCCCTCGAACTTGAACTGAACAGGATTCTCCCATGCATTCTCAGTAAGACTGATTCCTTTCTTAAGCAGAGTAGTCTGCTGCTGCATTAGCTTCCTCACAAGCTCCACATTCTCTGAGCACACGGTAATGATACTCTTGCTGAGGTATCTGAACCTTCTGTCGTTGTTGCCATATTCCTGAGCATACTTATCAGAAATGCGTGGTGTTGAATAAGTTATGGCGCTCTCTGGTAGACCTCCGTCTGTAAGGAACTTAGTAATAGCAGCGATATTGGCATCTGTCTCGTTGTAGATTCCAAGAAGGTCATCTCCAACCACTGTAAATGTAATAGGCCAGATAACCTTATCCGCCATCACCTCCTTCTCGCACAGGCCTTTCACATCAACTGTCCTGTCATAAGACTTGAAGTTTGCCACAGCAATCGGCATCATAAGACCTAGCACGATCAATCCTGTCATTATCGACAGTCCCAATGAATTCTTACACTCCTTCATAAGCATTATCTTTTAATACTGCTGGCAATCACTCTTCCAATCTCTCCGATAATCATAACAACCGAAGTCGAGGCAATAATCATACCCCAGTCTTTCAATGAGATAGGGGAGACATTGAATAGGTCGCTACCAAGGTTTACAATAAATATCTGACCCAAAAGTATTACTACAAGCATCCACATGAAGCCCTTCGAATCCTTCAGCGCAGCAAAGGCAGACCTTCCAGTCATGAACGCCTTGGCATTGAACATATTCCAGAACTGAAGCATCACAAAAGTCGTAAAGAAGACTGTAAGTTCCCTTGAATCAAGACCTCCGTCAGCCTTCATCCAGAATAGCAAGCCAAAGAGCGCAACTACAAAAGCAATGCCCACTCCGAAAATCAGCTGTCCCATCTTCTTGCCGATGATGAAATCATGCATTCTGCGTGGCTTCTCATTCAGCACGGATCTCGATGGCGGCAGCGAAGCAAGGGCAATCGCCGCAAATGTATCCATGATCAGATTCACCCAAAGCATCTGGGTCACTGTAAGAGGAGACTCCTCACCGGTAAATGCTCCGATAAGAACAATGAGCGAAGCCGCAACATTGATAGTCAACTGGAACAGGATAAAGCGCTGAATATTCTTATACAACGACCTGCCCCACATCACAGCATTCACAATACTGTCAAACGAGTTATCCAGGATCGTAATATCACTTGCCTCCTTAGCAACAGAAGTACCATCGCCCATCGACAGACCAACCTGCGCCGCATTCAAGGCAGGAGCATCATTAGTTCCATCACCAGTCACAGCGACAACCTCCTCCTTCTCCTGAAGCGCCTTCACCAATCTCTCCTTATCAAGCGGACGGGCACGGGCAATCACTTTCAGCGTCCTGCACAACTCCAACACCTGCTCATCGCTAAGCGCAGCAAACTCAGGCCCAGTAATCACACGACCCTCAAGCGCCTCACCCTCAGCAATAAGTCCAACTTCCTTCGCAATCTGAACAGCAGTTACAGAAGTGTCACCAGTCACCATCTTCACATCAATTCCAGCAACAACGCACTGACGGATCGCAGCCGGAACAGTCGGTCTAACAGGGTCAGCAATGGCAACAACTCCCACAAGCTCAAGCTTATCAAAAAGCTCGGTCATCGCCTCTGCCTTCTCAAATTCAGTCTTATCAACTTCGCAGTATGCAAAACCAAGCGTACGCATCGCATTCGCCTGGAAGCCGCGAAGCATCGACTGAACCTCTTCCAATTTAGGTGCTCCCGCAACAAGGCGGTTCTTTACAAGGTTCATCACAATCTCCGGGGCACCTTTTACATAGAGTCTTACCTTATTTGCATCCCCGGCAATTGCTGTTGCCATATATTTTCGTTCTGTCGAGAACGGAATCTGGTCGATGATTTCATTTGCTCCTCTTACTGCCTCAATATCAGCACCTTGGCCAGTTGCCCAAAGTAGAAGTGCGCCCTCTGTAGGGTTACCAAGAACAGTGTATGAACCATTCTCTTCTTTTTTGAGATGGGCTGTTGAGTTTACAGCAAGACCGTCGATGAAAGAGTATTTCTCTGTCCACATCTCCATCTGCGCCACACGCATCTGGTTCATTGTGAGCGTACCTGTCTTGTCTGTGCAGATGACAGTTGTTGCACCCATTGTCTCGCATGCATGTATCTTTCTTACCAGGTTGTTAGTTGCTAGCATTCTCTTCATGCTCAAGGCTAGAGAGAGGGTCACGCTCATCGGAAGACCTTCAGGTACTGCCACGACAACAAGGGTTACTGCCAGCATGAAGGTGTTGAGCAGGTAGGTTGCGAAGTGTGCCCAGTCAAGCGGAAGGTGGTCTCCTCCCATGAAGTAGATGAGCATTCTTCCTACTATGATGAGGGCTGCGACTGCGTAGCTTAGCTTGGTGATGAGGTCGCCGAGTTTTTCAAGCTGCTGGTCGAGCGGAGTCTTGATGACAGATTCGATTTTCGATGCTACGTATACTTTTCCGTACTCTGTCGAGTCACCGATTGCGAAGACTTTTGCTGTGCAGTGGCCGTCGATGACCGAACATCCTCTGAGGAGGTGGTTGTATGGATAGGTCATTTCCGCTCCTTGCGGTGCGTCTTGCGCCAGACCTTTTCTTGCCATCGGCTCTCCGGTGAGGGATGATTCGTTTACTGCAAGTGAAATTGATTCGAGCACTTCCGCGTCAGCCGGCACTTCGTCTCCCTGTTCCAGTACGATGATGTCTCCGACTGTGATGTCTCTTTTCGGTACTTCTATCAGGGCTGAGTCTCTGTATACTTTGACAGGTGTGTCGTCGTTTACCTTGTTGAGTACTTCGAAGGCTTTGTTTGCCTTTACTTCAAGGATGAAACCGACAAGGGTTGCAAGAAGAATGGCAACCAGGATGCCGGCAGGCTCAAGAAGGACTGAGAGTCCTGCGCCTTCAGCAAATATATGATAAAGGGAAACTCCGAATGAGAGCAGGAGTGCAATCAGAAGGATTCTGATGATGGGATCCTGAAATTTTTCGAGGAATTCCAGCCAGAGAGGTCGCTTTGCTGGTGGGGTTAAGATGTTTTCGCCGTACTTGGCTTTGTTTTCTTTTGCCTCTTGTGAGGTCAAACCTTTGTATTCGCTCATAGTTAAAATCTTAGTAAGAGTGCAAATTTATCAAAAATCATGCAATATTCTTGAATAAAGACAGATTTTATAGTATTTTTACAAATTGGAAAATAATATTAACCATATAATTTTATGAAAAGGAACTTTAATTTTTTGAGAGGCTTGATCTGCGCTTCTGTTGCTGCGTTTTTTGTCTCTTGTGCTTCTGATGAAGCTGTGAAAGGAACTAAGGTTGCTGCGCTTGATGCTTCTGCTTGGGAGGTGTCAGAGTGGATTTCGGCTGTTGATGCTCCTGTCTTGAAGGATAAGAATAACGACCGTGCTGCTGATGGTGCAAGCTGGTTTGTTTCTGATGTTGTGAATGAGCAGAAGGTTGTGTCTGCGAAGTGGATGACTGCGGGTCTTGGTGTTTATGAACTTTATGTAAACGGCAAACTTGTAGGCGAGGAGATCCTAAAACCTGGATTTACTCATGTTCTTAAGACAAGACGCTCATTTACATATGATGTAACTCCTTTGTTTAGTACTAAGGCTAAGGCTCAGAACCAGCTTTCTGTACAGGTTACTCCAGGTTGGTGGGCTGATAAGATCGTGACTCCAGGTTATATCAAGGACGGTATGCTTGGAAAGAAATGTGCTTTCCGTGGTGTGCTTGAACTTACTTATGCTGATGGTTCTAAGAAACTTTATGGTACTGACCTCAAGAACTGGAAGGCTGGAATCGCAGGTCCGGTGAAGCATGCTGCTATCTTTGACGGTGAGGAGTATGATGCTCGTGAGCCTATGGGTTATGAGTGTGCGGATAAGTTCTCTGCTCCTGAGGTGAACACTGAGTTCAAGGGTGAGATTTTCCCTTCTGAGGGTGCTGAGATCTACCTTCGTCATGATCTGACTCTTGCTCCTGTTGAGGCTTATACTTGGAAGGATGTGACTGGAGCGAAAGAGGGTGAGTACGGAAAGGTTGTTATTGATAAGACTTATAAGGCTGGTGAGATGATTACTCTTCTTCCTGGTGAGAATCTTGTTGTTGACTTTGGTCAGAACTGTGCCGGTGTTCCTGCATTTGAGTTCAAGGCTGCTGAGGGAACAGTTCTTACTTGTCTTCCTTCAGAGATCTTGAATGATGGAAATGGTGCGAGAAGCCGTAGTATGGATGGCCCTGAGGGAAGCTGCCACCGTGAGAATCTTCGTATGCAGGACCATGGTATGATTCTTAAGTATACTTTCAGCGCTCAGAAGGGTTTTGTAACATATTCTCCTCGTTGTACTTTCTTTGGTTACAGATATGTTTCTATTACTGCTACTGAGGAGGTTAAGATCAAGTCTTTGACTACTATCCCTGTGACTTCAATTTCTGAGGAGATGGAGGCGGGAAAGATCACTACAGGCAACGAGCTTGTGAACAAGCTTATCTCCAATACATATTGGGGAATGCTTTCTAACTATCTTTCAGTTCCTACCGACTGTCCTCAGCGTAATGAGCGTCTTGGTTGGACTGCAGACACCCAGGTGTTTACTGAGACAGGTAGTTTCTTTGCCAATACTACTACCTTCTTCCACAAGTGGATGCTTGATATGAGAGACAGCCAGAATGAACTTGGTGGTTTCCCTGGAGTTGCTCCTTTTGCTCAGTATGGTAATGAGAAGATGCGTCTTGGATGGGCTGATGCAGGTATCATCGTTCCTTGGACTATCTGGAAGCAGTTTGGCGACAAGCAGATCATTGATGAGAACTGGGATGCAATGAATCTTTTCCTCAATCATATTGTTGAGACTAAGTACAATCATACTGCACTTGCAGGTGAGAACGGCAACTATCAGTGGGCTGACTGGTTGAGCTATGAGCCTCTTGAGAGCTGTGGCGGTCTTGCATTCGGTCCTAAGGGTCTTCTTCCTGAGGCTCGTGCATACTGGGATTATCTTGGTGCAAGCTACTGGGCAATTGATGCTTCTATGATGGCTGATATGGCTGCAGCAAGCGGACGTGACGCCAAGAAGTATGTTGAGTATGCTGAGCAGGCACGTGAGTTCATCAAGAAGGAATTCCTGAAGGCTGACGGAAGCTTCAAGAATGAGATTCTTAACACTATGCAGACTCCAGCCCTATTTGCTCTTAAGAATAAGGTTGTAGAGGGTAAGGCTAAGGAGAATATGATCGCAAGACTTCGCGAGAACTTCGTTCAGCATGGCAACTGTCTTCAGACCGGTTTCTTGGGTACTTCTATCCTAATGGCTACTCTTACAGAGAATGGAATGGTTGATATCGCATACGAACTTCTGTTCCAGCGTAAGAATCCAAGCTGGCTATATTCTATAGATAATGGTGCTACTACTATCTGGGAGCGTTGGAACAGCTATATGCTTGACAAGGGTATGGGTCCTCGTGGAATGAACAGCTTCAACCACTATGCTTACGGTTGTGTATGTGAGTGGATCTGGGAGACTGCTGCAGGTATTGCTTGTGATCCTTCTGGCGCTGGTTTCAAGCACATTATCATGAAACCGGTTCCTGATAAGCGTCTAGGTCATTTGACAGCTGAGTATGAGTCTGCTGCAGGTACTATCAAGAGTGCATGGAAGTATGAGGGCGAGAAGTGGATCTGGAACTTCACTATTCCTGAGGGATCAACTGCTTCTGTGACTCTTCCTGGCGAGACTAAGGCAACAGAGTATAAGGCTGGTACATATACTGTATCGCTTTAGCAGTTGTTGTAATAAAAGTATTTTAAATAATTGATATTAAGTTTCGTAAGATGTTGTTCACTTGAGCTTTATAAGTGGATGCTCTTGCGGAACTTTTTTATAATTTTCTCGATATGAAGAAACTTATTTTGTTGATAATCACTGCGGTATTTACTCTTACTGCTTGGTCCCAGAAGGATAAGAGTGCTGTGCTTCTGGTATCTGACTATGTTGTGACTGATGGTTCGGTTGATGTGGCTGATGCAATCCAGAAGATTATTGATGAGAATCCTAACAGGACTATTTATTTCCCTGACGGAACTTATCTGCTTTCACATCCTCTTGTGACTCCTGCCGATCCTGAACTAAGTGTACATCTTGAGTTGTCGAATTACGCTATCCTGAAGGCTGCTGAGGGATGGAAAGAAGGGGAGGCCTTGGTCAGATTAGGAGGATCACATCCTAAGAATAATATTACTATTATCGGTAGCAATTATGGTCTGACTGGAGGTATTATGGATGGCAGCAATGTGGCTGATGGAATTTCTATTGACGGAGGTCGTGAGACGCGTGTCAAGGAGGTATCTATTAAGAACACCCGTATCGGAATCCATATCAAGTATGGAGCAAACAGCGGTTCTTCTGATTCGGATATCATTGATGTGAATATCGTCGGAAACAATATGCCTAATTCTGTAGGAGTCCTTATCGAGGGATATGACAATACCTTTACTAATATGAGAATATACGGAGTCAATAAAGGCGTGTGGTGTAAGACAGGTGGTAACAGCTTCAGAAATATCCATCCTCTCTACAGATTCGGCGATACGCAGAATTATGAGTCAAGTTGTGGTTTTGTAATTGAGTCATGGAATAATTTCTTGAACTATTGTTATAGCGACCAGTTTGCTACAGGTTTCAAACTTGTAGGAAATGGCTGCTTCAACCTTACTGACTGCTTCTGTTATTGGTATTCTGGCAAGGTTCCTTTCCAGACTGCAATTGAGGCTGATGGCAAGTTCAATACTATGGTCTCATCCATGAGAATCGGTTTCCATAATGATTGTAGCGAGGTCACTGTCCTAAAGGTCAAAGAAGAAGGCGGCCAGGGCAAGCTCATCCACATGATTCTCCCTAACCGAACCTTCACTGCTGACGACGTCAGCTCTCAGTATCTTGCAAACTAAGTTGATTTCTATCAAATAAATCAGGTGTCTACCTCTTGGGTCAGGCACCTTTTTTTACAGTGTGACTTTCTCGTCCTTGCCTACACTCTACCGTCCTTGCCATCTTCTTTCTTTTATTGCTGACTACGTTCATGTCATTCCTGGCTCCTTTCATGTCATTGCCGGCTCCGACCGGCAATCTATGTCTGTGCTGGGAGTCGGCAGAAGAAGGCTCCGCCAGAGTTCCGCTCCGCTCCATCCACCGCTCGGAACTACGTTCCTCACGGAGCCGCTCACATTGCCGCGGCCGGCATGCTCTGACCGAACCTTCTGCCAACTCCTCCGCCTTATTGCGCAATCGTCCATCGTCCCGCAACCCGTTAAGTACGCTAATCTGCCCTACAAGTGTCTAGAATGTATACTACCGTGCACAAGATGCCTCACCAACTGCCCCTAGAGCACACCGATATGGCATAGAAGGCGTCTTAGTGAGTGTCGCTGTGCTCAATGGGTTGGGACTATTATGTGTCTATAAGAGCCGTGACGTTTCAAAGGTGAAATTCGTCACGTCTCTACTCAAATTGCTGAAAATCAATGTCTTTTAAGGAGTAGCGTGCGGGGTTTTGACTGTTTTTTAACACGGCTCTAACTTGATTGGGTCTTAGAGTGGCAACAGCAGGTGGGAGGAGAGCCCTTCAGGGTGTTGCTCCCCGGACCGCTTGCTGTAGTTGGCGAAGATGGTATATTTCGCCAACAGTGCTGCTCTTGATGGGATTCCTGATCAAGTTGGAAATGAAGTAGGAAAATCGTTGAATATGGCCATACATTGCTGGCATATACGAGCGCCAGCAATGACAGAAGGCAGCAACGGAGCTTGCCAATACGCAAGCAAACTCCTCAAAGCAGCCTGCGTGAGCTCGTCCCAAGGGCTCACTCCGCCTGCTTTGCGCTTTCTGCACCATTCTTCTCTTTAAAACAACGATGTGTTCCCACGATTGCAGTAAAACCATCCACTCGTCTTCGCAAAATTGCCATTTTATTAAGTTTTCACAGCCGCGTGTGGATGGATTCACCAAGAAACTGTCAACATATCGTAAACCTATACTAGGACAGTAGATTTCGCGTGGCACTTAACCCTCAGTAAATCAGCGATATATAGAAAGTAATGGTATCGATATCGGTACCATTACTTTTTATAAAAGATTACTAACTAATTAGTTAAGTGCCACACAAAAAAGGATTGATCACAATACAATCCTAAAAGGGAACTACTGATGAAGAGTTATACATACAGCAACAGCAGGTGGGAGGAGAGCCCTTCAGGGTGTTGCTCCCCGGACCGCTTGCTGTAGTTGGCGAAGATGGTATATTTCGCCAACAGTGCTGCTCTTGATGGGATTCCTGATCAAGTTGGGAATGACGTAAGTACCAAGTCGGGGTGATAAAAAAAAGCTGACCCGGCAGGTCAGCTTTTTTGGGGTTATTTGATTGTCTTGAGCATTTCTGCGACGGCAGCTTCGAGCTGTTTGTCTTTGCCCTCAAGGGTTGAAGCCGGGTCGTTGTAGACTAGGATGTCTGGCTCTGTCTGGAAGTTCTCAAGGTACTTGCCCTCCTTGACTCCGACGCATCCGACCTGTGGCACTCCGAAGACGATTGTGTTGTCAATCTGAGTCTCCCACCATACTGCTGTCATTGTTCCTGGCACTGGTGCTCCGATTAGCTTACCGATTCCCATGTCTCTGTAAACGTATGGGAAACCATGTGCATTAGAGTAGTTGTCTTCGCCCATAAGCACACATGAAGGTTTTCTCCACTTGTTATAAGGGTCGCTTCCGATGTACTGTCCTCTTGGTTCGAATCTGAAGTACTCCTTGCCAGAAAGGAAGGTAACAAGGTCATCATGTAGCCAGCCACCACCATTATGTCTTGTGTCGATGATAAGGGCCTCGCAATCCTTGTATTTTCCAAGAGCCTTCTGGTAGACCTCTCTGAAGCTGTCAGAATCCATTCCCTGAACGTGGATATAACCGATCTTTCCGCCTGAAAGTTCCTTTGTCATCTGCTCGCGCTTCTCAACCCATCTCTTATAGTAGTTGTCTCCGCTGGCAAACTTCACAAACATGTCAACTGTCTTTCCACCCTTCTTCACAGTAAGGCTGACTCTCTTGCCGGCCATCTGCTTGAAGTGCTCATACCAGTTCTTCTCTCCACTGATCTTCTTGCCATCAACTGCAAGGATAAGGTCTCCAGCCTTGATTTCAGGATCCACGATGTTTAGAGCTCCGCCCTTCATCACTTCCTTGATCTTCAGGCCTTCTCCCTTATGTGCAGGATCAAAGAATACTCCAAGTCGTCCTACATTAAGTCCTGAAGAGTAGTAGTATCTTGCTCCTGTGTGTGAACCGTTAAGCTCGCCAAGCATCTCAGAAAGAAGCTCTCTGAAGTCATGGTTGTTGTCGATATGAGGAAGGAACTTAGCGTAAGTCTTCTTGTAACCCTCCCAGTCAATTCCGTGGATGTCAGCAACGTAGAACTTATCCTTGACCTGCTTCCATACATGGTTGAAGATGTATTCTCTTTCCTCTGCCGGGCGGTAGGTGAACTCGCCGTTGTAGGTGATTATATCTCTGTTGTTGTTCGCGAGGTTGATTTTAGTGATGCCGCCTCCTGTGATGTAGAGGTACTTGTTGTCTGGGCTTGGGATGATGCTGCCGCTTACTCCCTTTGCTACGACGTTGATGCTTCTTTTTTCGATGTCAAGAACACAGAGGTCCATTGATCTCTCGAGGCGGACTACGTAGTAGAGTTTTCTTCCGTCAGGAGTGAGGTAGTGGTCTCCGATGCGTCCTGCGAAAGGTGTGAGCTTGATGATTCTGTTGTGTCTGTCCTCAAGGTTGAGTACAAGCTTCTCGACCTTCTTCTCGCCCTTAACCTCTGCCTTTTCCTCTTTCTTCTCTTCCTTCTTCTCCTCTTTCTTTTCTTTCTCGTCCTTGTATAGCTCAGCTATTGCCCTGTCCTCAGAGTTGTAGTGGAACTTAGTGAAGGCCTCGTTGTCAAAGAACATGATGTAGACGTCATCCTCTGAACCCCAGCTTCCGTGGCTTCTGTATCCGTACTTGTCTGATTTCCATGTCATGGCCTTTCCTCCAAGAGCCCATCTGAAACCTCCGTCGCTATATCCGCTCTCTGTAAGGTCTGTGATCTTTCCGCTCTCAACCTCGATTAGGGCAACATTCTCATTGTTCCAGCTTCCGCCTGCCTGGTAGTTGCAGAGGATGTATCTGCTGTCCGGACTCCATTGGAAACGCTGGTCGCCGTCTGAGTATGAGTAGTTTACCTTGCTGCTTAGAATCTCCTTCTCCTTGCCGTTCTTAAGGTTCTTCACAACGATTCCTGTTCTGTCCTTAAGGTAGGCGATAGACTCTCCGTCTGGAGAAACGATCGGCTGGAAGCATGTCTCGCCTGGTTTAGAGATAAGTTTATGTTCAAACTCGCTCGCGTATGTGAACATCTTGTCTTCCTTGCGTACCAAAGATGCAGCGTAGACACCCCAGTGACCGTTCTGCTCTGATGAGTAGTATATTGTGCGTCCGTCCTTAGAGAAGCATACGTTTCTCTCTTGAACTGCTGAGTCTGTGATTCTCTTTGTTGTCTTGTGCTCGAGTGATGTTACGTATAGGTCGCCACGAAGGATGCTTGCAATCTCCTTTCCATCTGGAGAAAGTGCGATGCTTCCGCCACTTCTTACCTGCCACTCCTGAGTAGCTCTCTCGATCTGGTCTGTGGTGATGGTGAGCGCAAGTTTCTTAGGCTCAGAACCCTCTTTCATTGTGTAGAGTTCTCCGTCGTATGAGAATGAAATTGTTCCGTTCTCTGCCACTGAGATATAGCGTACAGGGTTGCCCTTGAAGAAGGTAAGCTGAGTGCTCTTGTCTGGGTTTGAGACAGAACTCTTATAGATATTATAAGTACCGTCCTGCTCGCTCAGGTAGTAGAATGAGTCTCCATCAACTGCGAATACAGGGTTTCTGTCCTCTCCGATGAACTTAGAGACCTTAGTGAACTGTCCCTTTGAACTGATCTCGAACTTTCCTTCGGTTGCCGGTCTGTAGAGCCAGATATCTCTTGTGACAGAAGATGTGTGATGCTTTCTGAAAGGATCCTCATATCCCTTGATGTCCTCGTATAGGGCAAGGTTCTTTGAGTTTACACTGATGTTTCCGATTGGTAGGGAAGTTACCTGCTCAACAAGGCCGCCCTGAGGACCGACTACGTAAAGCTGAGGATTGTTTGCAAGGCCGTCATAAGCAGGATCGATCTGGATGTTTGCAGAGAAGAGCACCTTGCCGTCATTAAGTACAGCAAGAGGAGTCTCATCTCCTGCATAGTTTGTAAGCTGTTTTGGAACTCCGCCGCCAACTGGCATAGAGAACACGTCCTTACCCTTTTCTCTATATGAACTGAACACGATAGTCTTGCTGTCAGCTGTCCACATCGGGTCTGAGTCGTAAGCAGGGTTAGATGTGAGCTGCTTTGCCTCACCTCCCTTAGAATCAACTACATAGATGTTTCCCTTGTAGCTGAAGGCGATGGACTTTCCATCCGGGGAAATCTGATTTTTTCTGAGCCATAGAGGTGCATCCTGTGCAAAGGCTCCAGTACATGCCGCAAGAAGCGACAAGATCAAAAAGGTCTTTTTCATATTTTAGTGAATTATTATTTTCAGTGTACTTCAATAAGCAAAAATACTCAATATCAGTCTTAAGTCAAAGAATTCTTGGTATATTTGAGTTCTTTAGAAGAAAACCCGATAATATGAAAAATATACTAGTAATCAGCGGCAGCCCAAAAGGCAAATACTCAGTTACCCTCCATACTGTCCTCTATCTTCAGAAACAGTTCCCGGATTACAATTTTGAGATTCTCCACGCGTCTCAGAAGATAAAGTCCCTTGAGAAGGACTTCACACCAGCGTTGGAGGCAATCCGCAAGGCAGATCTCCTCATATTTGCCTATCCGGTCTACACCTTCCTCGTGCCGGCTCAGCTTCATAGATTCATTGAACTCATGCACGAAAGTGGAGAAGACTTCAGTTCAAAGACTGCCACCCAGATTACTACATCAAAGCATTTCTACGATACAACAGCCCACGATTTCATCCGTGATAACTGCCAGGATCTAAAGATCGAGATCCTCGAGGGCCTGTCAGCTGATATGGACGACATCCTGACTGAAAACGGACAGACTCAGGCTGTGAAGTTCTTTAAATACACCCTCTGGCAGATGGGAGAAACCTTTCTTACAAGCTTTCATCCTGAGTCAGAACCACGTATCGCAGTGGTGACCGACTGCTCGGAAGAGGATAGGTCCCTGACTGCAAAAATCGAATTCTTCAAGAGAGAAGCCCTCTACCCGGTAGACATCATCAACATCCGTGAATTCCCGTTCAAGGGAAGCTGCATCAGCTGTTTCAACTGCGCCTCAGACGGCGAGTGCATCTACAAAGACGGCTTCACCGAACTTCTACGCAACAACATCCACCGCCACAGCGCCATCGTCTACGCCTTCACAATTCGCAATCACTCAATGGGTTCGCGCTTCAAGATGTACGACGACCGCCAGTTCTGCAACGGCCATCGCGCAGTTACAATGGGTACTCCGTTCGGATACATCATCGAGGGTGATATCGAAAAGGAGCAGAACCTCAAGACTGTGCTCACTGCCCGCGCGCAGGTGGGAGGAAACTTCCTTGCCGGCCTTGCATGCACAGATGATCAGGTTCGTGATATGGCCCATCGTCTTGTCTATGCTATTTCAAATCAGCTTGTTCTTCCACAGAACTTCCTTGGAGTCGGTGGTATGAAGATCTTCCGCGACCTTATCTACTTGATGAGGGGAATGATGCGCGCAGACCACAAGTTCTTCAAGTCTCACGGTCAGTACGATTTCCCTCAGAAAAAATGGGCAACTTCAATGAAGATGTATCTTGTCGGCTGGCTCATGGGCAATAAGAAACTCAAGGCAAAAATGGGCAACCAGCTCAATGAGGGCATGATCAGCGAATACAAGAAAATCCTCGACAAATGATCCTCTTCAATCCAGAACACGACCTCTGCCTCGCAAACGGAGACGCCAACTACGCGCCTCCCGAATCCGCATTGAAATTCGGCAAGGACTGTTCAAGGATTTTGGACATCATCGTGCCTGCCTGTCGCCGCTCGCGCTCCGCAACAACTCCATCAGTATGGGGATGGAACCTCGTTGCCCGCAACCGCCTGCTTAAAGCCGGCCTCTCGATGGGGGAACTCCCCACCGAAGCACAGATCGAAAAGATACGTAGTCTCTCCCACCGTCGTCACGCCCTGGCGGCGTCGCAGCACATCGCTTCTGCTTTGCAGAAGGGCGACTTCGTCGCCGAAGAACTCATTGATCTTCAGTCAATTGAACTCCTTGTGGATTCTTGTGATGAGGTTGTCTTGAAGGCTCCGTGGTCCGGAAGTGCAAAGGGATTAAGGTGGGTATCTCGTGATACGATGAACGAAAGCGACTGGGGATGGTGTAGGAAGATGCTTGCGAAGCAGGGTTCTGTGATAGGGGAGAGAAGAGCGAAGGTGGTCGAAAATTTTGCGATGCTCTTCCATATTGGAGATGAGGTTGAATTTGTTGGTTACTCTCTCTTTAATTGTGAAAATGGAGCCTATAAGAGTAATGTACTTGCCTCTGATGAATTCATTCTCAATACCTTGTCCCGGTATATCGATGCCACTGAGATTGAACTCGCGAAACAATCCCTGATCGAATATCTGAGTGAGAATTTTCAAGGACAGTATGAGGGCTATCTTGGTGTTGACTGCTTTATTTATGAAGCCGAATATGGTTATGCTCTAAGACCATGCGTTGAGATAAATGTCAGGATGACAATGGGTCTCGTTGCCAGGCTATACTACGATATGAATAAAGAATCAGCCCCTGAATCAGGGACTGATCATATGTATCTTGAGGATGGCAAATTCAGAATGGAGGTTGTATATTCTCCTGATAATTACGTACTTGAAACTGCCTTAAAACCTGCTGTCAAGGTCCTTACACCAGTCCTTCCAGACACCCAGTATGCAATTGGCATCTATAGGATTTAGGCCTTAGCCTTTTCTGCAAAGTATGAGTCGATATATCTTTGAACTTTTGCTTCATAGAGATCAGCGATTGTAATCATCATAGCAGTGTCATAGCAATCGCCAAAATCAGGATCGAAGGTAGTTCCAAAGGTTTTCATTGTTTCTGAAAGTCCGATGTATGAGTGAATTAGCGGTGGAATCACATCATTGAATGATTTCACATAATTATTCAATACCTTGTATGCTTCCTTGTAATCCTCACTTGTGAACATCTCATCAAAGAAGGCCTTCTCCTCTGCTGTGCATGTCTCAGGATTCTTAGATGTAAGAAGATTCTCTCTGTCTCCGAAATATTTATCAAGATAGTAGATCATTGCTTTACGGCTCATATCAGGACTTGAACTGTAGATAGTTACCTTGCCCGCAAGGTATTTTACACTTGGGTCTGATGCTACAAGTCCTCCGATTCCGTCCCATAGGTTATCAAGGGCAAAGAGGGCCTTTCGTCCCATCTGTGCAGATTGATATTTAGGCTGCACAAAGGCCCTTGCCATTTCAATGCAGTATGGGAAATACTCATCGATGAACTTCTGAGAGAAGTCAAAAAGATGCTCTGTGTTTACGTAAGGCTGTCCATTTTCGTGGAATGACGCCATTTTCCATCTTGTGAAGCGGTAGCCTCCGATGATTTCCTCCTCTTCAGGGTTCCATACAATAAGTTGGAAGCAGGCCTTGTCCTCAAGGTCGAAATGGTCAAGGTCACATTCTTTTCCGCTGCCGCCACCAACTGCTCTGAATGACACCTCGCGAAGACGTCCTATTTCTCTAAGGACGTTTGGGGAGTTTTCGTTGTTGACAACGTAGATTTCATTTTCACCTCTATTAGTTTTTCTAAGGTAGGTGTCTTGGCAAAGCTCTTTCTTAAGAAGTTCTTTGTCTACGGGTTCAATTATAGGTATCATTGTCTTAGGGTTTTACATATTAGGAGGGCAACCGTTTCCTTCTGACAGCTTTTCAACTATGTCCTTTACTTCAGCTGCCCACTGAATATCGGACCTGCTCTTGTCAAATGTTGTGTAAGGTATCGGTTTTCCGAATGTTATGACAAATTCATGTCCCTTCTTATTGAAGAGTTCATCCACAAGTCTCAGCATTCCGATGTTTACCTTGAGACCAAGGATTTCACTTAACTTTGAGAGGAACATATATTTTTTAGAGTTGTATCCGGACATGTGTACAGGAACAACATCTCTTTCATATTTCTTTGCCTGAGTGATGAACATCTTCTTCCAAGGTTGCTCTGTCACCTTGCCTTTCTGTACTCTTGCGCACTTACCAGCCGGATAGACCAAAACCTGGTAGGGAGAAGTGAACATCTCGTTGATCTTCTCGCTGATATCCCTATTCTGCTTTGAACTCAGTGCGTTGACAGGAATAAAAAATTCCTTCAAAGGTTTCATGTTTGCAAGTAACTGATTGACAGGTACTCTAAAACCTTCTCCATATAATTCTCTGAATACGGAACCTACGATAAGGGCCTCAGGTCCGCCAAGCGGATGGTTGCTTGCGAAGATGTATTTCTTGCTATGGTCGAGATTCTCGGCTCCACGGATCTTATATGTGATTCCGATGTATTTCAAGGCCTCATCAAAGAAACCGACGCCGACAGGATGTTCTGCCTTCATTATGCAGTCATTTATTTCATCCTGGTGGATTCTGTTCTTGAGGAACTTCACCACAAAACCGGGAAGTTTCTTTTTGAGTTCAGGACCAAGAACCTCATCGATATCCAAGAGGTAGTCCTTTCTATTTATTTCTGACATAAGATTTTCTGATGATTAGGTAGAATACAAGCCCTATCGCTATCCATGCAAGTAGGATTACACGGCTCTGGAATGTAAGATATCCTGGCATTCCCGGTACTATCAATAACGACAGGAAGAATATAGAGAACAGACATCCAAGAATACCGACTCCCATCTGTAAATAATGTTTATGCTTATATGCTATTATTGCAGCAGAGGCTGTTGTATATCCGAATACGATAGCAGCTCCGACACTTGTCATATCAACAATCCATGAAAGAATCTCTCTACCGAACCAAGGAGCAAAGAGACTAAGGATCATGATGAAGATGATGGCATTACGAGGAGTTCCGTATTTTGGAGAAAGTTTCTCAAAAGTCTTTGGAAGGGCTCCATCCTTCGACATTGCATACATAAGTCTTGAAGTCGAGATGTAGAAGGCATTCATTCCAGAAACTACAGCGCAGAACATCGCGATTCCCAAGGTTACAAGGCCTGCAAGTCCGAGGGTATTTCGTACTACAAAGCCTGTAGGCCAGTTGTGGCGGTCAGCAAGGAGTTCCTGCCATGGTTTGATGCCGGCGGCTGTAACTGTGCAGATTGAAATATACATGATTGCTGCAATAAGAATTGCAGAGATCATGATTCCTGTAGATTTCTTATGGTTGAAGTTGTATTCTTCTGCGCTCTGAGGAATACAGTCAAAGCCGATGAAGGCCCATGGAGCCATGGCAACGATACTGAAAACTCCCTTCCACCATCTTCTTCCATCCTGAAAACCTGGTTCGAGATTGCCCCAGTCAGACTGTCCGAGTACAAGGAAGGTTACGATGAAGATACAGCCTACAAGTGTCATGGAGATAGCTGTCTGCAACCATGCTGCCTGTTTTATTCCCCTGATGTTTATATAGGCCATGAAGATGATGAAGGCAGAAGCAAGTATGACTTCTCCTGCGTATACATCCCAACCAGCAACTTCGTATAGAAGTCCTTGCTGGATAATTCCAGGGAAAAGATATCTGCTTATAAGGGCTAAAGCTGTGGCATTCAATGGTATAAGACTCCAGTATGCCAGGATCATTCCCCAACCGCAGATGAAAGCGTTCGTCTTGCCAAGTGTTTCTTTTGTATAGACAAACTCACCTCCGCTGACAGGGAATCTGCGAATAAGATAACCGTAGCTGAGGGCGATTACTATGATGAGTAATGCTCCTATCAGCATACCCATTGCTGTTCCGAGAGGACCGGCTTTTGGGAGAAATGCGCTGCCTGGAAGGACAAAGCATCCCCAGCCAATGATGGCTCCAAGAGCAAGTCCCCACACGTCTATAGGGCGCATCGCCTTTTTAAGTTTTCCTTGTTTCTCTGCCATAGGTAAAAGTATTTATGTAGAATTAAATATTAGACTTCTTTTAACACGGAAGGTTTAATGGGATAAGACTTAGAAGATTATATCTCCCAAGTCTTTTCTTTTCTTCTCCTGGGCTTCATCTGCCGCATATCCAAGTGGGATAAGGGCGATAGGCTCGAGATTTTCAGGAAGTTGAAGTTTTTCTCTGCAAAGTTCTGCGTTAAAGTTGCATACCCAACAGTTACCAAGTCCCTGCTCTGTAGCTGCAAGACAGATATGCTCTACTGCAATGGCGACATCCACATCTGCAAAGTCCTTGTTGTCAGCTCTTCTGTGCCATGATTCTTCATGGTTGGCACATGCTACGATAATACATGGGGCTGTCTGAAGCCACTCACGTTTGTAGCATTGGCATAGGTCAAGTATCTGCTCCTTATCAGTGATGATTCTGAATCTCCATGGCTGGAAATTGACTGCAGAAGGTGCAAGTCGCACGCATTCCATAATGTAATCAAGTTTCTCCTGCTCAACCGGTGCGTCAGTGTATAGACGGGTTGAATATCTGCTTTTGACAAGGTCTAGAAAATTCATATGTTGTGATTTTAGTCTGATTGACAAGTTTTTTTCTAATTTAACTTCCAAATATATAAAATATTGGTACAATTCTATACATTTATATCTATATTTGTCTACAACTAAACAATAAAAATCCACTATATGAAACTAAAATTATTGGCATTATCGCTAACAGCAGCATGCCTATGTGCATGTGGAGAAAAGTCTCAGACTGTAGAACTTTTCAATGGAAAGGATCTTTCAAACTGGAATCTTTTTGTTGAAGAGGGTGGAGCACAGGCATCTGAGGTTTATACAGTCGTGGACGGAGTCATCGATGTAAAGGGACTTCCTTTTGGCTATATGTACACAAAGGATACCTACTCTAACTTTGAACTTCACGTTGAGTGGAGATGGGCTGACGGAGTCGGTACTAACAGCGGAATCTTCCTATTTGTCCAGGATCCTGCCAAGATCTGGCCAAATGCAATCGAGTGTCAGCTATGTAAGGGACTTGCCGGCGACTTCGTTCTTCTTGGTGGCTCTGATATCTCAGAGTTCAAGCTTGAGGAAGGTCAGGAGCGTCCTGAGTTCCCTGTTGTCAAGAGAAATACAGAGTCTGCAGAACTCGCGGTAGGTGAGTGGAACAAGGCTGATATTACATGCAAGGACGGCACCATCAATGTTGTCATCAATGGTGTTCAGCAGAATGTCGGTACAAACTCAATGCACAGATCAGGACATATCGCACTTCAGAGCGAAGGCGGTCCTATCCAGTTCAGAAACGTGACTCTTAAAGAGATTTAACGAGTTCTTCAAACTCATCTTTTGAAATTGCAGCATTTCTCAATTTAGTCCTGTAGGTGTATACTGTAGCAGGCGAACATTTGAGGAATGTTGCAATTTTTCCGCTCTGGGTGACTCCAAGTCTGATGGCGGCCATGATTCTTGCCTCTGTAGGTAGTGAATTTGACTTGCATACGATTCTTTCTTCCTCTCTTAGAAGAGAGTTGAGCTTTTCAATGAAGTCCGGATAGATGCTAAGGAAGGTCTCATCAAATACCTTGAAGTAGTTTTCGTACTCTTCGTACATTACAGTAGGATTTCTCAGCTCTTTCATAAGGGCATCACTGCTCTCTTTCTTCAGCATATTAAGGAAATCCTTTCTGTCTTTTTCCATCTTTGAAAGATAACCGATGGACATCTCCATATAACGGAAAACGTAGTTGTCCTTAATCTTGTTTGCGTCTGTCAACTGATCGTTTGTAACCTTTAGAAGGTCGTTAGTTTCGGTCAGACGATTATTAGTCTGCGTGAGACTGTCGTTTGTCTCGCTTAGACTCTTGTTCATCTCCTGAATGATCTTTCCGGTTGATTTAAGTTTCTTGTTGGTGTTGCTGATCTTTAATGACAGACCAAGAATGAAAAGAAGCAGAATGATTGTTCCACAAGTGGCGTAGATGAATCTCTGTTTTTTCTGGCTGAATTCAAACTTTCTTGCCTCAGAGAACAGAAGATGAGTTTCTCCTGACTTGACAGTTCTGTATAGATATTTTCCGTTAAGTGCATCTGTCAAGTTGATACTAAGATACTTATCTGCTAACTCGATATTACCCTTGTTGTAGAATGCCCATGCAAGATCATAGAAAACAAGATAGTCTCTTGATGCTGCCTTGATATCGTATTCAGCTGTCTTTATCAGCCAGTCTATATATTCTTTTTCGCTTCCGTTCTTCTTATAGATATTGGCGATGTCGTAGGCTCTATGTGCCTTGTTTACATAATTCTTTTCATCTTCCAGGGAAAATAGAACCTTGTGTATCTCCTTAGCCTCAATATCTTTACCGTCATATACAAGCAGATGCGCCTTGATTGCCTTAGCTTCGTTCGATAAACTGTCCAACTTCAGGTATTTCTTAGATAACTTTTTGATATTCTTCTCGCTATAGTCTCTCTGGTAGTCGTTTGTCGCAACCATATTATAGAAACCATACATATCAATACCTGTCTTGAAGTAGTTGATCTTTTGTTCCTTGCTGAGTTTGTCTATATCAATCTTATAGAAGTTTCTTGTAGCTGCATCCCTGTTACCGGATAGATAAGAGGCCCTGATTGACGCCAGTTCTGACTCGAAGATCTGCTCTGGTGTCTGCGCATAACTCTTCATCTTCCATGCGTATGTAAGCGTGGAATCAAGATGGTAGCGATAGTAATTCCAGAACAGGTTTTTTGAAACTTCCCATTTCGTGCCATTGTCTTTGGCTGAAAGCATGATGATCTTGTTGCTTTCAATCTTGTTCTCGAGTTCTGCTCTATATTGCTCTTTCTGCTCGATGAGATTGTTTAGCCTACTTATCTCTTTGTCAACTTCTGTCTGCTGACAAGAAACAAGGATAGCAAGAAGTAAGGTGTAGGTCAGGCGTCTCATAAGTTATCTCTATAGTGGTCTCAGGCAGGCCAGATAGTCGTAATGATCTCCCAATACGATTGTCTCTGCCTTGAAACCGTTTTCTTCAGCGTAATGGCTCAGTGTCTCAAAGTCGATGTAGAGCCAGTCGAAGCTGTCTCCCTTGATGTTCTTATATTTCATCCTGAAGTCAACTTCTCCGTAATAGTCTCCTGAAATGTCAATCAGGAAACTACCGTCCTCCTCTTCAAAAAGGAACTTCAAGTCGCTGGAGTCCATATAGATACAGCCCCCTGGATTGAGGTTTTGTCTGATCTTGTTGAAGAAGTATTTCAGGTTTTCGACCTTGCCGATAATTCCGGAACCGTTCATCAACATAAGGATGGTGTCGAACTTTTCGTCAAATGCATTGTCGAAGAGGTTGATGAGTTCAACTTCCTTCACTCCTCTTTCTTTCATTGTCTCAACTGAAAGGGGAGAAATGTCAATTGCCTTGCACTCCTTTCCCATATCCTGGAGTGCAAGTGTATGGCAACCACTGCCTGCTCCTACGTCAAGGATTCTTCCCTTGGCCAGATTCAGCGCGGTCTTCTCCATAAGTGGCATTTGCTCGTAGGTTCTGAATAACTGCTCTACAGGAATCTCATCTTCATCGAATTGGCTTGATAGTACACGTAATTTGCCAGCTTTTCCTGTTTTATGATAGTCATAAATGGCAGCACCCATCGGGTCCTTAAGCGATGTCAGGTTTGATGTCTTCATTGGTTTTGTGCAAATGTATAAAACTTTTTATAAGAAAGCCTAAAATGTAAATGTATAATTGCCGGATTTCACCTTAAATAGTTCATATCCGTCTTTTTGACCAAGATTTTCTACAAATTTACTCTTTTTGTATCCGACTTGTTTACCTTTTGAAGGAACATGAATTGTGGCTTCTGATCCTACAGGAACTTCACAACTGATGGTGAATCTGCCATCTTTCTTTGTCCAATTGATTTCAATCTCTCCCTGAGTTGTCATATGGCTATACTCAACCCAGTCAAGACCTTCCGGAAGTACAGGTTTTACCTCAAATGTCTTGAATCCTGGCTCAATTGTTCTTAGACCAGCAAGATCTCTGTAGAACCAGCCGATTCCGCCTCCGAACATAGGGTGGTTGCGTGAGTCCGCTCCGTTCCAGTTCTCCCATGTTACAGTTGCTCCCTGCTCGATCCACCAGCCGTAACCAGGGAAGTCCTTCTGGTTGATGATCTTATATGCAAGGTCGACAAGACCGTTATCACAGAGGATTTCGAAAAGGTATCTTGTTCCTACGATTCCTGTGTCGACATGGTCGTTGACCTCAGCAAGGTTTGCTCTAAGAGCAGCTACAACCTTTGCCTTATTCTCCTCAGGAACGCCAATCTTTAGGGCAAGGACATTACTTCCATGTTTGCCGTATGAACCGGTCTCAGGATTGTAGAAGGCCTTGTGGAAGGCTGCAGCAGCCTTGTCTCTCAGTTCGGCAAACTCTTTGGCTTCGGCCTTGTGACCAAGAATTTCTGCTGTCTGAGAAGCGAGATCTGCACAATGCCAGTGGAAGAAGGTATGTACAAGTGCCTTTTCAGGAAGGGTTCTTGGAGGAAGCCAGTCTCCAAGGTTTTTCCACTGCTGTGGGTCTTGTGAGAACATTACTCCAGTTTCCGGGTCTACCCATGTGAGCATCCATCTTACGTGCTTGTACATTGCCTGAGCATTCTGCTCAAGGACTCTGAGGTCTCCATAATGACGGTAGAACTCGAATGGCATGATTTCCATTGCTGCTCCCCAACCGATTCCACCGCCGCAGCCTGGCTGCCATGGTGCTGAGTTAGGCACGTATCCTGTCTCTATCTGTGCTCCTCGGATATCTCGTAACCACTTGTTGTAGAAGGTCTGGGCGTTGAAGTTGTGCATTACTGTCACGCATGCCACCTGTCCGTCGCCTGTGTATGGTGCGCGCTCTCTGTGTGGGCAGTCGCTGGCGATTGCTCCGTGCATGTTGTCAAGCTGGCTTCTCTGCCAGATGTGGTTGATCTTGTTGATGAGCTCGTTTGATGTCTTGAACTCGCCTGATGTCTCTACGTCAGAGTTGACGGCATGTGCCTCGATCTGCTCTTTTGTTATGTTGTCCAGACCGCTGATGATGGCCTCTGAGAATACGAACCAGGTGAAGCGGGCGTGGTAGGACTCGTTGCCGCTGCCGTTTGCCGTGTAGGTGTTTGCTCCCATGAGGCTTTCGCAAATGTACTTGATGTCGATAACCTGACCTGCCTTGGCGCTGATGTTCTTGAGTGCGATCCAACCTGAGATTTCCTCTGGGAATCTGACTTTGAACTTGCCGTCTTCAAGTTTTGTTATTTCTACTGCCTCATATTTCTTTGTGATTCGGTCTGCCGGGCCGTTCTGAGGGATGAGCTTGCCACATGGGGCGTTCTTTAGGGCTGCTCCCTGCCACTTTGCGTCGTCATAGTCAGGAGTGTTCCAGCCCGGATGCTCAAGTCTTGCATCATAGTGCTCGCCGAAGAAGAGCTGGTCGTAGACGATGGCGCTCTTCTCTGCCTTCCAACTTGTGTCTGAGGCTATGATCTGAGTTGTTCCGTCTTCGTATACAAGTTCTATCTGACCAAAGAAGCGTGGCGTTCCATAACCCATTGGTTGCCAGTATTCTACTACGTCATAGAAACCATTGCCTAGGATTACTCCAAGGGCGTTGTCTCCTTGTTTAAGAAGGTCCTTAACGTCGTATGTAAGGTACATTACTGTGTATTCTGCAAACGGGTCTTCTACAACGATTCCTCTTGTGTTGAGTTCGTCTCTTGTGTGGTAGTTGGTCTGGTTTGGAGAGAAGTAGTCTTCGCTGACTCTCTGTCCGTTGATGTACATTTCGAAGTAGCCAAGTCCTGTTCCATAGAATCTGGCCTCTTTTACTGCCTTCGAGATATTAAATTCCTTACGAAGAAGCGGGGCAGGCTGAACCTCTTTGGACTTCATCTTGTCGTATGAGTCCTCTCCCTGCCAAGGTGCTCCGATCCACTGGGCCTTCCACTCGCTCTCGTCAAGCATGCCCATGTGCCATGAAGCCGGTTCGCTCCATTTTGATACCTTGTCCTTTTCGTCCCATACCCTTACGCGCCAGTAGTAGGTTGTGCGTGAGTTCAGCTTCGGTCCGTTGTATACGATGAAGGCTGACTGTGATGTACTTTTCTTGCCTGAGTCCCAAAGAGGACGGTCAAACCACTCAGGTGAGGTTGCGACTACGATCTGATAGGCTGTCTGGACTGCTCCTTGCGTGTTCTTGATGTTCTCATTGATCCACGACAGACGAGGGTTCTGAATGTCGATGACTGGTGATGGGTCGTATTCGCATGTCAGCGCTGTAGGGCGGATTGTTCCCGCATATGCTGATAGACCTAATGCGATGGTGATCAGGGTGACGATGAGTCTTTTTGTCTTCATGGTTATGTAGTTGTTTTGTTTGCTGTGGTTTGTCAGATCTCGTTGAGCTGCAGTATTCCTGCGAGGACGGCGTAGATGGTAAGTTTGCCGACTGAGCGCGTCTGCAGCTTGTCGCAGATGTTGTTGCGATGGAAGATGACTGTGGTGAGGGATATGTTGAGACGGTCGGCTATTTCCTTGTTGATGTAGCCTTTTACCATGAGTGCCAGAACATCCCTTTCCCTTGCAGAAAGTTCTGCCTTGAGTGATTGTGCAGAGTCTGCAGGAGAAATGCCGCTGCCTCCTTTTTGGCCGAATTGATGGAGGTATAATAGTCTGCTGACCAGCTCCTGCTCGGGAATGGTAATGTCCAGTACGTTGAAGCCAGCGCTTTCGTAGGTGGGATTTGCTCCCTTGGAAATGACGAAAGTCTGGGCCTTGAGTAGTTCGAATTCATCCGCACTGCAGAAGAGGATGTCTTCGCTTACATAAAATTGTACAAAATGTCTGTTTGAATCCTGAATGAAGGCTTCCAGGGAGTTGTATGCAAGTACATCGATGTACGGGTACATATCCCAGAGTATGCCACGCAACGCCATACAGCTAAGTGTATTGGAGTCAATGATTGCTATACTAGGATTCATCTTCTGCAAAGGTATTGAAATTCAACATATGGACTTACTCTCATTTGTGAGAGTTTCTTTGCAAAGATAAGAAAATCTACTCGCTGCGCAAGAATTCTCCTGGAGACATTCCTATCGCATTTTTAAAATATCTTGAGAAAAATGAACAGTTGCTGAATCCAAGCATTTCGCAGACCTGCTTGATGGAGTATTTTCCTGTCAGAAGAAGGCTCTTGGCCTCGAGGATCACGTATTCCTCGATAATGTCAAGAGGTTTTGATCCGCAGGCTTTCTTTATGAGTCTCGAGAAGTGTTTAGGGGAGAGGTACTGCCTCTTCGCATAGAAGGCAACCGACCTGTCCTTATGGGCAAAGTTGTGGACGTCTTCCTTGAACTTCAGAAGGACATTGTTCTCGTGACTTGCATCGTAGTTGACCGGACCTGCATTTCTGTCTTTTGTCCATTCAAGAAGAAGGCTTCCGATCATGTAAGTGAAGCCGATGAGCATACCTTCCGCTGTTTCTGTATCTGAGTTCTGGAAGATGTATTTGACTGAAGTACAGAGCTTTTCGTAGTTTTCCATCTCTTCTTTCGAGACATTGAGCAGGGTAGGTTCCTGACTGCGGAGAACCCATTGACGAAGGTTTCGCGATCTTGGTCTCTGGACCTCTTCGGCAACGTATTTTGAGTCTGCCGCAAAGAAGATGATCTTGCTGTCTTCTGAGATTTCAACCTTTTCGAGAATCTGGCCGCCAAAGGATACGAAAATGCTTCCGGCCTTAAGTTCAAAGTCTTTCTGCTGCATTCGTACAGATATCTTGCCTTCCTTGCAGAACAGGCACAGACTGTTGGTCAGCTTTACTGGCAGACGGAACTTTGTCGAACCTTGCAACTTGTGCAGGAAGGTAGGTTCTGAACCGCTTTTAGCATCTAGATTGTCAACCATGCAGAACCTGTCCTTGAACCATACAGTAGATAGCGAGTTCTTGAAATAGTTGACGTCGAATGTGCTGATGATGTCTTCGTATTGCATATCTCAAAATCTTCAAATCCGGCACAAAGATACTTTTTTGCATTGAAATTATCCATTTTTCTCGCCCTTTTGATGGTTTTTGTCCTTTTTGGAACATTTTTAGTCCTTTTTGTTGTACAATTGGGACATAATGAATAACTACCTTTGCAGCCGTAATTTAAAATCCATGACCATGTTGAAATTTTATAAGAGAAAGAACTCTTTCAGAGAGTCTTATGTAGATACACTTGCGAAACTTTACGAGTACGCAACTACATTCTATCCGAAGCTGCACCTTTCTAAAATGGCTGACAGCGATAAGGGTGGATATACTTTCGCTGAATTCAAGGTTCAGTGTGATGCGTTGTCAAAGAAACTTACTCAGTACGGTATCGGAACAGGAGATAAGGTGGCTATCCTTTCTCAGAATATGCCAAACTGGACAGTTGCCTTTTTCTGTACTGTTCCATTCGGTAGAATCTCGATTCCTATTCTTCCAGAGTCTTCAAAGAACGAGGTGACAAATATCCTTAACCACTCTGAGTCAAAGGTACTTTTTGTTTCTCAGAAACTTCTCCCTAATGTCAGCCAGGAGTGCATTGATAAGATGACTCTTGTGATTGATATCGAGACATTTGAAGAGATCAAGAAGGATGATTCGAAGTTTACATGTGATGGTAGAGTATCCATGCCTATGCCAGATGATATTGCAACCATCATCTACACTTCAGGAACAACAGGAAATGCAAAGGGAGTTGTCCTAAGTCATAGAAACCTTACTTCATGTGTCCACTCATGCTACCATGCTCGGCCACGTGACACAAAAGACCGTTGGCTTTCAATCCTTCCGATGTCACACACCTTGGAGCTGACTCTTGGAGTGCTCTATCCGATGTATGCAGGAGCTACAGTATATTATATGTCTAAACCGCCAGTGCCAAGCCTGCTTCTTAAGGCTATGCAGACTGTTCGCCCTACGACTATTCTTTCAGTTCCGCTCATAATCGAGAAAATTTACAGAAACAGTGTAGTTCCTACAATCAAGAAGAGTAAACTTCTCAGCTGGATGAATGAGAATATGAACTGGCTGATGTGCAAGATCATCGGAATGAAGCTTAAGAAGACATTCGGTGGTAAGGTCAGCTTCTTCGGAATCGGTGGCGCAAAACTTGATACAGAGGTTGAGACCTTCCTGCTGAAGGCAGGCTTCCCATACGCTATCGGCTATGGACTTACAGAGACTTCGCCACTGCTAAGCTATACTGTTGGAAAACTTAGAGTACCGGCTTCAATCGGTATTCCTGTAAAGAATGTGAAACTTCGTCTTGACAACATCAACCCTGAGACAGGAGAGGGTGAGATTGTAGCAAGCGGACCAAATGTGATGATGGGTTACTACAAGGACCCTGAGCGCACACGCGCAGCCTTCACAGCGGACGGATGGTTCCGCACAAACGACCTTGCGTGCGTGGATGAGAACGGAAAATACTACATCAAAGGCCGCTTGAGCAACATGATCCTAGGTGCATCGGGAGAGAACATCTATCCAGAGGAGATCGAACAGGTCATCAACGGCATCGACGATGTGAACGAGTCCATCATCATCGAGCGCGGCGGAAAGCTAGTGGCTCTTGTCAACTTCAACGAGGACGCGATCAACTGGGATCAGCAGGGAGAGGAAGAGTTCCTCAAGAAGGTAGAGGAGTACAAGGAGAAGGTACTAAGCATCGTAAACAAGAATGTAAACAGAACATCAAAGGTAAGTTCTGTTGAGGTCTTCAAGGAACCATTCGAGAAAACTGCAACAAAGAAGATCAGAAGATTCAAGTATAAGGATACAGAAGGAATTTAATTTCTTATATTTGCGCAATAAATCGAATCACATGGTTAAGATATTTTGCGTAAATACTCAGACAAGCGAGCATTTCCAGGAGGGATTGACCCTGATGGAGATGCTTTCTTCTTTTGAATTTGACAGACCTTATCCAATTCTTTGCGCTAAGGTTAATAATGTAAGTCAGGGCTTGAAGTATCGTGCCTTCAACAGTAGAGAGGTTGAATTCCTTGACTATACAAGTTACACGGGCAGAAGCGTCTACTGCAGTTCTCTTTGCTTCCTTTTGACAAAGGCTGCTAAGGATGTCTTCCCGGAAAGCAAGATCACAATACGCAGACCTATTTCCAAAGGATATTTCTGCTCGATTGATAAGGGTGACTCAACAGAGTTTACTTCTCAGGATCTTGAACTTATCAAGGCACGTATGAGAGAGATTGTAGACCTTGACATGCCTTTCCGTCGTCATGAGGTAAGGAAGGAGGAGGCTGTGGAGACCTTCAGAAACCTTGGATATGAGGATAAGGTGAAACTTCTGGAGACATCAGCTGATGTTTATGTAAATTATTATACCCTTGGGGATACAGCGGACTATTATTATGATGTCCTGCTTTCAAGTACAGGTCCTATGAAGGTCTGGGCTCTTGACATGTATAAGGGCGGTCTGCTTCTAAGAGTTCCAAACAGACATAATCCTGATGAACTTGCTCCGTTTACAGAGCAGCCGAAGACATTTGAGGTCTTCTCGGAGAACCTGAGATGGAATAAGATCATGGGCCTTGATAACGTAGGTGACGTGAATCTTGCCTGCCAGAGGGGAGAGGCAAGCGACCTTATCAAGGTTGCGGAAGCTCTTCAGGAAAAGAAGATAGTCCAGATTGCAGAGGAAATCGAAAGAAGGGTCAACAATGTGGAAAATCCTGTGAAACTTGTGCTTATAACGGGTCCAAGCAGTAGCGGTAAATCGACCTTCTGTCAGCGTCTCAGCGTCCAGTTGAAGGCATGTAGCATCAAACCTATTTCATTCTCTACAGACGACTATTTCGTAAACAGACTTGATACGCCACGTCTTCCTGACGGTTCATTCGATTTTGATAATTTTGATACTGTAGACCACGAATATCTTCAGAGTGATATTCTTAAGCTTCTAAGTGGGGAAACAGTGGAAGTTCCTGAGTATAACTTTGTTACAGGTCTCAGGGAATTCAATGGCAAGAAACTTAAGCTTGAGCCGGGCTCTGTTCTTCTCGTTGAGGGAATCCATGCCTTGAACCCACGCCTGACAAACAAGGTCGCAGAATCATCAAAATTCCGCATCTTCATCAACACCATCACAAGCATTTCACTTGACGACCACAACTGCATCCCGACAAGCGACAACCGCCTGCTTCGCAGAATCATGCGCGACTTCAACAAGGGAGCCTTCACAGCGCGAGAGTCCATCTCAAACTGGCCGAACGTCAGGAGGGCAGAGGTGCAGTGGATCTACCCTTATCAGGAGAATGCAGATGTGCTCTTCAATTCTACATATATAGTGGAATTCGCAGTTCTAAGGGCACAGGCAGAGAGAATTCTGATGACTATACCAAAGAATTGTCCTGAATATTCAGAGGCGCACAGGCTCAAAAAATTCTTGGGCTATTTCAACCCGGTTTCGGACAAGGAAGTTCCTGCAACTTCACTTATCAGAAGTTTCTTAGGAAAATAATTAAAATATCATTAAACCTATTGGCTTTAGTTTGGTCTAAATGTTCGGAATTTTATTACACTGATTAAACTAAAGCCAATTTTATATTATGAAGAAGATTTTTGCATTCGTACTTGGTGCCATGCTATTTGCAGGCATTCAGACAGATTTATCTGCCCAGGGTAGAAAAGATAAAGGTCAAAGACCACAGAGAGAGCAGAGAGAGAAAATGGATCCAGAACAGATGTTCGACAGAATGGTGGACAGAAAAGCAGAGACAATGAATCTCAGTGATGCTGCAAGAGAACCATTCAAGGCTCTTTACAAACAATTTCTGAAAGAACAGACTGAACTTCAGAGAGCAACACGCCCATCAAGAGGAGAAGAGGCAGCAGCAAAAGATGATGCAACAGTAGAAAAAGAGATTTTTGAAAAACTTGCAAATCAGAAGAAGCTTGTAGAGCTTAAAGAAGTCTATTATCCTAAGTTCAGAGAGATTCTTACAGTGAAGCAGATTGAGAGTCTTTATTTCGAAACTTTCAGACCTCAGGGTCATATGCAGGGAGGACAGAGACCTCAGGGACCTCCTCCGGGAATTCCAAGCAGCGGATTCGCAGGTTCTACAGGAGTTGACTGGAACGAGTATTAAAATTATTTAAGGTTAGTATAGTTAATAAACAAAAAGGTGCAGCACTCGATTTGAGGCTGCACCTTTTTATTGGGTATGTACCTGAATTATTTCTTTAGAGATTTCAAGTAGTCCATGCTCATCTGAACACACTCCATAGGAGTCTTGCCCATGCTTGGCTGATCCTGCTCAACAACAAGCCAGAAGCTGCCAGCTGCCTTAGCAGCCTCGATGATAGCTGGGATATCCTGAACACCATGTCCTAGTGGACGGAACTCGAAAGCTGTGTTAGACTTCTTCTCGTTCTCGTTAAGACCGATAAGAGCGTATGGGTCGCCCTCCTGCTCTCCCTGCTGGAAGAAATCCTTAAGGTGAACAACTGGTGAACGCTGTGCATACTTGGCAAGGTACTCTGTAGGCTCTACACCTGAGTACTTAACCCAACACTGGTCAAGCTCAGTCTGAAGAAGATCAGCTGCTACGTTCTCATATAGGTAGTCAAGACCGTACTGACCGTTCTCAAGTTTCTTGAACTCGAAGTCGTGGTTGTGATAAAGAAGTACAAGACCAGCCTCTTTAGCCTTCTGACCGATAGCGCGGATCTCCTCTACCATCTGATAGAAAAGCTCTCCACCTGGACGACGCTCCTCAGTTACGTAAGGAACAACGATGTACTTACATCCGATTGCCTTGTAATCAGCGATTACCTTGTCAACGTCAGCAAGCATGTCAGCAAGAGGAACGTGTGCTGAAATAGGAACTAGACCTAGTGAATCACACCAGTGCTTGATCTGCTTTGTCTCGTAGCCATAAAGACCAGCGAACTCTACTCCGTCGAAACCGAACTCCTTAACTTTGCAAAGAGTACCAAGGAAATCCTTAGCCATATCATCTCTAAGAGTGTAAAGCTGAAGTGCTACTGGAAGATCCTCAGCAGCCTCATTCTTCTTAGGGCTGCCACATGCCACCATTGATGCTAGAACAAGGAGGCAAACGAAAAATTTAGTGAATTTCATGTTATGATTTGATTTAAGATTTATTTCACGCCCCAAAGATACGCAGAAATGACGATTTATAAAGATTTATAAAGAATATTTTTGCAAATTTGATAATTATACTCTACTTTTATCGGGATTATTACTAAAACAATTAACTAATTCTAAATATTTTAACACTATGGCTTTAGATAGAAGATCCTTCATTCGCAATTCTGCGATGGGACTTGCTGGAACTGTGGTTCTTAGCAGTTGTGTAGGTAAGGCAGCTGACAAAATGGCAAAGAAGTCTTACAAGACCAACAAATTCGGTGAGATCATCAACGTTGGAGCAATCGGACTTGGACGTCAGTGTCTTTCTGTTTCTACAGGTTTTACAAAAATCAAGAACGTACGTATCGTGGCTTGTGCAGATGTTTATAAGGATAAGCAGACACGTTACGTCAATGATATGACTAATCTTTATAAGAAGCAGGGAATTGAGGCTTCTATCAAGACTTATGATGATTATAGAGATCTTCTTGCTGATCCGGATATCCACGCTGTGATCGTTGCGACTCCAGACCACTGGCATGCTTCAATCGCTATCGATGCACTGAACTGTGGTAAGGATGTATACCTTGAGAAACCTCTTACTTTCACTATCGCTGAGGGTCGTGCACTTGTCAATGCCGTTCGCCAGAACAAGAGAATTCTTCAGGTTGGTAGCCAGCAGCGTTCAGATGCAGCTTTCCAGCATGCAGTCAAGATGGTTCATGAGGGCAAACTTGGAAAACTTAAGAATGTTATCGTAAACTACGGAGCAGCTCCTACTCCTTACGACCTTCCACGTACTCAGCTTCCAGCTGGTCTTGATTGGGATAAGTGGCTAGGACCTCTTCCTCTATATATCCACTACAATGATGACTTGAATCCACCTATTTCACTTGAGCCTCGTAAAGACGAGCATTGCTGGGGTGCATGGAGATGGTACCGCGAGACAGGTGGTGGTTATACTACTGACTGGGGTGCTCACATGATTGACATCGCTCAGTGGGGTATCGGCGCAGACGGAAATGGTCCAGTTGAGGTTATTCCTCCAGGAGTTGACGGTGCAAAGAGCATCACTTGGAAATTCGCTAACGGCGTAACTATGGTTGAGGGTGAGCTTCCTGTTGCTAAGATGCACGGTGGAGTACGCTTCGAGGGTGAGAAGGGATGGATCGAGGTTACAAGATCTCAGTACCATGCTTCAAATCCAGATTGGATGTATGTTCGTGAGAACAACGGCGGCCAGTATGAGGAGGCTCCTGCTCACTACCAGACATTCATCGATTCAATGAGATCTCGTAAGGATCCTAACGCACCAGTTGAGATCGGACACAGCACATGTACTTCTTGTACACTTGCTAACATCGCTCTTGAGGTTAAACACGCATTCAAGTGGGATCCAGTTAAGGAGGAAGTTGTTGGAGATCCAGAGTTGATGAAACATCGTCTGTTTGACTATGTTCACAGAAAAGGTTACACTCTAAATGACTAATTCTGATATTTAATCAATATTTAATACAGGGCCGGCAAGTTTTTCTTGCCGGCTTTTTCAAGATATGAGCAAATTGAAAGTACCTAATACTTATGTTATAATCTTTTCTGTCATTCTGCTTTGTGCCATTGTTACATGGTTCATACCAGGAGGACTTTATGTTCCGGATGCAGAAGGCGTGATGCAGTTTAAGAATGTAGCGTCAAAACCTCAGACCTGGCAGGTCTTCTCTGCCTTATTCAAAGGTTTCAGTCAGCAGGCGGAAATCATTGCTTTTGTGTTGATTATCGGTGGAGCATTTTGGGTTGTAAACAGTACTAAGGCCGTAGATACCGGCATTCTTAAATTCATAGATTCAACTAAGGGTCTGGAGAGATTTTCTTTTTTTAGAAAGGTTGGGCTAGGCAATATCATCATTGTCTTGATTATGCTGCTTTTTGGCCTTTTTGGAGCAATATTCGGTATGAGTGAGGAAACTATTGCTTTTGTTGCGATTGTCATTCCTTTGGCAATTTCGTTGGGTTATGACTCCATTACTGCCGTGTGTATGGTCTATGTTGCTGCCCATGTAGGCTTTGCGGGAGCTATGCTCAATCCTTTCACAATTGGAATTGCTCAGAATATGTCAGACCTTCCTTTGTTTTCAGGAATTGAGTACAGGACACTCTGCTGGCTTGTACTGATGTCTCTGACTATAATTTTTGTGCTGATCTATGCTTCTCGAGTGAAGAAGAATCCTTCACTTTCTCCTATGTATCAGGAGGATGAGCATTGGAGAAAGTCAGCCGTTTCAGCTAAGTCGGAGGATGAGGGTCAGAAGGGCAGTTCTGCTTCTTCGTGGGTGACTTTTGGTGTGCTTACGTTTATAATTGCTGCCTTTACTTTTGCTTATGCCGGCGGGTGTGAGGTGACCCTTGGGCAGTCTAAGTTTGAGGCTCCTTACCTGATGTGGATTGTCTTTGCGATCTTTGTCGGATCTTCGCTTCTTTCCCTTAGATCTTCGAACAGGATGTTTATCCTTAACCTATTGATGTTCAGTATTGTGTACCTTGTTACGGGTGTGATGGGCTATGGATGGTACATTACTGAGATTGCAGCTCTTTTCTTTTCTCTTGCTGTGGCTTCAGGCTTTGCTGCAGGTTACTCTCCCGACCATATGGTGAAGCAGTTTATTGAGGGCGCGAAGGATATTTTTTCTGCTGCTCTGGTGATTGGTTTTGCGGCGGGAATCATTGTGATTCTGAAGGATGGAGTGGTGATAGATACGATTCTTAATTCGATGGCGAAGTGGTTGGATGGCTCGAGCAGAGCTGGTGCTCTTGGCACGATGTACGGAATTCAGACGCTGATAAATGTGTTTATTCCATCCGCTTCCGCGAAGGCTGCGATTACCATGCCGATCATGGCTCCGTTTTCTGATATTATCGGTATTTCGCGTCAGGCTACCGTGCTTGCCTTCCAGTTCGGTGATGGTGTTACGAATATGATCACTCCTTGTTCTGGAGTACTTCTTGCCGTCCTTTCTGTGGCGAGAATTCCGTATGCGAAGTGGTTCAGGTGGGCATGGAAATTTATTCTGGCCCTGATTGTAATCTGCTTTCTGCTGCTTTTGCCGACTCTTTATCTTGAGTTGCCGGGATTCTAGAATCGGTCAGACGAAAATATGTTGATAAATATTTAATAAAATAGCATTTAAGACTTTTATAATTGGATATATCTGCTTATTTTTGTATGATTTTTATAAATGCCGGTTCTGTACCGGGTTTTAACGAAATAACATAAAAAAATTAGATAATATGGAACAGAGTAGACAGACACTCAACAGAAACCTCGCGCAGATGCTTAAAGGCGGCGTGATTATGGATGTAACAACACCTGAGCAGGCAAGAATCGCTGAAGAGGCTGGTGCATGCGCAGTTATGGCTCTTGAGAGAATCCCTGCTGACATTCGCGCAGCTGGTGGTGTTTCAAGAATGAGCGACCCTAAGATGATCAAGGGAATTCAGGAGGCAGTGAGCATCCCAGTAATGGCTAAGTGCCGTATCGGACATTTTGCTGAGGCTCAGATCCTTCAGGCTATCGAGATTGACTATATCGATGAGAGTGAGGTTCTTTCACCTGCTGATGATGTCTACCACATCGACAAGAATAAATTCGACGTGCCTTTCGTCTGTGGCGCTAAGGATCTTGGTGAGGCTCTAAGAAGAATCGCTGAGGGTGCTACAATGATTCGTACCAAGGGTGAGCCAGGAACTGGTGATATCATCCAGGCTGTACGTCACATGAGAATGATGCAGAGCGAGATGAGACGCATCCAGAACATGACTGAGGATGAGCTTTATGAGGCAGCTAAGCAGCTTCGCGCTCCTTATGAGCTTGTCAAGTATGTTCACGAGAACGGTAAACTTCCTGTAGTTAACTTCGCTGCCGGTGGTGTTGCAACTCCTGCTGATGCTGCTCTTATGATGCAGCTTGGTGCTGAGGGTGTTTTCGTAGGTTCTGGTATCTTCAAGTCTGGTGACCCTGTTAAGCGTGCTCAGGCTATCGTCAAGGCTGTTACTAACTACAACGATCCTAAGGTTCTTGCAGAGCTTTCAGAGGACCTAGGCGAGGCTATGGTTGGTATCAACGAGAACGAGATCGCTGTTCTCATGGCTGAGAGAGGCAAATAATATGATAGAAAAGAAGATCAGAATTGCAGTATTGGCCCTTCAGGGTGCCTTCCTTGAGCATAGACAGATGCTCGATCAGCTCGGCGTCGAGTCTTTTGAGATTCGTCAGAAGAGCGATTGGGACTTGCCTAAGGATGGACTCATCATTCCTGGTGGTGAAAGTACTGTGATGCTCAAACTCCTCAAGGAACTTGATCTTTTCGATCAGGTTAAGGTTGATATTCAGAATGGACTTCCGGTCTTTGGAACATGTGCTGGAATGATTGTTCTTGCTGGAGATGTTTCCAACGACGACAGGACAAGACTTTCAACCATGGACATCAAAGTCATGAGAAATGGTTATGGACGTCAGCTTGGCAGTTTCAGGGTGGTGCATAAGATGGAAGGAATCGATCACGATATTCCTATGACTTTCATCCGTGCTCCATATATTGAAAGTGTCGGTGAAGGAGTTGAGATACTTGCAGAGGTTGAAGGTAGAATAGTTGCTGCTCAGCAGGGTAAGCAATTGGTCACTTCGTTCCATCCGGAACTTGATGATGATCTATCTATCCACAGTTACTTTGTAGATAAACTCTGCAGATAAGTGAAATAATTCAGACCATTCCCATTTATGTGGGATGGTCTTTTTTTAAAATAAGTAAACAATAGCCGGTTTTCGGCTTCGAAATAAAACGTTCTTATATGCAAAAACAACTTGGAGCAACTCTCAGATTGGAGAACGGAATGGAATTCAAGGGATTCTCATTCGGACATACTGAGTCAGTTTCTGGCGATGTAGTCTTCTCCACTGCAATGGTAGGCTACCCTGAACAGCTTACTGATGCAACTTACAGCGGACAGATTCTCTGTCTATCATATCCACTGGTAGGAAACTACGGCGTTCCTTCAGAAGAGGCTACAGCGGAGGGCCTTTCACTACATCTGGACTCTGATAGAATTCATCCTAAGGGTCTTATCATCTTTGACTATTGTGAGAAGTACAGCAACTGGGCTGCTTGCAAGAGCCTTGATCAGTGGATGAAAGAGCAGAAACTTACTGGTATCTATGGTATTGATACTCGTGAACTTACAAAGGTTATCCGTGATAACGGATCTTTGAAGGGAGTTATTGTTCCTGAGGGTGCTGAGGCAGTTGAGTTTGCTCAGACTTGCGAGAATCCGGTTGCTTGCGTAAGCTGCACTGAACCTGTTACTTATAAGGGTGAGGGCAAGAAGGTTGTTCTTGTTGACTGCGGTGTCAAGCACAGCATCATCCGTGGACTTCTTGCCAGGGGAGTAGAGGTTATCCGCGTACCTTACAACTATGACTTCACTTCTATGGAGTATGATGGAGTCTATGTTTCAAATGGTCCTGGAGACCCTGCAGCATGTGCAGAGACTGTTGAGATCCTTAAGAAGGTGCTTGCTACTGATAAGCCTGTATTTGGACTTAACCTTGGTTATCTTCTTGTTGCCAGAGCAGCCGGTTGTGAGACTGCAAAGCTTGCAAGACCACACAGAAGTTCAAACCAGCCTGTACGTAAGACTGGCAGCAACAGAGCATACATCACTTCACAGAATGCGGCTTATACAGTAGTAGAGAATTCTATCCCATCTGACTGGGAGGTTATCTTCACTAACTTGAATGACGGCAGCGTGGATGGTATCCGCAATAAGAACAAGACTCAGATGGGAGCAAACTTCAATCCTGAGGTTTGTATTGGCCTAAATGAGAACTTCACTTTGATTGATGAATTCATTAGCAAACTCTAAGACAATGATTGATAATAATATAAAGAAAGTCCTTGTGCTCGGTTCAGGAGCACTTAAGATCGGTCAGGCCGGAGAGTTTGACTATTCAGGTTCACAGGCTCTCAAGGCCTTGAAGGAAGAGGGAATCGAGACAATCCTTATCAACCCTAACATTGCTACTGTCCAGACTTCTGAGCAGGTTGCTGATAAGGTTTACTTCCTTCCGGTGACTCCATATTTCGTGGAGAAGGTTATTCAGAAAGAGGCTCCTCAGGGAATTCTTCTTTCTTTCGGAGGACAGACTGCGCTTAACTGCGGTGTTGATCTTTACAAAGGAGGAATTCTGGAGAAATATAATGTTAAGGTTCTTGGTACTCCAGTTCAGGCAATCATGGATACTGAGGATAGAGAGCTTTTCAATGAGAAGCTTGCTCAGATCAATGTCAAGACTATCCGCTCGCATGCTGTCGAGACTGTAGAGGATGCCAAGAAGGCTGCTGCTGAACTTGGTTACCCAGTTATCGTACGTGCTGCTTATGCTCTTGGTGGTCTTGGTTCAGGTTTCTGTGACAATGAGGAGGAACTTGTAAAACTTTGTGAGAGTTCATTCTCTTTCTCTCCACAGGTTCTTGTAGAGAAGTCTCTTAAGGGATGGAAGGAGATCGAGTATGAGGTAATGCGTGACCGTTACGACAACTGTATCACAGTTTGTAACATGGAGAACTTCGACCCACTTGGAATCCATACAGGTGAGTCTATTGTAGTTGCTCCTACTCAGACTCTTAGCGCAACTGAGTGTGCATATTTGAGAGATCTTGCCATCAAGATGGTACGCCATATCGGAATCGTGGGTGAGTGTAACGTACAGTATGCTTACGACACAGATTCAATGGATTATTATGTTATCGAGGTTAATGCCCGTTTGAGCCGTTCTTCAGCTCTTGCTTCTAAGGCTACAGGTTTCCCTCTAGCTTTCGTTGCTGCTAAGATCGGTTTGGGCTACAGCCTGTTTGACATCAAGAACTCAGTTACAAAAGAGACTCCTGCATTCTTTGAGCCGGCTCTTGACTATGTTGTTGCTAAGATTCCTCGTTGGGACCTATCTAAGTTCCACGGCGTATCCCGCAAGATCGGTTCTTCTATGAAGTCTGTTGGTGAGGTTATGTCTATCGGACGTAACTTCGAGGAGATCATGCAGAAGGGTCTTCGTATGATCGGTCAGGGAGCAAATGGTTTCGTATGTAACAAGGATTTCCATGTAGAGGATATCGATAAGGATCTTCATGAACCTACTGATAACCGTATCTTCGTGATTTCTAAGGCTATGCAGGCTGGTTATACAGTAGACCAGATTCATGACCTTACTAAGATCGACAAGTGGTTCCTTGAGAAACTTATGGGTATCGTCAATACAAGCAAGGAATTGGCTCAGTACAATTCAGTAGATGAACTTCCTGTAGAGCTTCTAAAGAAGGCTAAGGTACAGGGCTTCTCTGATACTCAGGTCGCTATTTCTCTATATAAGGGAAGCAAGGATGCTGAGGATGCTGAGGATCTTGTACGTGCTTATAGAAAGGGCAATGGTATTGTTCCTTGTGTCAAGCAGATCGATACTCTTGCTGCTGAGTATCCGGCAGCTACAAACTACCTATACTTGACTTATGGTGGTGAGTACAATGACATCGAGTTCAAGAATGATAAGAAATCTGTTATTGTTCTTGGATCAGGAGCATATAGAATCGGTAGCTCAGTAGAGTTCGACTGGTGTTCTGTCAATGCCCTTCAGACTATCCGTAAGCAGGGTTATCAGGGTGTCATGATCAACTACAACCCTGAGACAGTTTCTACTGACTACGATATGTGTGACCGTCTATACTTTGACGAGCTTACATTCGAGAGAGTAATGGATATCCACGATCTTGAGAATCCACACGGAACAGTGGTTTCTGTAGGAGGTCAGATTCCTAACAACATTGCAGTAAGACTAGATCATAACAAGGTAAATATCCTTGGTACAAAGGCTTCTTCAATTGATAATGCAGAGGACCGTCATAAGTTCTCATCTATGCTCGACAATCTTGGCATCGACCAGCCTAAGTGGAAGGAGCTAAGCACATTCGATGAGGTGAACGAGTTCATTGACCAGGTCGGTTTCCCTGTTCTTGTCCGTCCTTCATACGTGCTTTCAGGTGCAGCTATGAACGTCTGCTACAACCATGAGGAGCTTGTAGAGTTCCTTGGTCTTGCGGCTGATGTATCTGAGAAGCATCCTGTCGTTATCTCTGAGTTCATGCAGAGATGCAAGGAGATCGAGTTTGATGCTGTTGCTGACAATGGAGAGGTACTTGCATACGCTATTTCAGAGCATATCGAGTTTGCCGGAGTACACTCAGGTGACGCAACTATCCAGTTCCCTCCACAGAAGCTTTATGTTGAGACTGTAAGAAAGATCAAGAAGATTGCTAAGAAGATTGCAGCTGCTCTTGAGATTACAGGACCTTTCAATATCCAGTTCCTTGCCAAGGATAACTACATTAAAGTAATTGAGTGTAACCTTCGTGCTTCACGAAGCTTCCCATTCACTTCTAAGGTATTGAAGATCAACCTTATCGAACTTGCTACCAAGGCTATGCTTGGTCTTAAGCCAGCTGCTCCTCGCAAGTCTGCTTTTGATCTTGACTATGTTGGTATCAAGTCTTCACAGTTCTCATTCTCACGTCTGCAGCAGGCTGACCCTGTTCTTGGCGTTGATATGCACTCGACAGGTGAGGTAGGTTGTCTTGGAGATGATTTCAACGAGGCTCTTCTTAACTCTCTACTTTCAGTAGGATATGAGATTCCTAAGAAGAATATCCTTGTATCGTCAGGTGACCCTATCCAGAAGGCAGATATGCTTAGCGCTTGCCAGCTTCTTCACAAGAAGGGATATAATATCTTTGCAACTGATGGTAGCTGCAAGTATTTGAACGAGAACGGAGTCCCTGCAACAAGAGTTATCTGGCCTACAGATGCTGACAATGAGGAGCTTACTTCTAAGTATCGTCCAGTTATCGAGATGATTCAGAACAAGGAGCTTGACCTTGTGATCAACATCCCTAAGAACTTTACACACAAGGAACTTACAAACGGATACTTCGTCCGTCGTGCTGCTGTGGATTACAATATTCCTCTTATCACTAACGCTCGTCTGGCAATTGCCTTCATCCGTGCATTCACTGCAATGAGCCAGGATGATATCCAGATCAAGAGCTGGGGTGAGTATTAAGATTTGAATATGAGCAAGACTATCACTATTATCGGCGCGGGAATGATGGGTTCGGCCCTTGCATTCCCGGCTGCCGAAAATGGACATAAGGTAAGAATCGTCGGAACTTGCCTTGATGACGAGATTATTGACGGCTACATCAAGACAGGCAAGCACGAGAAATTCTGTCGTCCTTTCCCAGAGAACGTTGAATTCGTTTATTTCAAGGATTGGAAAAAGGCTGTAGAAGATGCTGATTTCGTTATCGGAGGAGTCTCTTCTTTCGGAGTTGACTGGTTCCTTGAGGAAATTCTTACTCAGTTGGATCCTGAGATGCCGGTGCTTTCGGTTACTAAGGGTCTTAGAGCTACTGAGGATGGAACTCTTCTTTCTTATCCTGGTTATTGGGAGAGCGAGTTGGCGAAGCGTGGTATCCACCGTACTGTATGTGCTGTTGGAGGTCCTTGTACTTCGTATGAACTTGTCTTCAAGGATCCTACTGAGGTTGGATTCTGCGGAAAGAACAGCGACCATCTAAGAATGATGAAGGAGGCAATGGCGCGTCCTTACTATCATATTTCGCTTACAAATGATGTTATCGGTCTTGAGAGTGCAGTTGCGCTTAAGAATGCCTATGCTATGGCTGTTACCCTTGCTGTGGGTCTGAACACACGCTGGCATGGTGAGGATGAGCCTCAGCATTTCAATTCTCAGGCTGGTACTTTCTCTCAGGCAGTTCGTGAGACTCATGCGCTTATGCAGATTCAGGGTGGTACTTTCGAGTCTGAGTGTATTGGACTCGGCGACCTTTATGTGACTATCTTCAGTGGCAGAACCCGTCGATGTGGTGTTCTCATGGGGCAGGGAATGAATTATGATGAGGTTACTGAGGCCTTGGCTGGTATTACTCTTGAGAGTCTTGTCATTACAAGGGTTATGGGTAATGCAATCCGTCGTAAGGCTGAGCTTGGTCTTCTTGATCTTAGGGATTTCCCTCTTATGATGCATATTGTTGATATCCTGGATAAAGGGGCTGCTGATGCGGATCTTCCATGGGAGTCGTTCACGTTTGAACATCTTAAATAATTGAGAATATATAATAACTGTGACACTGGTTATTGCGGTCCTCCCCGCAAGCGGGTCCCCTCCCTTTTCGGGAGCCAACGCCGCAATGACCAGTGTCACAGTTATATTTATAAAGGTTCAGACGTTCTCTAAAAGAGGGTTAGAATGTAGATTGAGAAGGGTTCATGGTGATGAGGAACTCTTTGTTTGAGTTGGTCTTTTCCATGCGGTCCTTCAGGAATTCCATTGCTTCAACTGCATTCATGTCTGCAAGATACTTGCGTAGGATCCAGATCTTGTTGACATCCTCCGGTGCGTAAAGAAGATCATCTCTTCGTGTACTTGACATTGTAACGTCAACTGCAGGGAAGATACGCTTGTTGGCAATTCTGCGGTCGAGCTGAAGCTCCATGTTACCTGTTCCCTTGAACTCCTCGAAGATGACATCATCCATCTTGGAACCTGTGTCGGTGAGCGCTGTTGCGATGATAGTGAGTGATCCTCCGTTCTCGATGTTTCTTGCTGCACCGAAGAATCTCTTAGGTTTCTGTAGTGCGTTTGCATCAACACCACCGGAGAGCACCTTTCCTGATGCTGGCTGAACTGTGGTGTATGCGCGTGCAAGACGTGTGATCGAGTCAAGAAGGATGACAACGTCGTGACCACACTCTACCATTCTGCGGGCTTTCTCAAGTACCATATTGGCAACTTTCACGTGTCTTTCAGCCGGTTCATCGAAGGTCGATGCAACTACCTCTGCATTTACGCTGCGAGACATATCTGTTACCTCCTCAGGACGCTCATCGATAAGAAGTACAATCATGTATACCTCAGGATGGTTGTCTGCAATTGCGTTTGCAATTGACTTAAGAAGCATTGTCTTACCGGTCTTAGGCTGGGCTACGATAAGTCCACGCTGACCTTTTCCGATAGGGGAGAACATGTCTACGATACGGCAAGACAGGTCTTTGTCGTGTCCATTTCCAAGAAGGTTGAACTTGCTGTCAGGGAAGATCGGAGTAAGGAAGTCAAATGGAACGCGGTCTCTGATGTACTCTGGAGTACGTCCGTTGATGTATTTGACTCTTACAAGAGGGAAGTACTTGTCTCCTTCCTTCGGTGGCTTGATTTCTCCTGTAACTGTATCTCCAACCTTAAGGGCATTTGCCTTGATCTGGTTCTGTGATACGTAGATATCGTCTGGTGAGTTGAGATAGTTGTAGTCAGATGAACGTAGGAAACCATAACCGTCAGGCATGATTTCAAGAACTCCTGTTGCCTCTACAACGCCGTCGAACTCAATCTTTGGCTGCTGAGGAGGGCGCTGAGGCTCGTTCTGCTGTTTCTCTACTCTTTCTATTTTCTCTACTTTTTCTACAGGCTCCTGCTGGTTGGTTTCAGCTGCTTCATTCTGCTCTGCCTGCTGATTTTTCTCTTCCTGATGGCTTCTTTCGTGTTTCTTCTGCTCTGCCTGAGCTCTCTGCATTCTCTCCTGACGCTGCTGCTGAAGAAGCTGAGCCTCTGCCAATACATCTGGAGCTACTGAAACCTTTACCGGTTCAGCATCTGCGCTCTTGTTTATGCGTGCTCTCTTCTTGCGTTGTGATGGATGTGCTTCAGGTAGCTGCTGCTGAACTTCAGGCTGCTTTGACTCTTCTGGCTGATGCTGCTCATTCTGCTGCTTTTCTGCCTTATGATGTTTGTCATGATGCTTCTTGTCAGATTTCTGCTGATTCTCAGACTTCTGCTGATCTGCCTTCTTCTTTTTCTTCTTGTCCACTTTCTCTCTCTTCTCTTCCTTTGCAGGAGTCTCTGAAACAGCCTCGACTGCAAGTTTCTCCTCTTTAGCTGGAGCAACCTCTTCTACAGAAGTCTCCTTTTTGGCTGGTTTGGCCTCTTTTTTAGGACGACCTCTCTTTGGCTTCTCTGGAGCTGGATTCTGAGCGTTAAGAATCGCTTCCTCATCAAGAATCTTGTATACCAGTTTATCGTGCTCCATTCTTTTGAAGCCCTTGATCTGTAATTCTGATGCAATCGACTGGAGCTGCTCTATGGACATCTCTTTCAGTTCGAAAATCTTGTGCATAAAGTATAAGTGTTATTGTTTAATTTCCCTGGAATCAGGGCTAGACTTTTATTGACAAAAAATGTGCGGAACCTCTTTTGAGGCTCCGCAAATATAGAAAAATTATTTTTCAATCCACAGATTTTACTCAGAAATTTTATCAACATCCTACTCCCAGAAGCTGCTGTTGTCTGAGTAACTGCTGCTCTTCTTGAATTTCAGGATATCCTGGAGGGCTGCTGCATTTGCTGCAATTCTGAAACTCCATGACTGCCATGTTCCTGTCGGTACCCAGCTGACCTGGATGTTGAAACAGTGGAGGTCGTATGCTGCACTCAACTGTGTTGTTGATAGTCTCATCTTGATGACATCGAAACCTGACGAGAGAGTCATTGAGAAAGCATTAGTAAGCTGGACACTTCCGTTGAATCCGATTGTCATCATGTGGTTGTGCTTCGTCAATAACTGACCATTTGAATTCTGATAGTTCTTCTGGTAACTGTAGTTGAAGTTGAAGTTCATCGACCACGGTGAGTTTGCATTCATATAATATAGGTATCCTCCTGGGATATATTCTCCCGTAACAGGATGATAGTATATTCGTGTATAGGCATCAGCTGCTCCACCCTGATCTCCTGTGTTTCCTCTTGTGCTACCATTGCCGTTGATGGCGTATGAGAATGAAGCTCCTGCTCTGGTGAGTCTTGCCAAGTGACCATTATGCATGACCATGAACTTGTTGATGGTTCTACCATTCTCATCAATAGCGTATGGGTTAAGGTTGATGTTACCCTGTAGACCAATCTTTCCGAATACAGATGTTGACATACTGATACCGATGTCGCTCATTCTCAATGAGTCAGCAAGGAAGTTGTATCCTGTCTGAAGGTTGAGCTGGTCGATAAGCTTGATCTTCTTTGTACCTGTTCCGGTTGTGTCTCTAAGGTCTCTTACCTTTGCCTCCAGGTTGTTTCCAAGTGAGAAACTCAAGGCTGCTGTTTTACCTCTTCCAGGAGGGGAGTACATCTGTCCTTGGTAGATGTTGTACTCCATTGTCTTCTCAACTCCGTTCTTGTCGGTGTAGTTGAGAGTTCTCCATCCATTGAAGTGCTTAGCCTTGTCTGGGCTGAGGCTCAAAGAGAGTGATGGCGACATTACATGGCGGATAGCCTGAAGTTTCCTATGCTTTCCGAACATGAACATACCATATACTCGAGTACTCATTGACATACCCGCAGAGTAGTTGTGAGTTGCGCCGAAATGGCTGAACATCTTGCTCTTTATGTCTTCAACTCTTTCTGTTTCAGAGTTGTATACTTTTTCTGTGTTCTGGAAGAACCAGTTCATTCCGTAGGTTACGGTAGGTGAGAAGTTCAAATACTTAAGTAAGGTGAACTGTGGCAGACCAATCTGGAAGTTGTGGTTCATACCGTTCTGGAACTTGTTGAAGAAGTCTGGCTGGCCAAACTCTTTAGCCTTAAAGTTGATCTTGTTCTGGAAGGCGGTGTTGTATCCGATAGAGAACTTCTCATAGAATCTCTCTTTTCCGACTCTGTTCTTTCTCTTGAACGGATAGAATCTGTTCACAGAGAAAGTTACATTAGGAAGGGTGAAAGAGTATGAACTGTCTCGCGTATTCTGGCTATGCAGACCGTTGATGGAAAGATTCAGCTTTCCATTCCAGTTTCTCGAATATGAGATAGATGACGAAATTGAACTCTGAAGGGCCTCCTGGACGCTCTGAGAGTTGAATTTGTTGTTTGAAGGGCTGGAGAAGTTCACAGAGGCAGTGAAGGAAGTTCCTGGTCTTGCCTTTGAATCCTGTGAGTGGCTCCATTTTACTCCAAAGTCTCTTGACTGGAAGAAGTCTGTACTACCTTTTTCTCCTGTCTGGTTATTTGAGTATGATAGTGAGAAGTTACCGGTACATTTGTAATTCACCTTATATCGGGAATTGAGGTTCAATGCCCATGAACCAAGGGTATAATAGTCTCCTGTCATGGAAATGTCAAAGTAATCTCCAATGACAAAGTACATTCCGGCATCACGAAGATAGAATCCTCTTCGCTGCTCCTCTCCGAAGGTAGGCATCAATAGTCCCGTTGCGCGATCCGGTTTTTTCGGGATGAATCCGAATGGAAGGGCAATAGGTAGTGGAACGTCTGCTACCACTGGCCACGCCGGACCGAAGACCGTCTTCTGATTTGGTTTGGTCATGACCTTTGCTGCTGACAGATGGAGGTAGTAGTGCGGCTCCGGACAGTCGCAGACTGTGTATTTTCCGTTTTTGATGTTGATGGAGTTGTCCGGCATCATCTTGATGTTCTTTCCATGTAGGATACCGTCTGCCTCCTGTGTGACCATGTTGACGATGAACGACTTCTTTGTTGTGAAGTTGTAGCGCACCTCCTCCATTGTGTAGGTGGTGTTTCCTTGTGTCATTGTCGGCATGCCTGTGATGACTCCGCTTGTGTCCTTTGTTCCTCTTGCGAAGAGGGTGTTGGACTTAAGGTCGTATTCCATGTAGTCGGCTGTCAACTGTAGATTTCCGTATTTTACACTTACATCTCCATAATAGTAGATCATTCTCTTTCCGTTGGAGAAGTCTTCTACGATCGAGTCCTTTGCTGCAGTGAATGCAGGCATTTCAAGAGAACTCTTTTTTAGTAGATTTATGGAATCGACAGCAGAAATGGAGTCTGCTCTATGCAAAGAGTCATGAGCAGCAATAAGGGTGTCGCGTGTGTCAAAAGCCGCTCTCACGAAGTCAGAGTTTTCAACGTTGACTTTTTCCTGGGCGTTTCTACGCGCTCTTCTTCTGCCTTCAGGCTCCTGGGCATAGAGTTGAGAGCATAGCAGAAGCAGCATCACTGCTGCTAAAACCATGTTTTCCAGTTTAATAAGTTTATGTCGTATCTTTTCTATCATTAAGATTATCTTCAATTCAGCAAAAATTAGTATTTTTGCAACTCACAAAGTTAACATTATTTTCAAAATATAGCAAATAGACCTCTTTGATGACTAAAAAAAACAAATACTATCTGTTGATTTCATTCCTGGTTTTGGGTTTGGTGTCTTTCTCTGTTCCGAGTAAGACTCAAACTTCTACTGGATTGAAACTCAAGACTATAGTTATTGATGCCGGCCACGGTGGAAAGGATGTCGGAGCAGTCAGCAAAGACCGCAAGACCTACGAGAAAAATATCAATCTGAAGATCTCACTTCTTCTTCGCGATAAGCTGAAAGAGGCCTATCCGGAAATGAAGGTAATCCTTACCCGCAGCACTGATGTCTACCTTACCTTGAACGAAAGAGCAGAGATTGCGAACAAAAATAACGCAGATCTGTTCGTCTCAATTCATACAAATTCGGTTTCATCTACTTCACCGCGTGGTTTTTCAACCCATATTTTCGGACAGGACAAGATGTCTCAGAATATGGAACTTTGTAAGAGAGAGAACTCTGTTATCCTTCTTGAGGATGATTATACAACAAAATACCAGGGTTTCGATCCTACTGATACTGAGTCTTACATTTTCTTCTCACTTATGCAGAAGGCCTACTATGAGCAGAGCCTGCTTTTTGCGATAGAGTGTGATAAGAGTATGCTCAAGGGCCCGGTGAAGCATAGCAGGGGAGTGTCACAGGATCCATTTTATGTGTTGTGGAAGACTTCTATGCCTTCTGTGCTTGTAGAGGTTGGCTTTATTTCGAACGCCTCTGATGTTGCTGTATTCAGGCAGGAAAGTGGTCTCAAGGGTATTGCAGAGACACTTTTTGATGCTGTGAGCGAGTTCAAGAAGCAGTATGACAAGAGTCTTGTTTACGAAGAAGCTCCTGTATCAAAACCTGAAGTAAAGGCAAAAGAGGCTGCGCCAGAGAAGAAAGAGGAGGTGGCTTCTGTCTTGTTTGGAACTCAGGTCTTGGTTTCTGGCTCTGATCTTAAAGAGACTGATCCAAGATTCAAGGGATATGACTGTGTGAAGCTCAAGGCTGGCAACCTATATAAATATATTATAGGAATAAGCGAGAGTGAGCAGAAGGCAAAAGACCTGAATAAAAAGATCAAGCAGATTTTCCCTGATTCGTTCATGGTAAAGCTCCAGGATGGAAAGGCAGTCAGAAATTAAACACGAATAGAAATAGAAATATATATTATGAAGATCACAAAAGAATTTAAAATCGGTTTTTTCATTGTAACCGTACTGGTAGCATCATTCTTTGTAATCAACTTCCTTCGCGGAAAGGATATCTTCGGAAATGAAGTTGAGTATGTGTGCTATTATGACAACCTTGAGGGACTTGTTGCGACAGCCCCTGTCATGATCAAAGGTTTCCAGGCAGGAAGCGTAACAGAGGTCGAGTATCTTCCTCAGACTGGTAACTTCAAGGTTACTTGTTCTGTTCTTAAGGACTTTAGCATTCCTGTGGATTCTAAGATGGCCTTGTTCAGTACGAGCATCATGGGAGGCAAGGGAATTGAGATTGTTTATGGCAGCAGTTCTGAAATTGCTCAGGATGGAGCCCAGCTTGCAGCTGACAGTGTTGCAGACCTTATGACTTCTCTTGGTTCAAGCATCGGTCCTTTGATGGAGAATCTGACAGGAATGATGGATAGTCTCAAAGTGACAGTATCAAGCCTGAACAAGATGCTTTCTGATGAGAACCAGCAGAGCATAACAAAGTCACTTAAGAATCTTGACAGAACTTTGGCTCATGCTCAGTCTATTCTTAAGACTGTAGATTCGAAGTCAGGAGAACTTGACAAGTTCATCACTAATCTTTCAGAGATGTCTTCTCAGATTGACCCACTTCTCAAGAAAGCAGATTCTGCCATGAAGGAAGTGAACGGCATCGCTGCCCAGCTTAATGCAAGCGATATCGAAGGCTTGTTGAAATCTGTCAACTCACTACTTGAAAATGTTCAGGATCCAGACGGTAGTCTTGGCAAACTTATCAACAATGGTGATATGTATACTTCCGTAAATGAACTTTTAAATGATGTGAGCTCTTTGGTTAAGAAAATAGAGCAGAATCCTAAGAAATATATAAGAATTTCTATCTTCTAGGCTCATAGATAAACGATTATAAAGCTCGTAGTTGTTTGGAATTATTCAAAATAACTATGAGCTTAATTTTTAGGCATTTAGGAAATTTTTAGTCTTGTAAGTAATTGATTATTAGATAGTTAAAAATTGTGTTTTTGCTGAGTCCTTAATTTGGTGAGAGTAAAAAAATGTAAATAAACAATAGAAAAACAATTTTTTTATAATAATTTTTTCACCACCTTTGTATTCCCAAATCCCCGATACTTAATTTTAACTTCAATTCTCAATTTTTTAATGCTACAGGACAAACATACAGCTATCTGGTCAAATTGCCTAAGGATCATCGAGAACATCGTTGAGCCTCAGCAGTTCAAGACTTGGTTCTCACCGATCAAGGCTGTGTCTTTCGTAGATTCTACTTTGACAATTGAGGTTCCAACTGAATTCTTCAGAGAGTATCTGGAAGAGTATTTCCTTGATGTACTTCAGAAGACACTCAAGAGAGAGATTGGAGCAGGAGCGAAACTTGTCTATACTGTAAGACCTGTTCAGGTCCAGCCAGCTATGACTTATCCTGCAGCCCATGGAAATACTCCAGTCAACAGACCAATTTCGGTAAATACAACTTCAGCAGGCAATCCTGGTCCTTTCGTGTATCCTGGAATCCAGAGAGTACAGGTGGATCCACATCTAAACCCTACCTATTGCTTTGCCAACCTTATTGAGGGAGAGTGTAATAAGATGGGTGTGACAGCCGGATTGACTATTTCAGATGCCCCAGGTAGAACTGCCTTCAACCCGTTGTTCATCTTTGGTGGTCCTGGTCTTGGTAAGACCCATCTTGCACAGGCTATCGGTATTGCCATTAAGGAAAAGCATCCTGAGCTAGTTGTATTGTATGTACCAGCAAGCAGATTCAAGCATCAGTATATGGATGCAGTGAATGTTCAGAACAAACTTACTGACTTCCTTGCATTCTATATGAAGATGGACGTTCTTATCATCGATGACATCCAGGAGATGTCTTCGCCTAAGACTCAGAACGCCTTCTTCCAGATCTTCAACCATCTTCACCAGTCCGGCAAACAGCTGATCTTCACTTCAGACCGTCCGCCAGTAGAACTTCAGGATTTTGAGGAAAGACTATTGTCAAGACTTAAATGGGGTCTTTCAGTAGAACTGCAGAAGCCTGATTATGAGACAAGACTTACTATGTTGAAGTCCAAGGCCTTCAGAGAGGGAGTGAAGATGAATGACGAGGTGCTCGAATATCTGGCAACAAACATCACTACGAACTTCAGAGAGCTTGAGGGAGCCTTGATCACTCTAATGGCTACAGCAACTCACGCCCATAAGGAAGTGACAGTGGAGCTTGCTCACAACATCACAGGTAAGATTGTTGGAGAGCAGAAGCAGGAGCTCACTATAGACAGGGTTCAGAGAGTTGTCTGTGACTATTTCGACATCACAAGAGAAATGCTGGTATCAAAGACCCGCAAGCGCAATATCGTTCAGGCAAGACAGATTGCGATGTATATGTCACGTACGCATATCTCGAACTGCTCGCTTTCTACTATTGGCTCTGAAATCGGAGGTAAAGATCATGCAACAGTAATGCACGCTTGTAACACAGTATCCGATTTGATGTCTACAGACAAAACGTTCAAACAGTATTGTACCGATATCGAGAGGATCCTTGTTCCTGTGCGATAGATAAAAGTACAATGGATTCAAATAAAATTCTCTCAATTTTCAAAGAGATAACCCAGATTCCAAGGGAGTCTGGCCACGAGGAAAAGATTATAGCCTGGCTGCAAAGCTGGGCTGCTTCGCATTCACTTGAGTGTAAGACAGATGAGGCAGGTAATGTCTTGATTATCAAAGAAGCAGCTGCTGGTTGCGAGGATATGCCGACTATCGTTCTCCAGAGCCATTCTGATATGGTTTGTGAGAAGAATGCCGACTCTGATCACGATTTCGAGAACGACCCTATCAAATATGTCATCGAAAATGGCTGGATGATTGCCCCTGAGACAACTCTAGGAGCAGACTGCGGTATCGGAATGGCAGCTCAGCTTGCCCTTCTTGAGAGCGATCTTCCTACAGGTCGCCTAGAGGCCCTGTTTACAGTTTCAGAGGAAACTGGTCTTGACGGAGCAATGGCGCTTAAGGGTGACTTTATTACAGGAAAGACTCTTATCAACCTTGACTCAGAGGACGAGGGAGAGATTTTCGTAGGCTGCGCCGGTGGTCTTGACACTACTGCCTTCTTCCACTACAAGGATGAGCCTGTCGTAGAGGACTTTGTAATGCAGGAAATCTACGTAAAAGACGCGATCGGCGGACATAGTGGAGATGATATCAACAAGGGAAGAGCAAACGCAGTACAGCTTCTTGGTTGCTTCCTTTATAGCATCAAAGACCTTGATTGCCAGCTTGTTAAAATAGACGGAGGCAACAAGCGCAACGCAATCGCACGCGAGGCGAAGGCAGTAATCGCAGCGGAAGAGGATACAATGGAGATCATCAACCTCCGACTCGTCGACTTCGCAGCATCAGTAAAGGAGGAATACGGAAACATCGAGACCAACATCAAGGTTGGTGCAACACCATACGAGGGAGGGGAGACTCATGCCATCGACGAGATGACTGCATGGAACCTCATCGCAGCTTTGTGCGCATCACCACACGGTGTGCTCGCAATGAGTCAGGAAATCGAGAACTTCGTTGAAACATCAACAAACCTTGCATCTGTGAAAATGACAGAGCCAGGAGTCATCCGCATCGGCTCAAGTCAGCGCAGCTGTGTGACAGCAGCACGTAGGGCTGCCGCAGCAAAGATGGAGGCGTGCTTCGAACTGGCAGGAGCAATCGTAACTCATGAGAGTGAGTATCCGGGTTGGGCTCCAGCAGCAGTTTCTCCTGTAAGAGATGCATGTGTGGAGTCATATAAGAGACTTTTTGGAGTAGAACCAAAGGTTAAGGCTATCCATGCAGGTCTTGAGTGCGGACTTTTCACAGAGAAGTTCCCAGGTTTGGATATGATCTCTTTCGGTCCTACCTTGAGAGGTGTTCACGCTCCTGGCGAGAAGCTTGACCTTGCTTCACTTGATAAGTTTACGCTTCTATTGACAGATCTTGTAACTACTTTTAGATAAATATATTATGGCACTTATTGCACCTTCAATGCTTGCAGCTGACTTTCTACATCTTGAGAAGGACGTCAGACTTGTAAACGAGCATGCAGACCTCTTCCATCTTGATGTGATGGATGGAACCTTTGTTCCAAATATTTCATACGGCTTCCCTGTAGTAGATGCTATTGCTTCAATCGCTGAGAAACCACTTGATGCCCATCTTATGATCGTGCATCCTGAGAAATATGTTGAAAGATTTGCCAAGTCTGGAGTACACATGCTCAGCTTCCATCTTGAAGCAGTAGAGGACGCTTCTCCTATACTTGACCTTATTCATGAGAATGGTATGAAGGCAGGCCTTGCAGTGAATCCGGATATTCCGGTGGAGGGACTATTTCCTCACCTTGCAAAATGTGATTTTGTGCTTATTATGTCTGTGTTTGCAGGCTTTGGTGGACAGAAGTTCATTGAGGCTACATACGAGAAGGTAAGGGCTATCAAGGCTGAAATCCTACGTCAGGGTCTGGATGTAAAGATCCAGGTGGACGGAGGAGTGAGTGCGGCAAATTCAGCAGCACTTGTAGAGGCAGGAGCTGATATCCTTGTAGCAGGAAGTGCTGTCTTCAAGGCTGAAGATCCATCAGCAGTAATTGCAGCAATGAGATAATTATCTTACATACAGTCTGGATTCAAACATCAGTTTGAGTCTGCTGTAATCCATAGGATTCAGATACATCAGATATCGGTTGAAGGCAGCTAGAAATTCTTCTAGCTGCTTTTTTGTTTCATAAGTATTTCCAGTTTCAAGAGCTAGAGAAGTAGGGTTGGGAAGAGAGGGGTCAAAGACAGTCTGATTGATATTGATTCCAATTCCTATTACAGTATCTGCAAGCTGATCTCCTTTGATGGTGTGGCGAATAAGTATTCCACATATCTTATTGTCATTCACATAGATATCATTAGGTAGTTTAATCTTCGCTTTAACTCCTTTTTCTTCCAGAAATTCTACAATTGACAGGGCTGTAATCTGACTTACTGCAGCCTGATCGCAGGCTTTGATCTGCCTGTTTATTGGGGATTCTGCATACTTGAGGACAATGCTGAAGGTGAGATTCATTCCGCCCTCTGAGAGCCAGGTGTGGTCGCCTTGACCCTTACCTTCTGTCTGCTCTTCTGCTGCGATGACTGACAAATTGTCAAGGTCTGCCAACTGCCTCACAGCCTCTTTGTTAGTAGAATCTAAGACATTATGCCATTTAATTGCATTCTTAATTTTCATTGGTGCGGAATTTGATTATCTTTGTACTTGCAAAAATAGTTAAAACAATAAATACTTAAAACATAATGGAGAATATCGAACTAAAGGTCATTGCTGATGCGATGATGGAAAAGAAAGGAAAAGACGTCGTGTCTCTTGACCTAAAAACTATAGGAACAGCTATTTCAGATTATTTCATTGTCTGCAACGCAGACTCAACTCCAGCTGTCTTGGCTATTGCTGATAATATCGAAGACCGCATGATTGAGAAGCTTCGCCGTAAGGTGGTACGTTCTCAGGGTAAGGAGAATGCAATCTGGGTAATCCTTGATTACGGTGATATCGTTGTACATGTATTCCAGACAGCTTACAGAGACTTCTACAGACTTGAGGATCTTTGGGCTGATGCTGAGAAGACTGTTTATGAGGATGTTGAATAAGCATACAGAACTAAATTTAAACTAGATAGATTAAAACGTAAAGATGAGTTCAGAGAATACTAACCCGTCGCAGCAGCCCCCGAAAAACCCTAAACAGCCAAAAGGAAAGAAGAATGTCAAGTTCACTTTCAACTTATCTTGGATCTATGGCCTTCTTCTCATTGGAATTGTATGGATGTTTTTCAATCAAGGGGGAGCAAATCCACAGAAGGTTGAGTGGGATGAGGTCAAGCAGATGGTGCTTGACAGCGACGTGAAGCAGATAAACTTCGTAAGAAATGACTTCGAGGGTAAGTTGACTATCAAGCCGGAGAAACTTGAGAAATATGCAGGTAAGTTCGGTGGGGTAGTGCCTCAGAAGTCTCCACATTTCTTCTTCCTTGTTTCTGGAAGCTTCAATGCTGAGGAGATGTTCGGTGAGTTGAATTCCCAGCTTCCGGCAGACCAGCAGGTGAAGGTCGTGATTGAGAAGAATGACCGTACATGGATGGGAGTTATCGAATGGATGATTTTCCCTATCCTTCTTCTTTTCATGTGGTTCTTTATGTTTAGAGGACTTGGAAAAGGTGGTCCTGGCGGTGGCGCAGGTCCTGGTGGTGGAATCTTCTCTGTCGGCAAGTCTACAGGAAAACTTGCAGATAAGGATGATAAGAAGGTGACTTTCAAGGATGTAGCAGGTCTCTATGGCGCTAAGGAAGAGGTTATGGAGATTGTGGACTTCCTTAAGAATCCTAAGAAATATACTGCTCTTGGCGGTAAGATTCCTAAGGGTGCCTTGCTTGTCGGCCCTCCGGGTACTGGTAAGACACTTCTTGCCAAGGCAGTTGCGGGAGAGGCTAATGTTCCTTTCTTCTCGATCTCAGGATCTGATTTTGTTGAGATGTTTGTTGGAGTGGGAGCTTCACGTGTGAGAGACCTCTTCAAGCAGGCTAAGGAAAAGGCACCATGTATCGTCTTTATCGATGAGATTGATGCTGTAGGTAGAGCTAGAGGTAAGAATGTAGGCTTTTCTTCAAATGATGAGAGAGAAAATACTCTCAATCAGCTACTTACCGAGATGGATGGTTTCGGCTCAAATTCAGGTGTGATCATTCTTGCAGCAACAAATAGAGCGGACATCCTTGATAAGGCTCTTATGAGAGCCGGTCGTTTCGACAGACAGATTCATGTGGAACTTCCTGACCTTAAGGAGCGTGGCGAGATCTTCAATGTACACCTGAAGAATCTCAAGCTGGAACCGGATTTTGATGTGGAGTTCCTTGCAAAGCATACTCCTGGTTTCTGTGGTGCTGATATTGCAAACGTATGTAATGAGGCTGCCCTGACAGCAGCCCGTAAGGATAAGACAGCTATTGACAAGCAGGACTTCCTTGACGCAGTAGACAGAATTATCGGAGGTCTTGAGCGCAAGAGCACTATAATGACTGACGAGGAGAAGAAATCTATTGCCCACCATGAGGCAGGTCATGCTACTATCAGCTGGTTGCTTCCATACGGAGATCCTTTGTTCAAGGTTACGATTGTACCTCGCGGTGAGGCTCTTGGAGCTGCTTGGTATCTTCCGGAGGAACGTAAGCTTGTTAACGAGAGCCAGATGCTTGACAAGATGTGTTCTCTTATCGGAGGTCGTGTGGCTGAGGAGATTGTCAACGGAGAGGTTTCTACAGGAGCGCTTAATGATCTTGAGAGACTTACAAAGATGGCATATGCTATGGTTACATATTATGGCATGAACGAGAAGGTGGGACACCTGTCTTTCTATGATTCGACAGGATCCAGAGGATATGAGTTGTCTAAACCGTATAGTGAGAAGACAGCTGAGCTTATTGATCAGGAGGTGAAGAATCTTATCAAGTCTGTTCATGACAGAGCTTTGCAGATTCTGACCGAGAATAAGGAAGGCTTCAGCAAACTTGCTGAGAGACTTCTTGAAAAGGAAGTGATTTTTGCTGAGGACATGGAGGAGATCTTCGGTCCTAACGTGAAGAAATAATTTTAACCAATGAATAACCTAGTGAAAAGAACCATATTCGGCTTCCTGTTCGTATCAGTGATGGTAGGAGCCTTATTATGGTGCAAGTATTCCTTTGCCGCCTTAGTCATTATTATGATTATAGGAATGATGGCAGAGTTTTATAAGATGACAATGGGGGAGAGATATAAGTTTTCCCGAATTCTGGCAATTGCAGCTGGAGTTATCCTTTTTCTCTTTACCTATGCCTGGAAGGGATGTGATATGCCTGGAAAGGTCATCATCTTGTCAATGATCCCTGTGTTCATAGTGATGATTAATTCACTTTATGTAAAGGATAAGACTGATTTTGGTAAGTTTGCCAATATCTATACCGGAATGCTTTATATAGCTGTTCCATTGGCAACCTTGAACCTTTTGGTATTCAATGGAGATTGTGAGTATTCAGGTGTGATGCTTATCTGCTTTTTTGCAATTGTCTGGGTGTCTGATGCAGGAGCGTATGTCTTTGGAATGGCATTGGGACAGAAGTATGGCAAAAAACTCTTCCCTGAAGTTTCTCCAAAGAAATCCTGGATTGGATTCTATGGCGGATTGTTTACTGCGGTACTTGCTTCTTTGGCACTAGGAAAATATGGTTTATTTGATTTCCCTTGGTATCATTGTGTAGGACTTGCTCTCTGTATGAATATCTTTGGAGTATACGGAGACCTCATTGAGTCTCAGTGGAAGCGACACTATCTGATCAAGGACTCTGGAAATGCAATTCCAGGCCATGGAGGACTTCTTGACAGATTCGACAGCACGCTGCTTGCAATGCCGATCGGAATCATTTACCTTTTACTTTTTAACTTGCTTTAGAGTAATAATTTATAATTATAAACGGGATGACCTAAATAAAATAGGTTATCCCGTTTATTTGTGTTATCTTTGCAAGATTAAAAGTATATATTGGATATGACAATACATAAGGAAGGAAAAGGAACTATTTTAACAGTTTGGTTAATCGCGTTTTCAGTGCTGGGACTCAGCATTGCATTCATTAACAATCTATTCATTCTTTGCCCTATTGCGGCAATCTGCATTTTCTTCATCTGCTTTATCCTATTCTTCTTCAGGGTTCCGGAGAGAACAACAGTAGAGGGGACCAATGTTGTGACTTCTGTTGCAGACGGAGAGGTTGTAATTGTTGATAAGGTTACAGATTCTGAGTACTTCAAGGGAGAGTGTATCCAGGTATCCGTATATATGAGCTTTTTTAATGTTCATGTTAATTATTGGCCTATCGATGGAGAGGTTACTTATTATAAATACCATCCAGGAAGATATATGCTTGCCTTCCTTCCAAAAGCGTCTGAGCTTAACGAGCATTCATCTATGGCCATCAGAAGCAAGCATGGAGATGTTTTCTTCAAGCAACTTGCAGGTACTTTTGCAAGACGTATCGTCACTTATGCACCTGTCGGAGCATTCAAGGTAAAGGGTTCCCAGTGTGGAATCATCAAATTTGGTTCACGCATTGATATGTACCTTCCTCTTGGAACAGATATCAAGGTAAAAGTAGGAGATAAGGTAAAGGCTTGTGAATCTGTAATTGCTGAGCTTCGCAAATAAGACACCATGGAAGAAATATTTATAATTTTATTTCTTATTCTGCTGAACGGTGTATTTTCAATGTCTGAGATTGCTGTCATCTCAGCGAGAAAGTCAAGCCTTCAGTCAGCAGCAAATAAGGGTAACAGTTCAGCAAAGGCGGCTCTTAAACTTTCTGAGAATCCAGATAAATTCCTTTCATCCGTACAAGTTGGAATTACCTTGATAGGTATTCTTACCGGTATGTTCTCAGGAAATAAGATAGCTACGCATTTTACTGAGTTTCTGATAGGGTTTGGAGTTTCTGAGTCAGTTGCTGGAGGTATTGCCCAGACTGTCATCATCATCCTTGTAACATATTTTACAATTGTACTTGGTGAACTTGTACCTAAGAGAATAGGTCTAAGTGCATCAGAGAAGGTTGCTAAGATTGTTGCTGGTCCTATGAAGTTCATATCTACAGTTGCTTCTCCTCTTGTATGGTTGCTTTCTAAGAGTACTGCTTTGGTAGTTAGAGTCTTAGGCATTAAAAACCAAGAGGCAAAAGTAACAGAGGAAGAAATTAAATCAATTATCCAGGAAGGAACAGAAGAGGGTGAGGTTTCTCCTATTGAGCAGGATATTGTAGAGAGTGTCTTCACACTTGGAGACCTTAGTGTCAGTACAATCATGACTCAAAGAGGTGATATCACCTATCTTGACCTTGAAATGAGCGAAAAAGAGGTAAGGGACACTATTGAGAATAATCTATATGAGGAATACCCGGTAGTTGATGGAGATCTTGATCACGTTGTCGGTATTCTTAGGCTTAAGGATTTTGTTGTCAGTGTAGGTAAGGAGAACTTCAATCTTTCTTCCATGATTCAGGAACCTGTATATTTCCATGAGAACATGAATGTATATAAGGTTCTCGAGGAAATGAAGAAGAAGAAGATCAGCAGAGCTCTTGTCTGCGATGAGTTCGGTTCATGTTCAGGTATCATTACCTTGAAGGATATTCTTGAGGCTCTTATCGGAAATATCAACGACGATCAGCAGGAACCGGATATCGTTGTTCGTCCGGATAATGATGGCTATCTTGTAGATGGTCAGTGTACGATGTACGACTTCCTCAGATATTTCGATCTTGACGATTCAATGGAGGATTTCGAGTACTCAACTGTAGCTGGTCTTATCCTTGATGAACTTGAGCACATGCCGGTGGAAGGAGACAAGATCGAGTGGAACAAGTTCTCGCTGGAAGTCGTGGATATGGATGGACCTAGAATCGATAAGATCATCGTCAAAATAAAGGAAGAGCCCGTTTCTGATGAAGAAAACGAGCTCTAAAATCACTTAACATTTTTGTTTAGTGTGTAAACATTTTTGTTACTTATCTGATTCTATCAATTCAAGAAGTTTGCTAATAGCCTCAGTTTCAGGGATATGCCTTAAAACTGGGGTTTTTCCTTTATAGATAGAGACCTTTCCATTGCCTTCTCCTACATATCCCCAGTCAGCATCTGCCATTTCTCCAGGTCCGTTGACAATACAACCCATTACAGCTATCACCATACCCTTCAAATGTGATGTTCTTTCCTTCACTTCGTTGAAAGTCTTCTCAAGATTGTACATTGTTCTTCCACATCCAGGACAGGCAACATACTCAGGGCGGTAGAATTTTCTTCTTGCTGCCTGAAGCAGTTCGTCAGCAAGATAGTCGGCAAATTCAGTATCGTTAAGTACAATCTCCTCAGAGTTCTCGCCAAGGTAGTAACCTTCAATTTTCACTTCATCAATCTTTCTGTCAAGAAGCATCTTACCGAAGTCACAGGCAAGATCAAGGATCAGCTGAGCTCTTGAAGGGGCTGCGTAGGTTGCAATAGCCTTTCCGCCTTCAATATTGACTGAACTTAGAGAAGAATGAGTCTTTCTGTCATATCTGTCTGCAAGGTATTTGGCAACAGGAATCTCATTTACCGGGTCCTCTGTAAGGGAAACGCGGATTGTATTACCGATTCCGTCCGAAAGAAGGCTTGATATGCCCACCGCAGACTTGATTCTGCCAGAATCTCCATTTCCAGCCTCTGTTACACCTAGATGAACAGGGAAGATCGTTCCGTCCTCCTCCATGGCTTTAGCAAGGAGTCGATATGCCTCCACCATTACTACTGTGTTGCTTGCCTTTAGTGAGATTACAACATTGTAGAATTTGTTATCCTTACACATCTGCAACCACTCCATAGCAGCTTCTTTCATTGCAAGAGGAGTGTTTCCGTATAGGGTAGTGATTCTTTCTCCTAGTGAACCATGGTTAAGACCGATTCTGATGGCTGTGCCTTTCTCCTTGCATACCTCTACAAGTCTTGCAAACTGCTCTTTTGCCTTTTCATGGTCTCTGTGGAAGTTTCCCGGATTGATTCTGACTTTCTCTACTACAGCAGCTGCTGCAATTGCAATATCTGAAGAAAAATGCACGTCAGCAACAAGGGGAGTGTCAATTCCTTTTTCCCTTAATTGTCTGTGGATCTCTTTAAGCGACTCCACCTGCTCAAGGTTAGGTACAGTAAGTCTGATCAGTTGTGCTCCTGCATGATACATTCTTTCGCACTGCTCGACTGATGCCTGAATGTCTGAAGTGTGCGTATTGCACATTGTCTGTGGTACTATAGGATTGTCTCCTCCTATTATTACCTTTCCTGCTTTTACTTCAATTGTATGCATAATCTTTCTGACTAATAAGGTCTTAAAGTATTGTATTCGTATGTCTGGAGTGTCTCTTTGGCTTCCTTCTTTAACTGATGTCTGGTCTTTCCTTCTCGTTTTGTAAGCTGGAAATGAATTCCAGCAGATACGGTGATTCCCATCGGGTAGGCATATCTGTAGTAATACTGACTCTGGTAGTCGGGCTGGTACAATGATGACATTGACCATTTATACATTGCCTGAAGATGTATCTCTATCGGATCAAAGATGAAACCAAAGCCTACTCCACCCTTTATACCGTAATCAAAGCGGATATCTGTTTCAGTGAATGAATTAACCAGTTCATCAGGAACCTTGTCTCCGAATCTTTCTATTCCAAGTCTGTAACCGGCATATGGACCAAGGTTCACAATCAACTTCATTTTCCAGAAATCAATATGGAAATGTGAGAGTACAGGCACTTCGATAACTGAGATTCTTGCCTGATCTGCTCCTTCTACGCTTGGTGTATAGCCAGTGTCCTTGTCTTCCTTGAACTTGTATCCGTCTTGTGAATAGGTGATTCCTGCCTGGAAACCGAAGAATGGCATATAACCGAACATCTTTCCATAGCGTGTGTAAGTAACTCCAAAATGAACCGGGTTTAAAAGAAATTCCTGCTTCATGGATGGAGTCCACATGCAATTTGAAAGACTTGCTCCGTAGTGTACACCTATCATCGTATAGTTATTTATCTTGCCTCGGGGAGCAAGGGATACAGTATCAAGATAGTCATCTGTAATCTCTTCTTCTGGAGGAAGAATATACCTCTTCTCGGTCTTATCCTCTTGGGCAAAGACTGAGAATGCTGTTCCAAACAAAAGAAGGGTATATATTATCAGTTTTTTCATACTTATTTAAACATTTCCTGCAGGTCAAGAGTCTGCTGCACTTCACTCATCTCTATGATATCCAATAGGAAAGAGTCATTTTCAAGCTTATAGAACTTAACTTTTTCCGGCTGTCGTCCCTCAAGCAGATTTCCGGTATCTACCATACTGTTTCTGTTGACATCCTCTGTGATCCTTATCGAATACTTACCTGCCTTAAGGTATGGGAACTTGAGTGTCTGATCTGAATCGATGATATACTGTCTTAGTACCTGGTTGCGTTTTTCATTGAGCAGCTCCACAATGTACTTGTTGTTCACATTCTTCATCTCAAGATTGAGGGTACTGAGCTTATCGTCATTTGGGAGTTTCACCTTAACCTCGAGGGAATCATTGTAGAAACCATTGATGTCCTTGAACTTCCTATGAGGGAATTTCAAGAAGTACTCATATCCGACAAGAAGTTCAATCTTAGGCTTGATTGTGTATTTTCTAAGATTAAGACTATCCTGTTCAACTGTATATGAGGCCGTGAACTCCTGTTGTTTAGGGTTCAAGTATCTGAATTTCAATGAGTCGAAGGCAGATTCAACAAGAGGATATTTGGTTTCAAGTACAAAACCGTACTGCTCGATTGTTTCGCCTTTAGCCTCTACCTTCATCACGCAGGTAGTATCTTCCTTCTTGATGTCTTTTGTAGAACTCTTAGAGGCTGTCTTTCCACCGGCACCTTTAGGCATAGACAGTTTTATCTCTTCTACAAATGGTGTGAGCACTCCAAGAGTATCTGTCTTGTGGTAGTCTACATATAGATATAGGGTATCTGGCTGCTTCTTAGGGTCATTTACCCAGATCTCAAGTGAGTCTTTCTGTATATTGAACTGAGTTATGAGATTTTCAGCCGGGACATTCTTGATCCAGATAGAGTCAATCTTTGCATTAGGAGCCATGAAGGTGATGTAGGCAGTTCTTTCTCCTACTCTTTCCTTGTTTACAATCATCTGTGTGCTTGGCTTTTCCTTGAAAAGGCTGATCTCGTACTGAGACTTTCTTGCAAGACAGGCTACAGTGTCCTTCATGTCGAACTTCTTGAGCTCGATGATTGTGTCTCTTACTATCCAGTCCGGCCTGAAGGTGCTGTCAAGGAAGGCAACCAACTCTGTCTCAGGATCATACCTGTTGTTGTTGTTCTCGTCCTTGATTGCATACATCCTATATGTTGTGTCCTGGATATTTCTGATGCAGAAATATCCCCAGTCATCAGTCTTGACAGCAGCATCTGGTCTTGAAAGGAAGACTGCTGAGTCTCTCTGATCTTTATACAGCATTACTGTCGCTCCTTTGACAGGCATCAAGGTGTTACAGTCTACAATTGTTCCTGTCACCATCATAGAGTCGATGACATTTCCTGTTGAGAATACAAGGGTGTATCCCGGGAACATATTACCCTCGTTATTATCTCCGATGGCATTTGTAAGGTCGAGTGAGTAGGTCCTGTTTGAATCAAGGTCCTCCTCAAAATAAACTACTACGCTCTTGTTTCTCAGTTTGAATTTAGGTGCCTTCTCCATTGGGGGAGAGAGGAAAAGACTCTTAGGGTCCTTTACAACCACATATTCATTGAAGGTAAAGACAAGTTCCTGCTTTTTTCTGCCAACATCAGTGGCATTCAATTCTGGAGAAACCTTGGTAAGAACAGGAGGTATGGTGTCTTTAGGACCTCCAGTAGGGGGAGTGGTCGTATTTGCGCACGATGGTGAAAATATCATCGACGCAAGTACTGCTATAACCGGAATTGCCGGCACTATTATATTAAGGAGTCTTTTTCTCATATTACAAATCTGTTCTCAATACGCTTTGTATTCCGTTTATCTTGCTAAGGCTCTTGATGAGTTTGTCTAGGATGCTCTTGTCGTGGACATAGAGGTCTACATACCCCTCAAAGATACCTGCATCGCTGCTGATGACGAACTTACGGATATTGACGTTCATTTCAGTCGAGATCTTTGAAGTGATCTCGTTGATCATTCCCATCTTGTCGTAGCCCTTAAGTGAAAGTCTCACAAGGAAGGCCCGCTTTTCAACATCCCATTCCGCCTTGACGATTCTGTCTCCATGCTTGGCTGCAATGCTGTTAGCGACGTTGCAGCTCTTTTTGTGGACAGTGACTACACCATCAGATGATAGGAAACCAACTACGCTGTCGCCTGGAATAGGGTGGCAGCAGCTTGCAAATACATATTTTGTCTTGCTCTCAAGAGAGTCACTGATGATGTAGCTATCCTGCTTCTCAATACCGTTTTTTGAACTGTTGCTCTTGAACCAGTTGAAGTTCCATCCTTTTGACTTCTCAGGGTTGTTGCCTATGATGTCCTGGATTGTGTTAAGATTCAAGATACCAAGACCAACCCTCAAATATAGCTCATCCTCTTTTCCGAAGACCTCATATCCGTTCATGAGTGAGGCAAGAGTATCTGTATTAAGCTTAAGTCCCATTGATGAGAGCTTGTCAACAATCTGTCTCTTACCCTCAGAGATGAAATGGTTTCTTTCGTCCTTCAGGTAGTCCAATACCGTGTTCTTTGCCCTTCTTGTCTGCAGGAAGTTAAGCCATTCGCCCTTAGGACTCTCATTTTCTGCCGTAATGATCTCAACCTGGTCTCCACTCTTAAGAACGTATGAGAGAGGAACCAGTTTCATATTTACTTTAGCTGCAATTGCCTTATGACCTATCTGTGAATGAATTAAATAGGCGAAATCCAAGGCCGTTGCACCCTTCTGTATCTCTTTCTGTTCTCCTTTCGGAGTAAATACAAGGATATCGCTTGAAACAAGGTCCTTGTGGATGATATCAAGAAGTTCAAGGGCATTTACGTCCGGATTGACGATGATTTCCTTGATCTTCTCAATCCATTTATCCATCTCGCTGACGCTGCTGTTGCCCCCGTCCTTCTTGTAGGACCAGTGTGCTGCAATTCCTTTCTCTGCGATGGCGTCCATTCTCTTGCTTCGGATCTGAACTTCTATCCAGATTCCGCTGTTGCTCATGAGGGTACAGTGGAGTGCCTCATAGCCGTTGTTCTTTGGGAATTTTACCCAATCACGCACGCGGTCTGCCTTGTAGCGATAGATGCCTGTGATGATGGAGAAGATATGGTAGCACTGGTCGCGTTCACTCTCGCTTACATTTTCGTTGCAGTCGAAGATGATACGGACAGCATACAGGTCGTAGATCTGGTCGAAAGGAATGCCTTTCTTATTCATCTTCTTCCATATTGAATAAGGAGTCTTGACTCTCTTCTTGATATGGAACTTGAAACCTGCTGCTACTAGAGCCTCATTTATAGGGGCGATGAACTCGTCTATCTGCGCCTCCTTATCAATGACGTTCTTATCGATACGTGCGCTGATGTTATGGAAGGCCTCAGGCTCCTTGTAGCGTAGCCAGATATCCTCCATCTCGGATTTTACCTCATAAAGTCCAAGACGATGGGCAAGAGGGATGAAGATGAACATTGTCTCGCTGAGAATCTTATCTCTCTTATATTCAGGCATATATTCGATTGTACGGCAGTTGTGCAGGCGGTCTGCAAGCTTGATGAGCACTACGCGTACGTCGTCGTTCAAGGTGAGGAGGATGCGTTTGAAATTCTCAGCCTGCACGCTTTTCTGCTGAGCCTTGACATCGTTGTCAAGCACGACTTTGATCTTTGTGAGTCCGTCCACGAGTGTTGCGACCTTTTCTCCGAAGAGGTTACTGATGTCCTCTGTTGTGTATTCTGTGTCTTCAACCACGTCGTGGAGAAGGGCTGCGACGATGGATTTGTATCCAAGGCCGATCTTTGTGACTACGATGGTCGCTACCTGGATGGGGTGGATGATGTATGGCTCGCCCGAACGTCTTCTGATGCCCTTGTGTGCCTGATTTGCAAACTCGTATGCCTTGTGGACGATGTCTAGCTCCTCCTGGTTGGCACATCTTTTTTGCGCTGCCTCTCTTAGGACAGCGTATTCTCTTTCGATTATTTCATAGTCTTGGGTAGTGAATTCTGATAGTGCCATGTCTATAAGGTCTCTTTGTAATTGTCCACGTTCTGCAATGCATATGAGAGCTGGGCTCCGTAAAGGATGATCTGCCAGCTTATGTTAAGCCACATCATGAAGAGCGGAATCGCTGCCAGTACTCCGTATACTGCATTCCACTGTGTCATGAAAGTCTGTGACTCAAGGTAGATATATTGGAAGATGCAGAAGATGACTGCTGTCGGGAAGGCTGCCCTCCAGGCATTTCTGTATCTTACATGTGCGTTAGGAATATATTTGAACATCGCCGTCATCGTGAAGCCTGTCAAAAGGTAGAACAGTCCCCAGCTGGCAAATGAATTTATTATCGGATAGGCTTCCATATTTACCCCCATCCATGCGAACAGGTTGGTGTAAACGATTGGGAATGAGAAGAATATGATTACGACGAAAGGGGAGAGGATAAGTATGCCTATGTAGTACGAGAAACTCTTGAAGATGTTTCTGGTTCGTCCTACCTTCCACACGCTGTTGAAGCTTCTCTCCACGCAGAACATCATCCACAGTACCAGCCAGACAAAGGTAAAGGCCGATACGAGGCCGGTCGCTCCGGATTTTGCGATTTCAATGATGGCTCCTGCCTTCTCGATTATAAAGTTTACAGTTCCTGTATCTCCTAAAGTCTGTTTAAGATAGTCAGTAAGGTAACCTTCCAGACCCAATCCTCCTGTTACAACGAACATTACTGCAATAAGAGGTATCAGGGCCATTGTACAGAAATAGCTGAGCGCCACTGCCTGAGGACCCACCTTCTGCTGAGCAAAGGTCTTCAGTGTCACAATAGCGATCTGCAGGAACTTGACAGCGCGAGCCTTGACATTCGAGAGTTCCTCGAGCTCTATGTTCCAGATTCCTTCGTTGATGAAGAATTTAGTCTTCCTTATTTTTTTCTTAATGGCCATTTCTTAAAATAATGTCAGCTGTTCGCCTGGTCTGTATTCTTCAATAGGTTCAACTTCTTGAGGGTTAATCATTTGGAAAAGTTCCTCCTCTGTAAGAAGGGCAACTCCAAGTGCCTCTGCCTTCTTGAGTTTCTCCGGTCCTGCCTTTTCTCCTGCAAGGAGATATGTAGTTTTCGAACTGATGGATCCGCTGCATTTTCCGCCGTTTGCCACGATCATTTCCTTGATCTTGTCGCGGGCAATCGAGAAGTTTCCGGATACTACAATTGTCTTGCCTGCAAGTTTCTCCGATGCCTTTTCTGCCTTCTCTATGGCAAACTGCAGACCCACAGCCTTCAGCCTTTCAATCTCATTTTTATGTGCCTCTTTTCCAAAGAAGTCACTTATGCTGTCGGCTATCACCCCACCGACATCGCCAACTTCAAGCAACTCCTCCTTCGTCGCCGCCATAAGTCTGTCAATATCACCGAAATGCAGGGCAATAGACTTTGCAGTCTGTTCACCGACGTGCCTGATTCCAAGCGCATACAGCACACGGTCAAATCCTACCTTCTTCGACGCCTCCAAACTGTCAAGGAAGCGTTGTGCAGCACGTTCCTTCCATCCCTCCAGCTCCATCAGTGAGTCAGCGGTAAGTGAGTAAAAATCAGCAGGCGTAACAACCATTCCACGTCTGTTCATCTGCTCCACTGTCGCATCTCCGGCAATCACGTTCATCGCCTTGCGGCTGAGGAAGTGCACGAGGCGACCCTGAATCTGTGGCGGACATCCATCCTGGTTCGGGCAGAACCACTTCGCTTCCTGTTCATCCTTCACAAGGGTACTGCCGCATACAGGGCAGCAGGTAGGGAAGTGCGGCAACACTACGTCGTCGCCACGCTGAGACAGTTCGACGCTAGTGATTTTTGGAATGATTTCTCCTCCTTTCTCTACGTAGACATAGTCTCCGATTCTGATGTCCAGCTGCTGCATCTGGTCGGCATTATGCAGGGATGCTCGCTTTACTGTCGTACCTGAAAGCTGGACTGGTTCAAGATTGGCGACAGGAGTCACTGCTCCGGTACGGCCTACCTGGTAGTCAATGGAAAGGAGTTTAGTAAGGGCGTTCTCCGCCTGGAATTTATATGCTACTGCCCATCTTGGGAACTTGGCCGTGTAGCCCAATTCAGCCTGATAAGGCAGTTCATTTACTTTGATTACTATACCGTCTGTTGCAAACGGAAGTGTTTTTCGCTCTGTGTCCCAGTTGTTTATGAACTCCTCGACTTCTTCTGTGCTTGAGAGGATTCTTCCGTGCTCAGAAACAGGAAGTCCCCATGATCTTGCGGCAGAAAGTGCCTGCTGATGGGTTGTGAACGGCAGGTTTTCGCCAAGAAGATGGTAGAGGGTGCACTCGAGTCCGCGCTTTTTCACCTCCTTGCTGTCGAGGAGTTTCAGTGAACCGGATGCTGCGTTGCGTGGGTTTGCGAAGACCTGATGACCCTGTTCCTCACGCTCCTGATTGAGCCTTTCGAAGGCGCTGTATGGCATGTAGATTTCTCCCCTTATCTCAAACTCTTCCGGCCATGGTTGTTGCTGGTCTTTGGTTGGGATGAAGTTTGATGGGACTGTGAGTGTCTGAGGGATGTTGGCGATCTGTCGCACGTTTGCTGTGACGTCGTCGCCGATGGTTCCGTCTCCTCTGGTGAGGGCTCGTACCAGTTTTCCGTGCTTGTATGTGAGGCAGATGGCTGTTCCGTCAAACTTGAGCTCACAGCTGAGGGTGAAGGCCTTGCCGAGGGATTTTGTCGCGCGCTGTGCGAATTCTTCCACCTCCGCGATGCTGTAGGTGTTGCCTAGCGAGAGCATAGGATATCTGTGGGGATGCTGGATGAATTCTTTTGCCTTTGACGGTTCTGCTGAAGTGGCAGAGAGGTCGCTTCCGACGGCCTGGGTAGGGGAGTCTGGAGTGATGAGGTCGGGATATTGCGCTTCAAGGGCCTCGAGGTCCTTAAGGTACATGTCGAAGTCATAGTCGCTCATGATCGGGTTGTTATGTACATAGTACATTTCATTGGCCTTTTTGAGCAGGTTTCTTAACTTCTCTATATGTATTTTAACTTCCTGTTTATCCATTTTCTCCTGTTTTCCTGTCCTTTGCCTGCACTTTTGCTGCTTTGAGCAAATAACTTACAAAATTAACTAAAAAATCGTGGAATTTTCCCCGAAAAAGGATATTTTTGCATTCCAAACGGAATTATTCATTAACATTAAATATTTTTCACAATGAAAGACGCAATTATTATTCTTTGTGGTGGAGGTCCAGCTCCAGGAATGAACTCAGTTTCAATGAGTGTTGCTAAGACTTTCCTTACAAAAGGTTACAGAGTTATTGGCCTTCACGGCGGTTATTCAGGACTTTTCTGCAAGAATGCACGTACTGAGGACCTGGATTTCTTCAAGGCAGACCGTTACTTCAACAGAGGTGGTTCATATCTTGAGATGAGCCGTTTCAAGCCAACTGACAAGGATTTCGAGGAGAACTTCAACCTTGATCTTTTCAAGGATAACAATATCAAGCTTCTAGTTACTATCGGTGGTGACGATACAGCTTCTACAGCTAACAGAATTTCCAAGTTCCTGGCTGCTAAGAACTATCCTATCGCTAACATCCACTGTCCTAAGACTATCGATAACGACCTTCCTCTTCCAGGAAATGCTCCTACTTTCGGATATAACTCTGCAAAGAACGAGGGTGCACACCTTGCAAGAACAGTATATGAGGATGCTCGTACATCAGGAAACTGGTTTGTAATCTCAGCAATGGGTCGTACTTGTGGTAGCCTTGCTCTTGGTATCGGAGAGGCAACTCATTGTCCTATGACTATCATCCCTGAGATGTTCAACAAGACAGAGCTTAACCTTGATAAGGTGATCAGACTTTCTATCTCAGCTATCCTTAAGAGAAAGGTAATGGGCATTAACTACGGTACTATCGTAGCTGCAGAGGGTCTATTCCATGAGTTCAAGGCTGAGGAGATGGAGGCTGCTGGCGTTCGTTTCTCATATGATGATCACGGTCACCCAGAGCTTGGTAAGGTTTCTAAGGCTGTTCTTTTCAACGACCTTCTAGAGGCTGAGTTCAAGAAGACAGGTCTTAAGGTCAAGAGTCGTCCAGTAGAGATCGGTTACGATGTTCGTTGCCAGGATCCAGTTGCTTATGACCTTACTTACTGTACAGAGCTTGCAATGGGAGTTTACCAGTTGTTCAGCGAGGGCAAGACAGGATGTATGGTATATGTTGACTCATACGGAAACGTATCTCCACTTTACCTTGCAGACCTTCAGGACCCTACAACTGGAAAGATTCCTCCTCGCGTAGTAGACATCAACGCTGGTACAGCTCAGAACTACTACAACTACATAGCTCACTACGTAACTCCTGAGGATTACGAGGCAGTGAAGGCCCTAGGAATCGAGAACCCTGAGGCTTACGACTTCAAGAAGATTTTGGAGTGGTAGGTTTCCGATTGAAAACATAAGTTGGTAAATTGCTACTAACTGACAAATAAAGAGCTACTTAGGTGGCTCTTTTTTTTGTACCACATTTTTCGCCCCTTTGCAAAAAGGGGCTTTTTTATGCCCTGTT